>Ga0209023_10008111_pt1 | contig 10607 bp, 10 predicted proteins | sample LakOneMetagenome_FD_187468 | JGI IMG/M metagenome (GOLD analysis project Ga0209023, IMG submission 187468) | Freshwater and sediment microbial communities from Lake Erie, Canada (SPAdes) (version 2) | ecosystem: Environmental > Aquatic > Freshwater > Lentic | place: Lake Erie, Canada...
AGGAGGCTGGTCGCCGGCAGGCGGGGGCGGGGGTGCTCCGCTCCCCGGTGGCTGGTTGGCGGGGGGTCGTCCCTCCACGCCGGGTCCGATCAGCTCGCGTCCGGGAGCGGGTCGGCGACCGTGCCGTCGGCGGGGACGATCTCGCGGTTATCGGCGACCCAGGCCTGCAGGCCGCCGGCGAGGTTGAAGGCGTCGAATCCCGCCTCTCTGAAGATCTGGGTCGCGAAGGCGGAGCGGCTGCCGCTGCGGCACTGGAACACGATCGCCCGGTCGCGATCGATGCTCTCGATCTGCGTGGGCAGCTGCTCGAGCGGGATGTGGACCGCGCCGTCGATGCGGCCGGCCTCCCACTCGAAATCCTGGCGGACGTCGATCAGTTGCGCGCCCGCTGCGACCTTCTCGCTCGCTTCGGCGGGGGTCAGTTCGGTCTGGATGTCGGTGGCTTCCGTCATCGGAGTGAGCGGACGAGAATAGAGACTCCCGGCTGCTGGAAGGTCCGCGAATCGCGCGGATGCGTAGCATTCTGCAGGCACCCTCAGTTCATCTCATCGAGAACAACTCTCGTCCAACAAGGAGCATCAATGCCCGAGGCAGTAATCGTCGACACCCTGCGCACCCCGATCGGTCGCGCCTTCAAGGGGTCCCTCGCTCAACTTCGCCCGGAAGAGACCGGCGCCTTCGTCATCGACAAGCTGCTGGAGCGGAACCCGGACGTCGATCCCGCGCTGATCCAGGACGTGATCTGCGGCGTCGGCATGCCGCAGGGTCTGCAGGCCTTCAACATCGCCCGGATCATGGTCCTCCTCGCCGAGAACCTCCACGAGGAGACCACCGGCGTCACCGTCTCGCGTTACTGCGCGTCCTCGCTCGATGCGATCCGGCACGCGTCCAACGCCGTCAAGAACGGCGAGGGCGATGCCTACATCGCCGCCGGGGTCGAGTTCGTCTCGCGCTTCAACGAGCGCAGCGAAGTAGCCGGCGCCGACGACAAGAACGAGCTCCTCACCGGTGACCACGAGGGCTACCCCAACGTCTACATCGACATGGGCATCACCGCGGTCAACGTCGCCGAGAAGTACGGCGTCACCCGCGACCAGATGGACGACTACGCGCTGCGTTCCCAGCACCTCGCGGTCGAGTCGCAGGAGGCCGGGTTCTTCGATCGGGAGATCGTGCCGGTCCAGACTCCCAACGGCGAGGTCTCCAAGGACGACGGCCCCCGCAGGGACGAGGGCGACATGCGCGAGAAGCTCGGGTCGCTGAAGGAGGCCTTCGGCGGCGGCGGCGTCACCGCCGGCAACTCATGCCCGCTCAACGACGGCGCGGCGGCGGTCCTGATCATGTCCGACACGAAGGCGAAGGAGCTCGGCCTGAAGCCGCGCGCCCGCATCGTCACCGCCGCTACGGCCGGCAACAACCCCGAGTACATGGGTGTCGCCCCGATCGGCGCCGTCGGCAAGGTCCTCGACCGGGCCGGCATGACGATCGACGACGTCGACACCGTCGAGCTGAACGAGGCGTTCGCCGCTCAGGTCATCCCGATCATGGAGGAATGCGGTATCGCCGAGGACAAGCTGAACACCCACGGCGGCGCGATCGCCCTGGGCCATCCGTTCGGCATGACCGGCGCCCGCATCATGGGCACCCTGCTCAACGTGATGGAGACCGACGATCACAGCGTCGGCATCGAGACCATGTGCGTCGCCGGCGGTCAGGGCGAGGCGATGGTCGTCGAGCGCCTGAACTAGCGAGACAACTCCGAGGGAATGCTCCGGCTTCGCCGTCCGCTTCCCTCGGCCTGCGCGGTGTTGCCGCTCGGCAGGGGCGTAAGCCGACCGGTGGGCGGGGCAGTGGGCTGGGTTCGGGTCGTATGCCGACCCCTATCCAGCCCACTTCGTGCTCCGCGGTAGCCCTTAGGGTGGCCGCGTGGATGTCGCGGCCACGATCTTCTCCACCGGGTGGACGTCGGGGATCAACTCCTACGCGACCGTTCTCATGCTCAGCCTGCTGGGCCGGGCCGGCGTCGGGGGCGTCCCTGAGGGGCTCGACCAGGACTGGGTCCTGTTCGCCGCCGCCGGGATGTTCACGGTCGAGTTCTTCACCGACAAGATCCCCTACGTCGATTCGGCCTGGGACACGATTCACACCGTCGTCCGCCCGCTGATCGGAGCGGTCCTCGGCTTCTCGTTCGCGGGCGAGCACGGTCTCGGCGGGGTGGAGGAGGCGCTGGGCGCCGGTGGGTCCGGCCTGACCGCGCTCGCGAGCCACGGGGTCAAGGCGGGGCTCAGGCTCGGCGTCAACACCTCGCCCGAGCCGGCCTCGAACATCTTCGTCAGCCTCGTCGAGGACGGCGTCGTCGGCGTCGTCGCCTGGCTCGCCGTCCACAACCCCGAGCTCGCCGCCCTGATCGCCGCCGTCTGCCTGATCAGCGGCGGCCTGCTGATGCTGCTCCTCTGGAAGAAGGTGATCCGGCCCGGATGGGTCCGGCTCAGCGCCCGATACCGAGCAAGACCTCAGGAGGTGCCTTGAGATGAACCCTTCCGACGCGGTCGTCCGGCGACGCAGGATCGTGGCTGTCTGCGGTCTCGTCGCGCTGCTCGCAGTTGCCTATCTCGCCTGGAACATGGTCCACGACGCGGTCTCGGCCGATCCCCGCGGCGCCGACGTCAGGCACATCGAGATCGACTCGAAGGCGATCGGCGGGACCGAGCCCGTGTCTGTCGTGATCCCCGCCGACGCACCGAAGGCGGCGCCGCTGCTCGTCTTCCTCCACGGTCGTGGCAACGACGAGGACACGAACCTCGTCGATGCGGTCTTCAATGGCCTGGCCGACCTCGGTGGGAAGGCGCCGATCGTCGCCTTCCCGGACGGCGGCGATTCGTCCTACTGGCATGACAGGTCGAGCGGCGAATGGGGCCGCTACGTGGTCGACGAGGTGATCCCGCAGGTGATCCGGGAGACCGGGGCCGACCCGAAGCGGGTGGCGATCGGGGGGATCTCGATGGGCGGCTTCGGTGCCTTCGACATCGCTCGCCTGAACCCGGGGAAGTTCTGTGCGGTCGGTGGCCACTCGCCTGCGATCTGGTCGACGGCCGGCGAGACGGCGGAGGGCGCCTTCGACTCCGAGGAGGACTTCGCCGCGCACGATCTCGTCACCGCGGCGGGGACCGATCCGGCGGGCCTCGACGGGCCGAAGCTGTGGCTCGATGCAGGCGACGACGATCCGTTCGTCCCCGGTGACGATGCGTTCGTGTCGGCGCTGGAGGGATCGGGGATCGCGATCGATCGCCACAGTTGGCCGGGCGGCCACGACGGCGACTACTGGAACGCCCACTGGGCCCGTTACCTGCGCTTTTACGCAGACGCTCTGGCCGACTGCTGAGACTCAATAGGCTGCGCGCGAACTCGAACCCCGGAGGTCGCCGAATGTCGCTGGAGCAATCACTTTCGAATCTCAAGGAGACCGAGGGCGGAGGGGCCTTCTCGCTCCAGAACTCCAAGATGCTCAAGGTCGAGCTCGCCGACGCGACGATCCAGGCGAAGCTCGGCTCGATGGTGGCCCACCAGGGAGACGTCAAGTTCGAGTACGCCGGCAGCGGCGGCATGAGCAAGTTCATGAAGAAGGCCATGACCGGCGAGGGGACGAAGCTGATGAAGGTCTCGGGCAGCGGCGAGGTCTTCCTCGCCGACTTCGCCCAGGAGATCCAGCTGCTGCAGCTGAACGACGAGTCGATCACCGCCAACGGGGCGAACGTCCTCGCCTTCGAGGACGGGATCGAATGGGACATCAAACGGGTCGAGGGCGTCTCCGGAATGCTCGGCGGCGGCCTCTACAACATGGAGCTGAAGGGGTCGGGCTTCGTCGCGATCATCTCCGATGGCTCGCCCGTGATGCTGGAGGTGAACGGCGAGACGACCTTCGCCGACCCGCAGGCGGCAATCACCTGGTCGAGCGGGCTGAAGTCGTCCGTGAAGGCGGACGTGAACATGAAGTCGCTTATCGGCCGGGGCTCCGGTGAGACGGTCCAGCTGAGTTTCTCGGGCACCGGCTGGCTGCTGATTCAGCCGTCCGAGGGCCGCGTCACCTCGACCGCCGCCGGCGGGTCGGGCAGCAGCGGCAGCGCCGCGGGCAGCATCGGCAAGCTGCTGGGCGGCTGAGCGCATATAGCCTACGCGCCGTGAGCGACACCGAGAAGTCACCAGAAGCCCCTGCCGAAACGCCAGCGAAGGCCGAGACGGCTGCGAAGGATCCGCAGCGCTCGAAGAAGATCGTGCTCGTCGGGGCGTTGGTCCTGATCGGTGCTCTGGTGGCGGTCATCCTGATCGCCCGCAGCGGCGGCGGCGACGACTCGAGCGCGGACTCGATCTCGACGGATCTGAGCGTGAAGCCCGAGATCGAGGCCCCCGGTGGCGACCCGCCCACGCAGCTCGAGTCGCACGACATCGTCGTCGGCGACGGAGCCACGGCCGAGAGCGGAGACACGGTCGACGTCCAGTACGTCGGCGTGGATTACTCGACCGGCACAGAGTTCGACGCGTCCTGGGGCGACGACGGCAAGCCGGGCGATCCGCCGTTCTCCTTCCAGCTCGGCGGCGGCCAGGTGATCCCCGGGTGGGATCAGGGCATCGAGGGCATGAAGGTGGGCGGCCGCCGGGAGCTGATCATCCCGCCCGATCTGGCGTACGGGACCCAGGGCTCGCCGCCCGCGATCGCCCCGAACGCATCGCTGATCTTCGTCGTCGACCTCGTCGACGTGAAGCCGGGATCGTCGACGGCGCCTCCGACGGGCTGAGCCCCTTCCGGCTTCAGGCGGGCGCCTGCATGGGTCCGCTGGCAGCGACCTCGTGCACGGTGATCTCGGGCCTGGTCTCGCCGAGGCCGGGCAATGACTCGATCAGCCGGCCCACGTGGGGCGTGCGCAGGTGCGCGTCGAGAGCCTCCCGGTCGCGCCACTCCTCGACGGCGATGAAGCTGTCGGTGTCGACGACCTCCGAGTAGTAGCCGTAGTTCAGGCAGCCGTCATCCCGGCGGGATGCGTCCTGGACCTCGGCGAGCAGCGCGAGGAACTCGTCCCGGCGGTCGGGGCGGGGACGGAAACGGGCGATGACGATGATCAAGGTGACCTCCGGTTCGGGTACGGAGAAACCTAACGACGCGCCCCGGTGCCCGATCCCGCGTCGGCCCTAGTCGGCGAACAGGGCGTAGCCGTACTCGCCGCGTTTGTAGGCGAGCTTCGCGATCGCGATCATCCGCTCGTCGTCGTTGTCCTCCATCTGCTCGAGATGGCCGCGGACGCGGCTGGCGGCGCGCGTGCAGAACGTATCGGCGATGTAACGCTCCTGCCCGGAGGGCTCGACGCCGTCCTCCTCGAAGATGGCGGTGACCCGGCTCAGCACGGCAACCTGCGCGTAGACGTCGGAGATGGCGTCGGAGAGGCGCTTCTGGTTGAGCTGCCGCAGGGTCACGTCCTTCTTGTCCCTGCGGATCAGCGCCTCCGTCGCCGAGGCCAGGTCCTTGACCTGATCGCCGACGGCGTCGGCGTGGGCGGAGAGCTCGGGGTGGGCCATCGAGATGCTCTCCGGCCGGACCTCGCGCTTGACCCGGCTCGCGGCGTAGTCGGCGAGGACGCCGATCGAGCCGATCGGGTCGGCAAGGCCGATCTCGCCCAGTTCCGAGAGCCGCTCGCCGACCGGCTTCATGGCCGACAGGGCGATGAACGCGCGCATCACGTCGTTGGCGCCCTCGAAGATCGGGAAGATCCGGATGTCCCGCATGATCTTCTCCCAGGGCCGGTCCTTCATGTATCCCTCGCCGCCCGCCAACTGCAGTGAGCGGTTGGCTGCGTACCAGAGGAACTCGGTCCCGGCGACCTTGCAGATCGCGGACTCGAGCGAGTAGTCCTCGACGCCCTGGTCGACGAGCCCGCAGGTCAGGTATGCCATCGACTCGAGGCCAAACAGGTAGGAGACCATCCAGCCGACCTTCTCCTGGACGAGTTCGAACTCCGCCAGGGGCCGGTCGAACTGGCGCCTGTCCTTCGTGTGGTCGATCGTCAGGTCGAGCAGCTTCTTGGCCGCGCCGACGGTGCCCGTGCCGAGGCCGATCCGGCCGTTGTTGAGCACCGACATCGCGATCCTGAAGCCCTCGCCCGGCTCACCGAGGACGTTCTCCGCCGGCACCCTGACATCGTGGAAGTAGAGGCGCCGGAGGTCGTTGCCCCGCAGCCCCATCGTGTCGAAACGCTCACCGACCTCGAAGCCTTCCATCCCCTTCTCGAGGATCAGCGCGATGTGGCGATCCCGACCGTCGACCTCGGCGCGGGCGAACGCTGTGAAGACGTCGCCCTTGGAGCCATTGCCGATGTAACGCTTCTCCCCGTTCAGGACCCAGGAACCGTCGGGCTGGCGGACGGCACGGGACTGCAGGTTGTAGGCGTCCGAGCCCGCCATGGGTTCGGTCAGGGCGAACCCGGCGAGCTTGCGGCCGGCCGCGAGGTCGGGAAGGAAGCGCTCCTTCTGCTCGTCGGTGCCGAACAGGACGATGCCCTTGTAGCCGATCGACTGGTGAACGCCGAGGATGATCGAGAGCGTCCCGTCGATCTGGGCGAAGGTCTCGAAGACGCGCGCGTAGCCGGTCTGGGAAAGGCCCTGGCCGCCGTACTTCTCGTCGACGTAGAGGCCGCACAGCCCGGCGTCGCCGAGCTCGCGGATCACGTCGTCGCCGATCCAGCGGTCCTCCTCGACCTTGCGATGATCGATCGAATCGCCGATCGCGCGAGCGCGCGCGCAGAGCTCGCGGACACGCACCTGCTCCTCGGCGTCCGGGCTCGGCCACGGGAAGACCATCTCCTGGTGGATCTCGCCGAGCAGCAGCGATTTCGTGAACGAGGATGCGGCCGCACCGCTCTCAGGCTTCTCGATGACGCTCGATTCCACGACAGCTCCCTCTGTTGCCGACGGTTGTCCCTACGCCGACCGAGGGTAGTCGACCGCGAAGCGCGGCCGGGATGGGAATCAGGCGATCGCGTCGAGCCGGTCGGCGATCAGCTCGGCGAGCGCGAGCGACGACGTGGCGGCCGGCGAAGGCGCATTCCGGACGTGAACCGCATGCTCTGTCTCGGAGACGACGAAGTCGTCGATCAACGAGCCGTCCCGTGCGATCGCCTGTGCGCGCACGCCCGAGTGCTCGGAGCGCTCGACGTCGGAGAGCCGGAGCTCGGGCACGTAGCGGCGGCACTCGTCCACGAACGAGCGCATGCTGATCGCGTGCCGCATCTCTGTGATGCCGGTGCGCCAGAAACGGCGCATCATCCGCCTGGTCCCCGGCCAAGCGAGGCTCTCTGCCAGGTCGCGGGGGACGACCCGCCGGAGCCGGTAGGCGTCGCGGGCGCCGACGAACAGGGCGGTCGGCCCGAGCAGCACTTCACCGGCCGGGTTGCGCGTCAGGTGCATGCCGAGGAAGGGCAGGTCCGGATCGGGAACCGGGTAGATGTTGGCCCGGACCAGATCGGAGCGCTCCGGCTTGAGGCGCAGGTACGCGCCGCGGAACGGGACCACCCGGGGGTCGGGGTCGGCGCCGTCGGCGACGGCGAGCCGGTCCGCCCACGGTCCGGCACAGAGGACGACGCGACCTGCTTCGGTGCGGCCGCCCGAGTGCTCGATCGAAACCGCCGAGCCCGAAGCGCTCAGGGCGGTGACCTGACAGCCGGTGACGATCGTCCCGCCGGCGGACTCGAGGTCCGCGGCCATCGCCCGGGTGACCGCGCGGTAGTCCACGACGCCCGTCGCGGGCGAATGCAGCGCCGCGATCCCTGCCGCGTGAGGTTCGATCTCCCGCAGCTCGCCGGGATCGATCCGCCGCAGCCCCGGAACGCCGTTGGCGAGGCCCCGCCGCTCGAGTTCGTCGAGCCGGGATATCTCGGAGGGATCCGTCGCGACGATCACCTTGCCGTCCCTGCGCGCGTCGACCCCGTGCTCGGCGCAGTACTCGTAAAGGCGCCGCGCCCCCTCGACGCAGAGCTTCGCCTTGAGCGAACCGGGGGCGTAGTAGATCCCGGCGTGGATCACGCCGCTCGAGTGCCCGCTCTGATGAGTGGCGAGCTCGCGCTCCCGCTCGAGCACGACGACGCTGGAGTCGGGATGGCGCAGCCTCAGCTCGCGGGCCGCGGCGATGCCGACGATCCCTCCGCCGACCACGCAGATGTCGCCTCTCGCGGGCGCCGAATTCTTCACGACGGCAAAGGTAGAGCGCGGATCGACGCCCGCGCTGGTTGAATCGTCGGCGTGGGAGAGCAGCGCCGGAGGACAGTGAGGAGCCGCGGGGCCTCGATCGTCCTCGCCGTCCTCGGTGCCTTCATCGCCCTGGTCGGCGGCTTCCTCCTCTACGCCCGCCAGGAGATCTTCAACCCCGACAATCTCGCGGACCGGGCGAAGACGGCTCTCTCCGACGAGCGCACCCGGCTCGCGATCGCACAGCCGATCGTCGACGGGATCGTCGACGGAGGCTCCGGCGAGCTCGTCAACGCCCGCCCGTTCATCGAGTCGATCGTCACCTCCGCGCTCGGCACCCCTCCGGCCAAGGCGGCTTTCGCCGAGGCCGTTCGCAGCATCGACGCGAAGCTCGCCAACCGGGCGCCGAACACGCTCTTCCTCAACCTGACCGACGCCACGGTCGTCGCCGCCAAGGCGCTCGACGCTCTCACGCCGACCCTCGGGAAGTCGGTTCCCAAGGAGCTGACCGACGTCAAGGCGGCGATCCTCGGCAGCAAGCTCACCGTCACTCCCCTCCACTGGGTCCGCGAGGTCGACGTTCTCGGGGTCGTCCTTCCGTTCCTGGCTTTGATCCTGCTTGCGGGGTCGATCGCCGTTGCGCCCGACCGGCGGCGGGCCGTCCAGCGCGCCGGGATCTCCGTGGCGGGGGCGGGGGTCGTCGGGCTGGTGTTCCTGATCGCCGGCCGCTCGCTCGCCCTCGCGCAGATATCCGACCCGCTGTTCAGGGACGCCGCGGCTGCGGGCTGGGACGCGATCCTCGGCGACCTCACGGTGTGGACTGTCGGGATCGGCTTCCTCGCTCTGATCCTCGCCGCGGCCGCGCGCTTCGGCGCCGAGGAGATCGACCCGCTCTCGCCGTTGACGAAGGCCGCCGCGATCGCCCGCGCCCATCCCGAACGGCCGATCCTCGGCGTCCTTCGCGGCGTCGGGATCCTGCTCGCAGGGCTGGTCATGATCGCCGACCCCACCCTCGCGCTCCAGCTGATCGCGGTGGTCCTGGGCGCCTGGCTGGTCTACGTCGCGGTCGTCGAGATACTCGGCATCATCGCGCCGGTCGAGGCCGCGAGCGACGGGGAGGGAGCTCGTCGCCGATTCTCGCCGCTGCGGCTGGCGTCGGCCGGTGCGGTGATCGCAGGGATCGTCGCCATCGTGCTGGTGCTCGGCTCCGACAACCGGACCCAGGCTCGGCCGCCGGGAGCGCCCCAGGCCTGTAACGGCTACCCGGAGCTCTGCCACAAGCGGATCGATCAGGTCACCTTCCCGGCGACCCACAACTCGATGTCGGCGGCGGCGGAGCCCGGCTGGTTCCTGCCGAACCAGCGCTACGGGATCATCCGCCAACTCGACGATGGGATCCGCGGCCTGCTGATCGACACCCACTACGGAGTCGCACGCTCCGAGAACGGCCGAGGCTTCGGCAACGTGATCACCGACCTCGGCAAGGAGAACAAGACCCGGGAGGAGGTGACGAAGGAACTCGGTGCGGAGACCGTCCAGCGCGCGGAGGACCTCGTCGGGCGACTGGCCTTCGGCGAGAAACCGCAGGGCGACTCGGTGCCGTATCTCTGTCACGTCCTCTGCGAGCTCGGTGCGACCAAGCTCGACACCGCGCTGGGCAAGATCGACGACTGGATGAACACCCATCCCGACGAGTTCCTCGTGATCGTGATCGAGGATGTCGTCAGTCCCGAGGAGACCGCCCAGGCCTTCCAGCGGGCCGGACTTCTGCGCTACGTCTACACGCCCGATCGGAGCACCGTCTGGCCGACCATGGGCCAGCTGATCGAGCGCGACAAACGCTTGCTGGTGATGGGGGAGCGCGACAACGGAGACGGCAGGTTCCCGTGGTATCAGTCAGCGTTCGACCTGATGCAGGAGACGCCGTACACGTTCGACAACCGCGACGCCATCACCGGGCCGAAGAGCTGCCGCCCGAACCGCGGCGAGCCCGAGAACCCGCTCTTCCAGATGAACAACTGGATCGAGAAGGTGCCGCGCGACCCGCAGTTGCAGGGCGTGATCAACGCTCACGACGTGCTCCTGAAGCGGGCCGAGACCTGCGAGCAGGTTCGCGGGCTGAAGCCGAACGTGCTCGCCGTCGACTACTACAACGAGGGTGACGTGGTCGGAGTCGCCAAGGTGCTCAACGGCATCCCCGCCGACCAGGAGCCCGAGGTCAGGACGACGCCGTGACCGATCTGCCTCGGCCGCCGATGCAACCGCAGCTCGCGGGCTCGCGTAAGTCCGTCCCCGAAGGGGACGGCTGGGCCTACGAGCCCAAGTACGACGGCTTCCGCGCGCTCGTCTTCGCCGGTCCCGACGAGACCTACGTGCAG
>Ga0209023_10008112_pt1 | contig 10606 bp, 9 predicted proteins | sample LakOneMetagenome_FD_187468 | JGI IMG/M metagenome (GOLD analysis project Ga0209023, IMG submission 187468) | Freshwater and sediment microbial communities from Lake Erie, Canada (SPAdes) (version 2) | ecosystem: Environmental > Aquatic > Freshwater > Lentic | place: Lake Erie, Canada | collected...
GATCGGCGGCGTTGCCGCTGAGTGCCGCCATGCCGATATCATCCGACATCAACAGGCCATCAAAGCCAATTGCGCCGCGAATAATGTCGCCGATGACCGTCGCTGAGCAGGATGCCGCGGCTTCGGGATCCAGTGCGTTGAACACAATATGCGCAGTCATCGCCATCGGCGCGTAAGCCAGCGCGCAGAACGGCGCAAAGTCGCTTTCGAGTTCGGCGCGGCTAGCGGTCACGACGGGTAAGGCATGGTGGCTGTCTGCGGTGGCGCGGCCATGACCGGGCAGATGTTTGATGACGCCGGCAATGCCACCGTCACGCAAGCCGTCGAGCGTTGCCTTGCCGAGCGCCGCCACTTGCAGCGGCGCAGTGCCATAGCCGCGATCACCGATAATAGCATCGGCGCCTGCCACTGCGACATCGAGCAGCGGCAGGCAATTGACCGTGATCCCGAGGTCGCGCAACAACAGTGCTATCGCGAGGCCGTTTGCCCGCGCCGCCGTGATCGCGGTGACCGGGGCCTGCGTGTAAAGGTGCGCGAACACCGTTGCTGCCGGAAATCGTGGCCAATGCGGAGGTTGCAATCGCGCCACGCGGCCGCCTTCCTGATCGATGAGGATCGGCAGGTCACGTCCAGCAAGGTCTCGCAAACTGGCAGTCAATGCGCGCAACTGCTGGGGGTCGGCGCAATTGCGCTGGAACAGGATAAACCCCGCAGGGTCAGCTGCACGAAATAGTTCGCACTCGGCTTGCGACAAGACAGTCCCCGCCAGGCCCAGAATCAGCGGTGTCATTTAACGACGACACATGCTTCGCCGGCAACCTTGAGCATCGCGCAGGCGCGCGCCGCTTCTGCCGGGTCGGCGCTGCCGCTGGCGCGCAGCCGGTACAAGGTGCCGGAGTCGCGCTCGACAGCTTCGATGCGCTTGCTGAGCGGCGCGAGATAGGCAAAGCGCGACGAAAGCGATTTCCACGCCTGCTCGGCCTTGCCGGCGCTCGAAAACGCCCCGAGTTGCAGGACGGTGCCGCCGCCAACAGTTGTTGGAACCGCCGGAACGAGCGATGAAGCCGCAGGTGGCCGTATGGGAGCCACGACCGGCGCGGACTTGATCACCGGCACTGCCGCCGTGGCACCCGCCTTGGACCGCGACGACGGAGCTACCGCCGGTGGCGGCACTTGGTTCGGTGCGGCCACGACTGGTGCCGGTGGAATTGCCCGCAATGTTTCATCGCCTGGCAAGAGCGGTACCGGCGCCGCGCCAGGGCGAGGGCCAGGCTCTTCGGGCATTGTAGCGGGGTCCAACGTACCCTTTTCGTCATTCCCTTTGCTGACACCATAAATGCTGCCTTGGTCGGTAGGCGACCCACCCTTGTCGGCAGGGCGAACTTTGTTCGGCCCCGGATCGGCGGTAATCAGTGGTGCATCCTCGGCGCGCGTAACCGGTGTGCCGGTCGCACCATCCTGTTTAGTGGTGGTGATTACATAGATGCCGATGACGATGAGCAGCAGCAACAACACGAACATTGTGACGCCGCCGATGAAGCGCCCGCGCGACACCAAAGTCGATGCATGGCCATCGCTTTCGACCTCGGCGAGCCAAGGGGCATCTGCATCGTCTCGCTGTGCCATCTCAGTGCATTTCCTCGACAGGCTCGACGCCCATCACGCCAAGACCGTTGCGGATAATCTGCCCTATACCACGCGCCAGCGCCAGTCTCGCCGCCGTTAGCGGCGGATTTTCTGCGAGGACGAAGCGCCGCGACGGATCGTCATTGCCGCGATTCCACAATGCGTGGAACGCTGCCGCAAGGTCGCCAAGGTAAAAGGCGATGCGGTGCGGCTCGCGCGCCTCGGCTGCAGTTTCGACAGTGCGCGGCCAGGTTGCGGCGAATTTGACCAGCGCGAGTTCCTCAGCATCGAGCAGCGCCAGATCGGGTTCGGGCAATACGATACCTGCCTCATTGGCGCGGCGCTGCAGCGAATGAATGCGCGCATGGGCGTATTGGACGTAGAATACCGGATTGTCGCGTGACTGTTCTACAACCCTAGCGAAATCGAAATCGAGCTGCGAATCCGACCGCTTGGTCAACATGATAAAGCGCACGACGTCCTTGCCGACTTCGCTGACAACATCGGCGAGCGTCACGAATGAGCCCGAGCGCTTCGACATTTTGACGGGTTCGCCGGCGCGCAGCAACTTAACCATCTGCACTAGCTTGATATCGAGCGGCACCTTGCCGTCCGACAGCGCGCGCACCGCCGCCTGCATGCGTTTGACATAGCCGCCATGATCGGCGCCGAACATATCGACCAATTGCGTGAACCCGCGTGTCAGCTTGTCGTAATGATAGGCCACATCGCCGGCGAAATAGGTCCAGCTGCCGTCGGATTTCTTGAGCGCGCGGTCGGTATCGTCACCGAACTGGCTGGCGCGAAATAACGTTTGCGGGCGCGGCTCCCAATCATCTGCCGCCTCGCCTTTGGGAGCTTCGAGCACACCTTCGTAAATCAACCCCTTTGCCGCGAGCGCATCGAGTGCGCCCTGCACCGCGCCGCGTGCATCGAGGCTGGCTTCGGAAAAGAACACGTCCTGACGGATGCCAAGCAGCGCCAGATCCTCGCGGATCCGGTCCATCATCAGCGCGACGGCGCGCGTCTTGAACAGCATCAGCCACTGGTCTTCTGGCTTGTCGATGAAGCGCTCACCGAACTCGCTTGCCAGTGCTTCGCCAACCGGCACCAGATAGTCGCCGGGGTAAAATCCCTCGGGAATCTCGATGCTTTCGCCCAGCGCCTCGCGGTAGCGCAGGTGCACCGACCGCGCCAAAGTGTCGACCTGGCCACCGGCGTCGTTGATGTAATATTCGCGCGTCACGGCAAAACCCGCATAGGCCATCAAGCTAGCGAGAGCGTCGCCAACCACGGCGCCGCGGCAATGCCCCATATGCATCGGTCCGGTTGGGTTGGCGCTGACATATTCTACATTGACCGGTGCGTCGCCGCCCATTGCCGAGCGTCCATAGTCATCGCCGTCGCGCAGGATTGTCGCGAGTTCAGCCTGCCAGACGCCCGGTTTGAGTCGGATGTTGAGGAACCCCGGCCCCGCGACCTCAACAGTTTCAACATCGGGAAGTTGCGACAGCGCCCAAGCGATTCCGGTGGCGATAGCGCGCGGATTCTTTCCCGCCGGCTTGGCGAGTACCATCGCGGCGTTGGTCGCAAGGTCACCATGGCCGGCGTCGCGCGGCGATTCGACCGTCACATTGCGAGTGTCGAGCCCTTCGGGCAGTTCGCCACTGGCAACAAGTGCGGCAATGGCATCGGAAACGTGCGCGGCATAGGCATGGTAAAGAGTGGTCAAAATGGATTCCGGACTCGTTCGACAAGGCAAACGCCATCTCTAGCGTTCTTCGTCGCTGCCGTCACGAGTGAAGGCGCACTGTCGCATTTTGTTGTGCGGCGCTCTTGGTGCGACACAATGGGAAACTTGACGTGTTCGGCAGCATTGGGCAGTTTGAATGGAAGGTCAGTTCCGAGAATAATGACATACACCGCCACCCCGAGCGCGCTCACCTGCCGACGACCATGCACCGCATGAGCGACGTGTCACAATTGGTGCATTGGCTGACGCAGACCGGTAGCGGTGACCGCATCGCGTTAAAATTGCTGTATGAGGCAACGTCGGCGAAGCTGTTTGGTGTTATCCTCCGTATAGTCACCAACAGGAGCGAAGCCGAGGACGTATTGCAGGAGGTTTTCATCACCGTGTGGCGCAAGGCCGCCGAGTATGACGTGACGCGGGCCAGCCCGATGACGTGGCTGGCGACAATTGCGCGAAATCGGGCGATCGACCGCTTGCGTTCGCGCGCCAGCAGGCCGACATCGTCGCTCGAACTTGCGGCCGAAGTCGTCGATACCGCACCCGCCGTCGATACCTTGATCGACGCGTCGAATGATGCGCGTCGCGTCCAGGCCGCGCTGGCTGAACTTGAACCGCGCCATGCTGCGATCATCCGCGCCGCCTATTTCGAGGGGCTGAGTTATGATGCGGTGGCGCAGCGCGAAGGCCTGCCGCTCGGCACGGTCAAAAGCTGGGTACGACGCGGGCTTTTGCGGATGCGCGCGTCGATGCAACCATGACCGATAAATTTGATCTTGAAGGTGATGACGCCCTTGCTGCCGACGTTGCGATCGGCGCGTTGGCTGCTGCGGAGCTACAAGCCGCGCGGTTGCGCATGGCACGCGACCCAGCTTTCCGTGCGCTGGTCGAAGCCTGGCAGGCCGATTTGGCGCCGATGCTTGAAATAGTCGCGCCAGTTGCACCTTCGCCGGCAGTGTGGGCGCAGATCGAAGCTGCGATTACGCCGGTGCAGCGCGAAACTGTGCGGCCGACACTTTGGACGAGCCTGTTGTTCTGGCGCAGCCTAGCGATGGGCGGCGTCGGCATTGCAGCGGTCGCGCTCGGGCTGCTGGTGGCGCGGCCAGAAGGTTCGACGCAGCCCATGCTCGTCGCGACATTGGCATCGTCCGATGGCGCCGCGTTGATTACCGCAGCCTATGATCCGACGCGCGGCGCGGTTATACTGACCCCGACGGCGCCCGAAAGGGACGCGACGCATTCGCCCGAACTTTGGGTCATTGACGGCGATGCGCCTCCGCGCTCGCTCGGGGTCATCGATCTTGCCAACCCGCGAGCGCATGTTATCCCAGCCGAACGGCTGCGCGGTTTGAAGCCCGGCGCAATACTGGCAATTTCGATCGAGCCGCTGGGCGGATCTACAACAGGCGCACCGACGGGTCCGGTCGTCGCCACAGGCAAGCTGACAGCGATTTAGCACGGGCGTCGCCCGCGTGGCACCATTGCGACAGCAAAAATCAGCAGCACTGCATCCGTCCGGCGCGCACCCGCGTAATGCCTATTGTCCGCCTCCGGACGACAGGAGCTTTACAAATGCTGAAATCGAAAATTGCATTGCACGCCGCGCTGATCGCGTTTGCAACGACGCTGAGTGTGACCGGTGCCCAAGCCGATATGATGTCATCCAAGCCGGTGACCGTTGGCGGTGCGCCGATGTACGCGAACAATAATATTGTCCAGAACGCCGTCAATTCAAAGGATCACACGACATTGGTCGCGGCGGTCAAGGCAGCAGGATTGGTCGACACCTTGTCGAGCCCGGGCCCGTTCACCGTGTTCGCGCCAACCAACGAAGCGTTTGCCAAGCTGCCTGCGGGCACCGTCGATACGCTGGTCAAGCCCGAGAACAAGGCGACGTTGACCAAGATCCTGACCTATCATGTTGTCGCGGGCAAACTGTCGGCGTCGGACATTGCCGCGAAGATCAAGGCGGGTGGTGGCAAGGCGACGCTGACCACTGTCCAGGGTGAAACGCTGACCGCGACGATGCACGGCAAGACACTGGTGCTGACCGACAGCAAGGGCGGCACTTCGAACGTGACGATCGCCAATGTCTTTCAGTCAAATGGTGTCATTCATGTCGTTGATACGGTTTTGATGCCGTAACCGCCTCGACCCGCGCCACCCCCCGTGCGCGGGTCATCGGCGCGGGTGAACCCACACCCGGTTCGCCCGCGCCGCAAGTATCACAATCTTTCCACCGCCGACGCGCTGGAATTGCACCTTGCCGCCGCCGCTGATTTTTCGCGGCGGCGGCTTTTTTGGGGTCCACCCGGGCGCTGCTACAGGCTGTAATTCAGTGTGTAGAAATGGCTGCCGTCTTTGATATCGATCGCCAGCGTGCCGGAGATACCGGTCAGCTCGCCGGTGCCCGACGCGGGGACGATGGTGATTTGAAGGCTTTGGGCGCCGGCGTCCATGATGCCCTTGTGGACGAGCGCGAAGCTGCCCGTCTTGCCGGCCAGTGTGCCGGTGACGCGTTCGACTGCGACATAGGCGGCATTGCCCTGCCCTGCCCCCATCGAGGTGAGCATCGTGCCGGTGGCATGGGCTTCGAGGTCGCCGTGATAGGTCTTGTCGAGATCCATGCGGCCGAGGCTGGGGTCGGTGGTGGGCGATTGCGGGGTGATCTTGACGTCGAAGCTGCCGCGTGCGTGCTGGGTCATTGTCGGGCCTTTCGGTTGGGCGGTGGCCGCGCCGGCGACCGCAATCAGCAGCAGCGCCAGCGCGGCAGGCTTCATGCCAGCGCCTTCCAGATTTCGGCGGCGAGCATGAAGGCGCGCAGATCGCCCACTGTCGTCGGCGACATCTTGTTCATGACGAACGACATGGTGGCGCGCGCATCGAAATCGACCACCGCGAGGCTGCCGCCATAGCCGCCCCAGAACATGGTGTTCTTGTTCGGCCAAGGCACTGTCGGCGTCGGCAGGCCGAAGCCGAGGCCGTAACGCACGGGGAAGTTGAGCACGAGATCATTGCCTTCGATCTGTTGCTCGAGAGCCTTGCGGGCGCCGGCCTCCGACAGGATGCGCTTGCCCTTGGCGACACCGCCGTTGACGAACAGCGCATGGATTTCGGCGACCGAGCGCGCGTTGCCATGACCGTTGGCGGCCGGGATTTCAGCCGCGCGCCACGCCCGCGTCCGCGTGTCGAGCGGGTTGACCGGCGGGTTGGTCATGACGCTGAGCGCCAGCGGACTCTCGGTTGGCATACCGAGTGAACCACCTGGCGGCGGTGGCACCAGGTCGGCGACGCGGCGATCTTCGCTGGCGGGTAACCCGATGTGGAAGTCGGCGCCGAGCGGCTCGGCGATTTCTGTGCGGAAAACTGTGCCGAGACTTTTGCCGGTAATGCGACGGACGACTTCGCCGACGAGATAGCCCTGTGTCATCGCGTGGTAACCGGGCTGCGTGCCGGGTTCCCAGAACGGTGCCTGTGCGGCGAGCAGCGCGCACGCCTTATCCCAATCGTAGAGCATTTCCTTGACCGCCGGCAGTTTCCAACCTGAGACGCCCGCCGAGTGCGCCATCAGATGGCTGACCTTGACGCCGGCTTTGCCATTGGCGGCAAATTCGGGCCAGTAATGCGCGACGGGTTTTTCGAAATCGAGTTCGCCGCGATCGGCGAGCAGCAGCGCGGTCAGCGCGCACATCGTCTTGGTGGTCGAATAGACGTTGATGATGCTGTCTTTTTCCCAGGCGCGGGTCTTTTCGGCATCGGCATGGCCGCCCCAGATATCGACGACGGTGACGCCGTCGATGGTCGCGGCAAAGCTGCCGCCGACATCATCACCGCGGTCGATGCTGGCAGCGAGCACGTCCTTGACGGCAGCAAAACGGTCTTCACAGTGTCCGTAGATCTCGGTCATTCTTCTTCCCTTCAGATGTGGATATGCGTTGGTAATGGTGATGGCCCGATGATCGCCTCATGGCAGCGTAGCGCATAGCGATCGGTCATGCCCGCCAGAAAATCGGCGATGTGGCGCGCACGCTGTGGTTCGTCCGGCGGCGCGCTGGCAGCCCATTCGGGCGGCAGCAGCGCCGGATCAGCGTGATAGGCGGCAAACAGCCGCGTGACGACCGCTTGCGACGGATCGCGCAGCGCGCTGACCAACGGGTGGGCATACATTTGCGCGCGCAGAAAGGCTTTGAGGTCGCGCGACGCTGCGACCATGGCGGGCGAGAAACCGATCAGCGTGCGGCCGGCGGCGCGGACATCATCGACCGAGCGCGGCGCGGCGACGACGAGGCGCGCGCGCGATTCGGTGAGTAGGTCATCGACCATGCGGCCGATCTGTTCGCGCAGCAGTTCGGGGACAAGACGCCGGCGGCTGCGGACATCGGGGAAGCGCGCGGTGACGGCGGTCCAGCAGGTGGCAGTGAAGCCGACGCTGCTCGCGTCTTCGATACTGAACAGCCCGGCGCGCAGCCCGTCATCGAGGTCATGGTTGTCATAGGCGATATCGTCGGCAATCGCCGCGACCTGCGCTTCGAGGCTGGCATAGGTGGTGAGATCGAGCGCGTGGCCGGCGTCGGTTTCGGCGAGCGCCCAGCCCGGCGCGTAAACCGGGCCGTTGTGCTTGGCCAAGCCTTCGAGCGTTTCCCAGCACAGGTTGAGGCCGTCGAAGCCCGGGTAGCGGTGCTCGAGTTTGGTGACGACGCGCAAGGTCTGGGCGTTGTGATCGAAGCCGCCATAGGGCGCCATCGCGGCTTCGAGCGCGTCCTCGCCCGAATGGCCGAACGGCGGGTGGCCGAGGTCGTGCGCCAGCGCCAGCGCCTCGGTCAGATCCTCGTTGAGACCGAGCGCGCGCGCCAGCGTACGGGCGATCTGCGCGACTTCCAGACTGTGCGTCAAGCGGACGCGGAAATGGTCGCCGTCGGGGGCGACAAAGACCTGCGTCTTGTAGCGCAAACGGCGGAAGGCGCTGCAATGGATGATGCGGTCGCGGTCGCGCTGGAACGCGTCGCGGCTGGTGCTGGCGGCCTGCGGATAGCGCCGGCCGCGCGAGGCGGCCGGGTTGCTTGCATAGGGGGCGAGGTCAGGCAACCGCGCCGGCGGCGCGCAGGTTGGCGATGGTGTCGGCATCGACGCCGAAGTCGGCGAGCACGGCATCGGTGCTGGTGGCTTTGGTCATTGCCGGCGTGTCGGTGACGGTGGCCGAATAGCGCGGCGCGGGGGCCGGCTGGACGACGCCGTCGACGGTGACGAAGGTGCCGCGCGCGACGTTATGCGGGTGGAGCGGCGCTTCGGCCATGCTGAGTACCGGGGCGAAGCAGACGTCGGTCATTTCCATCAGCGCGCACCAGTCGTCGCGGGTTTTGGTGAGAAACAGCGCGGTAAGCTTGTCCTTCAACAGTCCCCACATCTTGCGGTCCATTTGTGCGTCGAAATCCGCGTCTTCGCTGAGGCCGGCGCGCTGGCGCAATTCCCGATAGAATTGCGGTTCGATCGAGCCGATCGAGATCCATTTGCCGTCGGCGGTTTCATAGGTGTCGTAGAAATGCGCGCCGGTATCGAGCAGATTGACGCCGCGCGTGTCTTCCCACATGCCGTTGGCACGGAAGCCCCAGATCATGGCGTTGAGCGTCGCCGCACCATCGGTCATCGCGGCATCGATGATCTGCCCCTCGCCGGTCTTGGCGGCGTGAAGCAGGGCGGCGACCATGCCGAACGCCAGCATCATGCCGCCGCCGCCAAAGTCCCCGATCATGTTGATCGGCGGCGTGGGCTTTTCGCCGGCGCGGCCGTAGCTGTGAAGTGCGCCGGTGAGCGCGATATAGTTGAGGTCATGGCCAGCCGCCTGCGCATAGGGGCCGAACTGGCCCCAGCCGGTCATCCGGCCGTAAACCAGTTTGGGGTTATCGGCGCACAGCAGGTCGGGGCCGAGGCCGAGCCGTTCGGTGACGCCGGGGCGGAAGCCTTCGATCAGGCCATCGGCGCTGGCTGCCAGCTTGCGGACGAGCGCGATGCCTTCGGGGTTTTTGAGATCGACATTGATCAGGCGGCGCGAGCGCGTCAGCGGGTCGCGCGGATCGATGCGCGCGCCGGGTCGGTCGACGCGGATGACCTCGGCGCCATGGTCCGCCAGCATCATCGCGGCGTACGGCCCGGGGCCGATTCCGGCGAGTTCGATGATGCGAAGTCCTACGAGTGGGCCGGCCATTTGGAGTCTCCTGAAATGCACGCGGCGCCTAACTGCCACGTCGGGCGGAGTGGTCAAGGGCTATCGTAAAATAGGGGTTCAGGCTTGTCAGTCTTTATGGGTAGAGCGGCTTTGGCGAGAAGCGCGGTTTCGACGGCCAATGTTGGGGCTGGGCATCCGGATGAGATCGACTGCGCGGGCTGATGTGTACGCTTAGTGTGTTGTTTATATGATGTTATTGTTGAGGGTTCGGCGCGATTGACTTATAGTTTGATTTGGAACTATACAGTTTGATATCAAACTATATTGAGGCAAATTCGGGATGAATCGTCGCAATACGATCATCGGCGCCGGCGGGGCGTTGGCGCTGGTTTTGAGTGGCGGACTTTGGCGGGTGATGCGCGTGCCCGAGGCGGCGGTTTCGCCATGGGCGCTGGCGCCGCCGGTGCCCGCCGATGTGCGGCTCGATGCGCTGCGTCAGGCGATTCTGGCGCCAAATCCGCACAATCGCCAGCCGTGGCTGCTGCAACTTGTCGGCGATGACGCGGTTTTGGTGACCTGCGATCTGAAAAAACGGCTGCCGATGAACGATCCGTTCGACCGGCAGATCGTCATCGGGTTCGGCACCTTCATCGAACTGGCGCGCATCGCGGCGAGCGCGCGCGGTGTCCGCATCGATGTGACGCCGTTTCCCGAAGGCGCGCCCGAAGTGCCGGCGCGGCTCGATGCGCGGCCTGTCGCGCTGCTGCGCTTTGTCGGCGATGTGCGCGTTGGGCGCGACCCGCTGCTCGGCGTCGTGACGGCGCGGCGCACGACGCGCGCGGTCTATGACGGTGCGCCGCGGCCGGCGCAGCTCGCGGCGCTGATGACGCCGCAGCCCGGCGTGTTGACCGGCGGCACCGCCGCCGCGCCAAAGCTTGCGGCAATCCGCGCGATCACCGTCGCGGCGACGATGGTTGAAAATACCACGCGGCGGACGTGGATGGAGAGCGTCGAGCTGATGCGCATCGGCGCCGCCGAGATCGATGCGACGCCCGACGGGCTGTTCC
>Ga0209023_10008113_pt1 | contig 10606 bp, 11 predicted proteins | sample LakOneMetagenome_FD_187468 | JGI IMG/M metagenome (GOLD analysis project Ga0209023, IMG submission 187468) | Freshwater and sediment microbial communities from Lake Erie, Canada (SPAdes) (version 2) | ecosystem: Environmental > Aquatic > Freshwater > Lentic | place: Lake Erie, Canada...
CGGCTTCTATACAACCGATCGATTGTTCAACCGTTGCAATGGTATCCATTGTATCGGTAGTGGTCATCGTTTGCACACGGATAGGATTGTTGCCGCCTATGAGCAGGTTGCCTACTTTTACTTCCCGTGTTTTTAGTCGCTTATACTCCGTTAAGGATTCTGCATACAATAGCATAATATGGTAATGAACGGTTTTTTATTCTATGAGACACAAAGTTAACAAACGCAGCACAAAAGCGTTCTTTTAAGAAGGCCATTTCACAATGAGTGAAGAAGGAAGCGGTGATCTAAGAGAACTTACCAATCCTTTTCAGGCTTGGTTACGGTAGCGGCATTCACTTTATGCAGTTTATCCTGCAGGTTCTTTTCCTGCTCCATGAGGGCTTTCAATTTTTCTTCTGCATCCTTTTTATTCAGCTTTGGCTGTTGCTGCTTTGGTTCTTTCTTTTGATCCTGGTTCTTTTGCTGGTCCTGCTTCTTCTTATCATTTTTCGGATCAGGCTTCGGCTGCTGTTGTTGCTTTTGCTGTTGCAGCGCTTTCTGCAGGTTCTGCCGGGCATCCTCATTATCCGGTGCAAGCATCAATGCTTTTTTATAAGCTTCAATGCATTCCGGCAATTTTTTATCATTTTGCAAAACAACTCCTTTGTTATAATAAGCATTGCTTTTTTCCGCAGCTGTATTTAGCTTGCTGATGGATCGCTCGTAAGCACTGATCGCTTCTTCTTTCTTATCCGTTTTATATAAAGCATTGCCATGATTGAATTGTGCAGTGGCATTCCCGGGGTCTTTTTCAACAACCTTTCCATAAGTATCGGCTGCTTTTGAAAAATCGCCCTTTTTATATTCCTCGTTGCCTTGCTTTATGGCAAGTTTTTCATTTTGTGACTGGGCTGATACAGTTGATGCCAGGCAAATGAACAGGATACTGAGCGCAGGCTTTATTTTCAGGTAATTCTTTCTTTTATTTTCTGAAATGAAAATCTCTGCTATTAAGAACAGCAAGGCTGCAAGCAAAAAATACTGGAAGTAAGACCTGTAATTCACCAATGAATCGTCTGTTACATTCCGCTGCTCCATATTGCCGATCTCGGCACTGATGTTATCAACCACGGCATCGGTATTCTGAAACAGAAAATATTTTCCGTTTGCTTTCTGTGCTATTTCCCTTAACTCTTCTTCATTTAATTTTGATATCACCGTATTGCCCTGGTTATCGGTCTTCACCTGGTTAGTAACTTCATCGATGATCGTTGAGCCCTGCGGGGAACCAATGCCTATTGTATAAATGACCACCCCTTCCTGTGCCATTTGTGCAGCGGTTTTCATTGCGCCCTCATCATGATCTTCCCCATCGCTGATCAACACAACAGCCTTGTATTTTTTTTCCTTGGTATTGAAAGATGAATAACACATTTTCAAAGCGTCGCTGATAACCGTTCCCTGTGTAGGAACTGTTTCCGTGGTAGCAGCTGAAAGATACATCTTGGAAGCAGCATGGTCGCCTGTTAAGGGCATTTGTAAATATGCCTTTCCTGCAAAGACAACTATGCCGATGCGGTCGTTACTTAATTTATCTACCAGCCTGCTGAGTACCTGTTTGGCCCTGTCTAACCTGTTTGGCTTGATATCCTGTGCCAGCATACTTTTGCTCACATCAAGCGCTATCATGATATCGATCCCGTTGCGGCTTATTTTTTCCGATTTGCCGGCGCTGCGCAGGTTCGCCACTGCAAGAACCAAAATACCAACAGTACAAACGATCAGTAAAAATTTAATGAGATATGCCGTGCTGCTGTAGTTTGAGGTTAATACCTGTACCAGGCTCTTATCACCGATTTTTTTGGCAATTGCTTTCTTTCTATAAATAGCATAGATGAATATTCCTGTTAGTACAGGAATGAGCGCTAATAAGAAGAGGTATTCTATGTGCTGGAAATGAGGCATTGCTTAAAAGCTAAATTAATCATTAAAAGAGGCTGTACTGTTAAAGAAACAATAAGAAATAATTATACCAACATTTAAATAAGAATATTATGCACCCGTAATGATATTGAGAATATTGATCCGGGGCCAGGCTTATTTTCTCCCTTCCATAAACCCATAGTGTTTCAGGATATCTTTCAGGATGCCCAGCCTCACCCATTTCATATCGATCTTAGGATCGGGAGATCTTACCAGGCTTACAAAAAAGTAAACGTGGTTGTTCTCTTCTATCCAACCTGCTATCCAGCCGATATTATTTTTCTGTTCATCGAAGCCCCAGCCTGTTTTATAGCTTAATTTGTAAGCGGTATTATCTTCCTGCAACATAACAGTACGTACAGACTGCTGCACACTTTTCCTGAAAGGCAGCTGGTCGAAATATAATTTTTTTAAAAGGCCCAGTTGTTCATCTGGTGAGATCTTTAGGTGGTTATTGAGCCAGAAAGAATCAATGGGGCCACCTATATCTTTGTTTCCATAAGAAAGGCTGTCGATCCAAAGCTTCATGGTATCTCTCCCGATGCGCCTTGCCACTTCCTGGTAATAAGGAACGCAACTTACTTTGAATGCTTCGGTCATATCCATGTCTTTGTTCCATTCTGCAACCGGGCGCCTGATACCATCCCATTTGATAACCATCTTTTCATCTGTGATAACACCCGTCTGCAAGCCGATCAAAGAATTCACGATCTTGAAAGTAGAGGCCGGCAGGAACCTGGAGGTATCCATATCCATATTATATACCGTGATCTTTCCGTCTGCATTGTTGAGCATCGTAAAGCATCCTTCTACATTCTTTGCATCAAAATATTTTTTAAGGTCGTTGTCAATTTTTGCTTTATTGACAGAACAGGAAGAAATTGAAATGAGGAATGAAGCAGCAATGATGACAAAAGAGAAATTATATAGCCTTTGCATGGAATATTATTTTTTTAGATGTTTGGCGGCTGCATCCAGCGCATTGTAAAATTCTTCACCGAACCGGCGGATCAGCGGTTCTTTTAAAAACTGGTACACGGGCAGCTTTAATTTTTTTCCGAGTGCACAGGCTGCCTTGCAACTGTCTTCCCTGGGCTCGTAATTTACAAACTGTGTTTCACCATCCCTGCTGTCTTTAACGATCACCGGGAATAAATGGCAACTGATGGGTTTTTTCCATTTTACTTTTCCATCGTTATAAGCCTGTTCGATACCGCATTTTACGATCCCCTTTTCATCTTTGATACCATACACGCAAACCATGCTGTTGATCGTTGGTGTAACCCACCCGAATTCTTTATCATAAACGTACCTGCCCTGCCTTTCAATCTCCGCCCTGCTTTCTTCACCGAGGTAAGGCAATACCGCTTCAAAAACCTCGTCGATATTTTTTAATTCCGACCGGTTCAATGGTGCGCCTGCATCACCATCTACGCAACAGGCGCCTTTGCACTTATCAAGGTCGCATAAAAATTGCTCCTTTGCAACCTGGTCACTCACCAATACATTGTTTATTACTATCATGGCTGCAAAATTACTTAAAAAGGATGAAGTCGTTTAAAGGTTTAAGTGCAGAATGATCCCAGCCCTTGCAGCTATTTACCTTTCCACCGAAAGCTATTCAGCAGGTGGTCGATATCAACCTGTAAAAAATCCTGTACAGGTCTTATGGAATCTATATTGGGCGTAGCTTCAAAATAAAGAGCACCCCGTAAAAAATGTGTTGTGGTATCACTTAGGAAAAACTGCTTTGCTGTTGCTGCATTTCCACCCACTTTGAAGAACACGCCTGTGATGCCGTTCTTTGTACGAAAAAGGCTGTCTTTAATAGAAGCCGAGACTGCCTGGTTCTTGTTGGTAAGGTTGAAAGCATCATTCACCATTTTATCGAATTGGTTGATGGCAAAAGAATCTTTATATTTTCCATCAGGACCTTTAACCTTATACACTGCTTTGCCGCCAATGATCTTATAACTTAAAAAGATACGTGCATTGAGTTTAGGGAAATCTATATTTATCCAGTAAGGGTTTTCGGGGCTGCTGTCGAAATAAGTGCTGTCTTTGACGATATTCGCATAAGCAGGGTAATCAAAGCTATAAGGGAAATCAGGTTTATCAAAAGAAACATACGCATGTTTCGGCAGGTCGATCTTAAAGTATCCTTTCTTTTTTGAAGTATAAGTGGAATTACATGCCGTGAAAAGAACAACGGCCAATACCAGTAAAAAAATAGGTCTCTTCATCAGGAATTTTCGTTTTCTGTAAGTTTGATGATCACTTTAACTTTATCGATCCTGTTCTTTTTTATTTCCAAAGGAATGAAGGTAAAATCGCCCTGCACAAGGTTTTCATTCACCTGGGGAAATTCGCCGGCGATCTCCAATACAAGGCCTGCCAGGGAATCACTGCCGCCACGGATATGTTCGAAAGTATCCATTGGCAGGTTCATGGCCTTGCATACATCATTGATCATGGTCTTGCCTTCAAAGATATAATTGTGATCATCAATTTTTTTATTGCCGCTTTCTTCATCATCGAATTCGTCTTTGATATCACCGATTATTTCTTCCATGATATCTTCCAGCGTTACAATCCCGGAAGTTCCGCCAAATTCATCTACAACGATCGCAAAATGGTTTCGCTTTGTCCTGAATTCCTGCAACAGGTCTTCGATCAGTTTTTGTTCGTGCACAAAATGCGGAAGTCTTATCAGTAAATGCCAGTCGAAATCATCTTCTTCATTCAAATGTGCAAGCAGGTCTTTGGTATGTAACATGCCGGCTATTTCATCGAGGTTACTCCTGTAAACCGGGAGGCGGGAGTAATGAAGTTCTTCTACTTTTTTGATGACATCCCTGAAGCCCGTGGTCATTTCAACACCGCTTACATCCAGGCGGGTGCGCATGATCTGTTTTACCATGGTATCGCCAAATTTCCGGATACCTTTTAAGATTTGTTTTTCTTCAACAGAAGCTTCATGTTCCGGGAGCAGGTCAATGGCATAATCCAGGTTGCTGTTGTCCAGTGAAGATGAGTTTTCGGAAGAGAGTTTTCTTTCAATATTATCGCTGAACCTTACCATCCGTTTACTCAGCCGGTAAAAGATACTGCTGAATATTTCTATAATGAGTGATGCTGTTGAAGCAAACCATATTTTATGATGTGTTGCCCAGACCTTTGGAAGCACTTCGGCAAATAATACAATGATAGAAGTGACCGATATGACTTTGATGAGGAATACGATCCAGAAATCAAAATGAAAACCGGTGAGCCAGTTATCGATGAGTATATTGGATATTAAAATGATACCGATATTCACAAAACTATTTGTGATGAGCATTGCTGCCAGCAATGTCTTCGGATTTTCCAGCAATGTAACAATACGCCTGAAAGAAGGCTGCTGCCTTGTTTTTAAAACATTGATATCTTTTGAAGTGAGGGAAAAAAAAGCCACTTCACTTCCAGCCACCAAAAATGAAATGATCAGCAGGATGAATATTATGAAAATAAGTATGGTAGTAGCAGCAGGTGTTATTGCCAAAAAAGTAAGTAAATGATATATTCCGGGTTGAATGACCGAATGGTAGTCCAAAGCAACAAATTTATATGAACAATTATTTTAGAGAAGCCGTTCTCTTAAAATATAAAATCAAAATGGCAATCTTTCGTCTGTATGCTCATCTGCAGGGGGATTTTCGGGGTTCCCATGATTTTCCGGTTCGTCGAAACCCGGGGTAGCTGAACTGCCGTCACTTCTCTTGTCAAGCATGATCAGGTTATCTCCTACTATTTCCGTTGCAAATTTTTTATTGCCTTCTTTGTCTTCCCAGCTACGTGTTTTCAGGCGTCCTTCAATATACACCAAACTGCCCCTGTGCAAATATTTTTGTGCAAGTTCGGCCAGCCCGCGCCATAAAACAACCGTATGCCATTCTGTTTGTGAGATGAGTTTTCCGCTCCTGTCTTTGTAAGTTTCCGTGGTAGCCAGTGAGAATTTAGCCACCCCGATATTTCCTTCCAAAAACTGCATATCCGGATCCTTTCCTAAATTACCTATCAGCATTACCCTGTTTACGCCTCTCATGTTTGTTGTATTTATTATTGTATTGTTGGTTCTTATTGCGTTACATCAAATTTAAAGATACAATTTTATCTTTCAATCCGGCACAGCAAAAATTTACAGTTTCGGGTTTAAAAGATGCCCTTTTCGTCCTCGAACCAGGTGGTAATAAATTTGGGAAATGCCAGTTGGCTCATTTCTGATTTTCCCATCAGTTCATATCCTTCTGCAACAATTTTTTTGCCAGACCTGATATGGATAAAATAGCCCTGGATCGTTTGGTGTGTCAATTGCTGTTTATATTTTTTGGAAATGCTTACCAGTTCATGATTTTCCCCGGCTATTTTTTTAAATGCATTGCCGGAAAGGATCTTTTTTATATCTACCTGTTTATTTTCTTCTATAAGGATAAATTCGTGGAGATTTTGCCAGATATCTTTCCCGGTTCGTTTTTTTACAACATAAGCATTCCTGTATGACACAACTACGTAATAGAACCAGCGTTCTTTTTTAACCAGCTTATTTTCTTTAACCGGGTATTTCTCTATTGCATTTTCCTGGTATGCAGTGCATTCTTTTTTCAATACACATTGTGAACATAAAGGCAGTTGTGGCTTACAAACTGTTGCTCCAAAATCCATGATGGCCTGGTTATACAAGGCAGGTTCATTTTTTGCAAGCAGCCTGTTGGCCAGTGAAGAAAAATATTCTTTTCCGGCCGAACTGTCAATCGCCGTGCTGATACCAAAGTAACGGGCCAATACCCGCATTACATTTCCATCAACAACAGCATATGGCAAGTTGTATGCAAAAGATGCGATCGCTGCAGCGGTATAAGGGCCGATGCCTTTAAGTTTTAAAATGGATCCATAAGTATCGGGAAATTTTCCGTCGAGTTCATCAGCAATGAACCTGGCTGTAGCAATAAGGTTTTTACAGCGGCTGTAATATCCAAGCCCTTCCCATAATTTAAACACTTCCGTTTCAGGTGCTGCTGCCAGTTTTTTTATAGTGGGATATTTTTTTATATAACGTTTATAATATTCCATTCCCTGGTCAACCCTTGTCTGTTGCAAAATGATCTCGCTGAGCCATATTTTGTATGGATCTTTTTCCCCTTTCCAGGGCATCAAACGTTTATTCAACTGGCTATCCCATAGGAGTAAATTCTTGCTGAAATGCCTGTCTTTTTTACTATTCATTGAATTGCTAAAAATATTTACTGCAAACCTATTGATAATCACACGCTTATTTTGAATTTTCAAATTTATTTTTTATCTTACTGTTCAAATTTAAAGCATATGAGAAAAGCCGATCTTATTAATAAAATATCTGACAAAACCGGCATACCAAAAGTTGATGTGCTGGTAACTTTAGAAACTATGTTCAGGGAGATCAAAGCTTCGCTTGCCGGAGGGGAAAACCTGTATATCAGGGGCTTTGGAAGTTTTATCATAAAAAAACGTGCCGCAAAAATCGGAAGAAATATTAAAAAGAATGTTGCGGTTGCTATTCCCGAACATTTTATTCCCGCTTTTAAACCTGCCAAGGAATTTGTGCAGGAAATAAAAACTTCCCCGAATGTAAAAGAAGCCCCGGAAGTTAAAGATGAAAACGAAGAGTAACGTAACTTTGCGCCCTGCCTGCTAAAAGGCAGTATCAAATTTATAGTTAAGTGAAGAAACAAAATATATTGGCCGGAGCAGGAATATTAGCAGTTGTGCTCTTATTTATCCTGGGGCGCACCACGGATACCAAGCAACCAGTTGCCGGGCCCGCCAGCTTTTCAAACAGCAAATCTTTTGATGCTCAGGGTTTTATTGCTGCAGCAAAACAAAAACTTACCCCCTCACAAACAATCTATGTAAGTAAGCTTGAGAACGGGATCAGCCGGGGAGACGTTCCTGCGCAGCAGGTGCAGGTATATAATTCCCTTGCAAACTTCTGGAAAGACAGCGTTCATTTGTTTGAACCTTATTTATTTTACCTAAGCAAGGCTGCTAAGTTGGATAATTCAGAAAAAAGCCTCACCTTCGCAGCCCAATTATTTTTAGAGGGTGTAAGGAGTGAGCAGGATGAAGCGAAGCTAAATTGGGAAACGGCAGAAGCGATATCGTTATTTGAAAGTGCAATAAAATTGAATCCGGGGAATGACGACCTGAGAATTGGCTTAGGAAGTTGTTATGTATACGGCAAAGGCCGTAGCGGAAACCCCGAAGAGACCATGAAAGGCATCAAGGAACTGCTGACAGTTGCCCGGAAGGATTCGAATAACATGAAAGCACAGATCGTACTTGCTGTTGGAGGATTGGTTTCGGGGCAGTTTGATAAAGCAATAGAGCGGCTTCAAAAGGTATTGGCAAAAGAGCCTAACAACCAGGAAGCCATTGCATACCTTGCAGATGCTTATGCTGCCAAAGGAAATAAAGAAGAAGCGATCAAGTGGTATACGATAAGCAAGCGGTTGGTAAATAATCCACACTATTCAGAAGAAGTGGATAAACGCATCAACAGCCTGAAATAATAAAGCTGGAAAAACAACATATTTTAAAATTATTTTTTAAACAAAAAAAGACTAGGTATGCCTTGTGGTAAAAAGAGAAAACGTCATAAAATCGCTACTCATAAGCGTAAAAAACGTTTAAGAAAGAACCGTCATAAGAAGAAGTAATTTTTTTCTTACCGGTGTGCCGATTCTCCATCGGTACACTCATCTATATGCATAATATAATTGCGGCATTGCTGTTATTATATTATGCCTTTTATGTTTTCCTTCCGTGATGCATAGTGTCTGATTAAAATTTTACGCTTGACCAAGGAACTTATAATAAATGCGGAACCGCAGGGTGTTGAGATTGCCTTGCTGGAAGATAAAAAACTGGTAGAGTTACACAGCGAAAAAGCTGATGCCAACTTTGCTGTAGGAGACCTATACCTTGGAAAAGTAAAAAAACTCATCCCCGGGCTCAATGCTGCATTTATCGAAGTAGGTTTCGAAAAAGATGCTTTTCTCCATTACACAGACCTCAGCCCTTATGTAAAATCGATCCTGAAATTTACAAACCAATCCATGAACGACAATAGTCCGGAAGGAATGGATTTTGCAAAATTCAAAGTAGAGCCTGAGATCATCAAGACAGGTAAAATAACAGAAGTGCTCAGTGGCAAACCGAATATCCTGGTTCAAATATTAAAAGAGCCGATCGCTGCCAAAGGCCCACGCCTTAGCTGCGAACTTTCCTTACCAGGCAGGTTTGTGGTAGTTACCCCATTTAACGATATCATTGCTGTATCCAGGAAAATACATTCTTCAGAAGAAAGAAAAAGGCTGCACAAGATCATTGAAGCCATCAAGCCAAAGAATTTAGGCGTGATTGTGCGCACTGCAGCTGAAGGAAAACACACCGCCGAGCTACATGAAGACCTGTTAAGGCTGATCTCAACGTGGAAAACCATCCAGACAAATCTTAAAGGAGCCTTACCCCCTGCAAAGATCCTTAGTGAGCAAGGTAAAACAACCAGTATGTTGCGTGACTTGTTAAGTGAAGACTTTAACCGCATCGTAGTAAATGATAAAAATATTTTTGCGGATACCAAAACTTATATTCAACGCATCGCTCCTGATAAGGCTGAGATCGTTTCTTATTATAACAACGGCCTCCCCATATTCGACAACTTTGGCATCACCAAGCAGGTAAAAGCAGCTTTTGGCAAAACAGTGAACCTGCCAAGCGGCGCATACCTTATCATTGAACATACAGAAGCGTTGCACGTGATCGACGTCAACAGCGGTTATAAAAGTGTAAGCAATAACCAGGAACAAAATGCCCTGGAAACAAACCTGGAAGCCGCTGAAGAAATTGCAAGGCAGCTTAGGTTACGCGACCTGGGTGGTATTATCATAGTCGACTTCATTGATATGAAGCTGATGGAAAATAAAAAAAGGCTTGCCGATGCCATGGATCAGTTCATGCGTACCGACCGGGCCAAGCATGCGGTATTGCCGATCACCAAATTTGGGTTGATGCAGATCACCCGGCAGCGCATGAAGCCGGAAATGAATATCAATACCAGTGAGATCTGCCCAAGCTGTAATGGTACAGGCAAGATATCTTCTACATTGATACTGGAAGATGAGATAGCAAAAAATCTGAGCTACCTCATCATGCAAAAGCATAAAGGATTAACGATAGAAGTACATCCTATCCTTTACACATATCTTACCTGCGGTTTCCCCAGCCGGCGTATGAAATGGAGCTGGAAGTACAAACAGAAAGTAAAAATAAAATCAAATTCAAATTACCACCTTACCGAGTTCAGGTTCTTTGATGACAGTGATGAAGAAATAAAGCTGTAGTTTTTTAACCTGTTCTCTTGCTGCAATTCTTATAACTAAGTTCCAGGAATATTGTTTTTCCCTGCATTGATCTTTCTTATTGATATAACTATCAGTACAATTAAGATCGCAAATAGAATTGCTGACGATCCTATTGTTCCCAGATTCAATCCGCCTTTTTCAACCGGCTTTGTAAGCAGGTCGCCGAAAGTTGCGCCGAAAGGCCTGGTTAGCACAAAGGCCAG
>Ga0209023_10008116_pt1 | contig 10605 bp, 10 predicted proteins | sample LakOneMetagenome_FD_187468 | JGI IMG/M metagenome (GOLD analysis project Ga0209023, IMG submission 187468) | Freshwater and sediment microbial communities from Lake Erie, Canada (SPAdes) (version 2) | ecosystem: Environmental > Aquatic > Freshwater > Lentic | place: Lake Erie, Canada...
CAGCCTGACCAGTCCACCGAACTGACCTTCGAGCTGTCGATGCACCCGGGCATGGACGGCGCCCACGACATGACGCTCCACGTGCCGGTGCAGTACGCCGACGGCACCACCTCGGTCCTCGACCTGGCCGTCACCGGCGACTTCCGCGACTGACAGCGACCCGCTCAATCAGTCGCGGTAGGAGAACACCGTCGCCATACCGGTCTCGAGGTGGTACGTGTTGTGGCAGTGGAGCATCCACTGGCCCGGGTTGTCAGCCTCGATGTCGAACTCGACAGCGCTCATCGACAACACGTTGACGGTGTCCTTGCGGGCACTGCCGGCGCCGACCATCTGAAACGTGTGACCGTGGAGATGGATCGGGTGGAACATCATCGTGTCGTTCACCACTCGCATCCGCACTCGCTCGCCTTCGGCGACCGTGATCGGTGTCGTGTCGGGGAAGCTGCGCCCGTCGATGCCATGCGTGTAGCCGGACATGCTGGCCGTGAGGTGCACCTCGATGGTCCGGTCCGGTGAGCGTGACACCAACCGCGCCGCTGAGGTTGCCGCGAGGTCGGCGTACTCGAGGGTGCGGCCGTGGAGCTCGGCCGGCCGAGAACCTGTCGCTGCTGCGGTGCTACTGGTGCTGGTCCGCAGCACCGCCTCGCCGGCCGGATCTTGCTTGCCCTCGGGCACCGCGACGATCGGGAACGCTCCGTCGCCGGCGGTGATCACGACGTCATACCGTTCGCCCATCCCGAGTAGCACGTTGTCCACTTCCACCGGCTCGACGGGGAACCCGTCGGCGTGAGTGACGGTCAGCCGGTGACCGCCGACCACGACCCGGTACGCGGTATCCGACCCGGCGTTGATCAGTCGAAGGCGGACACGCTGACCCGCCTTCGCGTCGATGGTGTCACGTTCGCTCGGAGCGCGACCGTTGATGAGGTGCAGCGGGTACGACACGTCACCGACCAGCCCACCATTCATCATCGAACCCATGCCACCCGAGCCGCCCATTCCACCCATACCCGTGGAGCCGTTGGTGTCGCTCGAACCGCCCATGTGGCCACCGTGCCCGGAGTGACCTCCGGACTGCTGCAACTCGCGCAGAACATCCTCGGCGGTGCGTCCATAGCCATCGAGCCAGTCGTCGAGCATCAGCGTGACGTCGACGTCGTATGCGACGGGTTCGTTCGGATCCTCGATGATCAACGGCGCGTACAGCCCACGGTCCAGCTCGAGGCCCATGTGCGGATGGAACCAATACGAACCCGGATCGGGAGCCGTGAACCGATACCGGAACGACGAGCCTGGCTCCACCATCGGCTGCGTCAAGTCATGCACACCATCCATGTCGTTCCGCAACGCGATGCCGTGCCAGTGGACCGTGTTCCCCGACGTCAAGTTGTTCACGAACGTCGCGTCGATCAGATCCCCAGCCGTGGCACGGATCCCACCCGAGCCGGGACGGTCGCCGAACGCCCACGTCGACACGTCTCTCCCGCCGATGTTGACCGTCACCGGCGACGCCGTCACCGTCGCCGTGACCGTGCTAGCACCGCTTTGGCGGCGCTGCGCGTCACGCCGCTCGACCGACGGATCGTCCGAGCCGACGAGCGCACCCGAGATCGTCGTCGGCGCCGCCTTCGATGCGCCCGATCCGCAAGCAGTGAGCAGCAATGCACCACCGCTGGCGATCAACATCTCACGTCTCGACCACACTCGCACCAGCGTCACTCTCCGCAATGTCGGGCTCGGCCTTGGACGGCACGGGCCACCGTAAGCGGCACACGATGCCGGGTCGATGTGGAGATCATGTGGAGGACGGATGGAGTCGGTCTGCCGATTGCGGGGCCGGCGACCAGGCTGACACCGTTCGCCATACCGTGGGCTGCAGACACGACGAATGGAGACCGTGATGCACGGCAACTGGAACAACGACATGCACGACGGATTCGGTTGGGGCTGGATCCCGATGATGATCATGATGCTGCTCGTGTTCGGCAGCTTCATCTGGCTCGGCGTCGCACTGCTCCGCCGCACCGGCTCCCACGAGTACGCGGCAGCAGTCGGACCTAGTGCTCCCCAGACACCGAACCCGCAGCAGATCCTCGCCGAACGACTCGCCCGCGGCGAGATCGAACCCGACGACTACCGCACCCGGCTCGAGGCGCTCACCACCACTCGCACCTGATCCGCCTCCCGACGGTGTTCCGGCCGACGATCGTTCGACGGCGAAAGTTGTCCATCCACTTGTCCATCTACTGCGCGCTACTGCATGATGTTCAACGAGACCAGACGAGGAGACAACCGAAGCTGAGCAGGTCAGATGCGATTCAAGGTGACTCGCTGAGACCCACTCGCGCTCATTCCTAAATCGCAGGTCGGAGGTTCGAATCCTCCCGGGGGCGCAAGAATACTTCCCTGACCAGGGAACTCTCGTTGCTCCTAAGCGAGACTAGATCAACCGTTGGCATAGATCGACGGCGATGTCTCGCCGTGATTGGGAAGGCGGGGGGAAGGGTCAAATACGTACCCTCGGTGCTGAGCCGGTCGGTCTCGACGCGCTCGATTGCGCGGCCTGTATTCGGTGTCGGAGATGAACGTCCTGACTAGGGGCGGGCTCTGTTGGGTCAGCGTCGGCCGCGAAAAGAAAAAGTGAGTTCACTCTCTTGACATCACGACTCCAGACGACGATGATCCGTTCATCGCCGAGCACTGTGCTCGGCATTCATTGGGGGAGGATCTCGTGAAGAGACGGAATCTGCTGTTACTCGCCGTGGCGGCGCTCGGCATCTCGGCCTGTGGAAGCGATGGCGCATCGTCATCCACCCAGGCTCCGGACACGACTGCGACGGGTGGCTCGGCCGGGTCGACGCCTGCCGCGGGCACGGAGATCACGGTTGGGCTCCTGGCCCCGCAGACCGGATTTGCGGCGAACTATGGACCTGAGGCGCAGCAGGGCATCGATCTCGCGCTGGCCGAGCTCGGCGTCGACCCGTCGGTCACGGTGAAGATCGTGACGGCGGACGAAGATGTGTTGGATGCGTCGCAGACGCTTGAGCGGGTCAAGAAGCTTGTCGAGAGCGACGGCGCTCAGATCGTGCTCGGTCCGGTGTTCGGGTCCACGCAGCAGGCAGTGGCTCCGTACCTCACGGACAAGGGGATTCCCTGGTTCAGCTTCCTCGGTGCCAGCCAGGATCTGGCGACGAAGGGTTCTGCGTTTATCTGGCCCGGCGCCGACGCGTTGACGGCAGCGCCGCTGGGTGAGTACGCGGCGAGCGATCTGGGATACACGAAGATCGCGACCTTGGCTCCTGACTACGCCTACGGACACGATGTGATCACCGGTGCTGCCGATGCGTTCACCGCTGCCGGCGGCGAGGTCGTGCAGCAGCAGTGGGTGCCGTTGGGTACCACCGACATGCTGCAGTACGCGACCTCGATGGACTCCTCGGTTGATGCTCTCCTGATGTGGCTGGTGCCGACCGACGCTGCTGCGTTCGTCCGGGAGTACCGCAACCTCGGTATCAAGGTGCCGCTGTTGATGTTCCAGGGTGTCTTCGATCCGACGTTCCAAGAGGTCGGCGACCAGCTGATCGGCGAAGTCGGTCTCAACGAGTACAACCCGAACCTCGACAACCCGGCCAACAAGGCTTTCGTCGAGGCGTACACCGCAAAGTACGGTGGAATTCCGAACCAGACAACGGCCTTTGCCTACACCGTCGTGAAGGTGATCGTCGAGGCCGTCACCAAGTCCGGCGGTGACACCTCGGTCGAGGCGTTGCGCACTGCGCTCAACGGTCTCTCGCTCGACACGGTCATCGGGCCGGCCAGCTACAACGCAGATGGCATTGCCAGCTCGAACCGCACCATCGTCAAGGCGGCCAAGGCGGATGACGGCACCTACATCTGGGAACCCGTCAAGACCTACGAGGGCGTTGGCGCCCCGAAGTGAGCTGAAGTGCAGATCTTTGCAAACGGTGTCTCTATCGGCGCCGTGCTCTTCCTGATGGCGGCCGGCCTCTCACTCCTCATCGGAGCGATGGGCGTCCTGAACCTCGCGCACGGCGCGGTGTACATGATCGGTGCGTACATCGGTTGGATGATCTGTGTCGATCATGGGCTGCCCTTCCCTGTCGCCGTCCTCGGCGCCGGGGTGGGGACAGCCCTGCTCGGCTTCGTGTTCGAACGGCTCTTCCACCTCATCCAGGGTCAAGCGGACCAGCAGATCCTGCTGTCGTTCGGCCTGATCTACGTGCTCGTCAACCTCAGTCAGTGGATCTGGGGTCCGGTTGCCAAGTCACCGTTCCAAGTCTCGTGGCTGTCCGGGGCCGTCCACATCGGTGGAATCGTCATCCCGACCGCCCGCCTCGCGATCGCCGTCGTCGGGTTCTTCGTGGCCGGAGTGCTCTGGTTCGTGCAGGACAAGACGCGAGCCGGTGCGATCGTTCGTGCCGGCATGGACGACCCGAACATGGTGCGAGCTCTCGGCATCAACCTCGACGTCGTCGTGGCCGGCGTGTTCATCCTCGGGTCAGCAGTTGCAGGTGTCGCCGGCGCGATGGGCGGGCTCGTGCTCGGCGCGAGCTCCTCACAGGCGATCGACGTACTCCTTCTGGCCCTCATCGTCGTCGTGGTCGGCGGCGTCGGCTCAGTGGTCGGGACGTTCGCCTCAGCGATGCTGATCGGCGTCCTCGACGCATACTCCCGCTCGTGGCTCCCCGAGATGTCGTCGGTGGTGCTGTACGCACTGATGGCTCTGGTGTTGGTCATCCGCCCCACGGGTCTAAGTGGACGCGTGGCGCGATGAGTGCTCGTACGCCCTCTCGCTCGAGCATGGTCTTCGCTCTGTTCGTGCTGCTCGTGTGCCTCTCGCCGGCCGTCCTCGATACGCCGCAGCAGAGCCTGCTCACCCGGGCCCTCATCTTTGGTCTGATGGCCGCCAGTCTCGACATCGCCTACGGGCATGCCGGCCTCGCATCGCTCGGACACTCGGCGCTGGCCGGTGTCGGTGGCTACACGGTCGGCATCCTCATGGTGAAGCACGACATCGACTCGTTCTGGGTCGGTATCGGCGCAGCCGTCATCGTGTCCGCTGCCGTCTCGCTCGTCTTCGGCATGCTCGCCCTTCGCGCCAAGGGCCTCTATTTCATCCTGGCGACGTTCACGCTGGGTCAGATGCTGTCGAACCTCGCGCAACAGTGGTCGGCACTGAAGTCGCCCGGCGTCGAGGCCATCGTCGGCATCAGCTGGCCGTCCTTCGGTTTCATCGACAACTGGAGCCCCGCGGCCGTGCTGCGCGCAGTGCTCGTCATCGTGGTCCTAGCGTTCCTTGCCATGAAGCGCATCCTCGGCTCACCGTTCGGGCTCGCACTCCGTGGCGTGCGCGACAACTCCGAGCGGATGGAAGCGCTCGGCTACCACGCATGGGCCTACAAGCTCGGCGCAATGGTCGTGTCGGGCAGCTTCGCCGGGCTCGCCGGAGCACTTTTCGCCTATCACAGCGGCATCATCGCGCCGAGCAACATCGGCATCGCAGCCTCCGGCGTTCTGGTGCTGATGGTCATCCTCGGCGGCAGCGGCACGACGTACGGACCGCTGTTCGGCGGCATCGCCGTCACCATCATCCAGTTCTACGCAAGTGAGTGGTCCCAGGCTCGTGCACCCTTGATCATCGGTGCGCTCTTCATCTTCACCGCGCTGCTGCTGCGCGGCGGCGTCGCCGGAACCATTCGCCGCCGGCTCCGCAAGAAGGAGATGGCCCGTGCATCTGCTTGAGGCAAGCGGACTGGTCAAGCGGTTCGGCGGCGTCGCGGCCGTCAACAACGTCACGTTCTCCGTGCCATCGGGCCAATGGCTCGGCATCATTGGCCCGAACGGCGCGGGCAAGAGCACGCTGTTCAACCTGCTCGGTGGTCAGCTGCACCCCACCGAAGGCTCGATCCGCTTCGCCGACGCCGACATCACCAAGCTGACCCCTCATCAGCGTTTCCATCTCGGCGTCGGGCGTTCGTTCCAGATCACGAGCCTCTTCCAGGGGCTCAGTGTTGTCGATCACATGGCGCTCGCACTGCGCCGTCACGGTCGACGTAGCATCGTCCGGCCGTCGTTGGGGGACCGGAGCCTCTTGGCCGAGGTGTCGGACGTGCTTGGTGCATGGGACCTCGCCGGCGTTGCATCCGGCACCTTGCCGGACGAGTTGTCGTATGGCGAGCAGCGACGTCTGGAGCTCGCCCTCGCCATCGCATCGGAACCTAAGTTGCTGCTGCTCGACGAGCCGAACGTGGGTCTGACGAGCAGCGAGTGCGACGAGTTGCTCACCAAGGTGCGCAAGATCGCTCACGACGTCACCGTGGTGTTCGTCGCCCACGACATGGAGATGGTGCTCGGCTGGTCGCATCGCGTTCTCGTGATGCACTTCGGTGAGCTGATCGCCGACGAGACGCCCGAAGATCTGCTGCACAACGAGTTCGTGGGCGAGGTCTACCTCGGTAGCAAGGTGGAGAACCCCGATGCTGGAACTGACTGACGTCCACGCCGGCTACGGCCACACGCCCGTGCTCCGTGGCGTCACGATGTCCGCGCCCGCCGGGTCGATCACCGCGCTGCTCGGCCGCAACGGCATGGGCAAGACCACGACCATCCGGTCCATCGTCGGCCTCGTCAAGGCGACCTCCGGCTCGATCCGCTTCGACGGCACCGAACTGACCGGCATGCCCATCCACAAGCGGGCACAGCTCGGCGTCGGCTTCGTTCCCGAGACACGCCAGGTGTTCCCGTCCCTCACGGTCGCCGAACACCTCCGCGTCGGTGCACGCAAAGGCCGCGACGGCGTCAACGCATGGCCGACGGAGCGCCTCATCGAACTCTTCCCGGTGCTGCAACGCCGCGCCGACGCACGCGGTGCGCAACTGAGCGGCGGCGAGCAACAACTCCTGGTCATCGCCCGCGCCCTCACCACGAACCCGACGCTGCTGCTCCTCGACGAACCCACTGAAGGCCTCGCCCCGTCGGTGGTCAACGAAATCGGCGCGATGATTCGCCGGCTCAGCCAAGAGCCCAACGCTCCGGCGATCGTCCTGGTGGAACAGAACCTGAACTTCGCATTGTCGATTGCCGACCGAGCGTACGTGCTGGTAAAGGGAGAGGTCGCCTTCGAAGGGCAGGCGTCGGCCCTGGCCGCCGACGCCGACCTTCAGCACGCCCTCATCGGCCTGGGCTCGGCGTGACCACCCTGCACGACCTGCTCTCGGTACGCGACCTCGCCGCCGCCTACCGCGCTCGTCGGCCGCTGTCGCCCATCGAGGTCACCGAGTACTTCCTCGAGCGGATCGACCGCATCGACAGCGACGTCCGGTCGATGGTCACCGTGACCCCCGAACTCGCCATGCGGCACGCTGCAGCCGCCGCACGACGAATCGCACAGGGCGACCCGAATCCGATGCTCGGCGTCCCGGTCGTGATCAAGGACCTCATCGACGTGAAGGGCGTGCGCACCACCGCCGGCAGCGCCGTACTCCGCGACAACGTCGCGACCTCCTCGTCCGCCGTGTGGAACCGCCTCGGTCGCGCCGGAGCCGTACTGCTCGGCAAGGCGAACACCCACGAGTTCGCGTACGGCGGCACCACCGAACCGACCGTCAACCCGTGGGGGAGTGGCCACCTCGTCGGGGGCTCGTCCGGTGGACCGGCGGCTGCGCTCGCCGCCGGGCTGACGCCGCTGGCCGTCGGCACCGACACCGCCGGGTCGATCCGCATCCCCGCGAACCTGTGCGGCGTCTACGGCCTCAAGCCCACCCGTGGCGCCGTGAGCGCTTCCGGCGTGATTCCGCTCGCGCCATCGCTCGACGTGGTCGGCCCGATGGGTCACCATCCCCGCGACCTCGCGCTGGCGATGTCGGCGATGTCCGCGCGACATGCCTCCGCCGATCCGGCCGCTTCGCACGCAGCGATGCGGCGGCGGGCCAAGGCGCGACGTGTTCGATTCGGTGTGCTTGCCGACCCCGGGAGGATGACCCCTGGCGTCGCTGCCGCGTTCGAACGGACCGCTGCCATTTCATCGACGTTCGGGACGACGACGGAAGTGGACTTCGATGAGTTCGCCGACACCGTCTGGACGAACTTCACCATCCTCGGCGTCGAAGCCGTGCTGGTGCACGAACAATGGGAGCCGCACCGCTCGATGTACACGCCGTACGTCCGAGAGCGCCTCGAGCAGGCGGCCCTGACCCTTGCCGTTGACCACGTTCGGGCCACGCGAGCCGCACTTGGGTACCGCCAGCGGGTCGACCAGTTGCTCGAGCACTGCGACGCCCTGATCGTGCCCGGCATCCCGTATCCGGCGCCGGCGCTGGGCATTTCGTCGGTCGACGTCGGGGGGGTCGTCGAGGACCGAGACACCTCGATGTGCCGCAACACCGCAGTCGCGAACCTGACCGGCCATCCCGTGCTGGCGCTCCCAGTCGGCTTCGAGGACGGGCTCCCGGTCGGCGTGCAACTGGTCGGACGGCGCGGTGGCGACGCCGATCTCCTCGCTCTTGGCGAGTTGTTCGCCGACGAGATCTCGGTGGCCACCGTCGCAAGCGCATTCGCCAGCTGATCCGAGAAGGAACTTCATGACTTCCCACGCGTCCCCGTCGATCTCCTCCGTTGCCGTCGTCGGAGGCGGCCAGATGGGCTCCGGCATCGCAGAGGTGTGCGTACGAGCGGGTCTCGACGTCATCGTGCACGAGATCTCAGCTGACGCCGCCGAGCGCGCGACCGAGCGGGTGACCTCGTCGATGCAACGTGCCGTCGCCAAAGGCAAGCTCACCGCCGACGAGTTCGATCTCGCGGTCGAGCGACTCCGCGCCTCGAGCGACCTCTCGGACCTTGCTCCGTGCGATCTGGTGATCGAAGCGATCGTCGAGGACGAGCTCGCCAAGCGTGACCTCTTCGCGCGGCTGGATCAAGTGCTCGTCAAGGACGACGCCATCCTCGCCTCGAACACGTCATCGATCCCGATCATCAAGCTCGCGATGGCGACCAGCCGCCCCGACAAGGTCATCGGCATCCACTTCTTCAACCCGGTGCCAGTGCTGCGACTTGTCGAGTTGGTCACGTCGCTGCTCACCGGCGACGAGACACAGCAGCGCGCTGAAGCCTTTGCGAGCGACCTGCTCGGCAAGCGGGTGATCCGTTCGAAGGACCGGGCCGGCTTCATCGTCAACGCACTGCTGATCCCGTACATCCTGGCCGCGATCCGAATGCTGGAATCTGGATTCGCCACCGCCGAGGACATCGATGCCGGCATGGTCGAAGGGTGCGCACACCCGCTCGGGCCGCTCGCGCTCTGCGATCTCATCGGACTCGACACCACCATGGCGGTCGCCGAGTCGCTCTACGCCGAGTTCAAGGAACCGCTCAATGCGCCACCGCCACTGCTCGTCCGGATGGTCGAAGCCGGTCTCCTCGGCCGCAAGGGTGGTCAGGGCTTCTATCGCTATCGCTGATCGGTCATGGAGCAGCGGGGTTCAACACCGCCGCGTCGTCCCAGTCCTTCGGCGCGAAGAACAACCGGAACCAGGCGCGGGTCGTGACCTCTGCGGCCTCCTCGAGGTCGACCTTCCTGGTGTGGATCGCCTCATGACCGAACCACACGTAGGCCACCTGTTCCACCATGCAGGTCATCGCATCCGCAGCCAGCGACGTGTCGATACCGTCGAGGGTGGTGAGACCGAAGTGATCTCGAACCGCCTCGGTGAAACGATCGGAGTGCCGTGTGCGCATCTTCCACCAGATCTCCCTGAACCGCGGGTCCACCGCAGCCGCTTCGACGAGCGTGCGCATCACGTCGCGGTGCTCGAAGTAGTGGCGGAGATAGCCGAGGTTCGCCTCGCGAAGCGCCGCGAAGGGTTCGGTGGAGAAGTGATGGTCGCTGGACCTGCTGGAGGTGAAGAGCTCCTCGTGGATGTCCGTCACGAGGTGTTCGAACACGCTCTCCTTGTTCTCGAAGTACCGGTACAGCGCGCCCATCGAGAGGCCCGCCTCCTCGGCGATGTCGGCCATTCGGGCGTTGACGTAGCCGTCGCGGGCGAAGACCGCTCTTGCCGCTTCCAGCAACTGCTGCCAGGTGCGACGGCCCTTGGGCGTGGTGGGAACTGCAGGCACGGCACGAATGTAGTACGTCATCACGTAAAGCGACATCACTATCTTAAAAAAAGCGACGTCACTCTCTTGACTTCAGCGACGGAGCACTCCAGAATGACGAAACACACAGTGGAGGGGGGCGCGTGACAACCGAGCAGACGATCCGCGACTACCGCACCCACGGGTGGTGGCCCGATGAGTCACTGTGGGATCGCTACCTCAGTATCGCCACCGCGCACCCGACCGGCCTCGCAGCTGCGGACGACCGCGGCGTCGAACTGACCCACGCAGGCCTCCTGGACGCCTCGCGACGCATGTCCACCGGCCTCGCCGACGCCGGCGTGCAACCCGGCGATCTCGTCATCGTCATCATGCCGAACCGCGCCGAATGGCAGGTGGTCTTCGCCGCCCTGTTGCGGCTCGGAGCGATCCCGATGACGATCCCGGTGACCACCGACGGCCCGACCCTCACCTATCTGTGCGATCTCG
>Ga0209023_10008117_pt1 | contig 10603 bp, 10 predicted proteins | sample LakOneMetagenome_FD_187468 | JGI IMG/M metagenome (GOLD analysis project Ga0209023, IMG submission 187468) | Freshwater and sediment microbial communities from Lake Erie, Canada (SPAdes) (version 2) | ecosystem: Environmental > Aquatic > Freshwater > Lentic | place: Lake Erie, Canada...
CTTCCGATCTTTGGTGTTGGTGCTGGGGTGGAGAATGGGTTGGGCGCCTCTTGCCTCCACGCAAAGATCGGATCGGCTCGGTCCATGGAGCCGACTCCTGCGGAGCCTCCCGTCGCTGCATAAGTCCAGTTATGGTGGCTGGCGCCGGGTGCGCACGTCGAGGGGGCCACGATGACCGGAACCGATTGGGAGAGGTGCTCTGCCGGGTTGGCGGAGCTGCTGGAGCAGGAGGCATCGGCCGCTGAGGAGCTGCGCCGATTGACGCCGGCGGTTCTCGATGCGGCATCGACGGCCGGACTGTTCTCCATGGTGGTGCCCGGCGGGCGCGGGGGCGCCGACGTCGAGTTGTCGACGCTGATCGATGTGACCCGAACGCTCGCCCGGGGCTGCCCGGCATCGGCGTGGACGCTGTCGTTCCTGACCATGCACAACTGGCTGCTGACCCGGTTCCCCGAACGGCTCCAGGACGAGGTGTTCGCAACACCTCCCGGCTACGGGCTGGTCGCGGCCCCACTCGCTCCGACCGGCACCGCGCAGCGCACGACCGGACCGAACGGTGCAAACGGGTGGCTCGTCACCGGCCGTTGGGAATGGGCGACCGGGGTGCGGCACGCCGACCGCGTGATGGTCACCTGCGTCGAGGACCGAAAAGACGCGCTCGCCCTGCGCTTCTGCGTTCTGCCGATCGACCAGGTCGCCGTCGAGGACGTCTGGTTCACCTCGGGCATGCGAGCGACCGGCTCTGACACCGTGGTGGTCGATTCGGTGTTCGTGGCCGACTACGCCACGTTGCCGGCTGAGCAGCTGCTCGAAGGTGCCGCAGCCAGCGCACCGGAAGGTGCAGGCCTGGCACATCTGCCGGTCATGGCGGTCCTCGCCCTCGTCGCTGCGGCCCCGGCGGTGGGTGCGGCGGAGCGAGCGGTCGACGAGTACCGGGAGCGGCTGCGCGGTCGGGTGCTCGCCTACACCTTCGGTGACAAGGCTGCCGAGCAGCCGGCGGCACAGGTTCGACTGGGAACAGCGCTCGCCGACGTGCGAGCGGCTCGCCGGGCGTTGGACGACGCTGTCGACAGGCTCACCGATCTCACCGGTCGGCGCAGCGGCGATGGCAGCGACGGCAGCAGCGACGGGAGCGACGGCAGCGGCGATGGCAGCGACGGCAGCAGCGATGGCAGCGACGGCAGCAGCGACGGCAGCGACGGCAGCAGCGATGATGGCGGTCGGGGCAGCGGCGACGGCAGCGCCGACGACGTCTCGCACGCCGCGACCCGGATCGCAGTACGGCTGGCCGCGGCAGATGCGGTACGGCGGTCGGTGGCGGTCATCTCCGACGTGTGTGCCGGGTCGGGGGCGAGCGTGTATCGCAGCGACGCCGTGCTGCAGCGGTTGCAGCGTGATGTCGAGGTGCTGAAAGGTCATGTGATGTTCGACTGGGACCGGACCGCCGAGCTGGCCGGCAGGATTGAGCTCGGACTGCCGCTGCGTCCGGCGGACAGGATCTGAGGTGCTCGACGACGGAAGCCGACTCGGTTGGCTGATCGCCGGCCAGGAGCTCCTGCGCAGCGGCGGGTTCCAGTCGGTCAAGCTGGCAGCGTTGTGCGAGCTCACCGGCCGCACCACGGGCAGCTTCTACCACCACTTCGACGGCATGGCGGCCTATCTGGGTGAGCTCGCGTCGTTCTTCGGTGTGGAGCAACCGAAGACCGTGTTGGCCGAGCTCTCCAAGCTCGAACCGGAGCGACGCTTGGCCCACCTCGAGCGCATCAGCGCGGAGCTGCATGCCGGTGCATTGCACCGTGCCATGCGGGACTGGGCGACGGTCAACGAACCTGCAGCCGAAGCGGTGCGCGCCGCGGACACGATGCTGCTCGAGTTCATCCGCGACTCGTTCGTCGCACAAGGGGTGCCGCGCCCGGTCTCGGAACTTCAGGCCGAGGTCGTGTACGCGCTGGCGATCGTCCGGATGGACACGCCGTGGCGGCGTCGCTCGACGAGCATCGCCCGGGTGCTCAGAGGACTCGGCGGCGGATCATCGGGCGTCCCGACCACCCCGAGCGGTGGCGGAGGCTCGGGCGCCGGTGTGGACAACCGCTCCGCTGGTGACGCTGCGAACTGACCGCAACCGGGGTGGAGGCGCGAGGTCGGAGCCTGGTGGGTCTCGGGCTGATCGCTCGGGAGGACGGTGAGTGGGCCCCATGGCAGACATGGCTCGGGGATCTGAGGCGGGTGTTCGCAACGTCGCCCCGCGATCGGTGGCGAACGTCGTCGGTGTGGACTACTGTCTGGACAGATGTCCAACACGGCTCCCGCACTCGCACCGAGACGGCACCTGTCTGATCGTCAGGCCCAGACGGTGCAGCGCCTGGGAGACGCCGCGCTCGAAGAGCTGCGCGATGGCGGCTACGACGGCCTGACCGTTCGCAACGTCGCTCGCCGCGCCGGAGTGGCTCCGGCGACGGCGTACAACTACTTCGCGTCGAGGGAGCACCTGGTCACCGAGCTGTTCTGGCGTCGCCTGCAGGCACTCCCGCCGGCGAAGGTCGACAAGCGCCGTACCGCAGCGACGCGTGCGGCGGCGGTGCTGTCGGAGATGGCGCTGCTCGTCGCAGACGAACCCGAGCTGGCAGCGGCGTGCACGGTCGCCATGTTGTCGAACGACCCCGACGTGAAGGTCCTGCGTGACCGGATCGGTCTCACATGGCACCTCCGGCTGCAGACGGCGCTCGGCGAGTCAGCCGACCCGGCGGTGCTGCGAAGCCTCGAGTTCGCTGTATCCGGCGCCATGTTGCAAGCCGGCATGGGCCACCTCGACTACTCCGACCTGCCCGACCAGCTTGGCGTCACCGCGGAGCTCCTCTTGAGCTGATCGGTCACAGCGCCAAGCCGTCCACCACCACGACCGACGAGACCGACGAGACCGCCAGAGCTCCTCTGAGTTGTCCACCGACGAACGAGCCAGCCAGATCCAGCACGAGGGACCTGAACCACAGTGAGCACCAGCGCCAGCACCGACGCCGTCGTCTACGACCCGTATGCGTACGAGATCCATGAGGACCCGTACCCGACCTACGAACGCCTTCGCGAAGAGGCCCCGATCTACCACAACGAGGAGCTCGGCTTCTGGGCGCTGTCGCGCCACGCAGACGTCATCGAGGGCTTCCGGGACTTCGAGCGGTTCTCGAACTCCCACGGGGTATCGCTCGACCCATCCGCGTCGGGTCCCCACGCGCACAAGACCATGTCGTTCCTGGGGATGGACCCTCCGATGCACGGCCGCATGCGGGGGCTGGTCTCGAAGGGGTTCACCCCTCGCCGAGTCGCCGAGCAGGAGCCGCGGATCCGTCAGATCGCCCGCGGCTACATCGATCAGATGCGCGAGTCGCCCGACGACTTGGACTTCATCTCGGACTTCGCCGGCCGGTTGCCGATGGACGTCATCTCCGACCTCATGGGCGTCCCGGTCGAGGACCGCGAGGAGCTGCGCCGACTCAGCGACCTGCTCGTGCACCGCGAGGAAGGGATCCGGGACGTGCCGCCCGAGGGTGCTGCGGCCGCCATGGAGCTCGTCGTCTACTACTCCGACATGCTGGCGCAACGCCGCGACCGCCCCACCGACGACCTCACCTCGGCGCTGCTCGACGTGGTGGACCCCGACGGCGACCGACTGAGCGACGACGAGATCATCGGGTTCCTGTTCCTGATGGTCGTCGCCGGCAACGAGACCACGACCAAGCTGCTCGCCAACGCCTGGTATTGGGGCTGGCGCAACCCCGACCAGCGGGCCAAGCCGCTCGCTGACCCTTCCCGCATCCCGATGTGGATCGAGGAGACGCTGCGCTACGACACGTCGTCGCAGATGCTCGGGCGCATCACGCTGGTCGACGTCGAATGCCACGACCGGGTGATCCCCGCTGGTGAACGGGTGCTGCTGCTCGCCGGCTCGGCGAACCGTGATCCCCGCGTGTTCTCGAGACCGGATGTGTACGACCTCGATCGCCCCGAGCCGTTGCCGCAGCTCGCGAGCTTCGGGTTCGGCCGTCACTTCTGCCTGGGAGCGTCGCTGGCGCGACTCGAAGCGCGGGTGGCGCTCGAAGAGCTCGTCGCTGCGTTCAGCGACTACGACGTGGACACGGCGGGGATGACCCGCGTCCATTCGGTCAACGTGCGGGGCTTCGCCACGCTGCCGACCACCGTCGTGGCCAGAGCCGCCGGATCGGGCGCTGAGCGCACCGGCGTGGTCGCAGGGACCTCGACGAGCGCCGACGACGCCGAGAACACCACACGAGGAGACCGCTGATGCCGCGTTTCGAGCCCCATCCCGACCGGCGCGCTGCGATCGTCACGGGCGCCTCCTCGGGGCACGGTGCGGCGATCGCGTCGTGCCTTGCCGCCGCGGGCCACCCGGTCGTCATCGGCGCACGACGGATCGATCGGCTGGAGCTGCTCGCGGCGGAGATCGTCTCCGCCGGTGGCGAGGCGCTGGCGCTCCCGCTGGACCTGACCGAGCGTGACTCCATCGAAGCGTTCGCCCGGCGTGCCGAGTCCGAGATGGGTCCGATCGAGGTGCTGGTCTCCAACGCCGGTGACGTGCAGCCCATCACCACCCTGGCGCAGCCGGAGGAGTTCGCACGTCAGATGCAGGTGAACCTGCTGGGAGCGCAGGCGCTCGTGCACTGCGTGGTGCCCCACATGGTGGCGCGTCGTCGTGGCGACGTGGTGTTCGTGACCTCGGAGGTGGCCGAGGAGCCCCGCACGTTCATGGCGGCCTACGTTGCGTCGAAGGCGGGCCTGGAGGGCTACGCCCGAGCGATGGCGATGGAGTGCGAGGGAACCGGCGTGCGCGTCGGCATCGTGCGTCCGGGGCCTTCGAGCACCGAGCAGGGCACCACGTGGAGCGAGGATTCGATCAACGAGGTCGTGGCGTCGTGGTTCAAATGGGGGCTGCTTCGTCACGACGGGGCGATCCGGCCCGCCGAGTTCGCAGACGCGGTGCTCGCAGTCATCTCGGCACCGAAGGGCACGCGGTACTCGTTGCTCGAGGTGCAACCCGAAGCGCCGTTGTCCGACGACGCGGTGCTCGCCGGCTGAGCCGGTCGGGCTGATGGAGCCGGTCAACGCGGTCAACGCGGTCAACGAGAAGCGATTCTGGCGAGTGAACAGGGGGATGTGATGAACGAGACGATTCCGAAGGTGTCCGGTGACGACGGTGGAACGGGGCACCTCGAGGAGCTGCGTGTCGACCCGATCGGTTTGATGCGCCGCACTCGAGACGAGTGCGGCGACGTCGGTGAGTTCCGACTCGCCGACGTCGACGTCGTGCTCCTCACCGGCGCCGAGGCGAACGAGGTGTTCTTCCGGGCTTCCGACGACGAGCTCGACCAGGCCGCGGCGTACCCGTTCATGACCCCGGTGTTCGGCGAAGGCGTCGTGTTCGACGCGTCGCCGGAAGAGCGTCGACGTGCGCTGCACAACCAGTCGCTCCGCGACAAGTTCATGCGCGGCCACGCGGCGACGATCGCCGCCGAGGCGGACCGCATGCTCGCCCGATGGGACGACGAGGGCGAGATCGATCTGCTCGACTTCACCGCCGAGCTGTTCATCTACACGTCGACGTCGTGCCTGATCGGGCCCAAGTTCCGCGAGGAGCTCGACGTGGAGGTCGCACACCTGTTCCACGACCTCGAACAGGGCACCGACGCGATCGCGTTCGTCGACCCGTACGCCGACATCGACAGCTTCCGTCGGAGAGACTCGGCCCGCGCTGCGCTGGTGGAGCGCATCGAGGCGATCATGGCGAAGCGTCGTGCTGGATCCGACGCTGTTGGTTCCGGCGCTGCCGACCCCGACGAGCGGGACCTGGTCGACGTGCTGATGTCGATCAAGGACGACCACGGCGTGGAGCAGTTCTCCGCCGACATCATCACCGGCATGTTCATCTCGATGATGTTCGCCGGTCACCACACGACCTCCGGCACTGCGGCCTGGGTGATCATCGAGCTGTTGCGCAACCCCGAGGTGCTGGCCTCGGTGGTCGCCGAGATGGACGCGCTTGCCGCTGCCGGCGGTGGCGAGGTCACGTATCAGGATCTGCGTGAGGTGCCGTGGTTGGAGTCGTCGATCAAGGAAGTGCTCCGCCTGCACCCGCCGTTGATCCTCCTGCTGCGAAAGGTGATGCAGCCGCTCGAGGTGGAGGGGTTCGAGATCCCGCCCGGAAAGCTCGTCGGCACATCGATCGCGGTGTCGAACCGTCTGGAGGGAGCGTTCGACCGCCCCGACGACTTCGACCCGACCCGCTACATCGACCCACGCCACGACGACGTCGACAACCCGTGGAACTGGATCCCCTTCGGTGCGGGACGGCACCGCTGCGTGGGTGCGGCGTTCGCTCTGATGCAGCTCAAGACCATCTTCTGCATCCTGTTGCGCGACTGGGAGCTCGAGCTCGCCCAGCCGCCCGAGACGTACCACAACGACCACTCCAAGATGGTCGTGCAGCTCGCTCAGCCGTGCCGGGTGCGCTACCGCCGACGGGTCCGCGACGGTGCAGCTGCCGACGCTGCGTTCGGAACATCGTCGGTGCAGGAGGTGAACTGATGGGGTTCCGCATCGAAGTCGACATGGACCTCTGCCAGGGGCACGGCACCTGCGAGGGCGAGGCCCCGGACCTGTTCGAAGTCGGCAAGGACCGCAAGGTCGTTCTCTTGGACGCCTGTCCCGCCGAAGCCCACCGTTCCGCCGCGGAGATGGCGGTCAGGTACTGCCCGACCCACGCCATCTCCTTGGTCGAGACCGACTGATGCACCCACCCACGCACGGGCCGTTGCCCGTTCGACGACCCAACCAGATCAGGGGGATCACACATGCCTGCATTTCCACGTGACGAGCTCGAGGAGATGGTGCAGCGCTGGCTGCAAGCCAACCGTGACGCCGAGGCCGCCGGCGACTGGCGGCCGATGGCCGACATGTACACCGAGGACGCCACCTACGGCTGGAACTACGGCGCCGACACCGACTTCATGGCGATCGGCCGAGACGAGATCCGCGAAGTGGCGCTCGGCGCGGAGATGGGCGGGCTCGACGGTTGGCAGTACCCGTACGAGGAGATCCTCATCGACGACCAGCAGGGCTTCGTCGTCGGCTTCTGGCGACAGGTCGCCGACGCGACCCGCGACGACGGCTCGCCCTACGAGGTCCATGGCATCGGCGGCAGCTGGTTCCGCTACGCGGGTGACTTCCAGTGGAACTGGCAGCGCGACTGGTTCGACTTCGGCAACGCCGCGGCGCTGTTCATGGAGATGATGGGTGCAGGCGTCCTCTCTGACGGGATGACCGAGCGCATGCACCGCTCGATGCGGGGTCCGTTGCCGGGCTACTACCCCGCAGGAACGTCGCCGGTGAAGCTCTGGGATCGCTGACGGTGTCCGACGACGACTTCACCGTCCAGAGCGGGACTGGCCACAGCGCCGGCTTCGCCGACGGCCTGGACGTCCTGCTGATCGACGGTCGCCTCGGCCCGGCGGCGAGCGGCGCCACGTTCGCAACATCCAACCCGGCCACCGAAGAGGTGCTCGGCGTCGCGGCGGACGCCACCGCTGCAGACATGGACGCAGCGATCACCGCAGCGCGGGCCGCGTTCGATGAGGGATCGTGGGCGGGCGACCGGGCGTTCCGGGCACGGTGCCTGCGCCAGCTGCGTGACGCGCTCGTCGCCCACGGCGACGAGATGCGAGCGCTCACCACCGCGGAGGTCGGAGCGCCGGCGTTCCTGACCGCGGGGCCCCAGTACGACTTCCCCGTGGAGGACCTCGGCTACTACGCGGACCTCACCGAGGACTACGAGGGCTGGGTGCAGGACCTGGGCGAGAAGGAGACCTTCGGCATCCGCAGCCGTCGAACGCTGCACCGCGAGCCCGCCGGGGTGGTCGCAGCGATCACGCCGTGGAACTTCCCGCACCAGATCCAGATCGCCAAGGTCGGCCCGGCGCTGGCCGCGGGCTGCACGGTGGTGCTCAAGCCGGCGCCCGACACGCCGTGGTGCGCCAGCTCGCTGGCCCGCATCGTGGCCACCGAGACCGACATCCCCGCCGGGGTCTTCAACGTGGTCACGTCGTCGGATCACCAACTCGGCGCCATGCTGTCCAGAGATCCACGGGTCGACATCGTGAGCTTCACCGGTTCGACCAGCACCGGACGTTCCGTGATGCGCGACGCGTCGGAGCACCTGACGAAGGTGTTCCTGGAGCTCGGCGGCAAGTCGGCGTTCGTGGTCCTCGACGACGCGGACCTCTCCGCAGCGGCGTCGCTCGCAGCGTTCTCCGCGTGCACCCATGCCGGCCAGGGCTGTGCGATCACGACGCGGCTGCTGGTGCCGCGGCACCTTCACGACGAGGTCGTCGAGATCGCTGCGGCAACGATGGGTGCGCTCGCAGCGGGAGATCCGACCGATCCGGGAACGATCTGCGGCCCGGTCATCTCCGAGCGCCAACGTGACCGGATCCTGGGCTACCTGGACCTGGCGATCGAGGAGGGTGGCAGCTTCGCGGTCGGCGGGGGCCGTTCCGAGCGGTTCGACAAGGGCTGGTTCATCGACCCGACGCTCGTCGTCGGACTCGACAACTCCGCTCGGGTCGCACAGGAGGAGATCTTCGGTCCTGTGCTCACCGTGATCGACTACGACGGCGACGACGAAGCGGTCTCGATCGCGAACGACTCACCGTACGGGTTGTCGGGCGCAGTGTGCTCCGGCGACGAGGAGCGGGCTCTGGCGGTGGCAGCTCGAATCCGAACCGGCACGATGGGCGTCAACGGCGGCATCTGGTATTCGGCCGACGTGCCGTTCGGGGGCTACAAGCAGTCCGGCATCGGCCGCGAGATGGGCGTCTCCGGCTTCGAGGAGTACCTCGAGTCCAAGTCGATCGCAGTCGCCAGATGAACGGCGTGCGATCGGACGGTGTGCGAGCGGCGATCCGGCCAGCAGGAGAGCCAGGACGGCGAGCCGGCTGCGTGCGCAGCGGCATCGGACAGGGGAGCGTGAACAGATGATCGGCTTCATCGGACTGGGCAACATCGGTGCGCCGATGGCGAGGCGGCTGCTCGACAGACCCGACGATCTCGTCGTGATGGACGTGTCCGCAGCGGCAACCGAGCCGTTCGCAGCAGCGGGCGCCACCGTGGCTGTCACGCCCGCGGAGCTGGCGGCACGTGCGACGGTGATCAGCGTCGTGGTGCAGAACGAGTCGCAGGTCCGCGACGTGCTCGAAGGCCCTGACGGCATCCTGACCACCGCTGCGCCCCGAACCGTCGTCGCGGTGCACTCGACGATCAGCGCCGAGGGTGCCGCCGCGCTCGCCCAGAGCGCAGCGCGCAGCGGAGTGGACCTCATTGACGCGCCGATCTCGGGTGGGGCGATGGGCGCACACGACGGGACCCTCGCGGTCATGGTCGGCGGCGACGCCGGCGCAGTCGAGCGCGCTCGACCCGTACTGGAGCGCTACGCAACGTTGGTGCTGCACTGCGGCGATGTGGGACAGGGGACCCGCATGAAGATCGCCCGGAACCTCGTCACGTTCGCCAGCTACGTGGCGAGCCAGGAGGCGTCACGACTTGCCGAAGCCGCAGGGCTGGACGTCGCAGCGCTCGGCGAGGTGGTGCGGCACTCCGACAAGGTCACCGGCGGGCCGGGTGCGGTCATGCTCCGCCCGAGTGCTGCACCGATGGCGAACGACGACGGCCTGCGGCCGATCTTCGGCCACACCGCGACGCTCGGCAACAAGGACCTGGACCTGGCGATCCAGATGGGCGGTGAGCTCGGTGTGCCCACGCCGGTCAGCGCTCAGGCCCGGGTGCTCTTGTCCTCTGCGCTCGGTCTCGAGCCCTACCCCGAGGCCTGAGCGGTGCGTACGCTCAGGGACCTGAACCATGACGAGCTCGCGGTGCTCGTGCGTGAGTACCTGCTCGCCGGTCAGCTGATGGACCGTGCGGGCATGCCGCACCTGATCGACGCGTACGGGCGCGACGAGATGGCAGCGATCGCCATCGACGAGTGGATGGGGGCAAGCCCCATCTACACGACGCGCATGCAACACCTGCTCGGCTACGAGGGAACCGGCATCCCGACCATCTTCAAGGGGTTGCAGCTCGACATCGGTGCCCCGCCGGAGTTCATGGACTTCCGACTCAAGGTCATCGACGACCACCACGGCGAGTTCTGGCTGGACCACTGCGGCGCGCTGATGGACGTCGAACCGATGGGTGACGACTACGTGCACGCCATGTGCCACACGATCGAAGACCCCACCTTCGACGCCACCGCGGTGGCCACCAACCCCCGAGCTCAGATCCGCCCGATCCACCGTCCCCCACGTGCGCCCGCCGACCGTCACCCGCACTGCCACTGGACGGTGATCATCGACGACTCCCATCCCGAGGTGACGCTCCCCGAACCGGCCACGCACGTGGGGCGCAGCGCACTGGCATCGATCGAGCTGGCGGTGCTGGGTGCGGGAGCGACCGACGCCGAGATGGCTGACGGCTGGACCGCCTATGACGGACCAGTCGACCCGGACCTTCAGACCGAGCAGTTCTCGACCGCAGCACTGCGGGC
>Ga0209023_10008118_pt1 | contig 10603 bp, 9 predicted proteins | sample LakOneMetagenome_FD_187468 | JGI IMG/M metagenome (GOLD analysis project Ga0209023, IMG submission 187468) | Freshwater and sediment microbial communities from Lake Erie, Canada (SPAdes) (version 2) | ecosystem: Environmental > Aquatic > Freshwater > Lentic | place: Lake Erie, Canada | collected...
TAAGGTTGTAAGATCCTGTTAACTTCCGAGCGATAACTTTTGCTGTTTATTTGTTAAAGATAATACATGTAGATGTTAATCGTGTTAATTTTCAATCATTTCGATAAATTTTTCTTTGAATAAAGGCTTGATAATAAAATCAGTAACTACATTTATATTATTAGCTCTTTCTATGTCATGCGGAGATATTGAGGAAGAAAAGATGTATAATTTGATCTTTTTAGCAATTGACGGCGCTATGCGGCTATACTCTTCCAGGAACTCCCAACCGTCCATAATAGGCATACTTAGGTCCAGCAAGATGACATCGGGCAAGCTGTCATTATCTCCGGCTATGGCTACCAGGTGGTCCAGGGCTTCCTGACCGTCATTAAATTCACTGATCTTTGCCTCTATGTGCGTAGTAGAAATTGTCTTCTTCGTTAAGAATACAAATAGCTTGTCATCGTCGATTATGAAGACATTAATTGGTTTCATCCATTCTGATTTTTAAATTCAATAAAAAAGGTAGACCCTTCATCCGGCTTACTTTCTACCCACAACTGCCCGTCCATTGCCTCCACTTGCGTCTTGGTCATGAACAAGCCGAATCCCTTAGCATTAGGATGACGGTGAAAAACTTTTCCGATCTTAAAAATATTGTCTTTATGCTTATTCATATCTATCCCCAATCCATTGTCCGTGACAGATAGTATTATTTTATCATCGATTTTCCGGCTTTCTACTTTTATTACAGGCTTCCTTTCAGGCGACTGGTATTTCAGTGCATTGCTAATAATATTATGCAATATACTTGACATATACTTTGCGGGATAGAAAACAACAGGAGCCTGATCAAAAAGCAGATCAATTTTTGCTTCTGATTTACCGATCTCCACCTCTAATCCTTCAAGAATTTTCTTTGTACAATCGACCAGATTTATGTGTTCAGATTTTATTTCCAGATCCTGTTTTATTTGAATCGATTCAACCAGCTCATTAAAAGTATTATGCAAGTTCTCCACGACGGGATTCAACCTGGCTATAAGCTGTTTCTGCTCTTCCATATCGCCTGTCTCATCTATGAACTGCACGAGCATAGACATATTTACAAGCGGTGCACGCAGGTTATGAGATACAATATTGCAGAAATCAACCAGCTGCGTATTTTGCAATGAAAGCTGCTTCACAAGCGCTGTTTGCTTTTCTTCCAGCACTTTTCGGTCGGTTATGTCGAGCCCGAAGCCGATCACCATATTCAGTTCTCCATCCTCATTAAATACCGGAAAAATCCTGCGCAAACTGGTTATAGGGTTTCCGTCCGGGTTGGTGACTGTATCTTCCCAACGTATCTCCTTTTTTGTTGCTTTGACCTCCAGGAACATGGCCCTTCTCAGCTCTGCCAGTGATTTATCCCTGTGCCTGTATTCACAATATTCAAAATCATCCTTTCCAATTATGAACTTGCGGTATTCTTCAACATTAATTGCTCCCGGGTTCACAAACAGGTATTTATGATTGGCATCAAATACTGCTATGTCGGTAGGCAGGTTATTAAGAATGTTCTCGTAAAATTCCTTTTGCTGATCGAGCTTCTTGGTAGCTAATTTGCGTTCGGTAATATCACTAATAAAGCAAATGAAGGAACGGATTCCCTTTGTAATTGTATGCGATACACCTAACTTGATCTCAAACAGACTGTTGTTTCTGCGCACAGCAGATATTTCCTGAACATTATTAGGCACCTGATTCTCGCCCGTTTGCGCCAGTGCCTGCATTGTTGCCAGGTGTCTGCTACGTTGTGCTTCCGGTATGACCAGCTCATGAAAATACTGTCCGATTGCCTCATCTTCTCTCCAGCCGAAAATGCTTTCAGCTTTCGGGTTCCATTGCCGGATAACGCCATCCTCATCCATAACCACCACTGCGTCTATCGCATTGTGAAAGATGTTATTCATACGTTCCTCGCTTACCCTTGCTTCTTCCTCTGCTTTTTTCAGCTTTATGATCTGCAGGCGCAACTTGAGCAAGGTGAGTACCTGCCTCGCCAAAATGCGCAGATTCACCTGTTGCTGGGCCGATAGGCTTCTGGGTACCTGGTCCAGTACGCACAGAAAACCGAGCGTAAAACCATCATCATTTACCAGGGGCACGCCAGCAAAAAAGCGGATACTTTGGTCACCAGTTACAAATGGATTATTGGCAAAATGTTCGTCTTTCCTGCAATCACCTATTATGAGCAATCCGTCGCCTTTGGAAAGGCTGCTACCACTGAATGAGGTGTCCCTTGGGATCTGATCGCATTCTACGCCGACCTTTGACTTAAACCAGGACCTGTCTGCGTCAGTAAAGGAAATAACCGCCATAGGTGTTTCGCATATCTGCGAAGCAAGAGCAGCAATATCATCAAAGTCCTCTTCCGCCTCAGTATCAAGTATCTGCAATTGGTGAAGAGCCGCGATCCGTTCGGTTTCATAAGCAGGACTTAAGCTCACCTTCGTCATAATCATATTTTCTTAGCAACTGAATTGCTAAAATGAATTAAACAATAGTTCATGTGAAGGGTCGTACAGTACAAAATTATCAATTATCCACTAAAATACTCTAATTACCCTATCCATGTATTAATGACGGTTTTTTATTTTACCGACCAGTAAAAGAGGTAGCTATCCTATCTTTACACTCAATATCCGAAAAATTCAGGATTTTTCTGATTTTTTTTGTTCACTTCAGGATTTCTTTTTACCTTTGCACTCCTCTTGAAAAAGAGCAAAACATTATAATAATATGAAACGTACATACCAACCGCACCGTCGTAGCCGCAAAACTGTTCATGGATTCCGCAAACGTATGGAATCTGCTAACGGCCGTAAAGTACTGGCTTCACGCCGTGCTAAAGGACGCCATAAGCTGACTGTATCAGACGAGCGTCGCCTGAAGTAATCTTTTAGTTTATAAACTCATGGCCATTCGTTATACTTTCAAGGTATATGAGCGGCTCAAGCGAGAGCAGCATATTAACACGCTTTTCCTTTCAGGGAAAGCGTTTTCTGTTTTTCCGGTAAGACTCATTTATACCCTTGTTCCCCGCACCGGGGATGCCCTTGCACCGGCACAGGCTGGCTTTTCCGTGCCTAAAAAGAAATTCCGCAGTTCGGTGCACCGCCACCGCGTGCGCCGACTGATGGTAGAAGCATGGCGCCTGCACAAGCATACCCTTTACCCGCTCATACCGGCCGACAAGCAGCTGCATTTATTCTTTATCTTTACGGATAACCGGATGCCTGATGGCTATGAACCGGTAAAAGAAGCTATAGTAAAAGGACTGAACAAGCTGGGAGTCATTATGAATCCACAAGCACAAAACGAACATCCAGAAACAACCATCCAAACTTAAGACATCTACCATCAAACGCCTGTTGTCGATATTATTCCTTGCCATTATCCGCTTTTACCAAGGCGCGATATCGCCATTCTTCGGCGCCAGGTGCCGGTTTACACCGACGTGCAGCGCTTATGGTATGGAAGCCATACAGAAGCATGGCCCCTTCAAAGGCGGCTGGCTTACCATAAAACGTTTTCTTTCCTGCCACCCCTGGGGCAGGCATGGGTATGACCCGGTGCCGTAACTAATCTTTCAAAAAACCAAACTTACCGGCATTGTAGTCTTCTATTGCCTGTTTTATTTCTTCTTCTGTGTTCATTACAAACGGGCCATAGTTCACATAGGGCTCATTCAGCGGCTCACCGCTCAGCACCAACAGAATGCTCTTTTCTTTTGCCTTTATATGTATATCCCCGGCTTCGTTCTTTAGCTGCACATAGTGGTTCTCCTGGACGTCATGGTCATTTACCGTTATACCGCCATCTATTACCAATATACCTGTGTTGAAATTTGCCGGCAGGCTGAACGAAAAATCAGCATGCGGATTCAGGTGTATATCATACATATGCACCGGCGAAAATGTACTTGCTACCCCCTTTACACCCTGGTATTCTCCAGCAACCACATACACTTCACCCATGCCATGCGGCAGAGCTATCTTTGGTTTTTTAGTATGGTCTATGCTCTGGTACTTGGCAGGCGTCATCTTGTGCTGTTTCGGCAGGTTGATCCATAGTTGCAGCATCTCAAAAGAACCACCGTGGGTGACATAGTTATGTTCCTGGTATTCTTTGTGCAACACGCCGCCGCCTGCAGTCATCCATTGTATGTCACCTGCTTTTATAATGCCGTGATTGCCCTTGCTGTCATGGTGCTCCACAGCGCCTTTGTATGCGAAAGTGATGGTCTCAATACCCCTGTGCGGATGCACACCTACGCCTCTTGATAATTCTGATGGCGGGTAGCTCACTTCCGCGTTAAAATCAAGCAGGAAGAACGGGCTCATCCGTTCTTCAAATCCTTTACCATTAGGAAAAAAGTTCATCACTTTGAATCCATTACCAACCATGTGTGTATTGGCAGGGGATAGCACCCCTTCCACTCCACGGTATCTTGCATTGGCCAGCTTTGCCGCCGCTTTTTGCGGATTGCCCAATGCAGACAGGTATGCTACCACACTGGCAAACACGCCCTTTTTGATAAACTCTTTCCTTTCCATAACAGTAGATTTTAGCAACCAACTATAATTGCATGTTAGTACACCAAATTTAATCAAATTATGGCAAGCAAAAAATATCCGCAGTTATAGGGGTATAGACGGCAGCTACCCTCGCAGCGCTACACCCCTTAGCAACTGTAAAGTAAAATGCAAAGCATTACCTTTGCGCGATAAAAACTGATCGCTATGCGTTTTGTGTGCCTGTTGTTTGTTGTATTGTTTACCTGTCCACACGCTATGGCGCAGAAGGTGCCGCAGGAAAGGCTGGACAAGATCGTAAAAGACTTTGCACGCGACGGCTATGTACTGGAACACACTTATGCTCCGAATTTTGGCGTGAAGAATCCGAATACACTTTCTCGCTTTGTACCCTGCTATACCAGTAAGTCGGTAATAATAGCTGCGGTGATGGCATTCAAGCCGAAGGATTTCTACTTCAAGGTATTGCTGAACAGTAAGGAAGCGCCTAAAACACATGAGTTGGAAAACCTGAACCCAAGCAACGGGGAGCTTTACTATGATTACCGTGCGCTGAAGTTTGGCCCTAAGTTCGTTTCCACAAACCAGAGCTGCCTGAACATAATGGTATATGACAAGGCGGCTACGGACAAGCCTGTGTATACGCTGATATTCACAAAGTCGAATAAGTAACGCGATTCGTAGCTTATAGACGGGAACGGTAGCATACTCCCGAAAGACGAAAAACAGCACCACAATTGTAAGATTATCCCGGCAGAGGCAGTATTGTATTCTTCAATGTCCGAATAGGATAAGACGAAATCCGTTTCCGCTCAAACCGCTAACTTTGTGCTATGGCATATAAGTCGTTACGTGCGTTCATAGAAACGCTGGAGCAGGCAGGCGAATTAGTGAGGATAAAAGAATTTGTGGACCCTGTGCTGGAGATAGCAGAAATAACAGACAGGGTTTCTAAAACAGCCGACAGGAACAAGGCATTACTTTTTGAAAATACAGGCACAGATTTCCCGTTACTCATCAACTCTATGGGCAGCGAACGCCGTATGTGCATAGCGCTGGGTGTAAAGGAACTGGACGATGTGATCCATGATATAGAAGATATTTTCAAGACCATATCAGCACCAAAGAACGGCTTGCTGGAAAAGCTTGCCATGCTGCCGCAACTTGGCAAATTCGCCTCGTGGATGCCTAAGGTAGTGAGCGGCCGCGGAGCCTGCCAGGAAGTAACAATGACCAACCCAAGCCTGGATAAGCTGCCGATACTGAAATGCTGGCCGCAGGATGGCGGCAGGTTCATAACACTACCGGCGATACACACCAAAGACCCTAACAACGGCATACGTAATATAGGCATGTACCGCATGCAGGTATTTGATGGCAAAATGACCGGAATGCACTGGCACAAGCACAAAGTATCTGCACGGCACTTTAATGAATACAAGAAGCTAGGCAAGCGCATGCCTGTGGCAGTGGCACTGGGGGGAGACCCGATATACACTTACGCTGCTACCGCACCATTGCCCGAGAATGTGGACGAGTATATGCTGGCCGGCTTTTTGCGCAAGAAAAAAGTAGAGCTGGTGCGCTGCATTACACAGCCAGAGCTGGAAGTACCTGCTGATGCAGACATCATTATAGAAGGCTATGTAGAACCGGACGAAGAGCTGATTTGGGAAGGGCCGTTTGGCGACCATACCGGTTACTATTCATTGCCAGACTTTTATCCGCGCTTTCATGTTACGGCCATAACGCATAAAAAAGAGGCAGTATACCCTGCTACTATAGTAGGTATACCGCCACAGGAAGATGCATGGCTGGGCAAGGCAACTGAACGGATATTCCTGACACCTATCAAGATGACGATGGTGCCGGAAATTACTGATATGAATATGCCTGTGGAAGGTGTGTTTCATAACCTTGTGATCACTACCATCAACAAGGAATATGCAGGACAGGGGCCGAAAGTAATGAATGCCATGTGGGGCGCAGGCCAAATGATGTTCAACAAGATACTGGTGCTTGCAGATGGCGTAGCCACAAGCAAGATAAAAATAGATGACTATAAAGCGCTGGCGCATTATGTGTTCAACAATGTAAACCCGGTAACGGATATTTACATCAGCCAGGGCCCTATGGATGTGCTGGACCACAGTTGCTCCAAACTAGGTTTTGGCGGCAAGATCTGCATTGACGGCACCAGGAAGATGGAAGAGGAATTGTCTGCGCCACTTGTACCGTTCAAATTGAGTACTGCATTTTCAGCGGCAACAATGATGGCGCAATACCCGGAGGTAAAAGGCATCAACGATAAGCTGGCAAAAGAATGGGATATACCGGTATTATTTGTAGCAGTAAAAAAAGTAAGGCCGTATCATGTAACAGAATTGCATGAGCAGCTGTGCGCGCAACCGGGCATGGATAACATAAAGATGATATTGTATGTGGAGCATACCGTAAATGCCGCTGATATAGCAGATGTACTGTGGCGCTTCTGCAACAACATGGACCCAAAACGCGATCATTTCTATGCCGGTAAGGGAAAGAATATCTTGGGGCTGGATGGCACGCTTAAATCAAAGAAATTCGACAATTTTGACAGGCCTTGGCCTAATATAATTGTAGCTGATGATGCTACCATAGCAACCGTAGATAAAAAATGGAACTCGCTGGGCCTTGGAACACTGATACCGTCACCATCGCTGAAATATAAAGCGCAGATATATGGAGCGGCAGCAGAGGTAGGTGAAGGAAGTTAAGTTTAAAGAGTTAAATGGTTAAAATGTTAAAGGGGGGCCGAACCGACGAGTAGAAAACATAGAATGACTGCATGTAGCATTGAAAAAAGAAGGAATAGAGCAAACAGAGAGATGGAGGTATTTGAATATGGCAAGTTTGTCCATATAAGGGACCTTGAAGGCAATAAAATAACGCTTTGGGGGGCAAATGATCAAGAGTTTGCCCAAATGACCGCCAATGCGGTAACGAAATAATTGTATTTTTACGTCTTAATTTCCGTTTGTGAAAGCTATCATACCCGTTGCCGGTGCAGGTACCAAACTACGCCCGCTCACATATACCCAGCCTAAAGCGTTGATACCTATTGCAGGTAAAACGATACTGGGCGTTATTGTAGATCAGCTGATAGATGCAGGTGTAACCGAATTTGTATTTGTGATCGGTTACCTGGGCGAGAAGATACAGCGCTATATAGATAAGACATACCCCCACCTGAAACATACTTTCGTAACTCAGAACGACAGGCGGGGTACAGGCCATGCCATATGGCTGACAAAGGACGCTGTGCAGAATGATGAGGTAATGATAGTGCTGGGCGATACAGTGTGCGATTATAATGTAAAAGACATTCTGAAGAGTGAAATATCACAGATAGGCGTGCGCAAGGTAGATGACCCACGCAGCTTCGGCGTAGCAGAATTGAATGATAAGGACGAGGTAGTACGCATGGTAGAAAAGCCGCTGATGCCAAAATCGAATATGGCGATGGTAGGCATCTACTATATACGGGAAACTGCAGCGATGTACGCGGCACTGGAAAAACACCTGGGCGACAAAGCAGATGAGAACGGCGAATACCACCTGACCAATGCGTTGCAGCATATGATAGAGACCGGCATAAAACTTCACGCATTCCGTGTGACCAACTGGTTTGACTGCGGTAAGAAAGAAACACTGCTTTCTACCAACGCAATACTGCTGAAGCAAATGGATGATGAGACGCCGAAGAAACAGCCATTGGCATACGATTATGATACTACAGTAATTATTCCCCCGGTGAACATTGCCGAAGGATGTAGCATACGACATTGTATCATTGGGCCAAATGTGACTATTGGTGAGTTTACTAAAATTGAGTCATCAATTATTAAAGATTCCATCATCGGGTCTTATGCAGAGCTGCAGCAGGTAGTGCTCAATTCATCCATAATAGGGAATGATGCATACGTGCGCGGCCTTAGCCAAAGCCTGAACATAGGCGACAATACGGAAATAGACCTGGGGTAATTGTCAGATAAATTTTTATTTTTGATCTGCACAACCCAGTAAACAGGCTGGTATAGATAACTATATGTCCGGAAGTAAGAAAAAAAACATAGCTGTTACACAGTCTGTGAATATATCACCTGCAAATAAGCCGGCTGCTACTTTCGCTATTCCTTCATGGGCGCCGATCGCGATAATGATCTGCACTGCACTATTATACAGTAATGCATTGTCCAACCAACTTACCAGCTTTGACGATGATTTTTATATCGTCAGAAATCCTTTCCTGAAAGATTTTAGCCTGGAAGGCATAAAGGCTATTTTTTCGTCATTTTACAGTTCCAACTATCATCCGCTTACTACGCTCACTTTTTTATTTGAGTATCATTGGTTTGGTACCGATCCATTTTCCTACCACCTTATAAATGTAGTATTGCATGTGCTCAATACCTGGCTGGTATATAAGCTGGCAGAGCGGCTAAGCGGCAAGCAACTTACAGCAATTATTGTTTCTGTCTTGTTTGCCGTACACCCTATGCATGTGGAATCAGTAGCATGGGCATCTGAGCGCAAAGACGTCTTGTATACATTCTTTTACCTGTTGTCAACGCTGGCATACCTGCGATTTATGGAGCAGGGTAAAAAAACAAAGCACTATGTGATCTGCCTGTTATTATTTGTTGCATCACTGATGTCTAAATCTACTGCAGTATCGCTACCTGTATTATTTATTGTCATTGATTATTATAAAGACAGAAAGCTCAGCATCCGCAGCCTGGCGGAGAAAACACCTTTCTTTTTACTGGCTGTGGTGTTTGGTGTGCTCAATATCATGGCGCAGTCGGCGGGAGGATCCATTAACAATATTGCTGCAACATTAGGATTCGTTAACAGGATATTTCTTTTCACGTCAGCTATTTCCGCTTACTTGCTCAGGCTGGTGGTGCCTTACAAGTTGGCTGGTATGCACTATTTTCCGGTACTAACCAACGGTTTTCTACCGTTTGAATACTATTTATCGCTTCCGTTTATTGTCATTATCGTATGGCTGATCATCAGGCGGTCTACGTGGAGAAAAGAGCTTGTATTCGGCAGCTTGTTTTTCTTTGTATCCATTTTCCTGATGCTCCAGGTTGTTTCTGTGGGCTCAGCACTAACGGCAGAACGGTATACTTATGTTCCCTACATCGGCCTGTTCTATATTTTCGGTCAATGGGTATCCAGCATTGAAGCTGTTCAACTCAGGAAAGCGATACTGGGAATATTTTCGGTAGCGACCGTTGCGTATGCGGCAATAACATGGGATCGGATAAGCATATGGAGAAATGATTATGTCCTCTTCGGCGACATTATCGAAAAATATCCAAATGTATACTTTGGTTACTGGATGATGGGGAATTTTGAAAAAGTGGGAGGTAACCTGCAATCAGCATTGCAAAATTATAACCGGTCGCTGGAACTGGATTCCACTTTCGATGATTCCTACTATAACCGCGCAGCGGTACTTGATGCTATGGGTAACACCCGGGCAGCAATAACTGATTATTCGAAGTGTATCAGAATAAATCCGAAATCTGCTGATGCGTATAACAACAGGGGCTGGGATCATTTCATTTCAGGAGACACTGTGCTGGCACTACAGGATATTGATTCAGCTATCCGTTTAAAGCCTGATTATTATGAAGCTTATAATAACCGGGGCTGGATATACACACTCTCAGGCAGATCTAATGAAGCAATGGGCGACTATGATCATTCTATATCCATAAATGCTAAATTTTCAAAAGCCCGGTTCAACAGAGCCGCGCTAAAAGGGAATATGCAGGACTATAAAGGTGCATTAGCCGACTATGATGCAATTATTGCCCTTTACCCGGATGACAACAGGGCATATTACTATCGAGGTATAACCCATCTTCACCTGTCGGACACGGGCGCCGGCTGCAAAGACCTGCAAAAAGCCAGGCAAGGAGGCAATATGGATGCAGCTGCAATGGCAGAACGCGTATGCCATTAATAATTTTTTTATTAAGTGATGG
>Ga0209023_10008119_pt1 | contig 10602 bp, 11 predicted proteins | sample LakOneMetagenome_FD_187468 | JGI IMG/M metagenome (GOLD analysis project Ga0209023, IMG submission 187468) | Freshwater and sediment microbial communities from Lake Erie, Canada (SPAdes) (version 2) | ecosystem: Environmental > Aquatic > Freshwater > Lentic | place: Lake Erie, Canada...
GGCAGCTGCTGCTCCGGCAGCGGCCAAGGCACCGCGGGTCACCAAGCCCCGCGTGGCCAAGCCTGCTGCCGACGCCTCGGCAGCCGAGTCCGTCGAGACGCCCGTTTCGGTGAACTAACCGTCTTCAAAATGGATGCGCCTGCCGGCTCGGCAGGCGCATCCGTCGTTTAAGCGGCACGTCCTTGGGTACGATCGATAGGCACGCCCCCATAGCCCAATCGGCAGAGGCAAACGACTTAAAATCGTCACAGTCAGGGTTCGAGTCCCTGTGGGGGTACTTGGGAAGCCGGTCAGAATTTGACTCAGCGCTTGCTGGAGCTCGACCGGGCGGCGAAGCGCTCGACCCTTTCGCGGGATTCGTCGCTGTTGCCTCGAGCCGGAATCGCCAGGCCTTCGGCGTTGACACCCTCGTCGTAGGTGCGGCCCATGCCTGCCCGCATCAGACGCCGCGTCTCGCCCAACGCCCGAGCCGGGCCGAGGGAGATCGAGCGGGCGATCTCCAGTGCGCGGGTGGACACCTCGGCGTCGTCGACGACCTCGGCGACCATGCCGAGGGAATGGGCCTCGGTCGCGGTGAGAATCTGATCGAGCACGGTGATCTTCAGGGCGCGCGTCAGCCCGATCGCGCTCGGCAGCAGGACCGTCAGGCCGCAGTCCGGAGACAGGCCGACCCCGGAGTAGGCGGGCCGAAAGGTTGTCGTCGCGCCGGCGACGATGATGTCGCCCGCGAGGCTCATACCGACACCGGCGCCGCGCACGGAGCCGCGCACCGCCGTGATCACGACTATCGGCAGGGCTGCGAGGGCGATCAGGCCACGGTGGATCGCCTGGGCGAGCTCGCCGATCATTGCCCCGCGGTCTGTCGCTGCGACCATCTCGATAACGTCGCCGCCCGCGCAGAAGTGCGGGCCTTCGCCGTCGATCACGATTACCCGCACATCCTCTCGATCTGCCAGCGAGTCAACCATTCGTCCGAACTCGAGTGCCAGTTGAAGGCTGATCGAGTTCAGGGAGTCGGGGCGGTTCAGGGTGATGTGCGCGATGCCGTCAGCGACGTGCAGTCGAACAAATCCTGTGGTGGTCACCGAGGGCCCATTCTGATCGCACCGTCGAGACGGATCGTCTCGCCGTTGAGGTAGGTGTTGCGGATGACATGTTCCACCAGTTCGGCGTACTCCGCCGGCTGGCCGAGGCGAGAGGGGTTGGGCACCTGCGTGGCAAGGGAGGCCTGTGCGGCCTCGGGCAGTCCGTCCATCATGGGGGTGTGGAAGAGGCCGGGGGCAATGGTCATTACGCGGATTCGATCGCGGGCGAGTTCCCGGGCAATGGGCAGGGTCATCGAGACGATTCCGCCCTTGGATGCCGCATACGCGGGCTGGCCGATCTGGCCCTCGAAGGCTGCGACGGAGGCGGTATTGATGATGACGCCCCGTTCGTCGCCGAGAAGCTCGGTGCGGGCGATTTCGAAAGCAGCCACTCGCAGCACGTTGAAGGTGCCGATGAGGTTGACGGCAATTATCTTCGAGAACACCTCGAGCGGGATCGGGCCGTCTTTGCCGAGGACCTTCGCCGGAGCGCCGAGACCTGCGCAGTTCACGAGGATTCTGAGGGGCCCGAGTGCGGCGGCTTTGGCGACGAGGTCTTCGACGCCGCTGGCGTCCGTCACATCCGTGGGATGAAAATAGGCCCGCTCGCCGAGTTCGTCGACGAGCCCCTGTCCGTTCGCTGCGGGGAGATCGAGGATCACAACTATGGCGCCCTTGGCGTGAAGCTTTCGCACTGTTGCCTCGCCCAGGCCCGATGCGCCCCCTGTGACGATTGCGACTGAGCCTTGAATTTCCACAGTGATCTCCTTTGACGGTGTGAATCCAACCTAATCTCCGTCGGTCAATGCTGTCAACGCTACCGTTGACATAACGCGGATGCCGTCATACTCTCGAATCATGAACCTCCAGTCTTCCGATTCCACGAGCACGTCCCCAAGACTCGCTGTCGTCACCGGTGCAGGCTCGGGTATCGGATTCGAGACCTGCCGCCAGCTGCGGGCCGCAGGCTGGAAAGTGATCGCAATCGACCTCAGTGAGGGAGCGGGGATCGACCAGGCGGACGTCGCGAACCTTGCCCAGCTCGAGTCGATTGCGACCGGGCTCGAGGGCGAACGGGTTGACGCCCTACTCTGCATCGCGGGAATCTGGTCGCAGCACGACGATCGCTACACGTCTGTCCCACTGGATGTCTGGAATCAGACATTCGCGGTGAACGTGACGGGCACGATGCTCACCATGCGCGCGTTTGCGCCGCTCTTGGCCGAGGGTTCCTCCGTCGTCACGATCGCGAGCATGGCGGCGCTCACCGGCATCCCTAAGCGCGACGCCTACACGGCGTCCAAGGGGGCGATAATTGCCCTCACCCGCGCCTGGGCTGCCGACCTGATTCGGTTGGGGATCAGGGTGAACTGCGTCGCCCCCGGCGTCGTGGAGACCCCGATGACCGCGAGTGTTCGCGGCGACGACGAACCGGCGCTGCCTCTCGGTCGCGCGGCGAGTGCGGCGGAGGTCGCCGCTGTGATCGTCGCTCTCACCGGCGAGGGCATGGGCTACGTGAGCGGGGCCATAATCCCGATTGACGGCGGTATCACCGCGGCGAATGGTCTCGTGACCCTCGCGCCGAGGGCGTCGGTCGGAGGCCGAAATTCTTGACAGGGACGTGATCGTGATCGGGGCCGGCTTTGCCGGAATCCGCACGCTCCACACAATGCTGGGCCTCGGGCTCGATGTCGTCGTACTCGAGACGGGCGACGACGCCGGCGGTGTCTGGTACTGGAACCGTTATCCTGGCGCTCGGTGCGACATCCAGAGCTACGACTACTCGTATGGTTTCTCCGCAGAGCTTGAGCAGGAGTGGCGGTGGAGTGAGCAGTACGCCACCCAGCCTGAGCTCCTGAGCTACGTCGCCCATGTCATCGAGCGTTTCGGCCTGCGCGAGCACATCCGCTTCGGCACCACGATGAAGTCGGCTGACTGGGACGAGCAGGCGAAGCGGTGGACCGTGACGACCGAGTCTGGCGATACCGTGACCGGTCGCTACTTGATCATGGCAACCGGCCAGCTTTCCACGGCGAAACTTCCGAGCATCGACGGCATGGACGACTTCGAAGGCGAGACCTATCACACCGGTTCCTGGCCGCACACGCCTGTTGACTTCGCCGGAAAGCGCGTCGGTATCATCGGTACCGGTTCCTCCGGGGTGCAGCTCATTCCCATCGTCGCGGCCGAGGCCGAGCACCTCACGGTGTTCCAGCGCACGCCCACGTTCACCGTTCCCGCCAGCAACGGCCCCGTGACCGATGAGGAGGACGCGCAGGTCAAGGCGAACTACGCCGAACGCCGCGCGCTTGTTCGGCGCTCGCCGAGCGGCCTAGGCAACGTTCCCAACCGGCAGTCGGCGCTGGAGGTTTCCCCAGCAGAGCGTACGGCCGTGTACGAGGAGAAGTACCCGACAGCGGGTTTCGGGTTCGTACTCTCGTACTACGACCTGCTGCTGAGCCAGGAGGCGAACGACACAGCTGCGGACTTCCTTCGCGAGAAGATCGCCCTCAAGGTGCACGACCCGGCAACAGCAGCGATGCTGACCCCGAACGACTATCCCTTCGGGGCCAAGAGGCCGAGTGTCGACAGCCAGTACTACGAGACGTTCAATCGCGCGAACGTCGAGCTTGTCGACATCCGTTCCACCCCTTTGAAGACGGTCACCGCGACGGGAATCGAGACCGCCGGGCGCGAGTTCACGTTCGACATCATCGTGTACGCCACGGGATTCGACGCGCTCACCGGTTCGCTCCTGAGGCCCGAGATCACAGGACGTGGCGGCGTGACGCTGCGCGAGAAGTGGGCCGCCGGCCCGCGAACGCTCCTGGGCCTCGGCACCTCCGGCTTCCCCAACCTCTTCGTCATCGCAGGACCGGGCAGCCCCTCCGTGCTGGCCAACGTGCTGCTGGGCATCGAGCAGCACGTCGACTGGCTGGCCGCCATGCTCCGACACGTGGAGAAGGACGGTCCGGTCACGATCGAGGCCGAGCTCAACGCCGAGGACAAATGGGTCGAGCACGTGAATGAGCGCGCCGGCGAAACGCTGTATCTCAAGGCCGCATCGTGGTACCTGGGCGCAAACGTGCCCGGCAAGCCGCGCGTCTTCATGCCCTACTCCGGCGGGTTCCGCGGCTATGACCGAATCCTCGGCGAGGTCGCGGCAGACGGGTACCGCGGCTTCGCCGTCACGGCCGCCATCCCAGTTCCCGGCAAACAAGACCCACATGAACACGACGCACACGAAGGGCAGGAGACTCGATGACCTCGAAGCTGATCCCCGCGAATCTTCGCCAAGCAGCGCTCGAAGAGCGGTTTCCCGTCTGGCGGGAACAGACACTCGACGCGATGCTCGCGCAGGCGGCCGACGAGTTCCCCGACCGGGAATTCGTCGTCACCGATGACGCGAGCTTCAGCTATCGCGAGATAAAAGAGTGGTCCGACCGCATCGCCGCGGGTCTGATCGAAGCGGGCGTCAGGCCCGGCGAGCACGTCGCCCTCGTCATGGCCAATTTCCCCGACTTCGTCGCCGCCAAGTTCGCGATCGCCCGCGCCGGTGCGGTGGCCGTGCCCATCAATTTCCTGAACCGTCGCGATGAGCTCGGCTACGTGCTCAGGCAGTCGAACGCCGTCGCCCTCATTACGATGGATGCGTTCCGCAGCATGGACTACCTCGCCGCCCTCGACGAGCTCGTTCCGGGGTGGGAGCAGCACGGTGGCGGAGAGACGTTACCCGACCTGAGGTTCGTGGTCGTCCTGCCGACCGGCGTCGCTCCCGCGCGGCCGAGAACCACCACGCTCGCAGACATCGCAGCGTCCACCGGCAGTCTCGGTGAGAACACGACCGTTCCGTCGAGCGCCGCGGACATCCTTTACACCTCGGGCACGACCGGCAACCCCAAGGGCGTGATCCTCAGCCACGACATGCTGCTTCGAACCGCGTACGGCAGCGCATTCTCGCGGGCGTTCGAGGACGGCCGCCGCGTGACCTTCTCGCTGCCGATGTACCACGTCTACGGCTATGTCGAGGGCCTGCTCGCTGTCGCCTTCGTGGGCGGGGCGATCATCCCGCAGCTCACGTTCAACGCCCACGAGACCCTCCGCGGCATCGTGGAGCACCGGGCGAGCGACGCGCTCTTCGTGCCGACCATGACGATGAGTGTGCTCGATGCCCTGAAAGAACAGGAATACGACCTCCGCTGCCTCACCTCGGTCATCTCCTCCGGGGGCTACTCGCCACCGTGGATCTGGCCGCTGATAATGGAGCATCTCGCGCCCCAGGAACTCACCACGGGCTACGGGATGAGCGAGACCACGGCCACGACCATGCTGACGGCCGCCGACGACACCTACCAGCACGTCGCGACGACGAACGGTCGGCTCCGCCCGGCGGGCCGGGCGAGCGACCCGGAGCTTGCCGGCACGCTCGTCGAATACCGTGTCGTCGACCGCGACACGGGAGTGGAGGTTCCCGCAGGGGAGTCCGGCGAGCTCGTCGTGCGCGGTCTCGGCGTCACCGCGGGCTACTACAACAAGCCCGAGGAGACGGCCGCGGCATTTGACTCGGAGGGCTGGTTCCACTCTGGGGACCTCGGCATGATCGACAGCGAGGGATACCTCACCCTCGGCGGTCGCAAGAAGGAGCTCTACCGGTGCGGGGGCGAGCTCGTAGTACCCAAGCAGGTCGAAGACATCCTGCTCGAACACGATTCAATCGCGCAGGCTCATATCGTTCCCATTGCCGACGACCGGATGGGTGAGATCGGAGTCGCCTGGATCGTCCCGAAGCCGGGCGTCGCCCTCGATTCCAGCGCCGTGAGCACCTTCCTCGCCGAGAGGCTGGCCCGGTTCAAGCTGCCCCGCCATATTTTCTTCCTCGAGGCCGGCGACGTTCCGGTGACTCCGAGCGGACGCCCGCGCAAGTTTCTCCTTTCTGAGCGCGCCGTGGCTCTTCTCGCCGCAGAGGTTGTAGCCGCGGGTCTCCTTTCGGCTCGAGACGACGGCGTTTCGGCGTGACGAGCAAACCTGCCGAAACCGCCGGAGTGAATGCCCAGACCGCGGCACTGCTCGAGCTCTTCGAGAGCCAGGGCGCCAAGCAGTTCGAGAACATCGGGTTGTTGCGCACGCGCCGGGTGATCGGCCTCTCGGTCGGATTGCAGGGTGATCGCGTCTCGGTGTCCGGGGTCCAAGACCTGCTCATCGATGGGCCGGACGGCCGCATTCCGGTGAGGATCTATCGTCCCGTGATCGACGCCGGTCGAGGGGTGCTGATCGTCTACCTGCACGGCGGCGGATGGGCGACTGGCTCGGTCGACGTCGCCGACGGCCCGGCGCGGATGCTCGCGGCCGCGACGGGCGTCATGATCGCGTCGGTCGAGTACCGGCTTGCCCCGGAGACGCCATTCCCTGGGCCGCTCGAGGACTGTTACGCGGCCGTGCAGTGGCTTGCGGCGCGAGCAGAGAGCCTTGGGATCGACCCCTCGCGCATCGTGATCCTCGGTGACAGCGCGGGCGCAAACCTCGCGGCGGCAACTGCCCTTCTCACCAGGCAGCGCGGCGGCCATCCGATCGCCCACCAGGTGCTGCTGTACCCGTGCCTTTTCCCGGCGAAATCGAGCCCGTTCGACTCTTATCGCGAGAACGCCGTCGGCTATTCGATGACGGCGGCGACCATGGAGTGGTTCTGGAGCCTATACCTTCGGCAGGAGTCTGACGGGCAGAACCCACTCGCAGCTCCGCTAAGGGAAGCAGACCTGGCCGACCTGCCGACGGCGACCCTGGTGACCGCCGAATTCGACCCCTTGCGCGACGAGGGACGAGAGTATGCGGCCCGCCTCACGGCCGCCGGGGTCGACACCGAACTGCTCGAATACGCGGGCACGATTCACGGCTTCTTCTGGATGGCCGGCCATCTCGAGCAGGCCGGACACGTGGCATCCGCTATCGGCGCCGCCCTGGACCGGCGCTTCCCAGATTGACCAATCGGTGTATTTACGAGAGTCAACGATAGCGTTGACAGATTCATTGACACGTTGCTAAGTTGCAGAGAACGAAGAGAGGCAATCGCCATGGACATTGACGTCGCACAGCTGGTTCTGCCGGGAGGTGCCCCCCATCCTGATGGGCTGGTAGCCGCCGATGCCCCAGTGGGTTTCGAACTGCTCGGCCTCACGAAGCGCGCTGCGGTGCAGCTGATGGCGTCGCGGGTCTGGGGCCGCTTCAACCCCAACCACTGGGATCCGGTGTTCGCCCACGAGACGGGCCTCGGTGCTCCGATCCAGACGGGCGAGATGTCCAGCGCGTATATCGCGGAGATGTGCGTCTACAACTTCGGCCGGTTCTTCTTCACCGGTGCCCAGGTGGACTGCAAGTACATTTCCTCTATCGCGGCCGGGGAGGTCGTCACGACTCACGGGGTCATCCGCGAGGCGGTTCAGATCGAGAACGGAACGAGATTCACGGTAGATGTCTGGGTTGACAACGATGCCGGAGACAAGAAGACCGTCGGTGTCGTGACCGTCGATGTTACCCCCGAAGGAGACTTGAAGTGACCGAGAACCAGACCGATTCCCTCCGGCCGATGACCGAGCTCCAGCGGCAACAGGTTCGTTCGTTTGTGACGAGCCTCGACGAGGAGAGCCAAGCCTATTGGGACATGGTCGAGATCGGCGATGTGTTGGAGCGCACGCTCACGATCTCGCCGGAGCTCGTGATCCTCTACGCCGATGGGGTCGAGGACTTCACCCCCTGGTACGAGGGCTGGAAGATGAACACCTGGCAGATCGAGGGCACCTCGCCTTTCGGTGCCGCAATCGTGCCGCCGATGATGATGTCCCATTTCATCCTCTCGGTGATGTTCGACCACACGAAGCCGTTCGCGGCCGGCTCGATCCACACCTCGCATAAGTCCACGATTCACGGTCCGATCGAGGTCGGTGCGATCGTCTCGATCCGCAGCGAGGCCGTGGGCAAGTTCGTCAAGCGCGGAAGGCGTTACCTCGCCCACCGCATCACGGTGACCGACGTCGACAGTGGTGAACTGTACCTGACTGAAACCCGCGAAATCCTCTCGCGCTAGCGCGAGAAACCTAAGGAGTCCGGCGTGCCGTTACGAAAGAGTGTCCCCGTCATTGAGGGCTTGCTGGACATCGTGGGCGAGGTGGGACTCCTTGCGACTGTGTGCATCACCTGTGACGCGATCTACCTTCCACAGACGTCGCGCTGCCACGATCCGTTGTGCACCGGGGTCGAGGTCGAGACCCGCCTCGTGGGGCGGACGGGCGTGCTCCTGAGCTGGACCCGACAGGTCTACCAGCCGCCAGCCCCCTTTCGCATGGACAACTGGTCTCCTCACCTCATCGGGCTCGTCGAGATCGAGAACGGGCTACAGGTCATGGGCTTGCTCTCGAACGACGACGAGACGGCACTGGCCTACCGCGTCGCGATGGTGCTCACCACGCGTGCGCTGTATCTGAACGACGATGGCGACGACGTCGTGACCTACGCCTTCGCACTCGCCCCCGGGCCGACATCCTCCCTTCAGGGTGAAGCCCTGTGAGCGGCGGCGTCTTTGTCGTGGGGGCAGCGGCCCACGAGTGGGCCCGCTGGCCCGACAAGAGCTCCCTGGACATGGCTGAGGATGTCTTCACCCGTGCTCTCGCGGACGCGGGCATCGCGCTGGCGGATGTCGGTGCGGTGGTGTCCGCGTCGTCGCGCTTCGAGGGGGGACTCGGCTGGGGGCTGCACGCGAACGAACTCATCCAGCAGGTCGGCGAGACGGGGGCGACGGCGATCAACGTCGGCGGTGGCTGCGCGGCCGGGGGAATCGCCATCGGAACCGCGGCGGCGCTGATCGCGTCGGGCCAGTACGACGTCGTCGTGGCGGTGGGCGCCGAGAAGATGCCGATGGGCTTCATTCCCCGGCCGCCCGGCGCTGCCGACAGCCTCAGCGACACAGACTTTCTGCGCTGGATAGCGATCGGCGCCTCCAACCCCGCCTACTGGGCGCTTGAGGCCAGGCGCCGGATGTACGAGTACGGCACACCCGAGGAAACCTTTGCCCAGGCGGTGGCGCTCATGCGACGCAACGGGGTGAATAACCCCCGGGCCAGATTCAGATCGGAACCCACGCCCGAGGAGGTTCTTGGCTCGAAGATGGTCACCGATCCCCTGCGTCTGCTTGAGATCTGCGCCGTGAGCGACGGTGCTGCCGCGGTTGTGCTGGTCTCCGCGGAGTACGCGAAGCGGTTGAACGGGCCGCTGATCGAAATCGCCGGTGCCGCCATGGTGACCGGCACTTTCGGCGACGCCTCGGTACGCATCCCGACGATCTCGCAGAATGCCCGACCGAACGGCACACCGACGAGCGAGGTTCGCGGCGCCGTTGATCGTGCCCTCGGCCTTGCCGGAGTCGACCGCGCCGACGTCGACATCCTCGAGTTCGCAGACAACAGCGCCTGGCACATCCTCGCCTGGCCCGAGCAGCTCGGCTACCTGGCACCGGGCGACGCAGACGCCATGATCGCCAAGGGCATCCTTGGCAATGGCCGCTCGGTCTTCAACCCCAGCGGCGGCTTCCTCTCCTACGGCGAGGCGACAACCGCCCAGGGCGTGCTTCAGGTCTGCGACCTCGTCTGGCAGCTGCGTGGAACCGCTGGCCCGCTTCAGGTCGAGGGCGCCCGAGTGGCGCAGACGGCGGTGCTCGGCCTCGGTTCGAACGGCGCGTCGATCGTGCTGCGGTCCACCGACTGATCAGGGAGTGCACGAGATGACGGCGAAGCCTGTAGATGCGGAGAGCGGCATCGGTCGCCGGCGGGCGCAGGCCCTTGGTTCGAAGAACAGGGTGTACACCGATCGCCGGGCCGAGATCATCTCGGCGGCCGCTGAGCTTTTCAGGCGGAATGGCTTTCAGGCAACGAGCCTCGCGAAGATAGCGGAGGCGATCCAGACCGACCGGGCAAGCCTGTACTACTACTTCAGCAGCAAGGAAGAGGTCTTCGACGTCATCGTCACGGATGTCGTCGAAAGGAATCTGGCGATCGCCGAGGGCATCAGGGATTCAGATGCCACGGCCGTCGAGAAGCTTCACTTCGTCACGACCCAGCTGATGTCGTCCTATGCCGAAAACTATCCCTTTCTCTACATCTACCTTCAGGAGAACATGGCTCATGTTCCTGTGAAGCGACAGGCGTGGGCGGATCGGATGAGGGCCGTGAACCGCAGGTATGAGCGGGCGATCGCCGAGATGATCCAACAGGGGCTCGACGAGGGAACGATCAAGGCAGTGGCGCCCGCCTGGGTCATTGCAAACGGCCTGATGGGCATGATCAGCTGGACCAACCGCTGGTTCAACCCGAACACCAGCTCCGTGAGCGCCGCCGAGATCGGCGAGGCGTACTCGGAGATCCTGCTCTCCGGCATCGAAAAGGCATAGAAAAGCCGGAGCGTCTGCCTCCGAGGATTCACGGTTGCTGATGCTCCGGCTTTTTCGGTGCTGGGGGGGGGCTGGCTAGCCCTT
>Ga0209023_10008120_pt1 | contig 10601 bp, 6 predicted proteins | sample LakOneMetagenome_FD_187468 | JGI IMG/M metagenome (GOLD analysis project Ga0209023, IMG submission 187468) | Freshwater and sediment microbial communities from Lake Erie, Canada (SPAdes) (version 2) | ecosystem: Environmental > Aquatic > Freshwater > Lentic | place: Lake Erie, Canada | collected...
GAAATACAACGGAAGCAATTTGGATGGGGGCAATATAACTATTCGGTTTCGCACTATATTCCTTCATCGTGGCCATTATTTGATTATGGAACCATTTTAGCGCAATGGCATGGTTATAGCTTAAACGACAAAAATCTTAATCCTCCAATTGCTTTGGTACTTTCTGGGAAAAAACCTGAATGGCAGTTACATATTTATCAGCTTAAACCACTTTCATCACCTTCAGCTGTACCTGAAACTGTTTTAAAACGGTATGTGTTGGATGTCCCCGTGACTTTTAATCAATGGCATAATTGGAATTTTGATATTAAATGGTCACAATTAGATGAAAATAACCAACTTATTCCTGGGCAGATAATTGTAAAACATAACAATGTTGAAGTTGCCAATATTATCAGTGGGAATAATTATCATCAAAAATGGCCACCATATTTTCAAATGGGAATTTATCGTGCGAGTTGGAAGGAAGGTGCGCTGAATAGACCAATTGTTGGAAATCCAATTGAGGTCTATCATAAAGGTGTAGTCATAAAAGACATGAATTAAAAAGTTTTTGATTTGTATTAGTTCTGACTTGATCTGACAGTTTCAATCGTGTACCGATCACTGTCAGATCAATTTATGCCAATCAACATTACTGGCTTAAAAGCTATTTTATGTGAATATTTACACTCAAGCTGAACATGTTTCATCTGCTAAAGTTGCATTTGATGCAGGTCGCATGTCATTGGTATGATCAAGTGCTGAGATATATTCTTGTTTCATTCGTGTGATGAAATCAGCGACAGTTGGAACTTCATGAATTGTTCCAACGCCTTGACCACATCCCCAAATATCACGCCAAGCTTTATTTTGCATACCGCCACTTGAACCAAAATCCATCGCAGCTGCATGTGATTGAGCAAGATTTTCAGGATCTAGACCTGCTGCAACAATAGAACCTTGTAAATAATTTCCATGAACACCAGTGAAAAGATTTGAGTACACAATGTCATCCGCTGCACTATTCACGATCATGTCTTTATAGGCTTCAGGTGCACCCGCTTCTTGAGTCGCAATAAAACCAGAGCCGATATAGCCAAAGTCCGCGCCTAAAACACGGGCAGCAAGTAAGGCATTTCCAGTGGTGATTGAGCCAGAAAGAGCCAAAGGACCTTTAAACCATTGACGTGTTTCTTGGATCAATGCAAAAGGTGATTGTGTTCCTGCATGACCACCCGCACCAGCAGCGACAGCGATTAAACCATCAGCACCTTTCTCAATGGCTTTTCGAGCAAACTTTTGATTGATAATGTCATGGAAAACCACACCACCATAGGCGTGAATTGCACCATTTACTTCAGTGCTTGCACCTAAAGAGGTGATAATGATCGGTACTTTATACTTGACGCATAGCGCAAGGTCATGCTCAAGTCGATCATTTGATTTATGAACAATCAAGTTGACAGCAAAGGGTGCTGATGGGCGCTCAGGGTGTTCACGATCCCACGCTGCCAAGGCTTCAGTGATCTCTATGAGCCAATCTTCAAGCAAACTTGCAGGTCTTGCATTCAGTGAAGGAAATGAACCAATCACGCCTGCTTGGCATTGTGCAATGACCAGTTTAGGGCTAGAAATAATAAATAAAGGCGCACCAATGACAGGTAAAGTCAGGTTGCTCTTTAAACGTGCCATCAGACGGTCAACGTTATTGGTAGTCATTTGATATATCCTCTAAATTGAACGTAATTAGGCTGATGTCGGAATTGCTGTTGCCGATATAGCGTCAGATGAAGCGATTCGTACACAACTTGCAATAGTAAAGCGACCGAGAATGTCATTGACAGCTTGGACGGCATTATCATTGCTCAGTTGAACTTCAATAACTAAACCTTTAGCGCCACTGTCGATCGATTTAATATCTAATAAAGTCGATTCGGCAACTTCTGTTAGCAAAGGCGTAATGACGCGTAATGCTGCATTCGCACGTAATGCGGGCTTATAAATTTTACCAACACCAGTGAGTGGTAATTCATCCAAAATATGAATTGCACAAGGCCATGCTGGGCGTTCAGGTATACCATTTTGAGCAAAAGTTAACAATTCTTCAGCTGTAACTGCTTGATTAGGTTTAAGGGTCACATAACAAACAGGACGTTCCCCAGCATAGCTGTCAGGTTGTCCAACAGCCGCAGCAGCAGCTACAGCAGGGTGTAAAGCAAGCACTTCTTCAATCATAACAGGATCGATATTGTGCCCACCACGAATAATGAGGTCTTTAGATCGTCCAGAAAGGAACAGCTTGCCATTAGTATCAATGTGTCCCAAGTCGCCACTATTCAAATAGCCATCGGTAAAATTATCAGCACCTTGTGTAGCATTCAGATAACCAGGGCTTACAGTTGGGCCAGAAACAACAAGAATACCCGTTTCATTTGCTACACATTCTTCTCCAATTTTACCTTCTGCAAGACGTTTATGGATTGATATACGTGTATAAGGTAGGCGCAGTCCAACACAGTTGATGGTTGCATCAACTCCTGCAGGATCAATAGCTGTTGCTCCACCTGATTCAGTCATACCTAAAATTTCATGTACTGAGAGCCCAGTCAATTCAAGGAAGCGTTTTGCTAACGCACGAGGTGTTGCTGCCGATCCTGTGATCGCAAGTCTAACTCGAGATAGATCACCATCAATCGGATGTTCTAAAATCGCAGATAGTGCGGTTGGAACAGCGCCTAAGACAGTCACTTTATAATTTTCAACGATGCGCCAAAAACGTTGTACCATTGACGGATTTCTAAAACCAGCAGGTGACATAATCAGTATGCTTGCACCAGATAAAAAGAAAGCCAAACTACTCACAATAGCACCGCCCACATGGAACATCGGCATACCGTTTGTAAGAATATCATCAGCACGGATATCTAATAGTGCAGCAGAACCCAAAGCCGCAGTGAGCTGATTGGTGTGGGTATGTGCAACCAATTTAGGGGCAGATGTTGTTCCACCAGTATGGAAATAAGCCACTACACGATCGGGATGTTCAGGGCGAGAGAAGCTAAGTTCTTGATCTGGCTGACGGGCAATCGATTGATGAAAATCGATAATGTTGCTATTTCCCTCATTTTCAGGCGCTAAAATCGCAATCACTTTTAAATATGGGCAGCGTGCACGAATGGCTTCAACTTTTTCCCAAATTTGTGGAGCGACTTTTGGTCCTGGCACGACGAGAATTTTAGCTTGAGATGCTTCTAATAAATCTGCTTGATGATCAGCATTCAATAACGGATTGAGGGGTACAGCATAACCCGAAGTTTCAGCAGCCCAAAGGGTAATTTGGGTCTCAAGTAGGGTTGGTAAAATGTAGGCAATACCTGTCCCAGTTCCTGCTATTTCAGCAAATAAATTTGCTGTTCTGTTAATTTGTTTCAATAATTCAGTGTAAGTGAGACGAGCAGGTTTTTCATCTTCTTCACCAGTCATGATCATCGTAAGCGCAGTTTTATCGCTATAACGTTGAGCTGCTTCTACAAATAATTGGTAAACAGTTTGAGGAATACGTTCTATAAGTGGTTTTTCTTTTTCAAAACGTTCAACTGCTGCGAGCGTAGGCAAACCACCATGCCAAGAATGTTTAATCTGTTCCATATACTTTTCCGTGTAGCCCAATCCTTGTTATTAACAATAAGGATTCATTTAAAAATTAATGAATAAAATCAGTTATTCAGTGCGTACTGGTGTTTCAGCCATGCTTTTGTGAAAGATTAATTCTGATTTAAGAGGTGAATGATTCATTTATGCAGCACTATTCATCTCAGCATGTATCGGGCAGTGGTTACTCAGAAAATCGATTTGTAATGCAATGTTTTGTTCAAAAATTTGACCTGTGCATAACTCGAAATGATTGCTATTTAACAGGAAATACTCAGAATTTGGCATTTTCTGTGCTGCATTACGAACCATCTGTTCTGCAATAACCGTATCATTCTGACCTGTGATGACCAATGTCGGCATGGTAAGTTTATGTACAAAACGAATTGGATTATAGTTTGCAACTTCTAAAAAAATTCGTGCACGTGTTTTATTTTCCCAATTGGCATTTTGGGGTAATAAAGATAAATATCCATCCCAAGCATCAACAGTAGTCATCGCAGCAATATCATTTTCATGACCAATAATTGGGCGATAAACAGGCTTGTTAACGATGCCACCAAACAAATCCATAAAGCCTGCTAGACTCAATTTTGCGAGTTTGGATAAAGGCACACCTTTTAAACTTGCCATTCCATTTACATGCGGTGCTTGTAAAATGACCGCCTTTACTTGTCCATCACCTGCTGCGGTTTGAATGACATGTCCTCCTGAGAATGAATATCCCCAGAGAATAATATTTTGCTGATCCACAGAAGTGAGTGTTCGTACAAAATCGAGTGCTGCTTTCCAGTCTTGCAAATGTCGTTTCGGGCTAACCCAGTGACGTGGATAACCATCACTTTCTCCAAAACTTCGATAATCAAAAGAAAACACAGCATAACCTTGTTTAACAAAGCGTTCCGCAAACTGAGGTAAGCCTGCTTCTTTAATCATTCCAAAGCCTTGCGCCATGATAATAATAGGAGGCTTAGAGTTTTGCTCAGGCAACTGTAATGTACCTGCACAGCGAGTGCCTTGGCTAATAAAATTAAGTTGCATTACATCCATGGCCATTTTCCATTTCTTATGGTTCATTTTGGGTTCATTTGACATATTGCCAGATGAACCCACGTCCATTATCAATTACGCAGCTTTGGGTTTTCCTTTCGCCTTAGCTTGTTGCGCTGTAGCGTTCCAAACCAAATGTTGGCTTTCAATCGGTTGGCTCAGCATTTCGCTATCTTTTTCGAAATTATGGCTGACAAACCATTCTGTAGATTTACCCTGACGTGGCATCACGTACTCGCCACGTTGTACATAACCTGATTGCAAGCCATGAATAATACTATTTCCAGTATTTTCATCTTTAGGGGCAACAGCTTTGACTGAAGCCATTTGACGGACATCTAACTCTTTAATTAAACGGCAGATATAGTCACAAGATAAATCAATTTTTAAAGTCCAAGGGGCATTGGTATAACCAAATAGATATGCAAAGTTAGGTACATCTTCAATTAACGTGCCTTTATAACTTAACTTTTCATTGAATTTAACTTGAGTATCATCAACTGAAAGTTGAATTCCGCCTAACATCTGCAATTCTAAACCTGTCGCTGTGACAATGATGTCTGCTTCAAGTGTTTCACCCGATTTCAGTAAAATACCTGTTTCAGTAATACGTTCAATTTCATCAGTAACAACAGAAGCTTTACCTTGACGAATCACACCGAATAAATCATTGTCAGGAATCGCACATAAACGCTCATCCCAAGGCATATATTTCGGCGTAAAATGCGACATATCATATTGTTCGCCGAGTGCTTTTTGTGCACCAGAAAGTAAGAATGAACGCATTTGTTTAGGGAAGCGACGTGCTAATTTATAAATCCCTCGTTGCATGAAAATATTACGTTTACGGAAAATTTTATAAACCAATTCTTCAGATAATACTTTTCGGCAAGCATCTACCAGTTTGTCAGTATTTGGAACATTGATCACATAGCTTGGAGAACGTTGAAGCATAGTAATATGCGCCGTGTCATTTGCCATAGCAGGGATCAAAGTCACCGCAGTTGCACCACTACCAATGACAACAACACGTTTATTGTTATAGTCTAAATTTTCTGGCCAATGTTGTGGGTGGACAAAGAGCCCTTTGAATTTTTCAACACCTTCAAATTTTGGTGTATAACCTTGATCGTGATTATAGTAACCCGTTGCAGTCACAAGATAATTACAAGTAAATTGGCAAGCTTCGCCTGTTGCTTCATCAATGGCTTCGATAGTCCAACGATTGGTTTCAGTAGAGAAGTTAGCAGAAATAATTTTAATGCCATAAGTGATTTTTTTATCTACGCCAAATTTTTGCGCTGTTTCTTGCAAATATTGTTTGATCGATTCGCCTTCAGCTAAAACCTTGTCACTATTCCATGGGCTAAATTTAAAGCCAAAGCTAATTACATCTGAGTCTGAGCGAATACCAGGATAGCGGAATAAATCCCACGTACCGCCTAAAGATTGGCGACGCTCTAAAATCGTAAATGATTTATTTGGACTCTGTTGCATAAGTTGGCAAGCCATGCCAATTCCAGATAATCCAGCTCCGATGATGACTACATCATATTCCATGTTCATTTTGAAAATCCTTGTCTTTGTTATTCGGTTCATTTAAATCTTATCGATAATATCGGTTTAAACTTGACTTTATGAGACATAATTTTAACCTTATGAGACAGGATAGTCGTGGTTTAGGTGAGGGCTATATTAGATATATTTAAATATAAACCATTGATTTTTAATTTTAATTTATTTATATGGGTAAATATAAAATTTAAACAAAATCACGGACTTGATGATTTTTTAATCAATGTGTCTAATTCATCATCAATCTGTTTAAAAGTATGGTGAAAACGTCAGATTGTTAAGATTAAAGATGAATATGACATGAGCATTTTTAGATATTCTTGCGTATTGGGAATGATTTTATGATGTGTGGTATTGGATGAGTCGCATTTTAGAAGAATTAAAAAAAGCTATTTTTTATTCACTTATTAGCAAATTGCTGTTTTAGATTTATTACATCATAGCTTTATGCATTGAAGACCAACTGTGACAGAATTTTAAAGAATAACTAAAAACAATTTCATAACCATTCTTTTGAGTGGTTTTTCTATTTTCTAAATTTGATAACTTGCCTAATGAATTAACACACCGATGCTAATACCTACACAAGAATAAGCGTATTAGTGTTGCACTTGCACAAAGATCAGTGCGAGTGAATTTGAATAATGGGCAGGGAAGAACATGAATTTCAAGATATTTAAATTATCAAAATATTCGCAGAGCACTATCAAAAACAAGATCAAGAAAATGATCAAAAATAAGATTTTTGATATAACGAACGCTTTCCCTAAACACGTTTAAAAATTACATAACCTCAAATCAGACTAAATGCTATTCAAGTTTTTGCACGATCTTTCATGTTGGCATTTCGTTGATTTGTAAATATATGTCTGAAAGAGATCATAACAATTAGGGATGCGATAGAAATGCAAATGATACCTATACAAGCCGAATCCCCGCCGCTGAAAACGATACAGCTACAGTGTGGTGTTTATCGTTATCATGTCATGATTAAACCATCAGGCGCACAATGTAATTTAGATTGTAGTTATTGTTTTTACCTACATAAACAAGACATGTTGCATCAACCCAAAACTCCACGTATGGCTGAATCGATGCTTGAACTGCATATCAAGCAATATATTGAAGGTCAAACAGGGGATGAAGTTGTATTTAGTTGGCAGGGCGGTGAACCCACTTTAATGGGGTTGGAGTTCTTCGAAAGAGTTGTTGAACTACAGAATAAGTATAAAAAGCCAAAGCAACGCATTGAAAATGACATGCAAACCAATGGCACCTTGCTGGATGAAGAATGGTGCGCATTTTTAAAAAAGAATAATTTTCTAGTAGGCTTATCAATCGATGGTCCTGCTGAATTTCACGATAAACACCGTTATAACAAAGGTGGCAAACCGACACATGCCAAAGTCATGCATGCAGTCGCATTATTACATCATTACCAAATACCATTTAATGCACTTTGCGTCGTCAATCGTGACAATGCGAAAAGACCGATAGATGTCTACCGTTTTATAAGAGATCAAGTACAACCTCGGATGATTCAATTTATCCCGGGCATGGAAAGTTCACAATTTCAACAAACAGCACCGGGCTATTGGAATCCTGAAGACTTACCAACCCTTGGAAGTTCAGCTTCCCAACCGGGAACAGCAGATTCAGTGGTGACTGATTGGTCTATTGCAGCGGATGATTGGGGTTACTTTCTATCACGTGTTTGGGGAGAATGGATCAATAAAGATTTTGGCAAAGTCTTCATCGACCAATTTGAAAACATGGTTTCGATGATGTTTGGCTATGGTGCGCAGAAATGTGTATCAGGGAAAATCTGTGGGAAGTCCTTGGCTGTTGAACACAATGGGGATTTATTCTCATGTGACCACTTTGTTTATCCAGAATAGAGTATGATAAGTAAAACCCTACGTTTTATAAAAAAATCTAAGCCTATTCTTATAAAATATAAAAGCATTCATCCAGAAATCAGTATTTATTCCAAAGATCTTTTTTAATAAATTTACGTATTTTGATGTTTAAGTATAAGTGTTCAAGATGATTAAAATGCCGTTTTAACATCGAGCTAAAACGGCATAATTATTTTAAATACTATTCAGACCATAAGAAAATTTGATCATCTATTTATAACTAATAATCTTATTGATCAAGTGCATTTTTATTTACACTACGCCATGTGGTTGGTGTCATACTAAATTGACTGATAAACCAACGTGTAAATGAGCTTGGCATAGAATAACCTAAAATATCAGATACTTGTGCAAGTGAGTAATTAATATTTTTTAAATAACGCAATACCAAACTGCGTCTGACATCATTAATTAAATCGCTAAAACTAGTTTGAGATGCTTCTAAGCGACGTTGTAATGTACGTACATTCATACCATGTGTTTGTGCAATTTGATTTATTGTGGCACGTCCCATTGGTAAAAGCAGATAAATACTTTTTCGTATTTCAAAAATAATAGAAGATTCATTTTTATGTTGTAAAATATCAATATCTAAATAGCGTTGTGCATGACTCGCCATTGCAATATTAGCTTGAGGATTGGCTTTATTAAACTCCGCTGCTGTGCAAACAATTCCATTAAACTCACTACCAAACTCTAAAGAACAGCCAAAAATACGCTGATGAACAGATTGGTCATGCGGTGAATCATGGGTAAAATGTACACTCAATGGATGCCATTTTTGAAATAATAAAGCGGCACAAAAACGATGAGTGATGCCTAGCGCCAATTCAATGGCTTGGCGACTGTATGCTGACGATCCTGAGATCACTTCTAAGCGAATAATGACGGTATTATTGACCTCCTCAATATATATTTCTAATGCATTATTAATTAAATTTCTATATCTAACAATAATTTGCAAAGCATCACGTAAAGTTTCTTGATAACTGAGCAATAGACTCAGTTCTCCAAAATCTGAGAGCTGGCGCTGTTCCGCCATATGTAAACCAAATGTTTCACAGCCACTGAGTTGTGCTGATTTTTCTAATAGTTCAATGGCTTTATCTGCAGGAATACGCTGTTTTAAGTCTTTTAAAAGCGTTTGATTCAGCCCGACATTCGATAATAAATAGTACGGATTGATGTTAAATTGTTGGCTAACATCTAAATAATTTTTTAAAGAAGCTGCATGAGCAAGAGGTACCATTTTATTATCTCCTTATTCAAAATTTGATCGTCCTGATCAGTATTTATTGATAACTAAAATGTAAGGTGCTATGTACAATTTACTCTCAATGTACCGCAATCTTCGCATATATTTGTGTAGTCTGAATATACTATTTTTGCAAACAATATTTAATAGATGAAATAGCTGATTTCTGTAAACTAAAGTTTAGAAATCAGCTATTCGGTTAAAAATCGCATCAACTATTGTATTCAAATTTCTATTGAAGTTTTATTCGAATATGATGCAAATTCGAAGTGATAAAACTTAAAACTATAAAAACCTGAAACAATAAAAGCGAAAAAAATAAAAATTAGAAACGGTAACCAACACCGACATAAGTCACTAAAGGATCAAAATCAATTTTAGTGGTCGATTTGATCAATCGTGTACCTGTAGAAGTATCCGTTACGGTGACTGTTGCCACATTGTTAAAGTTTGGCATATAACTTAATGAACCTGTAGTAAACCAACGTTCAGTCAAGTCATAGGTAAAACCTGCGGTAAACACTGGAGCAAAAGCATCACTGGTTTTAACTTTCACTTCTGGTGTGGCTGTTGAACTACCTTTACCGCCATGTAGAGCTTCACCAGCACGGTCATTGAGAATATTGTCAATCATATAACCTGCTTGAACGAGGTCTTCTCTTACACCGCCATTGAGTTTCAATTTATTGAAGTGACCATAAACAACACCTGCACCTACAAATGGACGGAATTTATTTTTATCCGAAGTACCGAAGTGATATTTTGCAGTTACTGCAGGTGTCCAAGCAGTGACTTCAGCCACAGTGCCATGAGCACCAAGGTCGGTAATTAACGTATCTTTAAGTAGCTGTAATCCATCAAAATAGGTTGGTGGTGAGAATGGCGGTAAAGGCGAGTTAGAAGTAGACAATGCGGCTGCTCTAATTTCACCTACGCCTTTCACATCAACTTTAGGCGGAATACCGCCCACTAATTCTAAGGAAACATTGTCATTCACAAAGTAACTGAGGGTTAAACCGAGTGTATCCGTATCATCAATTTCCATACCACCATCAGCAGTATAGTCAGAAATTCCAGTAATATCGGCTCGGGCACCTTTCATAAATCCAGCTGGAACTTGATAGTTTGGATCTTTTTGGCCATTTCTAACAAAAGCATTAAACATTAAT
>Ga0209023_10008121_pt1 | contig 10599 bp, 12 predicted proteins | sample LakOneMetagenome_FD_187468 | JGI IMG/M metagenome (GOLD analysis project Ga0209023, IMG submission 187468) | Freshwater and sediment microbial communities from Lake Erie, Canada (SPAdes) (version 2) | ecosystem: Environmental > Aquatic > Freshwater > Lentic | place: Lake Erie, Canada...
CACGCTTCGCTACGGGGCAGGAGAAGAACAGCTGCACCCTCCTGCCCCGCTTGCGGGGGAGGTGGCGCGGCGCCGATAGGCGACGTGACGGAGGGGGCGTCGGGCGTTGACCGGCCGTCCTCACACGCTGCCGGGAAAGCTCTAGCTCAGCCCCGCATAGGCCAGGGTCGCCATTCCCACGACCATGACCCCGAACAGGCTGACCAGCGCCAGGCGCCCCCAGTCGAAACAGGGGCCGCCATGCCGAAGCACGGGCGGAGCGGGTTTGGTGATGTCGCACGCACGCAAAAACACCGACTGGGTTTCCCCGGTCGCATAGGACTTCCTGGCCATGACGGCCTCCTAACGATGCTCACGCCTCTGACGGGCGCGTGGCGTTAACCTAGCACCGTTCCCGCCTCAGGTGAGTTCGCCGGCGATCACTAGCGCGTGGGACGAATCCTCGGCGCCGTCCCTGCCTGTTTGGAAGTCAGATTCAAGGCATGCCCGCAAATCGAGCAGGGCGCCTAGTCGGCATGCCCCGGCCGGCGGGACGTGGCCCAGGGCTCGGAAACGTCGGCCAGCACCACGTCCAGGCAATCGACGCCGACCCGCAGGTCTCCGCCGCCGGCGAAGGTCAGCATCACCGTGCCGCCGGGCGCCTCGCCGGGCTCGAAGGCGATGGCCAGCAGCTCCACCACGGCGCCCTTGGCGTCGCGCTTGAGGTTGCGGGCCTGGACGCCGGTGACGTCACCCAGCTGCAGGGCGGAACGCACGCGCTCGCCCGCCGCCTTCTTGCCGCCGGCCTCCCAGCGAAAGCGGTTGCAGGCGATCGTCAGGGTGCGGCCGTGCGCATCCCAGTGGATGTCGCCGATCTTGGCGATGGCGTCCTGCAGGGCGGCGGAGATCACCGCCAGGTCGTCGGCGTCCTGGGCCAGCAGTCGCAGGGCGGGGGCGGTCTTTGCCATCTAGAGTTCGGCCTCTCCGTCGTCCTTGATGCGGCGCACCTGCGCCCCACAGGCCGTGAGCTTTTCTTCCAAACGCTCGAAACCGCGATCCAGGTGGTAGATGCGCGACACGATCGTCTCGCCGCGCGCCGCCAGGCCGGCGATCACCAGGCTGACCGAGGCCCGCAGGTCGGTGGCCATCACCTCGGCGCCCTCCAGCTGGGCGACGCCGCGGACGCGGGCCTCGCCGCCCGACACCGAGATGTCGGCGCCCAGGCGCATCAGCTCCGGGGCGTGCATGAAGCGGTTCTCGAAGATGGTCTCGCGGATGTGGCTCTCGCCGTCGGCCAGGGTCATCAGGGCCATGAACTGGGCCTGCAGGTCGGTGGCGAAGCCAGGATAGGGCGCGGTCTCGATGTCGACCGCCTTCAGGCGCTGGCCGTTGCGACGGATGATGACGCCGTCGCTGGTGCGCTCAACGCCGCAACCGGCCTCTTCCAGCTTGTCCAGCAGGCTGTCGATCAGGTGCGGACGGGCATTGGTCAGGCGCACCTCGCCGCCGGCCATGGCGGCGGCGACGGCGTAGGTGCCCATCTCGATCCGGTCGGGGATCACCGAATGGGTCGCGCCGTGCAGGCGGGCGACGCCGGTGATGGTCACGGTCGGCGTGCCCGCGCCCTCGACCTTGGCGCCCATGGCGTTGAGGCATTCCTGCAGGTCCAGCAGTTCGGGCTCGCAGGCGGCGTTGTGCAGCACGGTGACGCCATCGGCGATCACGGCGGCCAGCATGGCGTGCTCGGTGGCGCCCACCGACACGAACGGGAAGGTGATCTCCGCGCCCTTCAGGCCGCGCGGGGCCTGGGCGTAGACATAGCCTTCATGCAGATCGATCTTGGCGCCCAGGGCTTCCAGGGCCTGCAGGTGCAGGTCCACGGGCCGCGCGCCGATGGTGCAGCCGCCGGGCAGCGAGACCTTGGCCTGGCCGGTGCGGGCGATCAGTGGGCCCAGCACGTTGAACGAGGCGCGCATCTGGCGGACCAGGTCATAGGGCGCGAAGCCGCTGGTGATCTCGGGCGCGTGCAGGATCGTCTGCTGGCCGTCGGGGCCGTCGCTTTCGGTGACGCTGACGCCCAGCCGCATCAGCAGCTTGCCCAGGAACCGGGTGTCGGCCAGGCGCGGCATGTTGGTCAGGCGCAGCGGCTCGTCGGTGAGCAGGCTGGCGGCCATCAGCTTGATGGCCGAGTTCTTGGCGCCGCTGACCGGGATTTCCCCGTTCAGCCGCGCGCCGCCGATGATGGCGATGCGATCCAAAATGACGTCCCTCGAGCGCGCGACGGGGACGGATCGTCGCGCGGGTCACATGTGAGGGGCGGGTTCTATCCGTTGCAAGAGGGCATGCAAGGGGCGCGGCTCAAATGGGCGCGGAAAGGTCGTAGGATCGGCCGTCGGGCCAGCGCAGATCATGGGTCGTGCTGGCCAGATCCAGGGCCACCTGGGCCAGGTCGAGTGCCCGCCGGGTCGCCTGCAGTCCATCCAGACCGAAGGCCGCCTTGCCATGCTCGCTGTCGAACTGGCCGCCGTCGCCGACCAGGCGCACCGCGCAGCAGATCTCGTCCGAATCCGGCGCGGCATAGGGCGCGGAAATTTCCAGGACCAGGGCGACTCGCGCTCCGTCGGCGTGCGCGACGCCTTCAAGGCGACGCATGACGCCGTAAGGCCACGGCGCCGCTTGCGCGGCGACGACCGCCCTCTCCTCACCGCCCTGGGCGGGCCGCGATGCGGCTTTGCGCCTGCGCAGGTTGGTCCTGAGCGCTTCGGCGAGCCTGGCTTCGCGTAGGGATTTGTCGTCTGGGATCGGCATGGGCGAGGGGTGCGGCGACGAAGTCTGTGGGTCAAGTCGCATTTAGGCTTTGCATTCGCGATTTGGCTCGCTATACGCCCCTCCTCTTCGCCGCGGTAGCTCAGTGGTAGAGCGCATCCTTGGTAAGGCTGAGGTCCAGGGTTCGAGTCCCTGTCGTGGCACCATCGGTCCCAAACCCCCAACAACGCTTTGGGTCCCGACCATTCCCCTAGACATTGCGAAGAGAATTGCTGCGCGAACGACGCGTCGTAGGCGACCGGCTGTTTGAGCTGGCCATTGGGCAGGGCGCGACGATTTAGAGTGCGTTTGTGGTCAAGGTATAATCTTCCACATTTGCATTGCGGCTTGGGCTCCCGGTTCGCACCTCTCAGGCCTGACAGCCGTGGCGGCTACGTCGAGGAATCCCAGGCGTTCTGAGGGCCAGCGCGCCCAACCGGGGTCGCCAGGCGCTCGGCGCGATAGCGACGAGGCGACAGGCCAGCGGCCTTGGCGAAGAAGCGCGAGAAATAGGCGGGGTCCTCGAAGCCGAGATAATAACCCACCTCGGCGACGGTCATGTTCGAATAGAGCAAGGCCCGCCTGGCCTCCAGCATCATTCGGTCCTGCACCAGGCGCAGCGGCGAAGCGGCGGCGACCTTCAGGCAGGCCGCCCTGAGCCGCGCGACCGTGACGCCCAGCCGCTCGGCATAGGCCTCCATCGACAGGCCCGCGCGATACTGGGTTTCGATCAGCTCGCGAAAGCGCGCCACCAGCGTGGCCTGAACACCCTGGACGGCGGGGCTGGCGGCCCGGGCGTGAACCAGCAACCGCAGGGTCTCGACCAGCACGCTCAGCAGATGGGCCTCGACCGCCGCGCCACCGCCCGGCGCCGTCCAGACCAGTTCGCGCGACAGGCTTTCCAGCGACGCGGCGATCCGTGACTCCGGGCCCAACGGCAACTGGCAGGGCATGCGGAACAGACCGACGAAATCGGCTTCGCGCTGGGTCAGATCCCGCAGATAGCTGTCGGCGATGGTCAGCACCGATCCGGTGGTCTCGACCTCGTAGGCGAAGCCGTGAACCGTACCCGAAGGCGCCAGCACCAGGCAGGGCGCGGCGAAGGCGATGACCTCGCCGTCGACATACATCACCCCGGCGCCGGACGTGATGTGGAACACGTGGTTGAGATCAGCGTGGGCGTGGGCGCGGATGTTCCAGTCGTTGGGCCGCGTCCGATCGTCCAAGGCTTCGAGATGCAGGAACTTGCCTTCGACCGTTCTCAGCGGTTCCCCGAACAGGAAAAAGCTCGGAACGGCGGCTCTCTGCATCGATTTTTCACCTCCACTGAAGTCGCATTTGCCTGACCTCAGGAGCGATGAAAAGTCCAACTTTATGACGGCTCTGTCCATCCCAATTCACCGGACGCGGCTTAGGTTTTCCGCAAGTCGCGACAAGCGGCGCTGCAGAAGCCGAGGAAACATCTTGCGCACCCAGGTCGCCATCATCGGCGCGGGCCCGGCCGGGCTCTTCCTTGGCCATCTGCTGAACCAGGCCGGAATCGACGCCGTCGTCATCGAGCGCAAGGACCGCGCCTATGTCGAGGGCCGTGTGCGGGCCGGCGTGCTGGAGCAGGTCACAGTCGATCTGCTGGAGCGCCTGGGCCTGGCGGACCGAATGCATCGCGAGGGCCTTGTCCATGGCGGGACCAATCTGGCCAGCGACGGCGACGTCTTCCGCATCGACATGGCCGAACTGACCGGCGGCTCGACCGTGATGGTCTACGGCCAGCAGGAGGTGATGAAGGACCTGTTCGACGCCGCCGAGACCCGCGGCGTCCAGATCGTGTTCGACGCCGATGACGTGGCCCTGCACAACATCGACAGCGCCCGGCCCTTCGTCACCTGGCGCGAGGACGGCGTCGAGAAACGTCTCGATTGCGACTTCATCGCCGGCTGCGACGGCTATCACGGGGTCAGCCGCGCGGCGATCCCGGCCAATGTGCTCAAGACCTTCGAGCGGGTCTATCCCTTCGGCTGGCTGGGCATACTGGCAGAGGTGCCGCCGTGCGATCACGAACTGATCTATTCCAATCACGAGCGGGGCTTTGCCCTGGCCTCGATGCGATCCCCCACCCGCAGCCGCTACTACATCCAGTGCGCCCTCGACGAGCGTATCGAGGACTGGGGCGACGAGCGGTTTTGGGACGAACTGTGCCTGCGCCTGGGTCCCGACGCGGCCTCCAGGGTCACGCGCGGTCCTTCGTTCGAGAAGTCCATCGCGCCCCTGCGCAGCTTCGTCGCCGAGCCCATGCGCCACGGCCGCCTGTTCCTGGCCGGAGACGCCGCCCATATCGTGCCGCCCACCGGGGCCAAGGGCATGAATCTGGCGGTCTCTGACGTGGTCATGCTGTCCGAAGCCCTGGTCGAACACTACCAGGAGGGCTCGACGGTCGGCATCGACGGCTATTCGGCCCGCGCCCTGGCCCGGGTCTGGAAGGCCGAACGTTTCTCCTGGTGGTTCACCAGCCTGACCCACCGGTTCCCCGACCGCGACGGCTTCGACCGCAAGATGCAGGTCGCCGAGCTCGCCTACATCAAGGGCTCGCGCGCCGCCCAGGTCACACTCGCCGAAAACTATGTCGGCCTTCCCCTCGTCTAGAAGGCCCCGGAGCTCACCATGAAAAGCAAGATCTACGGCAGCGCGGCGCAAGCGCTGGACGGCGTCGTTTTTGACGGCATGACCCTGATGTCCGGCGGGTTTGGCCTGTCGGGCAATCCGGAAAGCCTGATCCCGGCCCTCAAGGACACCGGCGCCAAGGGCCTGACGGTGATCAGCAACAACTGCGGGGCCGATGGCTTTGGCCTGTGGCAGCTGCTGAACAACGGCCAGATCCGGAAAATGATCTCCAGCTATGTCGGCGAGAACAAGCTGTTCGAGCAGCTCTATCTCTCGGGCGAACTGGAGCTGGAACTGAACCCCCAGGGCACCCTGGCCGAGCGCATCCGGGCCGGCGGGGCGGGCATCCCGGCCTTCTACACCAAGACCGGCGTCGGCACGGTGGTCGCCGAGGGCAAACCCGTGGAGACCTTCGAGGGCGAGGCCTATGTCCGCGAGACCTGGCTGCGGGCCGATGTCGCCATCATCAAGGCGTGGAAGGCCGACCCAGAGGGCAACCTGATGTTCCGGATGACCGCCCGCAACTTCAATCCGGTGATGGCCACGGCCGGCAAGATCACGATTGTCGAGGTCGAGGAAATCGTCGAGGCCGGCGCGCTGGACGCCAACACGATCCATACCCCCGGCATCTATGTCGACCGCATCATCCGGTCGACCATCAATGAAAAGCGCATCGAGAAGCTGACCACTCGCCCGCGTGAAGCCCAAGCTGGGGAGACCGTCTGATGCCCTGGACCCGAGACGAGATGGCGGCCCGCGCCGCCCGTGAGCTGCAGGACGGCTTCTATGTGAACCTGGGCATCGGCATTCCGACCCTGGTGGCCAACCACATTCCCGAGGGCGTGCACGTCACCCTGCAGTCCGAGAACGGCATGCTGGGCATGGGCCCCTTCCCCTATGAGGGCGAGGCCGATCCGGACCTGATCAACGCCGGCAAGCAGACCATCACCCAGCTGCCGACGTCCAGCTTCTTCGACAGCGCCCAGAGCTTTGCGATGATCCGCGGCGGCCATGTCGACCTGACGGTGCTGGGCGCCATGGAAGTGGCCCAGAACGGCGACATCGCCAACTGGACGATCCCCGGCAAGATGGTCAAGGGCATGGGCGGCGCCATGGATCTGGTCGCCGGCGTCAAGCGGGTGATCGTGGTGATGGATCACGCCAACAAGGCCGGCGAGAGCAAGGTTCTCAAGCGCTGCGCCCTGCCCCTGACCGGCGCGGCCTGCGTCGACATGGTGATCACCGACCTGTGCGTCTTCGACCTGGATCGTAAAGGCGGCGGACTGACCCTGATCGAGCTGGCGCCGGGGGTTTCCCTCGACGAGGTCAAGGCCAAGACAGAGGCCGATTTCGACGCCGGAGCCTTCGCATGAGCGCCGCCTATCTTTGCGACGGGATCCGGACGCCGTTTGGCCGTTACGGCGGAAGCCTCGCCAAGGTCCGCGCCGATGACCTGGCCGCCATCCCGATCAAGGCCCTGATGGCCCGCAACCCCGGCCTCGACTGGAGCGCGGTGGACGAGGTGGTGCTGGGCTGCGCCAACCAGGCCGGCGAGGACAACCGCAATGTCGCCCGCATGGCCGCCCTTCTGTCCGGCCTGCCCGAGACGGTGCCGGGCGTCACCGTCAACCGCCTGTGCGCCTCGGGCCTGGAAGCCATCGGCTACGCCGCGCGCGCCGTCCTCTCGGGCCACGCCGATCTGATGATCGCGGGCGGCGTCGAGAGCATGAGCCGCGCCCCCTTCGTGATGGGCAAGGCCGACAGCGCCTTCGCGCGCGCGGCGAAGATCGAGGACACCACCATCGGGTGGCGCTTCGTCAATCCGGCGATGCAAAAGGCCTATGGCGTCGACTCCATGCCGGAGACCGCTGAAAACGTCGCAGCCGACTTCCAGGTCAGCCGCGCCGACCAGGACGCCTTCGCCCTGCGCAGCCAGCAACGCGCCGCCGCCGCCATCAAGGCCGGCTTCTTCGAGGGCGAGATCACCCCGGTCGAGATCCCCGGCAAGGCCGGTCCCACCATCATCGACCGCGACGAGCACCCGCGAGAGACCACTCTGGAGACCTTGGCCAAGCTGAAGCCCGTCGTCCGTCCTGACGGCACGGTGACGGCCGGCAACGCCTCGGGCGTCAATGACGGCGCGGCCGCCCTGCTGATCGCCTCTGAAGAGGCGGTCAAGCGCCATGGCCTGACGCCTCGCGCCCGTATCCTGGGCTATGCCACGGCCGGCGTGGCTCCGCGGGTCATGGGCATCGGCCCCGTGCCCGCCACCCAGCGCCTGATGGCCCGCACCGGCCTCTCCATCGGCGACTTCGACACCGTCGAGTTGAACGAGGCCTTCGCGGCTCAGGGCTTGGCCGTTCTGCGTCAGCTGGGCCTGGCCGATGACGGCGCCCACGTGAACCCCAACGGCGGGGCCATCGCTCTGGGCCATCCGCTCGGCGCATCCGGCGCCCGCCTGGCCCTGACGGCCCTGCGCCAGTTGGAAGCCACCGGCGGCCGGCGCGCGCTCGCCACCCTGTGCATCGGCGTCGGCCAGGGCGCCGCGCTAGCGCTCGAACGCGTCTAGGAGACCCAAGATGACAAACCTGATCGGTTTCGCGCGCGACGACGCCGGCCAGCCACCGTCGCTTTACCCCGACTATGCCTCGACCGTGGCCCGCTCCCCGCGCCAGCCCCTGGTCAAGATCCCCCAGACCCTGACCGAGACCACCGGCCCGAACGAGAACTGGGAGCGGCTGATGGGCGAGTCCCTGGCCGACCTGACCACCCAGCACAAGGCCATGCCGCAAGGCCAGAGGATCGTGGTGTCCGGCCGCGTGCTGGACGAGCGCGGCCGTCCCGTTCCCAACACGGTGATGGAAATCTGGCAGGCCAACGCCGCTGGTCGCTACATCCACAAGAAGGACCAGTGGGACGCGCCCCACGATCCCAACTTCACCGGCGCGGGCAGAGTGATCACCGACGCCGAGGGCCGCTACCAGTACGTGACCGTGCGTCCTGGAGCCTATCCGTGGGGCAACCACCAAAATGCCTGGCGGCCCTCCCACATCCACCTGTCCCTGCTGGGTCCGGCCTTCGCCACGCGCCTGATCACCCAGATGTACTTCCCGGACGATCCGCTGATCGAGATCGACCCCATCGCCAACGCCGTGCCCATGCCGTTCCGCCAGCGCATGGTCTCGCGGTTCGACATCGAGACCACCCGGCCCAACTGGGCGCTGGGCTATCTGTTCGACGTGGTGCTGCGCGGCCAGGGCGCCACGCCGTTCGAGGACGATCATCATGACTGAGCAGGTCAATCCCGCTCCGCGCCTCGACAACCAGGACCCGGACCTGTTTGGCCAGACGCCGTGGCAGACCGTGGGTCCCTTCTTCCACTACGGCCTGGCCTGGAAGGGCGGAGCCGACCTGGTCGGCGCGTCAGAGATCGGCGCCCGACCTGAGCTGTTTCCCGAAGACCACTATGTCCTGAACCAGCCCTCGTCCAAGGGCGTGGTCGAGGGTGAGGTCATCACGCTGGAGGGCGCGGTGCTGGACGCCGCCGGCGTCCCCATCGTCGACGCCATGATCGAGATCTGGCAGGCCGACGCCGACGGTCGCTATGCCGATGGGAGCCGCAACACCGGTTTCATCGGCTTTGGTCGATCCTCGACCGACGAGAACGGCGTCTATCGCTTCCGAACGATCCGTCCGGGCCGGGTGGACGACACCCAGGCCCCGCACATCGCCGTCGGCGTGTTTGGTCGCGGGCTGCTCAAGCGCCTGGTCACCCGGGCCTATTTCGACGGCGAAGCGGCCAATAGCGATGACCCGGTGCTGGCCCTGGTTCCTGCCGAGCGGCGGGAAACCCTGATCGGCAAGCCGGTCGGAGACGTCTGGCGCTTCGACATCGTCTTGCAAGGCGAAGCCGAAACCGTCTTCTTCGACGTCTGACGGTCTTGAAGGAGTCGCCCTTGTCCCGCCTGATCCGCGACCGCGCGGGATCCACCGACGCCATGCTGGCGGCCTTCGGCGACGAAGCCCTGCTGCGCGCGGCCCTGCGGTTCGAAGCGGGTCTGGCGCGCGCGCAAGCTGAAGCCGGGCTGATCGCAGCGGAGGACGCTGAAGCCATCGCGGCGGCCTGCGTCGATCTCCCCGATATTGAGGATCTCGCCGACGCGGCGGCCCATGCGGGCACGCTGGCCATTCCGCTCGTGACCCTGCTGCGCGAACGGTTGGCGGCCAACTCGCCCCGCGCCGCCGCCCTGCTCCACAAGGGCGCCACCAGCCAGGACCTGGCCGACACCGCGCTGATGCTGCAAGCCCGGACTGGAGCGGCCCTGATCCGCGCCGAGACCGAAAGGCTGGTCTCGGCCCTGACCGCCCTGACCCGAGCCCATGCCGCCACGCCGATGCTGGGCCGAACCCTGCTGCAAGGCGCCCTGCCGATCACCTTTGGCCTGAAGACGGCCGGCTGGCTGCAAGGGGTTGCCGGCGCCCTGGCCCGCTTCGAGGCCGAGACCGTCGCGATCCAGCTTCAACTGGGCGGGGCGACCGGATCTCTGGCGGGCCTCGACGGCAAGGCCATCGAGGTCGCCGAACGCCTGGCGGCGATCCTGGGTCTGCCCGCCCCCGTCACCCCCTGGCATGCGCGCCGTGAAGGCCTGGCGGGCCTGGCTTCGGCCCTGGCGATCCTGACCGGCGCAGTCGGCAAGATCGCCGGCGATATCGCCCTTCTGGCCCAGAACGAGGTGGCCGAAGCCTTCGAGCCGCGCGTAGCGGGCCGGGGGGGCTCATCGGCCATGGCTCACAAGCGGAATCCGACCGGCTGCCAGACGGCCCTGACAGCGGCGATCCGCGCGCCTCATCTTGCCGCGACCATCGTCTCGGCCCTGCCCCAGCAGCACGAACGCGGCCTGGGCGGCTGGCAGGCCGAAGGTGCGGTGCTGGCCGACCTCTTCCAGCTCGCCCACGGCGCCCTGGCGGCCATGGCTCCCGTTATCGAGGGACTGGAGGTCGACACCGCCCGCATGGCCGCAAACCTCGCCGCAGCCGGCGTCGGAACCGACACCGGCGAGTCTCAGACCCTGGTCGCCCGTGCGCTCGCCAGCCTTGAAAAGGATCGCTGATGGCTTTCACGACCCACGACGGCGCGCGGATCTACTGGCAGATCGG
>Ga0209023_10008122_pt1 | contig 10599 bp, 7 predicted proteins | sample LakOneMetagenome_FD_187468 | JGI IMG/M metagenome (GOLD analysis project Ga0209023, IMG submission 187468) | Freshwater and sediment microbial communities from Lake Erie, Canada (SPAdes) (version 2) | ecosystem: Environmental > Aquatic > Freshwater > Lentic | place: Lake Erie, Canada | collected...
CCAAGAAATGCAACAAATAAATTATTGCATAATGCAAAAAAATCAAAAAGTGATGAATTTTATACACAGTATAGCGATATTCAGAAGGAAGTTGAATCGTATTTAGAATATAATCCTGACGTATTTCGTAACAAAGTTGTCTATTGCAACTGTGATGACCCATTCGAGAGTAATTTTTTCCGATACTTCGTTTTAAATTTTAAGCGCATTGGGCTAAAACAGCTTATTACTACTAGTTACAAACCTTCACCTATCGCAAATACACAACTTAAGCTTTTTGGTAATGATAAAACTCTAACAAAAACAAAGGGAAGACAAAAAGTAACTGCCAACAAATTTATTATTAATGAAGTTGGTGATATAGATGGCGATGGCGAATTTAATTTGAAAGATGTAGCATTACAACTTTCAAAAAATAGTAATAATGAATGGATGCCTTTAGAAGGTGATGGAGATTTTCGTAGCAATGAATCAATTTCTTTATTAGAGCAATGCGATATTGTAGTTACTAATCCTCCATTTAGTCTTTTTAAAGAATACATAAAACAACTCATTAAGTTTAAAAAGCGGTTTTTAATTATTGCAAACATTAATGCTATTACGTATAAGGAGGTTTTCCCTTCAATAAGAGAAAACAAAATATGGCTTGGTACTGGCATGGGTCGATGGATTTCTGGTTTTATTGTTCCTAAATCTTATGAATTATATGGAACAGAGGCTAGAGTTGATAATGAAGGGAATCGAATTGTTTCGACAAATAACTGTCTTTGGTTTACTAATTTAGACCATGGTAAAAGGCATCAGCCATTACCATTAATGACTATGAAGGACAATATTAAATTCAGCTCACATAAGGAGATTAAAGGAAAGGGATATAAAAAATATGACAATTACGATGCAATTGAGGTTCCTTATACCGATGCTATTCCTAGTGATTATCCTGGCGTGATTGGAGTACCAATTACATTTTTAGACAAATATAACCCTGACCAGTTTGAGGTACTTGGTTGTTCTTATGATTATGGAAGACCTGTTGGCTGGGATAAGAAAATAAATATGTCAGTGACAGTTGATGGTGTGAATATTTATAAGCGAATACTTATTAAGCATAAAAATAAAGTTGGCAATAAATGGAAACAACACTAAAAACAGAAATTACCGTAAAAGAAATATGCGATGGGTTTGTTTACAATGAGACCGAAGGGAAAGGGCTTTTTGGCCTCTCTGGTAAATTAACAATTCAACCAGAATACCAACGCAATTATCTTTATGCTGAAGAAAAAAGAGAAGCAAGTGTGATTGAATCAATCCTTAAAGGTTATCCAATAGGCTTAATTTATTTCAATAAAGTAGATAAAGATAAATTTGAAATATTAGATGGGCAGCAACGCATCACCAGTATTGGAAGATTTTTAACACTCAAATTTTCCATTAAAGACGAAAATGGTAATCCGCAAAAATTTGATGGCTTGTCTTTGGACAAAAGAGAAAAAATTGAAAAAGCAAAACTTCTTATTTATGAATGTGAGGGAACAGAAACAGAAATAATGAATTGGTTTGAAACTATTAATATTTCTGGAATACCCCTTAATGAACAGGAAAAATATAATGCCGTTTATTTTGGCCCATTCGTTACTCTTGCGAAGGCTGAATTTAGCAATAGCCAAAATTCAAACACTCAAAAATGGGGTGCTTATATAAATGGGAAGGTTAGGCGTCAAGATTTTTTACATACCGCGTTAGATTGGGTAAGCAGTTCAAAAAATATTTCCATCCCGGACTATATGACCAGTCATCGCCGAGATACGAATATTAAGGAATTAAAAAACTATTTCAATAGCGTGATTGATTGGGTGTCTAGTGTATTTACAGATGTCGAGAAAGAAATGTGCGGATTAGATTGGGGAAGACTTTATGAAGAATATTATAAGAACCCATATAATTCAACTAAAGTATCAGCCGAAGTACAAAAACTTTACGGTGATCCTTATGTAAAAAACCGGAAAGGCATTTTTGAATATATCTTGGGTGGTTCAAAAGTCAAAAAATTACTTGAGATACGAGTTTTTGATGAGGCGACCAAGATTGTTACTTACAAAGCACAGACTAAAAAAGCCGAAACTTTAGGTGAATCAAATTGCCCTCTTTGTGCTTTAGGACATGAAGCTAACAAGACTAAAATTTGGAAGTTAAACGAAATGGATGCAGACCATGTTTCAGCTTGGAGCAAAGGAGGCGCAACAGACCCTAAAAACTGCCAAATGTTATGTAAAACTCATAATCAAGCGAAGGGGAATAAATAATTTCAAACTGTACCACTACCCAGTATCCAGAATCATCTTTCAATTATTTTATTTACATTCGTTTTGATTGCTGCTATAACTTGTCTTTTATATTTATAAAACCAGAAACTAAAGTTATATGTCGAAAAGATTTGCAGTAATCACATTGTCCATTCTTATCCTGATCGTAATCCTTTGTCTCTTTTTTCCAAACCTTCCCGGAAAGATAAATACCGAAAATATCAATGCAGGTGATACAGCCTGGATGCTTACTGCAACAGCACTCGTATTGATCATGACACCCGGGCTTGCGTTCTTTTACGGCGGTATGGTAAATAAAAAAAATGTGCTGAGTACCATGTTGCAGAGTTTCATCAGCATGGCGGTCATCAGCACTGTTTGGGTTGTATTCGGGTTCAGCCTTGCATTTGGTGAATCTTTTCATGGCATCATCGGTAGTCCTAAGACATTCTTTTTAATGAAGAACGTTATTGATGGCCCGGCCTGGAAATTCGCTCCTACAATTCCTTTTATATTGTTTGCATTTTATCAATTGAAATTTGCCATCATCACACCTGCACTTATTACAGGTGCATTTGCCGAAAGGATCAAGTTCACTTCTTACATTTTATTCATTATACTTTTCTGCATTTTTATTTATTGCCCGTTGGCACATGCTACCTGGCACCCCGATGGAATTCTTGCCAAATATGGTGTACTGGATTTTGCAGGCGGAACTGTTGTGCACATGAGCGCAGGCTGGGCTGCACTGGCAAGTGCCATGTATCTCAAAAAAAGAAACGAACCTGCCCACAACCCCGCAAGGATCACGTATGTTTTACTGGGAACCGGCTTGCTATGGTTCGGCTGGTTTGGGTTTAATGCCGGCTCTGCATTTCATGCCGATACATTGGCAGCGATCGCAATTGCAACAACTTCAACAGCATCTGCTGCGGCCGCTTTTACCTGGATCATCTTTGATGTGGTACGGGGAAAAAAGCCTGGTGCCATGGGAACCTGCATCGGCGCTGTTGTAGGACTGGTTGCTATTACGCCAGCTGCAGGTTTTATCACGATTCCTCAATCCCTCATCGTGGGTGTTGTGAGTGCTATCGTAAGTAACCTGATGGTTGAGTGGAGAACTAAAACTTATATCGACGATACACTTGATGTATTTCCTTGTCATGGAGTGGGAGGGATGGTTGGTATGTTGCTCACAGGTGTGTTTGCCAGCAGTCATGTAAACCCGGCCGTTACAGACAACGGATTGTTCTATGGCGAAACAAAATTATTCATCGTTCACCTGGTTGCCATGGTAGCTGTTTCTGTTTTCGTTTTCTTTGGAACATTCATTCTTTTAAAGATCACAAACTTCATTATTCCATTGAGGGTTTCAGAAGAAGATGAAAAGGTTGGTTTAGACTGGAGCCAGCATGAAGAGAAATTATAGGATGGATGGTAAATCATTTTCATCATCCTGTTGTTTCTTTGTCATCAAATATTTTATAATGAAAAACAATTTACTGCTACTTCTTTTCCTGGCATTTATTTCATGCAATGATAAAAAAGACGAAGTAAAACCTTCAGCCGAACTGAACAGGCTGGCAGAGCAATATGTAAGGTTGGGATTAAGCATTGGTGAATACGACAGCGATTTTGTTGATGCATATTACGGCCCCGATTCATTGAAATCAACTGCAGCAAAATCAGCAGTATTCCCTAAAGACAGTTTGCTGGCGTCAGTTGATAAACTCATCACAGCATTAAAAAAGTTTGAATCAGGAAAGCCGCATGATACATTGAGTATGCGTGCTACATGGATGACAGCCCAGTTGACAGCGTTCAATCGCCGCATAAAAATATTCTCAGGCGAAACAGGCTCATTCGATGAGGAATCAAAAGAACTGTTTGGCGTATCGGCACCTTCGCATGAAGAAAGTTATTATAAACAACTAGTCGCAAAACTTGACAGCTCATTGCCGGGTAAGGGAACCATTGCAGAAAGGTTTCAGAATATGTCAAAACATTTTGTGATCCCGGTAAATAAACTTGATACTGTTTTTAAAGCGGCCATTGCAGAAGCCCGCCGCCGCACGCAGGCCCATTATGCATTACCGCAAACTGAAAATTTCTCCCTTGAGTTTGTAAAAGAAAAACCCTGGAGCGGTTATAACTGGTATAAAGGAAATTTTCATAGCCTGATCCAGATAAATACAGACCTGCAGATATTCATTGAACGTGCCATTGATGTTGCTTCTCATGAAAGTTATCCCGGCCACCATGTTTATAATATGTTGCTTGAAAAAAATCTTTACCGCGACAAAGGCTGGGTGGAAATATCGTTGTATCCTTTGTTCAGCCCGCAATCATTGATAGCCGAAGGGAGTGCGAACTATGGAATTGAAGTGGCGTTTCCGGGCAAAGAAAAGAATCGCTTTGCTAAAGAGGTATTGCTGCCATTGGCGGCTATCGATACAACCGGCCTTGATACTTATTTTGATGCACTGGCTTTAAAAGCTGAACTGGGTTTTGTACGCAATGAAGTGGGCCGCGGACTGATCAATAAAACAATGGATGAAAAAGAAGCCATGCGCTGGCTTAAAGAATATGGATTGTCTAATGAAGAAACGGCTGCAAAATCTATCAGCTTCATTAATAAATACAGAAGTTACGTGATCAATTATAATTACGGGCAACAACTCGTTAAAAATTATATTGAGTCAAAAGGCGGCACATCTTCGGCAACGGATAAACGCTGGGAATTATTCGGACAATTATTAAGCAATGAAATAACAACAGCTGAATTAATAAAAAAATAAGATCATGATCTTTCACTAAGGCTGGCGATCAGGTTAATGGTAAGTGCCACAATAAATGTATTGAATACAAAAGATATCAATCCATGTAACAATACAAGTTGTCTCAATTTCTTTGAAGTTATCTGAACATCTGATACCTGGAATGTCATGCCTACAACAAAAGAAAAATAAGCGAAGTCAACATAATTAGGTTTTTTATCATCAGGAAACTCAAGTCCGCCTGCATGGGTACTGGCATCTTTTTTATCATTACCATAATACAAATGAGCATACCGCATGGTGAAAATTGTATGAACCAATATCCATGAGAATGACATTCCAATGATCGCTATCGGGACCCTTGGCACCTGGAACTCTTTGTTGACTAATAAAGATACTACAGCTGTAAAGCCAGCAATGGTAGCCATCAGTATCAATAAAAACGTAACAACCCTTTTTTCATCCTGCTTTTTGCATTGCTCACGTATTTGTTCAGGCTTGATCGTAAAAAAAGTTATCCAGCTTAAAACGATCAACAGGAAAATTGCACAATCCCACGAGAACATTATATGTGACAGGTTTGAAAGGCTTTTCACCGGAACCAGGTAATAAATGGCAATTCCCACGCAAACACTGATGACCAGTTTATGCCACGCATGCAACCTGTTGATCCAGGATAGGTTTTCTCCGTTAATTTTTTTCATAATAACCAGGCACAGCTTTCTTTTATAATACTTAAAATTAGGGTTTCTATTTTCTGCCGCATAAAAACTTGTGTAATAAATTGGTTAAACTCAAAATAAGATTTATTATATTCAATTCTCTTTTCTGATCCATTTCTTTTGCAAATCCCCCTTCGCCATCAAGAACTAACTATCAAACTAGATAATATGAATTCATTGTCGCCGGTTAAAACCAACGAAAGGGAGATCTTCATGGATGTATTGAGGGGATTTGCCATACTTGGAATTTTTATTGCCAACCTGAATGCGTTCAGCTGGTACGACCTTGTTGATCCCGCTGCCACAGGCCAGTTCCTGTTGCCTTACTGGGACCATAAAATGCTATTCCTGCATCACATGTTCGTTGAAGGTAAGTACTATTCCATTTTCAGTTTTTTATTTGGATGGGGCATTGCATTGCAACTGATACGGTCAGAAGCAAAAGGGATAAAAGCTGTTTCGTTTATAAGAAGACGGTTGTCTGTGATGCTCTTGCTTGGTGCTGTTCATTTATTGTTATGGCCGGGCGATATCGTTTTCTTTTATGCTTTACTGGGTTTTATTTTATTGCCTTTACGCCGGTTTTCCAACAAGGCACTTTTAATAAGCGGCATTGTACTGGTGCTTTCGCCGGTACTGTTGTATTGGCTGAAAATGAAATTTCCTGTTATGCATAAACCTTCTGATATATTGTTCGGGATCGGGGATTGGGCCGACAGCAGGTTAACAGGAATAAAGAGCGAAGAGGATTTTCAGAAATTTGTACATACAACAAGCTGGTTCGATATATTAAAAGGAGATATGTCGGGATTCTTTTACCGTTATGGCGACCTTGTTTTTATAAGCCGTATCCCCAAAGTGCTTGGTATGATGCTCATAGGCCTGGTTGTTGGCAGAAGCAATTTTTATAAAAATATAATACAGCATAAAAAACTGCTGTACTATATCATTGCCATTGGAATTGTAGTTTCCATTCCTGCAAATTACTTGCTGGCAAAATACATGATGTTGAACGATGGGTCTTATAATCAGTTAAAACCAGCAGGATTTTACAGGACCATTGCATATGCCCTTGGTGTGGCACCGCTTGCTGCTGTTTATATTGCTGTGTTCATGTTGTCATTTCAAACCGGAACGGGTAAACGAATATTATCTGTGCTGGCACCGGTTGGTAAAATGGCTTTCAGCAATTATATCACGCACACACTTATCGGTAATTTTGTTTTTTACAATGCAGGGTTGGGTTATATGGAAAAAGTGGGGCCGGTATATTATACCATATTCGCTGTCATTATTTTTATTATGCAGATCATACTGAGCACGGCCTGGCTGAAATATTTTAATTACGGACCCATAGAATGGTTATGGCGAAGTGCAACTTACAGGCAATGGCAGCCTTTCAGGAAAAATACTGTTTCTGTTTAATATAATAAATAACCCTGATGTGCATTGATAACCTGGTAGGAAAACTTCCACAATAATTCAATCCCTGTAACTACAATTCTGACATTGCAGATAGCAGATATTTACTTTTAGAAACTACATGAAATATCATTTGGTTACTTTAACCAACGTTGCAGATACCTATAGAAAAACCAACTCAACCCCAAATAATGATCAGTAATGTATGCTGATTATTAAACCCGATTAAAAGGCTTCCGCATTGGAAGTCTTTTATATATTATGTAACGGGTGTCTTCCTTATTATTTTTTTTGAAGTACTTCCAGTGCTTTTTTTATGGCATTGTCTTCAGTATTATTTACCTCAAAATATCCTTCATTACGCCATAACTGCCGTGCTATGGAAGTTTTAAGTGACCTGTATAAATAAGTTTTCTCATTTTCAGTCAACCCTTTCAGGTCTATTGAATCAGCTGTGCTCATGTTTTCAAAAAATTTCCAGTCAGGTTCTGTAATTTCAAAATTCCTTGCAAATGCCCCCGGGGTTTTGAAAGACTGAACAATTGAAGGGTGCGATAAATAATATTTATAACCGAAATCATTCAATGTTCCTTTTTCGTATAGCTTCATCATGCCCATTCCCATTCGGCTGGTATCTGCAGCAATAAAATAATCGGGAGTGATACCGCCACCACCAAATACTTTTTTGCCCGCAGCTGTTTTGTAAATTTTACTGCTGTCATTTTTTACAGAATCGGCGCTGTATATTTCACCATCATGATACCTGTTGCTGATGTCATCATAGTAAGCCTTGCTTCCTTTTGCATAAGAACGCTGAATGCTTCGGCCAATGGGAGTGTAGTACCTCGCGATGGTTAGGCGTAAGGCACTCTTATCGCTCAGGTCGAACTGGTCCTGCACCAGGCCTTTTCCAAATGTTCTGCGGCCAATGACCGTTGCCCTGTCCCAATCCTGCAATGCCCCAATGATCACTTCACTGGCACTTGCCGTTCCTTCATCTGCCAGCACAACAAGTCCACCTTTTTCAAACTGGCCTTCCCTGCGGCAACGGTATTCTTTTTTGGCAACGTGGGTACCAACGGTATAGGTTATGAGCTTATCGCCATCCAGGAATTCATCTGCAATTTCCACAGCTTCATCCAGCACGCCACCACCATTGCCACGAAGATCAAAAATGAGTTTTTGTAATCCTTTTTTCTTCAGGGCTTCCAGGCTTTGCATGAATTCGCGGTAAGTCTGAAGGGTAAATGTATTGAGCCTGATATAACCTGTAGTACTATCGATCATATACGACGCATCAATACTTGAAATAGGAATGATATCCCTGGTGATCTTTACATTCATCTTTTGAGGGCCCCTTAAAATATCAACATCAACTATGCTTCCCTGTGTGCCCCTGAGAATGGTCCTTATAGAATCCGTATCAATCTTTTTTCCGGAAATAACAATGCCATTCGCCTTTAAAAGTATATCGCCCGTCTTAATACCTGCCTTATAACTAGGCCCGTCTTTTAAAACATTGATCACATTCAGGCTGTCATTAAAAACATTGAATTCGATACCGATGCCGAAGAAATTCCCGTTGATCTGTTCGTTTACGCCATCCAGTTCTTTCGCAGGAATAAAAACAGAATGAGGATCAAGTTTGCTGAGCATGGCCTGAATAGCGGTATCGGCCAGTTCATTGATATCAACATCATCTACATACTTATTTTTAATAAGGTCCATGATCTCCTGCACCGGCCTTCGCCTCTCCATATAAAAGAAACCTTTGCCCGGTATCTGGTCACGCATTTTATAACCAAGATAGATACCTGCAACCATCGTAATACTGAAAAGCAAGGGCAGCCAGACCTGTATTTTTTTCTTATCCATACACTTTTAAAATTTATCCCGCATACCTTGCGGGACAATTTGGATTGCGAAGGTAATTTTTTGTTCTTAACCTTTTAATTTTTGTATGTTTTTGCCTTGAATGTTTTACCTTGATGTTTAAATAAATTAAAAAAATGTCGCTTAAATTAATAGCTGATAGTGGTTCTACAAAAACGGAATGGTGCCTCCTGGATGGCAAAAAAAAGAAACTGATCAATACACAGGGGCTTAGCCCGTATTTTTTAAGTGGGGTGCAGATCAGGGAAATACTGGAAAAAGAATTATTGCCCAAGTTAAAAAACGCGGCACCGGATGAAATATATTTTTATGGAACAGGCTGCAGTAATCCCGGTAATGTTAAGATCGTAAAAGATGCTATCAAATCTGTGTTCAAAAAGTCGAAAATTGCTGTTGATCATGACCTGATGGGCGCTGCCAAGGCTTTATGCGGCCACGAAAAAGGCATTGCATGCATACTGGGAACCGGCTCCAATTCCTGCTATTACGATGGAAAAAAGATCGTGAAGAACAGTCCGGGCCTTGGGTATGTTTTGGGTGATGAAGGCAGCGGTGCCTATCTAGGTAAAAAAGTAATTCAATATTTCCTGTACAATACATTTGAGCCCGACCTGATGGACCGTTTCAAGGCAAAATTCAATACCAATTCCATCGAAATACTGGATGCGGTATATAAACAGCCATTGCCAAACAGGTACCTGGCCAATTTTGCCGTCTTTTTAAAAGAGAACCGCGGTCATTATATGATTGAAAATATTATCGAGGATGGGTTCAATGACTTCTTCTTTAATCATATTTATAAGTATCGCGAAAGCTGGACGATGCCGATCAATTTTATCGGCAGCATTGCCTATGGTTTTAAAGATGTATTGAAAGACCTCTGTGTATCTTACGAACTCCAGCTGGGGAAAGTATTAAAGAATCCGATGGAAGGGTTGATAAAATACCACCAATAAAAAAGTAGCTTTTATATTATTTATGCCACGAATGCACGAATAGGATCTTTTTTAAACTTCTTTATTCGTGCATTCGTGGCAACATAAACAAGTATGACCTTCAAAAAAATAACTGAATCGGCTTCTCACTACCGCCATTTGGATAAGATGAGCGTTCATGAATTGCTTCTCAATATCAACAACGAGGATAAAAAGGTTCCGGAAATTATTACTGCTGTTATACCCAGCATCGAATTACTGGTAGCAGCCATTGTTGATAAAATGCTCATGGGTGGCAGGCTGTTTTATATTGGGGCGGGTACCAGTGGCCGTTTGGGTATTGTGGATGCCAGTGAATGTCCGCCCACATTTGGCGTACCTTACGGGCTTGTTATCGGCATCATTGCCGGTGGTAACAAAGCCATAACCGAAGCTGTTGAATTTGCAGAAGATGATACGAAACAGGGATGGTCAGATCTCTTGACTTATAATATTACCAACTCTGATGTTGTGATCGGGATTGCCGCCAGCGGAACAACGCCTTATG
>Ga0209023_10008123_pt1 | contig 10599 bp, 13 predicted proteins | sample LakOneMetagenome_FD_187468 | JGI IMG/M metagenome (GOLD analysis project Ga0209023, IMG submission 187468) | Freshwater and sediment microbial communities from Lake Erie, Canada (SPAdes) (version 2) | ecosystem: Environmental > Aquatic > Freshwater > Lentic | place: Lake Erie, Canada...
GTGCTCATGGGATCGGCGTACTGGGGCGGGCTCGTCGCGTGGCTGCGCGACACGGTCCTGCCCGAGGGCAAGATCTCGCCGAAGGACCTCGACCGCTTCCACGTCACCGACGACGTCGCCGAGGCCGTGCGCCTGATCGACGCCGGCTTCCGTGGCCACAACGGCGGCGGCGCTGCCGAGTGGTATCCGCCGGTGGAGGTCTGAGATGCCGTCGGTCGCCGTCTTCTGCGCGTCGAGCGAGGACATCGACGAGCGCTACGCCGTCCTCGCGGGCGAGGTCGGGTTCGCGCTGGCGCGGCGCGGCTGGACCCTCGTGAGCGGGGGCGGCTCGGTCAGCTGCATGGGTGCCGTGGCGCGCGCTGCCCGCGCCGGCGGCGCGCACACGATCGGCGTGATCCCGCGCGCCCTCGTCGAGCTCGAGGTGGCCGACCACGGCGCCGACGAGCTCGTCGTCACCGACGACATGCGCGAGCGCAAGGGCGAGATGGACCGTCGCAGCGACGCGTTCCTCACCCTCCCCGGGGGGATCGGGACGCTCGAGGAGCTGCTCGAGATCTGGGTCGCCCGCTCGTTGCGCATGCACGACAAGCCGATCGTGGTCCTCGACCCGTGGGGCGACCTCGAGCCGCTGGCCCTGCTCGTGAGCGGGCTGGTCGAGGCAGGCTTCGTCCGCGACAGCGCGGCCGCCCAGCTGGTCTGGACCTCCAACGTCGACGACGCGGTCGCGGCGATCGAGAAGGGCTGGGCCGAGGCCGGACGTCCGGGCCAGGCCGAGCCCACCGCCGCGGAGTGGCTCGAGGCCGAGCCGTGATCCTCACCAGACGTAGGGCACCAGGGCGTGCGGGACGGCCCGGCGGTACGCCGGGTAGTCGGCGTACGTCGCCGTCAGGAAGTCCTCCTCGACCCGCCGCTTGAGGTCGAGCACCACCGCGAGCAGGGTGCTCGGCACGAGCGCCCACGGCGTGGTGAGCAGGCTGAACCCGAGGGCCGTCAGCACCAGTCCGCCGTAGATCGGGTGCCGCACGAGCGCGTAGATGCCGGTCGTGCGCAACGTCTGGCCCTCGAGCGGGGCCGGCATGGCGGTGAGGGCGGACCCGAGGCCGGTCAGCGCGAGCCCGGCGACGACGACCCCTGCGAGCAGCGCCACGGCGCCGACCGCGGCCAGGACGGCCCGCGCCTGCTCGGGCCAGCCGCCCCGGCCGAACAGCCCGACGGTGGCGATGACGAGCAGCAGGACCATCTGGAGCGCGACCCATCCCTGGCCGCGGCTGCCGAGTCGGGGGATCACCCGCCGAGTCTGCCCTAGCCGGCGTGCCCTAGCGGGTGCGTACGACGGTGGCGGTGCCGCCGGTCGCGCGCACGAGCACCTGGTCGCCGACGGCGAGGCTCGAGGCCGCGACGGTCTGGCGGGCCTTGTGCACGACTGTCGTGGACGTCACGGCGTACGTGGCCGTGAAGCCGTCGGTGCTCACCACGGTGATCGACGTGGCCGACGCCGCGGTCAGCTTCCCGCGCTGGAGGTCGACGACCTTCGTGCCGTCGCCGTCCTTGACCGTGAGCTCGCCGTGCAGGACGTCGCGGAGCATCCCCGCGCGCCGCCCGGCGCCGTTCATGGCTCCGGCGCCGCCCGTGGCCCCGGTCGCCGCGGACACCGACGTCGGGTGGGCCGAGCCGGCAGCGCCGTTCGAGGCGAACGCGAGACCGGTGATCGCGGTGGCGCCGATCGCGCCGGCCGTGACGAGCGCCGCGGCCGTGGCGACGCGACGGGTGCGGGAGGTGCTGGGCTGGGTCATGGCGGGCTCCGGGTGCGGGGGAGGGCGGGTCTCGCCCTCGTCGGACCTCAGGCTCGGTCCCGCGTGTCCGACCGCCGTCACGCCCGTGTTCGGGTCGCGTAAGGGCATCAGCCGGTACGCCGCACCCCTCCACGCGGCGCGGGCATGGCATGCTCCTCGTCGTGACCTGGGTGTTCCTGATCGCCGCGATCGTCGTGATCGGTGTCGGCGTCATGGTCGCGGTCGGCCGCCTCGACGGCGAGCTGCCCGAGGCCGTGCCTGACCGCGCACCGCTCGCCCTCCCGGACGACCGCCAGCTCGGCCGGGCCGACGTCGACGGCGTGAAGTTCGCCGTCGGGATGCGCGGCTACCGGATGGACGAGGTGGACGACGTCCTGGACCGCCTCGCCGCCGAGGTCTCGCAGCGCGACGCGCGCATCACCGACCTCGAGGAGCGCCTCGCCGCCCGCGGCGTCCCGCGGCCGGACCCCGTCGACCCCGAGGCATGACGAGCGACCTCGTCCGGGGCGAGGACGGCCTGCTGCGCTGCCCCTGGGGCGCGTCCACGCCCGACTACCAGCGCTATCACGACACCGAGTGGGGTCGGCCCGTCCACGGCGACGTCGCCATCTTCGAGCGGCTGACCCTCGAGGCGTTCCAGTCCGGCCTGTCCTGGCTGACCATCCTGCGCAAGCGCGAGTCCTTCCGCGCCGCCTTCGACGGGTTCGCGATCGAGACCGTGGCGGCCTACTCCGCCCACGAGCGCGAGCGGCTGCTGGCCGACCCCGGGATCGTCCGCAACAGGGCCAAGGTCGACGCCACCATCACGAACGCCCGGGCAGCCGCCGACCTCCGCGACGCCGAGGGGGAGGGGGCCCTCGACCGGCTCTTCTGGTCCTTCGCCCCCACCGGCCGCCGCCCCCGTCCGCGGAGCCACTCCGAGCTCGCGGCGAGCACGCCCGAGTCGGTCGCCCTGGCCAAGGGGCTCAAGAAGCGGGGCTTCGTGTTCGTCGGTCCCACGACCATGTACGCCGCCATGCAGGCCATGGGCCTCGTCGACGACCACCTGCGCGGGTGCCATGCCGTCCGGGGTGCGGGTTAGGAGCATGGTCGGCAATCAGGGATAATGGTCGCCGAGGAGATCGCGCCGGCCCATCAGGCGGCGCGACGAATGTGACAAGGGGTGCAGCATGGCCGCCATGAAGCCGCGTACGGGCGATGGCCCGCTCGAGGTCACCAAGGAGGGTCGCGGCATCGTCATGCGCGTCCCGCTCGAGGGCGGCGGCCGGCTCGTCGTCGAGCTCACCCCGGACGAGGCCCGTGACCTCGGTGCCCAGCTGACCACCGTCGCGGGCTGACCCAGCAGACAGTCGAACGGCCCCGCCCCTGTGAGGGGGCGGGGCCGTTCGCGCGTCTCGGCTAGCGGCGTACGGCCGTCAGCAGGCCGTCGCCGACCGGCAGGAGCGCGACGAGCCAGCGCTCGTCCTCCTGCAGCGCGGTGAGGGTCCCGCGGATCGCGATCGTGTCGGGGTCGCGCTGGGCCGGGTCGGCGACCTTGTCGTGCCAGAGGCTGTTGTCGATGGCGAGGACGCCGCCGGTGCGGAGCAGCCGGGCCGCCTCCTCGACGTACTCCGGGTACTCGTCCTTGGCGCCGTCGGCGAGCACGAGGTCGTACGACGCGTCCGCCAGTCGGGGGAGCACCTCGAGGGCGCGGCCGGTGATGAGACGGGTCCGCGAGGCCGTGACGCCCTCGGCGGTGAAGACCTCGCGCGCCTGGCGCTGGTGCTCGGCCTCGATGTCGACCGAGGTCAGGACGCCGTCCTCGCGCATGCCGCGCAGCAGCCAGACGCCTGAGACGCCGGTACCGGTGCCGATCTCGACGACGTGCTTGGCGTCGAGGACCGCCGCGAGAAGCCGCAGCGCCGCGCCGCCGCCGGGGTGGATCGGCACGCAGCCCACCTCCTGCGCCCGGGCCCGGGCGTCGGCGAGCACGGCGTCCTCGGCGACGTACGCCTCGGAGTACTCCCAGCTGGTTCGGAACGCGGCGAGGCCGCGTGCGTCAAGGTCCACCCGGCGAGGCTATCGGGGCCGGGACCAGGTAGCGGCCCCAACGCGCACCTGACGGGAACCCGGACCACCCCCGGTTCGTCGTCTGGACAGGAGCGACCGGACCCGCCGGGCACTCTCTCAGTCGATTCTCAGCGTCGTTCGAGCGTGCGGGCGTTTCGCGCCGCCACCTCAGGGAAGGCACCATGGACATCACGACCGGAGGGGCGAGCACAGGCCTCGCCCTGCTCGACCGGTTCGTGGCAGCCCCTGAGGAGCTGGGCACCATGGTCGACGAATCGCGTGCGACGGACGGGCTGCAGGCAGCCCCGCCCGCGCCGTATGCCGCCCCTTCGTGGGACGACGTCGTCCGGGACCACGGCGCCCGCGTCTACCGGCTGGCCTACCGCCTCACCGGCAACCAGCACGACGCGGAGGACCTCACCCAGGAGGTCTTCGTCCGGGTGTTCCGGTCGCTGTCGCAGTACACCCCCGGGACGTTCGAGGGCTGGCTGCACCGCATCACCACCAACCTCTTCCTCGACCAGATGCGCCGCAAGGCCCGCATCCGGTTCGACGGGCTCCCCGACGACGCCGCGGACCGCATCCCCTCGCGCGAGGTCGGCCCGGCCCAGCTCCTCGACGACCGCAGCTACGACGCCGACGTCCAGGCCGCGCTCGACGCCCTGCCGCCGGACTTCCGCGTCGCCGTCGTCCTCTGCGACATCGAGGGCCTCAGCTACGAGGAGATCTCCGAGCTGCTCGGGATCAAGCTCGGCACCGTGCGGTCGCGCATCCACCGCGGCCGCGCCCAGCTGCGCGAGTCGCTCGCCCACCGCACGCCGCGGACCGCGCAGCGCCTGCCCGTGGGAGGGGCTCCGTGAGCCGATGCCTCGGTCCGCGCATCGCGGATCTCGCCGACGGCCGTCTCGAGCCCGCCGAGGCCGAGCGTGCGCTCGCGCACGTCGCCGTCTGCAGCACCTGTCGCGACGCCCTGGTCGCGCAGCGTGCCGTGATCTCCCGGCTCGACACCGTCGACCCGGTCGACCCGCCGTCGGAGCTGCTGGGCCGCCTCCGCGGCATCGCCGCACCGAGCAGCGACCCGCTGCCGGCCATCCCGGAGCAGGGTGGTGCCGGGATGCGTCCCGGCGGCGCCGCCGGTCGCGGCCCGCGCGGGACCGGTACCGCCTCGACCCGACCGCCGGCACGTCGTCACCGGGGGCGCATCGCCCTGGCCGGGGCCGCCGGTGCGGCCGCCATGGCCGTCGCGATCGTCGTGGGCGGCTCGTCCGCGCTCACGAGCACCGTGGTGCCCCGGTCGCCGTCCATCGCCCCCGTCGTCGACACGCTCGCCGTCGAGCACGCCGTGAGCGCCGACCAGATGCCGTTCTCGGGTCCCCGCATCATCACCGTCGGCTACGCCGGCCCCGCCGCACCCGACACCGCACAGCCCTCCCCGACCCCGTGACCCGTCCGGCCGTCCTCGCGGCCGGCGTCGCGGCCGGGCTCGGAGCCTTCGCGGTGTGCGGCCTCGCAGCGCTGGGCTCGGTGCCCGCGACCACCGTCGGTGCCGACGCGTGGGCGGGCTGGACCGGCAAGGTCGACACCACCGCCGTCTCCGACCGGGCCGCCATGACTCCGGACGACGCCGTCGCCGTCGCGCTGCTGACCCGCTCGGCCAAGGCCTCCTCCACCGTGGCCTACACCGGTCGGGCCGTGACCTGGGACCGCTCCGGCACCACCACCACCGAGATCACCCACCTGCCCGGCCGCGGCACGGTGTGGCTCGTCGCCGGGGCCCCGGCCACGAGCGCCCGCTTCTCCCCGGACGGCCGCTCCGGGTCGTTCGCCGACGACGGCCGCCCGCTGACCCTGCTCCGCGACAACTACCGGGTGCTGCGCGAGGCTGGCCTGGACACGACGGTGGCCGGGCGCGCGGCGGAAGCGGTCGTGGCGGTCGACTCCGACGGCACGCTCGACGCCCGCTACTGGATCGACGCCAAGACCGGTCTCCTGCTGCGCAAGGAGCTGCTCGACGCCAAGGGGATGGTCCGCAACCGCACGGGGTTCGAGACCCTGCGCTTCGGCGTCCCCACGGACGCGGTGGTGCCGGCGCCGACGAAGGACGAGTGGGTCGAGCTGCTGGGCCCGACCGGTCTCGCGACCGCGCGCACCCACGGCTGCGCCTGCCCCGAGTCGCTGCCCGGCGGGCTGGCGCTCCTCGAGGCCCGGCAGGCCCCGGCGGGCACGGTGTCGACCATGCCCGTGGTGCACCAGCTCTTCTCCGACGGTGTGGCGACCGTGTCGCTGTTCTCGATCGAGGGCGCCCTGTCGGAGGCCGACACCGACGGCCTGATCGCCCGCGGGTTCACCCGTCAGCAGCTCGGCGACCACTTCGCCTGGGTGCGCGGCGGGACGTCCTCGTCCCCGGGCGTCACGGTCGTGTGGGTCGCCAAGACCAACGTGCTCACGCTCGTGTCCGACGACGCCGAGGACCCGCTGGCGACCGCCGGCGCGGTCGTCGCGGCGTTCCCGCCCGTGCCCGACCCCGAGGACTCCTCGCTGTGGTCGCGCATCGCGCGCGGCTGGAACCGCATCACTGGAGGCAGCTCGTGAAGCGCACCGGGATCGTCGTCGCAATCGTCGCCGCGGTCCTGCTCGTCCTCGGGATCGGGGCGGACCGTGCGGTGGCCGCGGTCGCCGAGCGCACGATCACGCAGAAGATCGAGGAGTCGGTGACGGGTGCCTCGTCGGTGTCGACGTCGATCGTCGGCGTACCGATCGTGACCCAGGTCGCTCGCGGCTCGCTCGACCACGTGACCGTCCGGGTGGGCGACCTCGCGACCGGCACCGGGCCGACCATCTCCTCGGCGGTGGTCGAGCTCTACGGCGTCAGCACCACGTCGCCGCGCACGGCGGACCGTGTCGAGGCCACGGCCGACATCACCACGGCCGAGCTGCAGAAGGCGCTCGGGGACTCCTGGACCATCAGGCCCGACGGCGACGCGTTCGCAGTCGAGTGGACCGGGGGCCTGTCCCTCGAGGCCCGGATCGTGCCGTCCATCGCCGACGGAAGGCTCGCACTGGGCCTCGACTCGGTGACGATCCTCGGCGTCTCCGTCGACGGGTCGATGGTCCCGTCCGCGGTCACGGACCGGATCAGCGCCGTGGCGGCGTCGGTGGGTGAGCTGCCGTTCGGCCTGACGCCCACGTCGGTGACCGTCACGCCCGACGGCGTCCGCCTCTCGGCATCGGGCACCGACGTCGACCTCGAGCAGGGCTGAGCGTGCTCGATCGGACGGGCTGGGCCGGACGGGGTGCCCACGCATGGCCCTCGCCGCGGACGTCTGGGACCCTTCTCCGGCCGACCCGCACGTGGCCGACCGGGGCGGCATCGGAGAGGATCGCAGGATGACGACGTACCCCGAGGGGCAGGAGCACGGCACCGAGGCGGCGCCGAGCCTGCCCTCGTTCCCCGCCCCGGACCCCTCGAGCCGGGTGAGCGGGCCGCCCGCGCCCGTCGCCGCGCCGCCTGCGTACTCCGCCCCCGCCGAGCCCTCGCCGTGGGCACCGCCGCCCGCGCCGAGCGCGCAGGCCGCTGCCGAGCCCAGCGCGTACGAGCCGCAGCAGCCCGCCGACGTCGCCGCCGAGGCCATGGTCCCCGCGAGCACCGCCGCGTCCGTCGCGACCGAGGTTCCGGCGTACGGCGAGTCCGAGACCGTCGCCAGCGACCCCGGCGGCGATCCGTTCGCCGCGAACCCGGCCGACACCGACGTCCCGCGGCCGCTCGAGGAGCCCCTCCCCGTGGCCCCGCGCGCCCGGCGGGGCGGGACGGGCCGCGTCGTCGCGGTCGCGGTGGTGGCCGGTCTTCTCGCCGGCATGGTCGGAGGCGTGGGTGCGTACGTCGTCGCCGAGAAGCGCTCGTCGCTGACCCTGACCTCGCCCGGCACGGTCCTCCCGCAGTCCGACGCCGACCTCTCGGCGCGGCCGAACGGCTCGATCGCCGCGGTCGCCGCCGCGGTGCTCCCGACGGTCGTGCAGATCGAGGAGCGCAACGGGACCGACGGTGGGACCGGTTCCGGCTTCGTGCTGCGGTCCGACGGCTACATCCTCACCAACAACCACGTCGTGGCCGGCGCGGCCAAGGGCGGCACGCTCACCGTGACGTTCCAGGACGGCACGGTGAAGGACGCCAAGATCGTCGGTCGCGACTCCTCGTACGACCTCGCGGTGCTGAAGGTCGACGCCACCGGGCTGACCGCCTCCACCCTCGGCAACTCCGACGGCGTGGTCGTCGGCGACACCGCCGTGGCGATCGGCTCGCCGCTCGGGCTCGGGGGCACGGTCACCTCCGGGATCATCAGCTCGCTCAACCGTCCCGTCACGGCCGGCGGCTCCGGGGAGAACTCCTACATCAACGCGATCCAGACCGACGCCGCGATCAACCCGGGCAACTCCGGTGGCCCCCTCGTCGACGCCAAGGGCCAGGTGATCGGCGTCAACTCGGCGATCGCGTCGCTCGGCCAGACCGCGACAGGGCAGCAGGCCGGCTCGATCGGCCTCGGTTTCGCGATCCCGATCAACCAGGCGAAGCGCGTGGCCGAGGAGATCATCTCGACCGGCAAGTCCAGCCACCCGATCATCGGGGTGTCGGTCGATCTGACCTATGGCGGTCCCGGTGCGCTGGTCAAGACGGTCAACCCCGGCGGCCCGTCCGACAAGGCCGGGATCAAGGCCGGCGACATCATCGTCAAGGTGGACGGTCGCACCGTGGCCGACTCGACCGAGATGGTGGTCGCGATCCGCAGCCGCGCCCCTGGCGACACCATCACCATCACCGTGAAGGACGACTCCGGCACGCGTGACGTCCAGGTGACGCTCGCCGCGGACTCCGGCACGGGCTGACCCCAGGACGTACCCTGGTCCCGGTCGCTTCGGAGACCGACCACCACCACGACGAGGCGGACGAGAGGAGCAAGCACGTGCTGTTCGACATCGGCCCGGGCGAGTTCCTCGTCATCGCGATCGTCGGCCTGCTCATCGTCGGTCCCGACAAGCTCCCCAAGATGCTGGCCGAGGGCGTGAAGTGGCTGCGGGTGCTGCGCGACCAGGCGGTCAAGGCGCGCGGTGAGATCGTCGCCGCCGCCGACATCGATCCCAGCGTCACCGACGAGCTGCGCCGGTCGGTGAGCGAGATCGCCGAGCTGCACCCCAAGCGGCTGATGGGATCCGTGCTCTCCGACGTCGTCGACGGTCCGGCCGCCGCTCCCCAGCCCACGCCGCTGCCGCCTCCGGTGAACTCCTTCGGCGCCAGCGCGTCGTCGACCTCGCTCGGTCCCCGCCCCGCTGACGCATCGCCGGCCGCCGCCCCGGCCCCGCCGGCCGCGTTCGACCCCGACGCCACCTGACAGCCCGGATCCGCTGGCACGACCGGGATAGCGGCGTAGGCAGGGTTGCCTAATTCCAGGTCTGTGATTCGTCCCGACCCGTATCGCTGTCCGCTGCGCGTGTGCCACCGTTCGGTGAGCGCGCGACCGCGCCCCGACGGGGAGCGGCGAGCACCGCGACGAATCTCCGCCCGCGGACGTATCAGGACGCGGTCCCGACCCTCCTCCACGGTGGGAGCGCACGTCGCGCGCCCGGTGTGCCCGGCTGCCTGTCGTGGTGTGCGACGGGGCCGGTGAGCCCGAGGGGGAGAGCATGACGGACAACCCGGAGTTCTGGCAGCAGCAGCGGTTCGACAGAGTCGCAGTGCCGGGTCGGCAACCGTTCGAGATCGGCCACGTGAGCTCGCCGAGGGGCGGCTTCTCCTACGTCAAGAACGAGATCATCGCCGACTCCGACGCCATCGGAGAGCTCACGCCCGCAGAGCAGGCGCTGATCTCGCCGGTGTCGGGCGACCAGGCATGGCTGGACGACACGGGGCTGATCCACTACCGATACCTCGGAGACCCGAACGAGCTCCTCGGCTTCGTCGCGCGATGGCGCCGGGCGAGGTTCTCGACAGTCCCCTCGAGCAGGGTCGACCTCCACTACGTCCTGACGGGTGAGAAGAGCACCGTTCCGCGTGGTGGGCCCGCGGGCGCGCCGTCGCTGGCGAGCCCGCACGCCTCGCCGACCTCGTGGGGCGAGGGCGCGCCGGTCGTGGCGATCCTCGACACCGGACTCGACCCGGCGTCCGCGGCTGCGCAGCCCCAGACGGACCAGAACGGTGTCGCCTCGTCGAGGGTCGTGTTCGATCCGCAGCGGGACATCGACATCCTGGGCGTCCACCCTCCGGTTGCCGGGCAGGTGACCGAGCTGTTGTCCGAGGCGGGCCATGGCACGTTCATCGCGAGCCTGGTCGCGCGCTTCGCCGGCGGAGGGGTCCGCATCGCTGCCGTGAAGGTCCTCGACCCGGACGGCATCGGAACGGAGGAGACCGTGGTCACGGGGCTCCGCCGCCTTCGGCTGGAGCATGATCTGACGTTCAAAGTCGTGAACCTGTCCCTCGGAGGGTTCACCGACGACGGCGGCTGGAACCCGGACGACGCCGAGCGGGACACGCTCTATCCGCCCGAGCTCCGCGACCGGGTACCGACAGCCCTCGCTGCCGAGCTCGACCAGTGGACGGGTGAGCTGCTCCAGGACACCGTGTTCGTCGCGGCCGCGGGCAACGACGGCGTGGCGGACCGACCGTTCTGGCCGGCGGCTCTGGCGGCGTCGCCTCGCCCGGGCCACGCGCTCGTCGTGGCGGTCGCATCCGTCGACGGCGGGCTGCGCGCATCGACGTTCACGAACC
>Ga0209023_10008124_pt1 | contig 10598 bp, 6 predicted proteins | sample LakOneMetagenome_FD_187468 | JGI IMG/M metagenome (GOLD analysis project Ga0209023, IMG submission 187468) | Freshwater and sediment microbial communities from Lake Erie, Canada (SPAdes) (version 2) | ecosystem: Environmental > Aquatic > Freshwater > Lentic | place: Lake Erie, Canada | collected...
AGCACCTACCTGATCGCGAGTTTCCGGTGGTCGCAGTGATGTAGCCGGTGACTGACGGTGCCACGGCAGGGCCGAGATTGCCGAGGCTGGAAATCAGCGCAATGCCGCCCGCGGCGCTCGCTTTCGACAAGTACTCGGTGATCGTCGTGAAGAACAGCGGCGTTGCCGAAATAAAGCCAAGTCCAGCCAGTGTCAGCCCGAGGATCGATGCAGGCAGGTTGCCATGCGAGAAGGTGATCGCCAGCAGACCGATGGCCGCAACGAGCACGCACGTGGCGTAATGCCAGCGCCGTTCGCGGGTCTTGTCCGAATGGCGGCCCATCAGGATGGTGCCGATGATGCCGGCGATCTGGGGCAGGGTGGCCAGCAGGCCCACCAGGAACAGGTCGCCGACGCCCCAGCTTTTAATCAGCGAGGGGATCCAGAACACCATCGTATAGGTGGCACCCAGCAGCAGAAAGTAAGTGAAGGAGAGGCCGTAGACCTTCGGGTCTTTCAGCATCTGCCAGAAGTTGCCGTGATGTGACGCCTGCACATCTTTATGGTCGTGATCGAGCTGAAAGCGCAGGGCGTTTTTTTCTTCGGGCGAAAGCCATTTCGCGTCTTCGGGCTTGTCCTGAAGATAGAAGAAAGCTGCCAGGCCGAGGATCGATGCTGGAATGCCCTGTGAGATGAACAGCAGCTGCCAGCCATGAAGGCCAGCGACATCGTTCAGGTATTTCATCGTCGCGCCGGACAGCGGACCGGCAATCACCGACGCAATGGCGGTCGCGGTCATGAACATTGCGATGATCTGGCCGCGACGAGCGGACGGATACCAATAGGTGAGATACAGGATAATGCCGGGGAAGAAGCCGGCCTCAAGGACGCCGAGCAGGAAGCGCGCGATGTAGAACTGCGTCGGCGTCTGCACGAAGGCCATCGCCGATGCGACAATGCCCCATGTGAACATGATGCGGAGCAGCGTCTTGCGGACGCCGATGCGCTCCAGCAGCAGGTTGCTCGGCACTTCGAACAGAAAATAGCCAACAAAGAAGATGCCTGCGCCGAAGCCGTATGTGGCGTCGCTGAAGGTCAGCGTCTGCTTCATTTGAAGCTGGGCGTAGCCGATGTTGATGCGGTCAAGAAACGCGATCACGTAGCAGAGCATCAAAAACGGCAGGATTCGCCAGCTGATCTTGGAGAACAGCTGGGTGGTGGCGCTCGATTCCTTCTCCCCAGACGGAATTGCGCGGACACTCGTTGTATGTACGGCCATTGTTTACTCCCCTTATTGTCGTTGCCCAGGGTCTGTCGCCCTGAATTGAAACGGGACCGCGCTAACCGCGCGGCGTTACGCGCTGCTCCGTGAGGTCCACACGCCCGCACGAGCGCCGGGCTGCATGAAGTGAATTCGAGTTTCAAAATAACGGACCGGCCAAGCCGGGCAGAATCCACGCCAAGCCGCGAATGGATCAAGCGCCTCTCGATATGCGACCGGCGGCGTCCGCATCGGACAATGAACTTTCAGGTCAGGCGGCGAACCGGTCAAGGCTCGCGCGCGCCAAAATTTCCGTCAAAAATTAATCTATCAGCCGCTTGATTGTTTAGCAATCCTGTCTTGTGGGAGGCCAATTTCAGGGCTTTCCGGTTAAGCTATGCAGTGGGCGAAGGGCTGGACGAAGCGACGGCCATCATCGATGCGTCAGCAACGCTGCCGCTTCGGGGGATGAGTTCGCCGGACCGTGTGGTGTGTAGGGCCCTGTTATTCGGCCGCTGGACGATGGGTGGCCTTTGCGTCGGCAAGTGTCTGCGCCGCGCGGTCGATATAGGCCGCCACCGTTTCGGGAATGGTGATGGGGATCATATGGCCGCCTGGTACGGATTCGAATGCGAGCTGAGGGATTTTGTCCTTGAGGCGCTCACCGTGCAGCGCCGGATCGAGAACGCGGTCGCTTTGCCCGAACAACATCGACACCGGCATCTTGATCTCGGAGTAGCGCCCAGTGACCAGCGGAAGGCTGTCGCCGAGCGCGGCCAGATCCTGCGCTCCTGAAATGTATGTGCTTGGGCGCAAGCTGAGCAGCCCGCCGCCTTTGGTCGCAAAATCGCGCGGCACGGCGTCGGGTCCGAAAATGATGTCGAGAATGGGCTTGCTGCGCCGGATCGCCAGTGGCGCGGCCAGCGTCCACGCAAAAAGAAAACGAGCGAGGTTGGAGCGCAGCGTGAGCGTCCGAAACACCGGCGGCGGTTCATTAGCGACGTGGGTCGCGGGTGCAATCAGGGCCAATGCGCCAATTTCGTCCGGGTAATCCACCGCGGCTGCGAGTGACAGCGCACCGCCAAGGGAATGGCCGACCAGCAAAGGTTTCTTGAGCCCGAGCGCGCGGATGACCTGCATGACAATCGCGGCTTGCGCTGCAAGCGACGCCGACGCTCCGGCAGCGCGCGTCGAATAGCCAGACCCGGGCCTGTCGATCAGCACCACGCGATATTTTTGCGTCAGCCGCTGATCGAGCACATAGGCGAAATGATTCAACTGGCCGGTCAGGCCGTGAATCATGACAATTGGCGGGCCCTTGCCGTTGTCCGTGAAATGGATGTTGTTGCCATCGATTTCCATGAACTTGCCGCGCGGCGGGAAGGCCTGCTCGATGCGGCTTGCGGTTCTCGCCGTCAATGCAGCAAGGCCGCATGCGACGAGGACGGCGACGGCCAGAATAGCGACAAGAATGGTGATCATGAGCGAGCAATTAATCGCGACAGGAAATCCCAATAGCTTACGGGCGCGATGCGCTCGACGATAGACATGAATTTGGCGTCCCTGCCGACAAAGATGCGCGCCTTGCCGTTCGCGATCCCGCTCACGATGATCTCGCCCGCCTGAGCTGGCGGCATCTTGAGATTGCGGTTTGCGAACGCGCGGCGTGCCGCAATCTCTTCTGGCGGAAGGTTGGTCTGAATGCGCGCCGAGTTCACGATCTGGGTTGCGACACCGCCTGGGTGGATGACGGTCACCCCGATATTGGTGTCCTTCAGCTCATGGCGCAGCGCATGAGTGAAGCCTCGCACTGCGAACTTGCTCGACGCGTACGCGGTTTGCGAGGGCGGGGCGATGATCCCGTAGATGCTTGAGACGTTGGCGATCCATGCTTCCTGTCCTTTGTTGAGCAAGGGCAGGAATGCGCGCGTCATATAGACCACGCCCCAATAGTTGATACCAATCAGCCAGTCGAAATCGACCTCGGAGATATCGGCAAATGTGCCTCCGACGGCAACGCCCGCATTGTTGATGAGAATATCGGCGCCGCCATGTTCGGCGATCACCTGACCCGGCAAAGCCTTCACCGCATTGCGGTCGCTGACATCCAGCAGGTGGCGGCTGACGCGGACATTCCCCGGCAGGAGCTTCGCGGTGTCCGCCAGCCCGGCCTCGTTGATGTCCGCCAGCGCCAAATGACATCCGCGCTGGGCCAGCGAGATCGCGATAGCCCGGCCTATGCCGGACCCGGCCCCGGTCAGGACAGCGGTTTTTCCTTGCAGTTGCATCTGCCGACCCTCGCATCCTGCGGTGATTGTTGCCGCGCCGATGGCGCCCCATTCTAGCGGCTGCCTGCTTCCCCCTAACACAGCTTGGGAACGGCGCGGAACAGGGTGTCCGGTTTCTCGGAACGCTTCAGGCGATCTATTCCATTTTCCAGCTAGGAGTGCAGGCGCACACTCCAAAGCAGTGCAACATCACCAGCAAATTCAACAATATCTGCCTGAGACAAAAACTGTTTTCGGCTGGCACGCGAAATGCACTTCCTCGATTAAATCAATTGCCGGTGTTCTGATCCGGCAGCCGAGGATGCGCAAAGCGTCCCGTTCCAGGGGGAAACAATTTGAGCCGAGATCGCGGTCCCGCCGAAACCGATGAATGGTTTGCGCTTGATTCCATCAATGGGGTCAGCGGCGGTGACGTATGGCTGGAAGGTGCCGCCGGCGCCACCCGTTGCTCTCGGCGGGTGACAAACGAAACCTGTGGCGGCCTATGACCCATCCAGTCACGGTCGATAGCGGCGACTTTAAGAGCGGCCCGGTCACGATCGAGGTCGGCAACACAGAAAGCGCAGGGTCGGTGATCGCGACCCTCGTCGGCGGCGATGCTGCAAGTGCCCCTCCCGCATCGGCGGCATCGCCGTCTCCTCTTTCTGCTGCGCCCGCGAAGGGCAACGCCAAGGCCATCGATGACGGCAAGGGTGAGTCTCGCTCGCTCTCGCTTTCACTCTTCCTTGGGCGAGACGAGAGCATCACGAAAATGCTTCTCGACCAAGAACATGAGCGTATCATCGCTCGCACTATTGTCGGTTCTTCTGCCGGTGATCTGATCGCCGAGGCTGCGCTGACCAAGATGAAATCCGATGCGTTGAACATCGGTCAATCCATCCGCGTCCGGCACTGTCCGACACCATCGGCATAGCATCGGAAGCATTCGAAGGCACAATTACGCATCTACGTTTCGAAGAAAAATAGCGCGGCGAACATGGCGAAGTCAGTCGACAGCAAGTTGTCCGCGTACATTTATTAAGGGGAGAAGAGAATGTCAGACCATCTGGACAAAGACGCACTCGAATATCACCGCTATCCGTCGCCGGGAAAAATCTCCGTCAATCCGACGAAGAGCATGACCAGCCAGCGTGACCTTGCACTGGCCTATTCGCCTGGCGTCGCGGTGCCGTGCCTGGCCATCGCGGCCAATCCGGATGAAGCGCGCAACTACACCTCGCGCGGCAATCTCGTTGCTGTGGTGTCGAACGGCACCGCGGTTCTCGGCCTCGGCAACATCGGCGCGCTCGCGAGCAAGCCGGTCATGGAAGGCAAGGGCTGTCTGTTCAAGAAGTTCGCGGACGTCGATGTGTTCGACATCGAACTCGACGAAATGGATCCGGACAAGATCGTCGATATCGTCGCATCGATGGAGCCGACATTCGGCGGCATCAACCTCGAAGACATCAAGGCGCCCGAGTGCTTCTACATCGAAAAGAAGCTGCGCGAGCGCATGAAGATTCCGGTCTTCCACGACGACCAGCACGGCACCGCCATCGTGGCAGGCGCTGCGGTCTATAACGGCCTTGAGATCGTCGGTAAGAAGATCGAGAACATCAAGATCGTGGCCTCCGGCGCGGGCGCGGCGTCGATCGCATGTCTCAACCTTCTGGTTGGACTCGGCGCGAAGGTCGAAAACATTTTCGTCTCCGACTCCAAAGGCGTGGTCTACAAGGGCCGCATCGAGATGATGGACGAGCAGAAGGCGGTCTACGCTCAGGACACGAAGGCGCGCACGCTTGCCGACATCATTCCGGGTGCCGATCTTTTCCTCGGCCTCTCTGCCGGCGGCGTTCTGAAGCCTGAAATGGTCAAGCAGATGGCGCCAAAGCCGATCATTCTCGCGCTCGCCAATCCGGATCCGGAAATCCTGCCAGAATTGGCAAAGGCGGCGCGTCCTGACGCGATCATCGCCACCGGCCGCTCCGACTATCCGAACCAGGTCAACAACGTCCTGTGCTTCCCGTTCATTTTCCGCGGAGCACTCGACGTCGGCGCGACCACCATCAATGAAGAGATGAAGTTTGCGACTGTCCGCGCCATTGCGGAACTAGCGCGTGCTGAACAGTCGGATGTCGTTGCTTCCGCTTACGGGCATCAGGAAACGCGTTTCGGACCTGATTTCCTGATTCCGCGTCCGTTCGATCCACGGCTCATCAGCGTCGTTGCACCCGCGGTGGCGGAAGCTGCGATGAAGAGCGGCGTTGCCACGCGTCCTATCGCAGACATGGCAGCCTATCGTCGGTCCATGGAGCGTTTCGTTTACAAGTCCGGCACCACCATGAAGCCGGTATTCGAGGCAGCGACCCAGTCGGTTCAGCGGATTATCTATGCTGAAGGCGAAGAAGCGCGCGTGCTGCGGGCCGTACAGGTCATCGTGGACGAAAAGCTCGCAAAGCCGGTTCTCGTCGGCCACAAGGAAGTTGTTGCGGCAAAGGTTCGCGATCTCGGTTTGCGGCTTCAGCAAGGCCAGGATTACGACCTGATCGACCTCAACGACGAGGCGCTGATCAAGAAAGCCGCCGAGGATCACTATCAGCTCAACCGTCGGCGGGGCGGCGCACGGGAGCGGATCGATCGCATCATGCGGTCCAATACCTCTCTGCTCGCAGCGACCATGCTTCGTCTCGGTCATGGCGACGGCATGCTGTGCGGCACGCACGGTGAATATGCGGAACATCTGGAATGCGTGTCGAAGTCGATCGGCCTCGCACCCGGACGGCGCATTTTCGCGGCGATGAACTTGCTGATGCTGCCGCAGCGCACCGTTTTCCTCTGCGACACCTACATCAACCCGGAGCCGACTGCCGAAGAACTGTGTGAAATCACATTGATGGCGACCGAGGAAATGCGCCGGTTCGGTATCACCCCTCGGGTGGCACTGCTGTCGCACTCCGCTTTCGGAAGTTCGAACGCAGCTTCTGCCCAGAAGATGCGCACCACGCTCGACCTCGTCTCAAAGGCAGCGCCGGAACTCGAAATCGAAGGCGAAATGCGTGGCGACCAGGCCCTCTCGAAGCGCGTGCTGGATGCCTCGTTCCCGGATTCGCGTCTGTCGAACGAAGCAAACCTGCTGATCATGCCAAACCTCGACGCCGCCAACATTACGTATAATGTGTTGAAGACGGTGTCGGGCGAGGGTGTGACGGTGGGACCGATCCTGCTCGGTGCTGCGAAGCCGGTTCATATTCTCACCCCAACCACGACTGTTCGCGGTATGGTGAATATGACGGCGTTGGCGGCGGTTGACGCTCAGACCAAAAGCTAAGTGAACAAGACGGGTGTCGGCAAGCCGGCACCCGTTTTGCGCAAACGAATGATATTTTTCGATAGGCTATGCGTCAGCTGCTGGCCTTGAGGAGGCATGTGTGAACACATCGAGCGAAAGCAATTTACATCACATCGTGGTGGTCGGGGGCGGGGCTGGAGGCCTTGAACTCGTCACGCGCCTTGGCAACAAGTTGGCAGGCAAGGGCAAGGCGATGGTCACGCTGGTCGAGCGGACCCGCACCCATCTTTGGAAGCCTCTGCTGCACGAAATCGCGGCAGGCAGCATGGACGTTGCCCAGCACGAGGTCGACTATCTCGCGCATGCGCATTGGCACAATTTCCGTTTCCGCTTCGGTGAAATGACCGGGCTTGACCGCGCGAAGAAGGAAATCTTCCTCGCTGCGACCTACGATGACGAGGGCGAGGAAATCACGCCGAAGCGTTCGTTTCACTATGACACGCTCGTGATGGCGGTCGGCAGCATTTCGAACGATTTCGGAACGCCGGGCGTCGAGCAGTTTGCAATCAAGCTCGAGACCCCGGAACAGGCGGCTCGTTTCAACCGCAAGATCGTCAACGCATGCTTCCGCGCTCACACGCAGGAAAAGCCGATCGAGCCGGGCCAGCTTCACGTCACGATCATCGGCGCCGGCGCAACCGGAACCGAGCTTTCGGCTGAATTGCATCAGACGACGCGCGACGTGGTCGCTTACGGCCTCGACAAGATCAATCCTGCGAAAGACATCCGCATTACGCTTGTGGAAGGCGCAGACCGTATTCTGCCCGCACTGCCGGAGGCTGTTTCGTCTTCCACTGCGCTGCTGCTGAAGGGGCTCGACGTCGATATCCGGACAAATGCAAGGGTCACGGAAATTTCCGGCGATGGCGTCCATCTGGCGTCCGGCGAACTTATTCCATCTCACTTCGTGGTCTGGGCCGCGGGCGTCAAAGGCCCCGATTTCCTGGCCAATCTCGACGGCCTCGAGGTGACGCGAAGCAATCAGCTTGTGGTCAAGCCGACACTGCAGACCACCGCAGACCCGGATATCTTCGCACTCGGCGATTGTGCGAATTGCATGAGCACGGAGTCAGGCAAGCCGGTTCCGCCCCGCGCTCAGGCCGCGCATCAGCAGGCTTCGCACATCTTCAACCAGATCAAGGCCCGCCTCGCCAACAAGCCGCTGCAGCCGTATGTCTACAAGGACTTCGGCTCGCTGGTGTCTCTCGGCAAGTACTCGACGGTGGGAAACCTGATGGGTATCGGTAAGGGAAGCATGCAGATCGAGGGGTATTTCGCGTCCCTGATGTATCAATCGCTTTATAAGATGCATCAGGTCGCGCTGCATGGCATCGGGAGAGTGTTCATGGACACCCTCGGCCGCATGTTCACGCGACGCTCGGCGCCCCCCATCAAGTTGCATTGACACGTGCATTTGAAATTTAGTGCATGGTTTTGCAGGCCTTTGTGTAAAGTTGAGATGCCGGCGGCGGTACAGGGAACTGTAAGCTGAGTCCTTAATCAACATTACCGGGATTGCATGGAGCAGAGCGCCAACAAAATCGACCCCCCGTCCAAACTTGCTTGGGCGGCCGGTATTGCGGGCGCTCTTCTTCTTTCTGCGATTGCGATCGTTCTCGCCGGCGATGCTGCGTTTCACCTGAGATCGGAACGCACCATCGAGCGCGAACGTATCGAACTCGACCGTTACGCGACGGTGCTGACGACCGAACTCCACCGCTTCGATTATCTTCCCGACTTGCTTCAAAATCATCCTGTCGTGATGGACGTTCTGCAGTCGCCGGAAAACCCGAAATATGTCGAAGCCGCGAACCGCTATTTGCAGGCGGTCAACGACGCCGCCGGGACGACCACGCTTTATCTTTTGGATTTGAACGGCACGGCGATCAGTGCCAGCAACTGGAATGAGCCGACCAGCTTCGTCGGCGTCGATCTGTCCTATCGGCCGTACTTCCTGAACTCATTGCGCAAGGGAACGGATCGCTTTTACGGAATCGGCACGACAAGCGGAACGCCGGGTTACTATTTTGCCGCGGCTCTGCCGCGCGGAAAGCCGTCGCTGGGCATCGGCATTGTTAAGGTCAATCTCGAAGTTCTGCAGGCACGTCCGTCGTCGGCTGTCGGCGATGTCATGATCGTCGATAAAGAGGGGATCATCGTTCTGGCCTCGCGTCCAGAGTGGCAGTACCGGACCTTGTCGCAGCTTGCGCCCGAGACGCTGATCAAGCTGCGTGACGCGCGCCAGTATGAAAATGTCGATCTTGTGCCGATCGGGATCAGGACCGAGGAGGTCTTCAAGAATGAAGGCGCCATCGTCTCGTTGCCCGGCAAGGAGCCATCGGATCCGCGATCCAGTTTCCTCGCGCAGGAAAAGCGGCTCGATACGTCCGACTGGAAAATTATCATCCTGTCCGACCTGTCGGATATCAAGCTGTTCCAGCGATGGGCCCAAATCGCCGCAGCACTGCTTGCAACCTCGATTGCGTTCTTCGTTCTTTTTATCATGCAGCGCCGCCGCGCCATTCGGCTGCAACTGGCCGGCAAGGAAGCGCTGGCGCGGGCCAATGTCGAACTGGAGCACCAAGTCGTGCAGCGCACGCAGGCACTGGTGGATACGAACCAGCAACTGCGCGACACGCAGGACCAACTGGTTCACTCAGCGAAACTCGCAGCCATCGGGCAACTTGCGGCCGGCGTCACGCACGAATTAAATCAGCCGCTGGCCGCGATCCGTACGCTTTCGGAAAACGCAGAAATTCTCATCGATAGATCGCTGCCCGATGTCGCGCGCGACAACATGCGCGATATTACCGATCTGGTGGACCGCCTGAACGGGATCACCGCGCAACTCAAGCAGTTTGCCAGAAAAAGCTCGGTCAACTTGCAGCCGATCCCCCTCGGCATCAGCCTGCACAACAGCTTGCAGGTGGTCGGCCACCGCATCCGCAAGGGTTACGTGGTTGTCGATATCCGCATGCCGGAAGAAGATTTTTATGTCAGCGGCGATGCCGCCCGTCTTGAGCAGGTTTTCATCAATCTGATCTCTAACGCGATCGATGCCACCTCACATGTCGAAGAGCCTTCCATCGGCATTTCTGCGTCCCGCAGCGGCGACACAGTTCTTGTCGCGTTCAAAGACAATGGGGTCGGTTTGTCCGAAGAGGTGATGTCGCATCTGTTCGAGCCGTTTTTTACAACAAAGGAAGTGGGGGAAGGATTGGGATTGGGACTCGCGATTTCGACTGGGATTATCAACGAATTCGGTGGCACGCTCACGGCGTCCAGCCGCGTGGGAAGCGGAGCTGAATTTCTGATCAAGTTGCCGATTTACCGGAGTGAGACAGTTGCTCAAAACATTTGAAGGCCTCCGCGTGATGCTGATCGAAGACGATCCAGCAGTCCGGGCGGCAACGGCTCAGACGCTGGACCTCGCAGGATTCGAAGTCGAACTGCATGCATCCGCCGAGTCCGCACTGAAAAACGTGAAGGAGTTTTATCCTGGCATCCTGCTGATCGATTTCCAGCTTGCGGGAATGAACGGCATCGTTCTGCTTGAGCGGGCGATGAAGATCGATCCGGCGCTGCCCGTCATCATCATCACCGGACACGGCGACATCTCCATCGCGGTCAAGGCGATGCATGCCGGCGCGTATGATTTTCTGGAAAAGCCGGTGTCGAACGATTTTCTGGTCGGCGTCGTCACGCGGGCAATGGAAAAGCGACGGCTGACATTCGAGGTCAG
>Ga0209023_10008125_pt1 | contig 10597 bp, 8 predicted proteins | sample LakOneMetagenome_FD_187468 | JGI IMG/M metagenome (GOLD analysis project Ga0209023, IMG submission 187468) | Freshwater and sediment microbial communities from Lake Erie, Canada (SPAdes) (version 2) | ecosystem: Environmental > Aquatic > Freshwater > Lentic | place: Lake Erie, Canada | collected...
ATGCTGACCTGAATCCTTTTAATGTAATAGAACCGGGCAAACGGCCACGGGTTACATTAACACCAACATTGGCCATGAAAGAGGGTAAACCATTTTTAGCATTTGCCGTACAAGGCGGCGATACACAAGACCAGAACCTATTACAGTTTTTTTTAAACATGGTTGAGTTTGGAATGACGGTGCAGCAAGCCTGCGAAGCAGCGAATATCAACAGCAACCAGTTATGGCTTTCGTTGGGCGGAACAAAGATGGAAGACCGCAAGCCGCATCCCGGAGAAATACTGGTGAGCAACACCACAAAAGAAGAAGTGAAAAAAGAATTAACGAAGATGGGTTATAAAGTAACGACAGGCAATCGTACCAGCGGCCCAATCAATGCTATTTATTTTGACTGGAAGCATGGCTCATTCTGGGGTGGCTCATCTAATAATGGTGAGGATTATGGGATAGGGTGGTAGAAAGTCTCGTGATCTTTAAAAAATGTTTACAGTTTACTTAAAGCCTAACGAAATAAAAAACAGTTTATGATTCGAAAATTTTAATAAACCATATATTTCTAAAGCCCTTTCACCTTCTTAACTCCATCCAACCACTCCTCAAACTCTTTTAATCCCAAACTGCTCAGGTTATTTTCCTTTGTCATTCCACCTTTTTGTGCGGCCAACACTCCATATTTTATATCATCAAAACCACTCAGTGCATGGGCATCGGGGTCAATGGAGAGCAATACTCCATTTTCAATGGCATAGTCAATCCATTTCCAATCAATATCAAGACGACGGGGGTGGGCATTCAGTTCTATCACTACATTATTGGCACCGCAGGCTTCAATTATTTTCTTATGGTCAACCGGGTAACCGTTGCGGCTTAGCAGTAAACGGCCCGTCATGTGGCCGAGAATAGTAGTATAGGGATTTTCAATTACCTTTATCAGCCGGGCCATGGCTTTATCTTCATACATCTTCAGGTTGCTGTGTACAGAAGCAATTACCAGGTCAAAAGTTTTTAATACGGCGTCCGGGTAATCGAGACTGCCATCATAAAGAATGTCGCTTTCAATGCTTTTAAATATTTTGAAGGGGGCTAATTCTTTATTTAATGCATCAATTTGTTTGTGCTGCTCCTTTATTCTGTCTTCTTTTAACCCATTGGCGTAAAAGGCCGTTTGAGAGTGGTCGGAGATGACGAGGTATTCAAATCCACGTTTTATACATTCGTTGGCCATTTCTTCCAGGGTGTTGCTACCATCACTCCAGTTACTATGGCTGTGGATGATGGAACGGATGTCTTCCGTTTGTATCAGTTTAGGCAGTTCGTTTTTCTTTGCCTTTTCAATAATGGTTGTTGTTTCCCGCAGGCAGGGTAGTATGTAAGGAATCTTTGCTTCAGCAAAAACTGTTTCGTCGTTGTCGCCGGTTGTATATTTTATTTTTGGAAATGCTTTTTGGAATGCTTCAGTAAATTCTTTGTTACCCGTTGTAATAAACTGCCGTTCAGTTATATTTTCTTCACCGGTGTATAATTTCAGTTTCAACCCGTTCCTCAACTTATATACTAAGCTATCTTCGGTTTCTTCCAATAACTCAGGCGGTTGTGCTGTTACAAACTTTGGTTTGATAGTTTCATTCGTTACTACAACTACAAATTCTAATTCTTCAATAGTTAGTTCCTGTCTTCTATAAGCACCGGTTACTCTTACTTTATTTGCGGTAAATAATTTTTCGAGGTAACTTTTTATCTGCGGATAGATTTCATCCAGCTGGGCATATAAAAAATGTCCTTGGTTCAAAAAATAGAATTCTATTGCCTCGCCGACGTTTTTCTGTGTTTTTTCGCCAAATCCTTTGAAACGGGTTAACCGGTTTTCGTTGCATGCATATAGCAATTCACCCAAGGATTCTATCTCCATCTCTTTCCAGATGGTATGAATTTTTTTTGGACCGATACCTTTTATGTTCAGCATTTCAATTACACCTGGTGGTGTGTTGCTGATGTATTCACTCAATACTTCAAGCTTACCGGTGTCTAATAATTCAATAACTTTTCTTCCAACACTATCTCCGATTCCTTTGATGGTAAATAATTTTTCCCGGGGAGTATCTTTCAGCTGCATCGGCAGCTTCTCTATGTTGAAAGCCGCTATGGCAAAGGTTTTCGTCTTAAAGGAGTTTTCGCCATGGATGTCCATTATCTTGGCGAGCAGATCAAAATTATCAGCGATGGCGGAGTTATCCATACCACTAATTTATGACTTATAAGAAGTAGTAAAATAAAAAAGTCCCGCCAGAAGCGGGACTTTCGATTTCGTTTAAGAAGTTCCTAAACTTATTTCTTTTTAGCAGCTTTTTTCTTAGCAGCTTTCTTTTTAGGAGCAGCTTTTTTCTTAGCAGCTTTTTTCTTAGTAGCCATTTTGTTAGAATTTAATGTTAGTAAAAATGGGTTAACGATAGTAAAAATAGCAATTATTTTATACTACCCAAATTTTTTTTCCACAAAATTCCAAACAGGGGGTTGATCGCTTATGCTTCAGCAACGGTAACTGCTGCTACAGAAACGTATGTTCTGTTGTCTTTCTTCTTACGAAATTCAACAAGACCATCAGTTAATGCAAACAATGTGAAGTCTCTTCCTACTCCAACATTCTTACCAGGATGATAAGTAGTGCCGCGTTGACGAACAATAATATTACCTGAAATAGCAGGTTGGCCACCAAAGATTTTTACACCAAGGCGTTTGCTTTCTGAGTCCCGGTTGTTTTTTACGCTGCCTTCACCTTTCTTATGTGCCATATCTCGAAGTTTTTAAAATTAATACTTGGGTTAGTTGAATTGGATGAATTGCAATTATGCAATGCTAGTTACTTTGATTTTTGTATACGCTGTACGGTGACCTTTCTTTTTGTGAAAACCTTTTCTTCTTTTTTGCTTGTAAGCAATCACGGTATCACCTTTTACTTGGTCAACAATCTCAGCAGCAACTTTTATTCCTGCTGATAATTTGCCATCGGCAGATGCCAGCAATACTTCAATACCATCTACTTTGTCACCGGCTTTACCTTCCACTCTTGGAACATACAATGTCTGGTCTTTTTCTACTTTATACTGTTGTCCGGCTACTTTTATTACAGCTATCATACTCTTAAAATTAGGACGGCAAAGGTAAGGGGAAAAAAAGTATTTCCAAACGGGAAATCAAAGATTTATGAACATTAAATGCCCTCTTTTTTGGCGGGGTATCCGTTATATTTGTGGTCGCCTTACGCTTATTTATTGCATAAAGTATGAAAATCAAGTCTTTCTTAGCCAGGCCGTTCGCTTCATATATATATAAAGGTATCCGAAAAGGTATGGCCAATGCTGTGGCCGACCAGGAAAATATTCTGAAAAATCTCATAAAAACAGGCCGAAACACTGAAATAGGCAAGGATGCCGGGTTAGATAAGGTGAATACCTACGAGGAGTTCCGGCAGGCCATTCCTGTACGGGATTATGAACAAATGCGACCCTGGGTTGACAGAATCAAAGAAGGCCGCCATAATGTGCTTTGGAAAGGCAAGCCTATCTATTTTGCCAAAACCTCGGGTACTACCAGCGGCACTAAGTACATACCGATAACTAAAGATTCTATTCCTAATCATATTAATACAGCCCGTAATGCCCTGCTCTGTTATATGGCTGAAACGGGAAATACAAAATTTGCGGATGGTAAACTCATTTTTCTATCCGGTTCACCAGAATTGGAAAGAGTAGGCGATATACCAACTGGCAGGTTGAGCGGAATTGTAAATCATCATGTGCCCAAATATCTCCGCACTAACCAGCTACCATCGTATGAAACAAATTGTATAGAAGATTGGGAAACCAAGCTACAGAAAATAGTAGACGAAACTATCAATCAGAATATGACACTCATCAGTGGTATTCCACCATGGATGCAGATGTATTTTGATGAACTGATAAAAAGAAGCGGAAAAAAAGTAGGCGACCTATTCCCAAATTTCAGTGTAATGGTACAGGGCGGAGTAAACTTTGAGCCTTACAAAGCAAAACTGCTGGAAAGTGTGGGCAGAAAGATTGATACGATTGAGTTGTTTCCGGCGAGTGAAGGATTTTTTGCTTTTCAGGATTCGCAGGATGCAGAAGGGATGTTGTTAAACACTAACAGCGGTATCTTCTTTGAATTTGTGCCCGCCGGCGAAATTTTTAATGATAACCCAACAAGGCTATCACTTAAAGATGTAAAAGCCGGAGAAAATTATGCCATGTTGATTAGCAGCAATGCAGGTCTATGGGGATACAATTTAGGCGATACCGTAAAATTTCTTTCAGTGAACCCATACCGGCTGGTTGTAACAGGAAGAACGAAACATTTTATATCCGCTTTCGGTGAACATGTAATTGGCGAAGAAGTGGAAGCCAGTATGCTAAAGGCAGCTCAAGAAGAAAATGTACATGTTACTGAATTTACAGTCGCTCCTTTTGTAAGCGGTGATGAAGGCAAATCCTATCATGAATGGTTTGTGGAATTTGAAAATATACCCGATAATCTTTCTTCTTTTACCGAAAGACTTGACCATAATCTTCGGGAAAAGAATGTTTATTATGACGATTTAATCGGCGGCAATATTTTAAGCCAGTTAAAAATTTCTGTTGTACGCAAAAATGGGTTCATTGATTACATGAAATCAATAGGTAAATTGGGAGGGCAAAATAAAGTACCCCGGTTAAGTAATGACAGAAAGATTGCTGATGAATTAATAAAATGGACTGAAAATCTCCAGACTGTTTAAGCCAATGAATTCAGAACAACAAAAGAAAAGAATAGCCATATTTGGTTCTACGGGTTCCATCGGTACGCAGGCACTCGATGTTATTGCTGCCAATCCCGATAAATTTTCCGCGGAAGTATTAACGGCTCATCATAACGATGAACTATTAATACAACAGGCATTAAAATTCAATCCGAATGTTATAGTAATCGGGGATGAAAAAAAGTATATCAAAGTAAAAGAAGCACTGGCTTCAACTGATGTAAAGGTGTTTGCTGGCGAAAAGGCATTGGAAGAAGTGGCGGCTATGGATTGTTACGATATAATGCTGGCAGCTATCGTAGGCTATGCAGGGCTGAAGCCGACACTTAAAGCGATTGAAAATGGTAAAGCTATAGGGCTGGCCAATAAAGAGACTCTTGTAGTGGCAGGTGATATCGTAATGCGAAAAGCAGTAGAACACAAAGTGCCTATCATCCCTATTGATTCGGAGCACTCTGCTATTTTTCAATGTCTGGTGGGCGAAACAAGAAACCGGATTGAAAAAATTATTCTTACCGCATCTGGCGGGCCATTTATTGGCCGCAAGCCCAACTACCTGGTAAATGTAAAAAGAGAACATGCTTTGCAGCATCCTAACTGGACGATGGGTGCCAAGATTACTATAGATTCAGCCACCTTGATGAATAAAGGGCTGGAGATGATTGAAGCAAAATGGCTGTTCAATTTAAAACCGGCACAGGTACAGGTGGTTATTCATCCGCAAAGTATTATACATAGTATGGTACAGTTTGAAGATGGCAGTATAAAAGCACAGATGGGATTGCCCGACATGAAACTGCCAATTCAGTATGCATTAGGATTCCCCAAAAGAATTAAGAATGATTTTCCCCGGCTTGACTTTAAAAAAGTAAGCACCCTGAATTTTGAAGAGCCTGATGTTAAGACATTCAGAAATTTAGGTCTGGCACAAGAAGCATTAAATAAAGGCGGAAACCTGCCTTGCGTAATGAATGCAGCAAACGAAATTGCTGTGTATGCCTTTCTGCGCAACCGTATTAACTTTCTCGACATGACTGATGCGATAGAAAAAACCATGCAAAACATCCCTTTCATTGCCAATCCCACATTGGAGGAATATTTTGAAAGCGATGGAGAGGCCCGTACCTTCGCAGCCGATATAATTAAACTATAAAAGTTCCCAACCAGTGGTTGGGATGTTTTTTAATATTATGAATAACTTATTAGCTATTGATTGGAGTACTGTTGGTATAAAAGCAGCACAGTTTATCCTTTCGTTTTCTATTCTCATCCTGTTACATGAGTTTGGCCATTATATAACGGCTAAATGGTTTAAATGCCGGGTAGAAAAATTCTATCTCTTCTTTAACCCCTGGTTTTCTTTATGGAAGAAAAAGAAAGGCGAGACGGAATATGGTCTTGGCTGGATACCATTGGGCGGATATGTAAAAATATCCGGGATGATAGATGAGAGTATGGATAAAGAACAAATGAAGCTACCTGCCCAACCTTACGAGTTTCGCAGTAAACCAGCCTGGCAGCGGTTGATTATTATGCTGGGTGGTATTATCGTTAATATCGCTCTTGCTATTCTCATTTTCATTATGATACTATGGGTGTGGGGTAAAGAATATATGCCACCTGCAAATGCAAAGTATGGTATTGCGGCTGATAGTCTTGCTCAGACAATCGGATTAAAAAATGGGGATTTTATTTTAAAAGTGGGTGATAAAGAGGTAAAAAACCTTTTGAAGGTGCGTGGCGATATTGTTTACAATGAAGGACCGAGCACCATTACAGTAAAAAGAGGTGATAGTGTTCTTAGCCTTTCTTATGATAATAAAATAGTACGAAAGCTCAATACAAGAGATGCCGGTAATTTTATTTCTGTCAGAGCTCCATTTATAATTGACAAATTTGCAAAAGAGTCCAATGCAGAAAAAGCCGGTATGAAAAGTGGTGACAGGATAATAGGTGTTAACGGTGTACCAGCCTTATATTATAACGACTTTACAGAATTGGTGAAGAATAAGAGAAATGAAAAAGCTGACTTTGCAGTTTTACGGGGAGCTGATACATTATCTATTTCAGTAGAATTAGATAAAAATGGAAAACTCGGTGTAAATGCAAAAAATCTTGACGATATCGGCTTTCAGTTTGAGACACAAAAATATTCCTTCTTCCAGGCCATACCCGCAGGTTTTAATGAATGCTGGAGCACCTTAGGTAATTATATGAAGGGGCTGAAGCAGTTGTTTAATGGAAAAGCAAAAGCAAGTGAGTCGGTAGGAAGTGTGTTTAGTATCGGAGGTATTTATCCCGGTGTGTGGGACTGGCAGATATTCTGGACACTTACAGCTGTGTTCAGCATTATACTTGCATTCATGAACATATTGCCAATACCAGGCCTGGATGGTGGCCATGCGTTGTTTACATTGGTAGAAATGATTACCGGACGTAAACCAAGCGATAAGTTCCTGGAATATGCGCAAATGGTAGGTATGGTTTTATTGTTAGGCCTGATGGCTTATGCTCTTGGTCTTGACATTTTTAGAATGTTCAAGTAGAAATTATAACTCAATTCCAATCTTCTTCATAAGAATAGAGGCGTTCATGCTCTGGCAGACGCCTCTTTTTAATTTATAATCGAAATATAATTCTTCATTTGCCACCTGTACATCGAAATGATAATTGTGTATGCTACCTGGAAATTCTTTTTCCAAGTTTGCCAGTTCCAAATCGTGGGTGGCTATTAACCCGGCGGCGTGGTGTTGTATTAATTGTTTGATGAGGGCTTTTGAACCTGTATGTCTGTCGGCGGAATTGGTGCCCCGTAATATTTCATCAAGCAATAGGAACACTTTTTTATTTGCATACACCGCATCAATTATCTCTTTTAGTTTTTTGAGTTCTGCATAAAAAGTGGAAGTGCTTTCTTCCAGGTTATCACTTATTCGCATACTGCTCATTACTTTCATTGGAGACACAGTAAGGCTTTTTGCACATACCGGCGAGCCCATCATGGCCAATACAATGTTTACTCCTATACTTCTTAAAAAAGTGCTTTTACCTGCCATGTTAGAACCTGTAATAAGGTTCATCTGGTTCAGCCCTTCAGTATAAAAAGAACTCACGACAAGTTTTTCTTCTGGAATTAATGGGTGACCTATTTCATCACCACTAAAAACACCTTCCCCGGATGAAATGACAGGGAATGCCCAGCCCGGATGATTAAAAGAAAGATTGGCAACAGAGGAGAGTGATTCTATTTCCGCAAGGGCCGCAAACCAATTATCAATATTTTCTTTATTGGATGTTTTCCATTTTTCCAATGCGAATATCTGCTGTAAATCCCAGTAAAGAAAAATGTTCAGGGGAAGAAAAGCAACGGGATTCAACCGGATATCAAGCCGGTCAAGTATATTTTTAAGTTCTTTTATTTTCTTCGAAGAAGAGAGTAAGCCAGCCGAATATTTTTCTTTAATATTATTTAATAGAACGCTTTGAAATTCTTTCTTTTCGATCCAGCCGATACTGGCCGATAAAGATTCTAATTGCGATGCTATTTTACCAAGCTGAAGATAATCCCGCATAATTTTTTTTGAAACCAGTAAAGACCCAATTAGTTGTAAAAAGAGTAAAGCGTAAAAAATCGGGGAGGGTATAATGCCGGCAATATGAAGTAGCAAAAATGAAAAACTCATAAGCGGCAGAACAAACCGGAATACATTCCAATATTGTTTAGTTATAAAACGGGCTGGCTCCTGTAGCCAGCCGTTAATTCTCTGCTGCATGGAAACTGTAATTACTGTTTTCATGCCAAAAGATTGCAGTTGCTGCCTCCAGTCTAACTCTTGTGAGAGTTCTTTAACAGCATCTTGTCGCAAAGCAATAACTGCGGACGTAGCAGGGCTTAGCATCCAGTCAGTCATTAACCTGTTGCCTTGTTCACTATTAGTGCGATTAATATATTGATATATAGATGCCCGGCCGAAAATATCTAAATCATTGGCATACTCATGATGCGAAGGCTTATAAGTGATACCATCTGGCAAGTCAGTAAAACGATGCTGTAAAACTTCAATCTCTGTTTCGTTAATCTGTATTAAACGTTGCAGGTTATTCATGGACTCTTTATTAGTCAGATCTTTTGAGAGAATATAAAAGAAGAGAATAATAAGTAATGCCGGGATAAAAATAATTGTAAACATTGCATTTGTCCATATCCACCAGAGGCTTACAAAGGCAAAACCAATTGTAATAAACCTAAGCCAGCCAAATAGGGAGCTTCTTTTACTAAGTTTACTCAACGTTGACCGGCATAACGAGATTTGTTCCTGATAAATTGAAGAAGAATTTTTTACTGCCATCTGGTAAAAATAACTAATTCAGGGAGTATGCTTTGCATGCAATAAAATAACAAGGGTTAACTTATTATTTAAAAATGTAACGGTAAAGAGTGTTATTTTTGTAAACTGTTTTATTGAATAGTTAAATGGGGGCGTTTGGTTTAGACAGCATAGATCTTTGAGAGTGTAAGCATGTACTGCGTTGCGTAATTAGCAGTTAAATCTGAATACGAAACCTATAAATGGCAATACTCAGTATGCCATGGCTGCCTAATCAGTGATTAAGTAGTCATTAGGGCCGCCGGGCCGGTTGACTTGTTACCATGCCCCGCCGCCGACTTAAAAACAAAACAAGTTGCTGCAATCAAAGGCTGTGCTGATTGCTTAAGAACATACAGCTACGGAAGTAATCGGTTGCCGGTTTCCAGTTGCTTCCCGACATAACAAAACAGGATAAACATGTAGAAAGCTTTCGGCGAATATGTTTGGACACCGGTTCGACTCCGGTCGCCTCCACTTTCAGCCGCCCTGCCTTTGGCAGAGCGGCTTTATTTTTTATGTCTTTGTTCCAGTATCTTTATTACATCGTTCAGGCGGAAATCCTTTGCCTGCAGCAAAATAAGATAGTGAAAAAGAAGGTCTGCGGCTTCACCAAGGAATTTTTCTTTATCAGAGTCTTTGCTTTCGATAACTAATTCTACCGCTTCTTCACCAACTTTTTGTGCAATCTTATTTATACCCTTATCAAAAAGAGAAGATGTATAGGAAGTAATATTAGTCGGAGTAACTTTCCGTTGAGCAATTATTTGTTCTAATTTGTCTAATGTAAAAGCAGAATTTGTTTCTTTAAAACAAGTATCACTCCCTTTATGACAAACGGGGCCAGTTGGGTCAGCTTTGATTAATAAAGTATCATTATCACAGTCAGCTAGTATTTCTTTTACTTCCAGAAAATTCCCGGAAGTTTCGCCTTTGGTCCATAAGCGTTGCTTACTTCTACTGAAAAAAGCTATTCTGTTTTCTTTTTTTGTTTTGGTTAATGCTTCTTCATTCATAAAGCCAAGCATCAACACCTTTTGAGTGGAATTATCCTGCACAATTACAGGAACTAAGCCATCGTGGTATTTTGAAAAATCGGGGTTCATCGTCTTACAGGAATTTTATTGTTTGCTAAATATGTTTTTAAGCCGGGAATTGTTAGTTCTTTATAATGAAAAATGCTTGCGGCGAGAGCCGCATCAGCGTTAGCTTCCAAGAACACTTCGGTAAAATGTTCTGCTGTACCTGCGCCCCCGGATGCAATTACAGGAATTGTCACCGCCTGAACAACCTGTTTTGTAATAGCAAGTGCAAAACCAGACTTAGTACCGTCATGCTCCATAGAAGTTAGTAATATTTCTCCCGCACCCCGGTTGGCAATTTCTTTAGCCCAGTTTGTTGCCAGAAGGGTAGTGGTATT
>Ga0209023_10008126_pt1 | contig 10597 bp, 9 predicted proteins | sample LakOneMetagenome_FD_187468 | JGI IMG/M metagenome (GOLD analysis project Ga0209023, IMG submission 187468) | Freshwater and sediment microbial communities from Lake Erie, Canada (SPAdes) (version 2) | ecosystem: Environmental > Aquatic > Freshwater > Lentic | place: Lake Erie, Canada | collected...
CGCGGCACCGAGCAGGGCATGGGCAGCTTCGACCAATCGCTGCTGGCCCTGGTGGAGGCCGGCTCCATCACTCCGGCCGAGGCCGTGGCCAATGCCGACAACCGCACCGACGTCACCCTGCGCCTGCGCCTGGCATCGGGCAATTCATTGGCCATCGACGATGGCGGCATGCAGATGGCCGAGAAGCCGCGCGACTCGAGGTTCTGACGCCGCCGCCTTGCCCGGGCGGCTGCAGCGCCCTCATTCAGCCGCAGTTTTCACCACGGCATACCTTTGCAGCGTGCGCTTGCGCGCCTCGTCGTGGTCCACGATGGGGTGCGGGTAGGTGCTGCCCAGCACCACCCCGGCTGCCTGCAGCTCCAGCGGCTTGGCTGCCCACGGGGCATGCAGTGCCGCATCGGGCAGGGCGGCCAGCTGCGGCAGGTACTTGCGGATGAACTGGCCCTTGGCGTCGAACTTCTCGCTCTGGCTCACCGGGTTGAAGATGCGGAAATAGGGCTGCGCATCGCAGCCGCTGGAGCTGGCCCACTGCCAACCGCCGTTGTTGGCCGCCAGGTCGAAGTCGTTGAGGTGGGTGGCAAAGTAGCCCTCGCCCCAGCGCCAGTCGATGCCCAGGTCCTTCACCAGAAAGCTCGCCACCACCATGCGCAGGCGGTTGTGCATGTAGCCCGTCTGGTTGATTTGCGCCATGGCCGCATCCACCAGCGGATAACCGGTGCGCCCCTGGCACCAAGCCGCAAACAGGGCATCAGCCTCAGCGCCGGATTCCCACTGGATCGCGTCATAGGCGGGCTTGAAGCTGTGGCCGACCACGTGAGGATGGTGGTGCAGGATCTGAAAGTAGAAGTCTCTCCAGATCAGCTCACTGAGCCAGGTGGTGGCGCCCGGATCGCCTTCGAGCATGAGCCTGTGCGCAGTGCGCGCGAGCAGGCGCGGCGAAATGGTGCCAAAACGCAGGTGCACGCTGAGGTAGCTGGGCCCTTTCACGGCCGGAAAGTTGCGCGTCTCCTCGTACCGCTCGATGCGGCCAAGGAAATCGTCGAACAACTGCTGCGCGCCGCTTGCGCCAGTGGGCAGTTTGAGCTGTGACAGCGCAGTGGTCTCGAAGCCCAGCGACACGAGCGTGGGTACGGGTTGGCAATAAAGCGGTGGGCGCGGTGCCAAGCGGTGTGCATGGCGCTCCACAGGATAGCTTTTGAGCTGAAAGGCGTCGATCTTCTTGAGCCAAGCGTTTTTGTAGGGCGTGAACACGCTGTACGGGTTACCGGTCTGCGTCAGCACCTCGCTGCGCTCCAGCAGGGTGTGGTCCTTGTAGGCGTGAAAGTCCCTTCCGGCAGCAGCCAGCCGTGTGCGCACCCGACTGTCGCGTTCCAGTGCGAGGGGCTCGTCATCATGGTTGGCAAACACGGCCTGCACGCCCAGGGTGTCGGCCAGTGCGGGAATGGCATCGCTGGCCACCGCGTGCAGCACGATGAGGCCACCCTGTGCGTGCCCGGAAAGCGTCCGCAGCGTTTCATCGAGTTCGACCAGCGACTCGCGTATGAACTCCACCCGCCGGTCGGCAGGGGGCAGGGCGTCGAGGATATCGAGGTCGAAAACAAAGGCGCAGTGCACCTGCTGGCACTGTGTCAGTGCGCGGTACAGGGCGGCCTGATCGTTGGCGCGCAGATCGCGGCGGAACCAGACAAGGCCGCTGGGGTAAGAAGGCTCGGAGGAGGGTGCCATGTTCACCGTTAAAATTACCGGATGTCTTTCGATTCTGCGCCCATCAACCTGACGCATCATTTCCTGATCGCGATGCCCGGTCTGGAAGATGAGTCTTTCTCGCGCAGCGTTGTTTACCTGTGCGAGCACAGCGAACGCGGTGCACTCGGCCTCATCATCAACAAGCCCTCGGACATCACCCTCAAGAGCCTTTTTGACAAGGTGGATCTGTCACTGCGGCGCGAAGATCTCACCCGGGAGCCGGTGTTCCAGGGCGGCCCGGTGCAGACCGAGCGGGGTTTTGTGCTGCACGAGCCCATGCTCATGGACCGTGCAGAAACCGACGAATCGGCCTATGCCTCCACCATGACCATTCCCGGCGGGCTGGAGATGACCACCTCCAAGGATGTGCTCGAAGCGTTGTCCACGGGTGCAGGCCCCCGCCGTGTGCTCATCACGCTGGGGTATGCGTCGTGGGGGGAGGGACAGCTCGAATCCGAACTGGCCGAAAATGCCTGGCTCACTGTGGCCGCCGATCTGTCAGTGATCTTCGACACCCCTGTGCCAGAGCGTTACGATCGCGCCCTGTCGCTGCTGGGCCTCAAGGCCTGGATGCTGTCGCCCGAGGCGGGGCACGCATGACCGGCTTGCCCGCTCAGCCAGCCGTTCCTGCGCATTTCCAGACCTTTCTTGCATTCGATTTTGGCCTCAAGCGCACAGGTGTAGCCTCGGGCAACCGCATGTTGCGCAGCGCCACGCCGCAGGCCACCATCAAGGCCGAGGGTGATGCCCGCTTTGTGCAGGTGGCACAGCGCATCAAAGAGTGGCAGCCCGACGCGCTGGTGATCGGCGTGCCTTACCACCCCGATGGCGCCAGCCACGAGAACACTGAGCGAGCGCTCAAGTTCGGCCGCCAGTTGCGCGGCCGTTTTGGTTTGCAGGTGTTCGAGGTGGACGAACGCTATAGCACCACCGAGGCCATTGCGGGTGGTGCCAAGGATGCAGACGCTGCGTCGGCCTGCATCATCCTGGAACAGTTTTTGAGGAATCTCCCATGACCACTCCATCCCCCGGAATGTCCGGCAGCCTGGTGCTTGACGCCGAGGCGCTTTACCGCGAGCTGCTGCGCGGTGTGCGCAGCATGCTGACCCCCACCACGCGACTGGCGGGCATTGCCTCGGGCGGTGCATGGTTGGCCGAGCGCCTGCAAAAGGATCTGGGGCTGGAAGGGCCTGCCGGGGTGCTCTCGTCGGTGATGCACCGGGATGACTTCGCCCAGCGCGGCCTGTCGGCCAGTGCGCAGACCGCGCTGCCCTTTGATGTGAACGGCGCCGACGTGCTGGTGCTCGACGACGTGCTCTATACCGGCCGCACCATCCGCGCCGTGCTCAATGAGCTGTTCGACTACGGCCGCCCCGCCAGCGTGCGCCTGGCCGTGCTCGTGGACCGTGGCGGGCGCGAGCTGCCGGTGCAGGCCGACTTTGCCGCCGCCCGCGTGGCTCTGCCAGGCAGTCAGTCGCTGGCCCTGGCGCGTGACGACAGCGGTACCTTCCAATTCCAAGTCAAAGAGGCCTGACCGTGCTGCACAAGCGCAACCCCCAACTCAACGGCAACGGCGAACTCATCCACCTGCTGTCCATCGAAGGCCTGCCGCGCGACATCGTCACGCACATCCTCGACACGGCTACCAATTTCGTTTCGGTGAATGACCGCGAAGTGAAGAAGGTGCCCTTGCTTCGTGGCAAGAGCGTGTTCAACCTGTTCTTCGAAAACAGCACACGCACGCGCACCACGTTCGAGATCGCGGCCAAGCGCCTGTCGGCCGACGTGCTCAACCTCGACATCGCACGCAGCTCGGCCAGCAAAGGCGAGTCGCTGCTCGACACCATTGCCAACCTCTCGGCCATGGCGGCCGATCTGTTCGTGGTGCGGCACAGCGAGTCGGGCGCGCCCTACCTCATCGCCCAGCATGTGGCGCCGCATGTGCATGTGATCAACGCGGGCGACGGCCGCCATGCCCACCCCACGCAGGGGCTGCTGGACATGTACACCATCCGCCACTACAAAAAAGATTTCAGCAACCTCACCGTGGCCATCGTGGGCGACGTGCTGCACTCGCGCGTGGCGCGCTCCGACATCCATGGCCTGACCACCCTGGGCTGCCCCGAAGTGCGCGTGGTGGGTCCGCGCACGCTGGTGCCGTCCGACATGGCGCAGATGGGCGTGCGCGTGTGCCACACCCTCGAAGAGGGCATCAAGGACGCTGATGTGGTCATCACCCTGCGCCTGCAGAACGAACGCATGAGCGGTGCGCTGCTGCCGTCCAGCCAAGAGTATTTCAAGAGCTTTGGCCTCACGCCCGAAAAGCTGCAGCTGGCCAAACCCGATGCCATCGTGATGCACCCCGGACCCATCAATCGGGGGGTGGAGATCGACTCGGCCGTGGTCGATGGACCGCAGGCCGTGATCCTGCCGCAGGTGACGTTTGGCATTGCGGTGCGTATGGCCGTGATGTCCATCGTTGCCGGTAATGAGGCATGACGCTCGGAATGAATACTCCTGTTTTCATAGCTGCTGGCGCTTATTCCATAGGTGCTTGCGGCCAATTTTGCTTGAAATCATGAAGATACTGATCCAGAACGGCCGTGTGATCGACCCCGCCTCGGGCTTTGATCAGACCTGCGACATCGCACTGGCCGCAGGCCGCATTGTGGGCGTGAACCGCGTGCCGCCCGAGTTCGCGCCCAACCGCACCATCAATGCCGTCGGCTGCATCGTGCTGCCGGGCCTGGTGGACCTGGCCGCGCGCCTGCGCGAGCCCGGCCACGAGCACGAAGGCATGCTCGAATCAGAAATGGCCGCCGCCGTGGCCGGGGGCGTTACCAGCTTGGTCTGCCCGCCCGACACCGACCCCGTGCTCGACGAGCCCGGCCTGGTGGAGATGCTCAAGTTCCGCGCCGAGAAGCTGCACCAGTCGCGCCTGTTCCCGCTGGGGGCACTCACCCGCAATCTCGCAGGCGAGGTGCTGACCGAAATGGCCGAGCTCACCGAATCCGGCTGCGTAGGCTTCGGCCAGGCCGAGGTGCCGCTGGCCAGCACCCAGGTGCTGCAGCGCGCGCTGCAATACGCGGCCACCTTCGGCTACACCGTCTGGCTGCGTCCGCAAGAGATGCACCTGGGCAAGGGCGTGGCCGCCAGTGGCCCGCTGGCCACGCGCCTGGGATTGTCGGGCGTGCCCGTGGCGGCCGAAACGATTGCATTGCACACCATCTTCGAGCTGCTCAAGACCACCGGCGCCCGCGTGCACCTGTGCCGCATGAGCAGCGCTGCGGGCGTGGAGCTGCTGCGCCGCGCCAAGGCCGAGGGCCTCAAGGTCACGGCCGATGTGAGCATCAACTCGCTACACCTTACCGATGTGGACATCGGCTTCTTTGACAGCCGCGCCCGCCTGACGCCGCCGCTGCGCCAGCAGCGCGACCGCGATGCGCTCAACGCCGCGCTGGCCGACGGCACCATCGATGCCCTGGTGTCCGACCACAACCCGGTCGACGAAGACGCCAAGACCCTGCCCTTTGCTGAGGCCGAGCCCGGCGCTACCGGGCTGGAGCTGCTCTTGTCGCTCGCGCTCAAATGGTCTCAGGGCAGTGGAGTGCCGCTACAGCGCGCGCTGGCCGCCGTGACTTCTGAGCCTGCGCGGGTGCTTGGCAATGCCCTGGGCACCTTGCAGGCCAGCGTGGGCCAGATCGTGGAGGGTGGCGTGGGTGACATTTGCATCCTGGACCCCCACGCTGCCTGGACGGTGCAGGCAAACGCCTTGCGCAGCCAGGGCAAACACACGCCGTTTTCTGGCTATGAGCTGCCGGGCTGTGTGCGCATGACGCTGGTGGGTGGGCAGGTCGCCTTTGAACGATGACGCCTGTGCCGCGAAGCCCTGCCGCTTATGGCCACTACCTGGCCGCCTGTGGCGCAGGCCTGGTGCGCGTGCGGCGGGGGCGGTGCCTGGAATGCACCAACGCCCGCGTCCTTTGACATGAAACAGTTGCGTGCGGTGTGGCGCTTGCTGCGTCTGGTGGGCCACATTGCCCATGGGTTGTGGGTGGTGGCGCTGCGTTTTCCCACGCTTTCGCCAGACCAGCAGCATGCGCGTGTGCAGGTCTGGTCGCAGCAATTGCTGGCGCTGGCGGGCGTGCATCTGCGGGTGGTGGGTGAGCCGCCGATCACCGGGCCGGTGATGCTCGTGGCCAACCATATCTCCTGGCTCGATATTCCCGTGATGCACGCGGCACGCCATTGCCGTTTTGTGTCCAAGTCCGATGTCAAGGGCTGGCCGTTGATCGGCACCTTGGCGACCGCTGCGGGCACGCTGTATATCGAGCGCAGTTCCCGCCGCGATGCCTTGCGCATGGTGCGGTCCATGCAAGAGGCCCTGGAGCGCGGTGAAGTGCTGGCCGTGTTCCCTGAGGGCACCACGGGCGACGGCCGCGCGATGCTGCCTTTTCACGCCAACCTGATCCAGGCGGCCGTGTCTGCCCAGGCCCCTGTGCAGCCCGTGGGCCTGCGTTTTGCTGACCAGGCCAGTGGTGCGACCAGCTTTGCGCCCAGTTATATCGGCGACGAAACCTTGGTGGGCTCCATCTGGCGCACGTTGTGCGCACCGCCCATCGAGGCGGTGGTGCACTACGGCCCGGCCGAGCTGCCCGCCGGCCGTGATCGGCGTGCCTGGACGGAGCACCTGCACACCACCGTGGACCAGCTGCGGCGAGGCTGAGACCGGTCACCGGCTGCCGGGGATGCATCAACCTGGACCTTCTGGGCCGCACAGAGACCCGTGGGCCAGTGGATCAACGACCGCTGTGCGTGGCCTTTGTGGGGCGCGATGGATACTGGTGGCTCTTAGCAACGCTGACGGAGGTCCCGGGCCACAAAAGCGGGCATATTCCACGTCCGGGGCTGACTAATGCGTGCAACAGCCTTCAAGTGCATTCCGTAGCACGTATCGTTCTCGTCTTTCCGCCTGCGCACCCCGTGCAGGCTGTTCCATCCACTGCCGGGAGGGCACCGTGAACCTGATTGAACGCATCAAGAACATTCTTTTGCAACCCAAGGAAACCTGGGCCGTCATCGACGCCGAGAGCACCGATGTACCCACCTTGTTCACACGCTACGCCATGATCCTGGCCGCTATTCCGGCGATGTGTGGCTTCATCGGCATGTCGCTGATCGGCTTTGGCGGCTTCGGCGTCACCATTCGGGTGCCCTTTGTGTCGGGGTTGGTGAACATGGTGGTGTCCTATGTGCTGAGCCTTGTGGGCGTGTTTGTGCTGGGGCTCATCATTGATGCGCTGGCCCCCACGTTCGGCGGGCGCAAGAGCTCCATCCAGGCACTCAAGGTGGCGGTGTATGCCAGCACGGCGGCCATGTTGGGCGGCGTGTTCAGCCTGCTGCCTTCTTTGTCCGTGCTGGGGGTTCTTGCAGCGCTGTACTCCATCTATTTGATCTACACCGGTTTGCCGGCCCTGATGAAGAACCTGCCCGAGAAATCGGTGGTGTACACCGTGGTCGTGGTCGTGGCGGCCATCGTGGTGGGCGTGATCATTGCGGCGGTCAGTTCGATCTTCATTCCCAGTGGGGGGGCCATGTTCAGCGGTGCTGCGGGGCCGGCCATCACCATGAACACGCCGGGCGGCAAGGTATCTATCGAAACCGCAGGCCTTGAAGCGGCGGGCAAGAAAATGGAAGAAGCCGCGCGCAAGATGAAGGAGGCCCAAAAGAGCCAGGACCCGGCCGCCATGGCCGAGGCCACGGGCAACGCCGCCAAAGCGGCCGCAGGCATGTTTGGCGGAGGCCAGGCCATTGCCGCACAGTCGCTGAAAGCGGCGCTGCCAGAAAAGCTCGCTGGCCTGCCCCGCACCGGCTTTGATGTGCAGGATGGCGCTGCGCTGGGTTTGCCCACCAGCCAGGCCAGTGCGCAATACGGCAGTGATGACAAACAGGTACGCCTGGAGATCATCGACGTGGGAGGACTGGGGCAGATGGCGCAGATGGCCATGGGCATGACGGAGAGCGAGAAGGAAGACCAGACCAGCGCTGAGAAAACCTGGCAAGCGGGTGGCCGCACCCTGCACCAGCGGTATGAGAAGGACGGCAGCCACGCCGAATTCAAGACCATTTTGAAGAACGGCCTGGTGGTCAGCATTGAAGGCGACCATGTGAGCGTCAAGGACCTGCAGAGTTATCTGTCGCAGGTGGATCTCAACAGCCTGGAGGCGTTGCAGCGCAAAGGCAAGACGTGATGGAGGCCTCGGCCACAGTCTGCTGGTGACCTGATCGTTGAGTAGCCTTCAGCGTGCTGGGCCTTGGCTCTTGGGCCATCGACCGTTTCAACTGAGCTATGCCGATTAGGCTGGTGCTGCCCCCCACCCTAGTGAGGTGGTAACTGCGCGGGTTTTCAGTAGAAACTGCTATCTAAATGGTAGCTGATCGCGCTTTCTGCATAAGCGCTATAGGCTGTTTTTAGGCTCTTCTAGCGAATAGTAGTGATGGAACTCGCCGCACTTCTGAAGACGGCGATTTCGACGTACGACATTTATCGAGTGCATCACTAGCATTCGCTAGAAGAGCCTGTTTTTATTTGAATATTGCCGCATTGGGGCCGCACACCCTCAGGTGCGCGGGAACGTCACCACGTGGTCCACCTGCGCGCGGATGCCGATCCACTCGCCCACCGCGTGGTCGTGGTGGCTGGGCACGTGGGCCAGCAGGGTGTGGCCGTCGGCCAGGCGCAGCGTGTAGAGAAACTCAGACCCCCGAAATGATTTGCGCAGGATTTGCGCCTGAACGGGCGCATGGTCGTCGTGCACCACGTCGTCCGCGCGCAGCAGCACATCGCATTCGCCTGCGGGGTAGCTGGCGGGCAGAGGGCATTCGTCCAAATCGGTCAGTTCGCCCAGCGGCGTTTGTGCGACCACGTTGTTACCGCGCTGTACCAGCGTGGCAGGTGCAAACACACCGTGCCCGATGAAATCGGCCACAAACCGCGTGGCAGGCCGGTGGTAGAGCGTGTAGGCATCGTCCCATTGGTGAAGTTGGCCTTCGTGCATGACACCAATCACGTCACCAATCGCAAAGGCCTCCAGCTGGTCGTGGGTTACGAAAAGCGCCGTGGCGCCTGCCGCCTTGAGGATGCCGCGCACCTCATGGGCCAGGCGCTCGCGCAGGTCCACGTCGAGGTTGGAAAAAGGTTCATCCAGCAGCATGAGCTGTGGGCGCGGTGCCAGTGCCCGGGCCAGCGCCACGCGCTGCTGTTGCCCGCCAGACAGTTCATGCGGAAAGCGGCTCTCGCTGCCTTCAAGCCCCACCAGGTGCAGCACCTCGGCCACCCGTGCAGCCTGCTCGGCGCGCGGCAGCTGGTGGATGCCGAACGCGACGTTGCGCCCGACTGAAAGGTGCGGGAACAGCGCATAGTCCTGAAACACCATGCCAATGCGCCGATGTTCTGGTGCGACGTTGACGGTGGCGCCGCTCACCACCCGCCCGGTCAGGCGGATCTGGCCCGCCGAGGCGGGCTCCAGCCCGGCCACGGCACGCAACAACGTGGTTTTGCCGCACCCCGAGGGCCCGATCAACACCCCGATGTCGCCCGCATTGAGGTTCAGCGTGACGCCTTGAACGGCGGCCTGTGCGCGACCGGGGTAGCGCACTTCGAGTTGGGAGACCTCTAGAAACATGGCGATATTCTAGGCCGCGCGCCATGAATGCTTAAAATTCGCATTTGCATTCCCCGGCGGTCCTGGATCGTTTCTCAGAGACCGGGCGTGCGCTTTGAATCTTCTGCCGAGCCCCCTTCCTTGCGCCGCACACCCTTTGCTTATCGCTCCATTCCCCTGATCCTGTTCGCGGGCTTCCTGGCTCTGCCTGTGTTGGCTGTGCTGGCGTCGTGGCTGCCGTGGCCACTGTCAGGACCTGGCGATGCCCAGGCGGGCCCCATCCTGCGGGAGATGGCAGCCACCATCTTGCCCGGGTATGTATGGACTACGCTCTGGCTGGGCCTCCTGGTGGCGCTGGGCGCCGCCATTGTGGGCACCGGCGCTGCGGCCACGGTGACGCTGTTCGACTTTCCGGGCCGTCGCACCATGGAATGGCTGCTGTTGTTGCCATTGGCCATGCCCGCTTATGTCACGGCCTACGCATACACCGACTTTTTGCAGTTCAGCGGCCCGCTGCAGGTGGGCTTGCGCAACACCTTTGGCCTGGAAGGCCGCCTGCTGCCCGAGGTGCGCAGCCTGGGCGGGGCCGTGTGGGTGTTCATCTTTTCGCTCTATCCCTATGTGTACCTGCTGGCCCGCACGGCGCTGGGCGAACGTGCGGCCCACCTCATGGAGGCCGCGCGCCTGCTGGGTGCGCCGCTGCCGCGTCGCATCCGCGCCGTGGCGCTGCCCCTGGCGCGCCCGGCCGTGGCCGCTGGTGTGGCGCTGGTGCTGATGGAGACCCTGGCTGACTTTGGCGTCGCCAGCTATTTCGGCATCCAGACCTTCACCACCGGCATCTACAAGGCCTGGCTGTCGATGGACAACCGTCTGGCGGCCGCGCAATTGGCCACGATGCTGCTGGTGGTGGTGATGGCGCTGTTGCACGTGGAGCAGCGCGCCCAGAAGCGCATGCGTTTTTCGGTCAGTGGCGGGCGCGCGGGGTCGTCCGAGGCCCAGCCGCTTTTGCTCGTGGGCGCACGCCGGTGGCTGGCGTGGGCTGTTTGCACCGTGCCGGTGATCATGGGTTTTGTGGCCCCGGTGGCCTTCATGCTACGACCCCTGGCGGCCGACTGGTCGGTGTTGCCCTGGGCGCGTTTTCTGGACTGGGGCTGGAACAGCGTGCGCCTGGGTGGCATCACGGCAGG
>Ga0209023_10008127_pt1 | contig 10596 bp, 8 predicted proteins | sample LakOneMetagenome_FD_187468 | JGI IMG/M metagenome (GOLD analysis project Ga0209023, IMG submission 187468) | Freshwater and sediment microbial communities from Lake Erie, Canada (SPAdes) (version 2) | ecosystem: Environmental > Aquatic > Freshwater > Lentic | place: Lake Erie, Canada | collected...
CCATTGCATCTGCAAGCGCCTGAGCGACGGCGACGAACGCAACGAGCCCCGGAGCTCCCCCACCACGCTCGTCGGTCGGGACCACAAGCGTCTGCGCGGCGCGCGCAATCGGCGAAAGGCTGGAATCCACCATCGACACGGCGGGAATCCCCAGTGCCCGCGCCGCTTGCAGCGCGGCATCAGCCACGGCGGTCTCACGACCGACAGCGACGGCCAGAACGGCGGCGTTGCGCTCCAGGCTCTTGAGACGAGCAATGAACCGCGGACTCAGATTTTCGATGACCACGACGGGACGGCCGGCACGCTCAATGCGCTCTTCAATGAGCGCAATGATCGGACGGGCATGGCCCTCTCCAGCGATGACGATCGGGGAGCGACCGGCGAGCGCGGTGGCGATCGGTGCGATGCCTTCCTGCCCGATCCGGGCAAGTGCATCGTCAAGCGCGAGATGGTCGGCGGCGAACAAACTTTCGATGCCTTCGCGTCCGGTGAACAGCCCGAGCTGGCCGGCTCGGCGCGGCGGGAGCGCCGGCCGTTGCGCCGCACGAACCGTGCGCTGCAGCTCAGGATAGCCGCTGTATCCGAGCGCCTGCGCAAAGCGGACGACGGTTGCGGGGCTGCAGTGGGCCGCATGTGCGACCTCGTGCGCCGAAAGGAGCGGAAGCTCGGCGATGTGATCTACGAGGTACCGTGCCAGCGCCTGCTGGGCAGGGCTGAAGGACTCGTAGTCGCGGCGCAGCCGCTCGGCAAGGGTATGGGCGTCAGGTGGCATCGCGATTCAGGTTCGACGCCACCCGCGTCTTCCCCTGCTTCAGGCGTGGGCTTCCTGCACCGACCCGTCGGACGGGGATGTCGCCGGGTTCCCATCGGCCGCCGCGGCGGCCGTTGCCGTCGCCTGCGCGCGCTGCAATGCGGCGGCCTCCGGGCTCCCGACTGGTGGCCAAGTCAGATCCTGCGGTTCCAACGTGGACAGGTCGACCGTGGCATCGTCCGCCGCCCGGCCGGCGTGTGAGCGGATCGCATCTTCGAACAGGTTGCGCACCTCGCGCGCGTTTCCGAACGTCGGTCCCGCGCTCGCCGTCATCGTGGTGGTGACATTGAGGAGCGCCGCCTCGGCAGCCGTCGACAGGTGGTAGTCGTACTTGCTCATCATCCGGCGGAAGATCTCCGCGAGCTCCTGCGGCGTGTAGGACGGAAACTGCAGGATCGTCGAAAACCTGCTGCGCAATCCGGGGTTGCTGTCGAGGAGCTTGGCCATGGGGCCGTCGTAGCCGGCGAGAATCACGGCAAGGCGTTCACGTTCGTCCTCCATGCGCTTCAAGAGTGCCGAGATGGCCTCACCACCGAAGTCCTGCTCGCCCCCGCTTTGCAGTGTGTAGGCCTCGTCGATGAAGAGCACACCATCGAGCGCCTGCTGGACGACCTTGTCCACCTTCAAGGCCGTTTGGCCGACGTAGCCCGCGACGATTCCGGCCCGGTCCGTCTCGATCAGGTGTCCGGTGCGCAGCACGTCAAGCCCCATGTAGATCCGCCCGATGAGTCGGGCGACCGTCGTCTTGCCGGTTCCCGGCGGTCCCACGAACACCAGGTGAAGGCCGATCTCGGGAACCTTCTTGCCCTCGTCGCGACGGCGGCGCTGAACGGCGATCAGATCGACAAGCCGATCGATCTCGGCCTTCACATCCGCCAGGCCCACAAGATCGTGCAGCTCGGCGAGTGCGCCGGCGAGTTCGGCCGCCCGCTGTTCGGCGGTCAGTTCGGGTGGGGCCGCACCGTCGGGTGCCGCGGCAGGGCTTCCACCGGCCGCCACTTGCCGCGCCTGCTCCCCCTGCCCTGCCGCGTCCAGCGCTTGCGACCACTCTGAACGCACCGACGCCACGACGTCGGGATCCACGGGGCGTGCACCGGCGGCGGCCGTCACCGCCCGGCCAAGCGCGTCGGCGGCTCCGGCATTGTCGCCCTGTGCGCTGAGGACGGTGCCGAGGGCTCGAAGTGAGCGCACGGTCGCCCAGTCCGCGCCACGAATGCGGTCGGCGAGCTCCACGGCCTCTTCGAGGGCGGTTCGTGCGCCGGCCAGATCACCGGCACGTTGACGTGCGACGCCAAGGTCGGCAAGCCATCCACTGGCAAGCAGGTCGATGCGACCCGCGGTACGGGCGACGCCCACGGCCACCGCCAACTTCTGTGCGGCCGCCCCCGGGTCGTCCTGGGCCAAGGCGAGTTGCCCCTCCATCCGTGCGATGGTCGCGGTGTGCACCGGGTCGCTCACGTCGTGCGCGACGCGCGTCAACAGATCCTTCGCCTGATCAAGGTGGCCGGCTGCCATGGCCCGGTCGAAGGCACTCGTGACCACCGCAAGACGATCTGTTGGCACGGACATCCTCCGTCGGGGGTGAACTCGCGAGGGCAAGTCTACGACGTCGGCGCACGCGCATCAGCAGACCCTCGCCCGACGCACATCCGTCTCGGGGGTCCGCCGCCGCCGCGTATCATTGACCGGTGTCGTCCCCGCTTTTGAACGCCCCGCTGGCTGTCACCTGGACCAGAATCATCGCCATTCCGGCGTTGATGGTGCTTCTGCTTGTCGACGAAGGCCACATTCCGGGTGGGCGCTGGCTGGCCTTTGGCGTCTTTGTCGGGGCGGTCTTGACCGACTGGGTCGACGGGCGAATGGCCCGTGCACTCGGGCAGGTCACCGTACTCGGATCGTTTCTCGACAGCCTTGCCGACAAACTGCTCGTCAGCGCCGCACTGGTCGCCTTGATCGAGCTGGGACAGATGAGTGCCTGGGCCGCACTGATCATCATCTCACGGGAGTTCGCGGTCACCGGGCTGCGTCTCGTGGCCGCCGCCGAGGACTTGCTGATCCCGTCGAGCAATCTTGGACGCTGGAAGATGGCGAGCCAGAGTCTCGCCCTCGCCTGGATCATCGCCCCGGGTGGCCCGACGATGGTGGAGGATGTTCTGCTCTACATCGCGCTGTTCCTGACGATCCTCTCGGGCGTCTACTACTTCCTGATGGCACGCCGCCGATTGTTCGACGGCGGGCCGCCACGTCCCAAGGAGCTTGGCCGCCTGTGAACATCGTCATCGCGATTGCCGCCGGGTACCTGCTCGGATCCATACCGGTGGGGTACCTGATCGGCAAGTGGCGGGGCGTGGATCTCAGGTCGGTGGGCAGTGGCAACACCGGTGCGGCCAACGCGTTTCGCAATCTCGGTCGTCGCTGGGGACTTGCGGTCGCGGGCATCGATATCGCGAAGGGTGTCCTCGGCGCGTTGATCGGCCGAGCGTTGACCGACGATCCCTGGCCCATCGCCGCCGGTGCAGCCGTCATGATCGGCGCGATCTTCCCGGTCTGGTTGCGTTTTCGCGGTGGCAAGGGCGTCGCGGCCGGCGGCGGGGTGCTGATTGGACTCTTTCCCGTTGTCAGCGCGATCCTGGTGCCGGTATGGCTTGCGATCGTTCTTTTGACGCGGATCACATCCCTGGCGGCGATTCTCGCGTCGCTCGCCTTCGTTCCACTGGCATGGCTGCTCGGGTATTCCTGGCCATACCTGCTGCTTGCCGCAGCGATGGCCGCCCTGGTCATCTATCGCCACCGCAGCAACATCGTCCGACTGCGAAACGGCACGGAGTCCAAACTCGAGTTTCGACGCAAGGGGTCGGCCGATGTCTGAGTACGGTCCCGTCTTGATCACCGGCGCAACAGGATTTGTGGGCGCCGCCGTGCTCGACGAGTTGCGAACCGCCGGACGGAGGGTCCGCGCCCTGACGCGAACCGATGCGGGTGAGCGCACGCTGAGCGCACTCGGCGCCGCACCGGTGCGTGGCGACATCATGGAACTCGACGGACTGATCAGCGCCGCGCAAGGATGCGACGTGATCTACCACGTCGCCGGTGTCAACGCGTTCTGTCTGCCCGATCCTGCACCGCTGTACCGCATGAACGTCGACGGCACGCGCAACGTCGTTCGTGCCGCGGTGGCGGCCGGCGTTCGGCGGGTCGTGTACACCTCATCTGCCGCAACCATCGGCGAGGAGCACGGGACGGTTGGCCGCGAGGACTCGCCGCACCGTGGAAGCTTTCTGAGCCACTACGAGCGCTCCAAGTGGGAAGCCGAGCAGGTGGCCTTTGAGGAAGCCGATCGTGCCGCGCTGGAGTTGGTTGCCGTGAACCCGTCGTCGGTGCAAGGACCCGGACGTGTAAAGGGCACCGCGAAACTCCTGATCGGGTATCTGAACGGCACGCTGCGCGGGCTGATCGACTCGCGGATGAGCGTCCTCGACATCGCCGATTGCGCACGGGGTCATGTGCTCGCCGCCGCACATGGTGTTCCCGGCAACCGCTACATCTTGTCCGGGGCCACGTTGACGGTTCGGGAAGCTGTTGAGTTGATGGGACGTGTGGCCGGCCTGACCGAGGAGCCACGTGTGCTGCCACCGTGGGCTGCGGTGGGAATCGGCAAGGCCGTCGGCACCGTTGGGCGCATCCGCAAGCGCAAGGCGCCGCTGTGCAACGAGATGATGCGAACCCTGTTGCACGGGCACGCGTATGACGGCGAACGGGCCCACCGTGAGCTCGGCGTGGAATACACGCCGATCGAGGAAACCCTTCGCCGGACCCTCGCCTGGTACGTGGAGCAGGGCGTCGTCACGCGGCCACTTCCGGCGTTCAGCTCACCGACTTCGGGTCCAGCGTAACCACCTTCCCGTCGGCGCGGCGCATCAGGATCGCCGTGATCGCCTCGGGGCGTTCCCTGGTCAGGAAGTAGACGGTCACGGCTTCGTCGACACCGATCACGGAGGGACTTGGCAGCCCGATTCGTGCCACCTGACTGTCGCGGTCGGCCCGTGCGAGCGTGACGACGCGTCCGTCGAAGCGGTCGACGTTGAATGTCGGAATGAGCTGTGGGCGATCGGAATGGTTCACCACGTAGGCGACCACGACGCGCAGACTGCGCGGTTTGACCAGCTCGCGCAGACGTGCCGCGGTCGGGTCCTCGGCACGAAAGTCGAGTGCCGCTCCCAGCCCTCCGCCGGTGCCGGCGTAGTAGCCGCTTTCCGCGCCCGGCGTCGGGCTCGCCCCGCATCCGGTCACGAAAGCCACGACCAGGGCAATCACCGCACCTCGCAGGAGCCTCACATCGCCTCGATCACGGAGATGAGGTCCTGGTCGCGGCGCAGGACGCCGGCGAAGAGATCGGTACCGTCGGCAATGCGTGCCGCCACGTGCGCCATGGTGAAGCTCGCCGGGTCGACGCCGCCGACGACCTCGTCCCAAGTGACCGGGGTCGAAACTGTGGCGCCGGGAACCGGGCGCACGCTGTAGACGCTCGCGATGGTTTTGCCGAAGCCATTTTGGTTCGTGTCGATGTAGACGCGGGTCCCCCGCTTTGCCTTGGCCATTTCGACTGTCACAAGATCCGGGCGCGCGTGGACCACATGGGTGGCGATCAATTGTGCGAAGAGTCGGACGGTGTCATGCGGCGTCGGTTGGATCGGAACGAGCACGTGCATCCCCCGCGATCCCGAGGTCTTTGCAAGGGCACGCAGGCCGTGCGCCGTCAACGCGTCGTTGATCAGGAGCGCCACCTCGCAGATGGTGTCAAACCTGATGCCCTCCTGGGGATCGAGATCGAACAGCACGTAGTCGGCCATGTCGATCGAGTGCACCCGAGCGTGCCAGGGGTTCAGATCGATGCACCCCAGATTGGCGACCCACAGGAGCGTGAGGGGGTCGTCGACGATGGCGTACGTGATGTCGTCCTCGCCCTTGGCGAGGGTTTCGCGATGGACCCACGGAGGTGCGGTGTCGGGGATCGCGTGCTGAAAGAAAAACGGAGCGTCGATGCCGTTCGGATACCTCTTCATCACCAGGGGCCGATCGGCCAGATGCGGAAGCAACACGGATGCACAGCGGGCGTAGTGGTCGAGCACGGCGCCTTTGGTGATGCCCTCACGCGGCCAAAACACCTTTTGCAGATTCGTCAGGCGAACCTCCCGCCCATCGTCGCGCACGCGCAACTCCGGTGCGGACAGGTCGAGCACCGGCTCTGCGCGCTCCTGAGGCTCATGATCTGCGAGCCCAATGAATACCGGGGCCCGCATCACCCCGTCGGGACTGATCTCGGCGTAGGCCACACGGCACTCCAGGATCGGTCGTACCCAGACGGCGCCGGTGGTGTCGGGCGGGACCTGCGCAAACGGGCAAGCGGAGTCCACCAGACGGTCAAGGCGTTTTCGCAGGTCGTGCACCCCGCGGTCGGTAAAACCCGAGCCGACCCGTCCGACGTACTGCAATTGGCCGTCGCGGCGTTCCCCGATGATGAGCGCGCCAAAGGTGGATCGACGGCCACCGTCCCCGGGCATGTAGCCGCAGATGACGCCGTCGAGTTCGTGGCGCACCTTGATCTTGCGCCAGTCGTCGGTTCGAGCTCCGGAGCGATACGCGCTGGCCCGGCGCTTGGCGATCACGCCTTCGCCGCCGGAGTCCGCCACCGCATCGAACAGTGCGCGACCCGTCCCCGGGACGTCGTCCGAAAACAGCAGCTGGTCGAGTGCGCCGGGCACGACGATCGCGCGGAGTCGCGCCCGCCGCTCGTCGTAGGACAGGTCGTCGATCCAGCGACCGTCCACGTACAGCAGGTCGAACACCACAAAGGTCACTGGACCGTTCGATGCCTGCAGGTCGTGGAAGACACTGCGTCCGGCGTCATCGAGGACGCAGATCTCGCCGTCGAGCACCGCCTCCTGACAGTCCAATCCGCGACGCAGATCCGCAAGACGCGGAAACGTGGCGGTCAGGTCACGCCCGGAACGGCTGCGGATCTCGCATCCCTCGGCGGTGAGCAGAATGGTCGCCCGCCAGCCGTCCCACTTGATCTCGTAGGACCAGGCGTCATCGTCGAACGGTGCTGAACCGCCGGTGGCGAGCATCGGACGCAGGTCGCGAAACCGCTGTGCGGGGTGGGCCGCGCCGGGGCCCGACACCCGGGCGCGAAACAGCAGCCACTCGCGCTCTCCGGTGCGCACCAGGTGGTACTCGGCGTCCAGGATCGTGCCGTGGAGCTGCACCTTGATCTCGTCGTCGCCGATCATGAGCGGGGTCATGGAGCCGCTGTCCCAAATCGTCATCCGTCCCGCGCCGTACTGGCCGTCCGGAATCGTCGCGGCAAAGGTCAGGTACTCGATCGGATGCGGCTCGGTCTGCACCGCAAGGCGTTTCTCGCCACCGCGCAAGGGAACGCCCTTGGGGACGGCCCATGACAGCAGCACGCCCTCATGTTCGAGACGCAGGTCGAAGTGCAGCGCGCGGGCATCATGGCGTTGCACCACGAACCGCGGGCCGGCCGCTGCGGGGCTTGCTCCAGGTGGAGGCTCGTTTGTGCGCGTGAAGTCCCGGCGCGTTCGGTATTGCTCGAGAGGGTCGCTCACCGTCGCGAGTATTCCAGTCGGCCGGCCCCGGCGTTCAGGCGTCGCCCGGTCGTATGCGCGCTACCGAACCCCGTAGTGGCTGTTGACCGATCGAACGTACTGGCGGGTGTCGGCGAACATACCGCGGGACTGCACCGATCCGAGCCCCTGGTAGTAGGCGGCGACCGCACGGTCTCGGTCGTGGGCATGGCGCAACAACCAGGCGACATACGCCGTTCCGCCATCGATGTTGTCGCGTGCGTCGGTCGCGTCGATGCGCCTGCCGACGAGGGCCGGACCGACCCAGGCGGCGGTCTCGGGCATCAGTTGCATCACGCCGATTGCGCCGGCGCTCGATCGTGCACCCTGCCACCACCCGGACTCCTGCCACGCGATGGCGCGCACAAGTGCGGGGTCGACCCGATATCGCCCGGCGCTGTGCGCGATGAGTGTGCGAATGCGTGCGCGGTCCGGTTGTCCGCCCCAGCCCCGAGTTGCAGCGGTGACCGGCGTCGCTGGCGGTGTCGTCACGGGCGTCATGGAGCGCACCCGGCCCGGCAGACGCAGGCGTTGTCCGATTGCGATGACATCGGCATCACGCAATCCGTTGGCCGCCGACAGGGCGTCCGCGGTGACGCCGTGGCGCGCGGCGATCGCGCCGATCGTGTCCCCCGCCCGCACGATGTAGCGGCCCGTCGCAGGCGACGTGCCGGTCTGCGCCCTGCCCGTAGCGACACCGGGAATGAGCAGACGCCGGCCGATCGCGAGGACATCCGTGGTGCGCATCCGGTTGGCGCTTGCGATGTGGATGGCGGTGGTGCCGGACCTCGCTGCGAGGGCGGTGAGCGTGTCGCCCGCTCGCACGATGTGGAGCGTGCGTCGGGTGGTCGTGACCCCACCCTGCTCGGGGACGGCCGATGCGGGTGCATGGCCCGAAGGGATGCGAAGCCGGAAGCCGACCCGTACGGCGTTCGGGTCGACAATCCCGTTCGCATCGGCGATGGCCCGTGCCGTGGTGCCGGTGCGCATCGCGATCGCTCCCAGGGTGTCGCCCGCGCGCACGCTGAGCGTGCCGAAAACGGGCGCATCGACAACCGTGTGCGACGGCGTCGGGGACGGCACGTCAAGTCGTTGGCCGATCTGGACCAGGTCCGCATTTGCCAGGGCGTTGGCACGCACGATCGCCACGGCGGTCGTTCCATGTGCGGCGGCGATCGTCGCGACCGTCTCCCCGGCACGCACCACGTGGGTCGCGGCGTGTGCCGACGACACACCGCCCACCGCACTGGCGAGGGTCGCGAGAAGCACGGCGAACCACCCGTGAATCTGTCTGCGGAGATTGACCACGATGCCAGTGTCGACCATCGCACCCGCAATTGGGAGTCCTCCCCGGCCCGTTCGCCGTCCCTCCGATTCCAGGGTGCCTCCCCCCTGCCGCGACACCTTCGCGAAAGAGGGGCGAACCCCGCATGGGCACTGGCATCTGGCGCGCGCAACACCTGCAACGCCCCGCTCCCCCGATGACGCGGAAATTGCGGATTCAGGCCGGCGGAGGAAAACCGATCATGACGGCCACCGCAACCATCACGGCCGCAGCGAGACAAAGCTCGATCCGCACGGTCGGTCCAAGGAGATCGACGGCTCCCCGATCAGTGTCGCAGAGCCCGATGCCTGCGCGCTCGAGCCGCGGGTGGACGATGAAGCGATTGACGGAGCCAACACCCAGGAGCAGCGCGAACAGGACGAGTTTCACCGCGAGCGCGCGACCGTACGGCGTGTGGACGAGGTCGCCGAAGGACCCGAGCTCGGCGAGGGCACGGTATGTGCCGGTGACGGCGAGCGTCGATACACATGCGACGGCGACGCCGGAGAAGCGCACCACGATCGCCCCCAGACGTCCAACCGCGGCCGTGTCCACCTCTCTGGTGTGACGAAGGGTTTTCCAGACGGCGAGAAGCACGATGAGCCCGCCGATCCAGATGGCGGTGGCCAACAGATGCGCGGCATCGAACACGCCACCGAGCAGCGCATCGCGCCCGGCGGTCGCATGCCCTGCCGCGCTGATCGCGACGAGTGCGATCGCACTCGCAGTTGCGCCGACCATCACGGAGGGACGCTCCACATGAAACGCGCCCCGTTGGGCGACGATGCCACAGCACGCGAACGCAACCGCGATGACGACCGTGGCGTGACCGGTGCGTGTATCTGCCAGCAGCCCCGGGAGGTCAGCCGACGTGAGACGGTGAAGCACTGCGGCGACGCTCATGACGAGGCCGAGTGCGCCGGCCGCGGCGGCGATGGTCCAGATGCTTCGGACCGCCCTGGTCAGCTGCACGGCGGTCCGCTCGTCGGCAACCGCGTCCGCCTGGCCAAGGGGGCGGAGCGGACGGCGGTTTGCGGGGAGGATGATCCATCGGGCCACGGCAACCGATCCGACGATGGCGATCAGCGCGCACAACACGAGCAGGCGCCCCAGGATCGCGACCAGCGGGTCGCGCTGCCACGTCGTCGACACCTTCGCCGCCGCCGTGCGCTCGTCCAGGTGGATCCGGGTCACGTGGCCGTCGCGCGACAGCACACGAATCTCCACCGTCGATCGCGCCGGCCGCACGGTGAGCCGGTAATGGTCGTCGGGGCGACGCTCGACCGTGCCACCGGTGGCGGACAAGAACGCCGACTCGGCCGGTGAGGACAGCACGATGTCGACCTGATCCGGACCGGTCGGCGCGGCGGACTCGGCTGTCACGTGCGCGCTCGCCGCGTGCGGAACACCGAGTGCGACCACGGCGATGGCGATTGCGAAGCGGCTGCGCACGGATCCGAGGCTGTCAAATTTCGCGCGACCGTGCCACTCATCGCCCCGCGACCGTGATTGTCACGCCCCTTCGACGATACCCGGGAGCGGACGATCACCGTGATCGCCGGCCCGAACCGGGATGGTTGCGGGCCACGCGTGCGGCGAGGATTATCCGAAGATCAAATGCAGCAACAACAACCCGAGCGTCGAGGCTACGAAGCCGGCCGAAGCATGATGAAAGACGGGGTGGCGCTGCATGTGGCCTTCTGTCCGAGTAGGTGTCTCACCTACATCGATCACCACGTGCCGCACCGTGATACGTCCGGACGTCGGTGTCCGGTGTATTTACAGATAACTCACAGGTGGAGCGGCTCGTCGGCCCT
>Ga0209023_10008128_pt1 | contig 10596 bp, 8 predicted proteins | sample LakOneMetagenome_FD_187468 | JGI IMG/M metagenome (GOLD analysis project Ga0209023, IMG submission 187468) | Freshwater and sediment microbial communities from Lake Erie, Canada (SPAdes) (version 2) | ecosystem: Environmental > Aquatic > Freshwater > Lentic | place: Lake Erie, Canada | collected...
GGTGCCGCCGCAGCCGCGGCTGGTGCCGCGGCGGCCGGGGCGGGATCCAAGGGCAAGGCGAAGACGCCCGGCGGCCCCGCCGGTACCGCAACGCCCGGTGCGCCCGGCACGTCCGGGGCGGGAACCCCTCTGGTCAATCCGACCGGCGCCGGTGCCGCGTCCACCCACGGGCCCGGTGTGGCAACGACCGTCGGGGCGGCCGCGGCCGGCGCCGTCGGTGGCGCAGCGCTGTCCGGCGAGCTGCCGGACCGCCTCTCTGACCGGTGGCGTGCGAACGCGGCGGCAGTACGGGCCCGTCTCTCGACGGCCGCCGACAACCTCGGCCACCCCATCAGCGAGGGCATCCCCGCCGCCCGGGACGCAGCCAGCGGCTACGTCAAGTCGAACCCGGGCCGCATCGCGAAGCGGGCCGCGGTGGCTGGCGCCGCTCTGGCCTGGACCGGTGTCGGCGGTGCGGCCGCCCTCGTCGCCTCGCCGCTCGCCATCCCCGCCGCTGCCGCCATCGGTGGCCGTGCACTGTGGCGAAACCGGGGGAGCCTCACCGGCCGCCAGCAGAAGAACGGACGCCTCGAGACCATGCGCGAGGCCGGCGACCGTCGGGTCGCGAACTACCGGACGGCCCGCGCTCAGCGTGAAGCCGCCGCTCAGGCCCGGGCTACGAACCCGCTCACGAACTCGGCTCCGGCGTCGACGTCGCCTCGCGCCGCCAACGGGCGTCCAGCGGTGCGGATCCCCTCGGGGTCGCGGCCCCAGGGCGCCCAGCCCGGGACCACCGCTGGCCGCGGGCCGACCCCGGGTGCCGGCGGACTGCCCAACACCCGTCAGCCCGTCAGGCCATCGACGTCGCCGCACCAGCGTCCCGACGCGCAGGGTGCGCAGCCGGGCGTGGACCGGTCGACGAGGAGTGGCGGAGCGGCGACCGCCGGCAGCGACCGGTCGAAGGCCGCCACGGCCCCCAACGCCCACCGGCCCCGCGGGGAGGAGCGTCCGCAGAGCTCAGCCCCTGACGGCGGTTCCCGGCAGCCGGCGGGACCTCGCAACCAGTCCGAGCGTCGACCGGAGCCGGCCCGGCCTCGGGTCCAGCCGCCGGTGCGGCCAACGGACCGCCAGCCCGCTCCGGAGCCCCCTCGCGACCGCACGACCGTGCATCGGGAGCGGGTCGCTCCACGCGAGGGCTCCTCGGGCCGCCAGCGGGAGCCGCAACCGGCGCCGGAGCGAGCTCCGGATCCAAGCCCCACCCCGCCGCCGCCCCTGCCCGCCTCGCGGCCGCGTCCCCGCCGAGAGCTCGACACTGAGCCGCCTCCGGACAACACGCGTCGCGACCGTCGACAGGACTAACCCATGGCCGACTCGGGTCCTGATCTGAACCCCATCCACGCGGCCGGCGACGCCGCAGCCATTGGCTCCGAGGTCGCGAAGGGCGCGGCCAAGGGAGCTGCGAAAGGTGCCGCCAAGGAAGGGGTGAAGGGCGCCGCCAAGGAAGCCGGCAAGCAGGCCCTGGCCGATGGAGCGAAGGGCGCGACGAAGGGCGCCGCCAAGGGCACCGAGATCGGAGCCGAGGCCGGTTCGATCGTCCCCATCGCCGGCACCGCCGTCGGCGGCGCCATCGGGGCCGCCCTGGGAGCTGGCGTCGGTGGCGCCGCGGGGGCGGGGGCCGGGGCCGCGAAGGGTGGCCTCAAGGGCGGAGCGGAGGGCGTCGCCAAGGGCGGAGCGGAGGGCGCCAAGAAGGGGGCGGAGGAGGGTCTCCAGAAGGGCAAGGAGCGGGTCGCTGACCGCCAGGAGGAGCGGGCCGAGAAGAAGGCCGAGAAGCGGTCGGCCAAGAAGGCCGGCGGCGGCCGACTCGGCGGACTCGCAGCCCTCGGCAGCCCCGCGACCGACACCGGAGGAGCGGCCAGCGTCCTCGACACCGACGCGACCGGCGAGATGGTCAAGGACGCCGCCAAGGGCGCGCTGAAGGGCGCTGCGAAGGGGGCCATTCAGAGCGTCGCAACCGGCGGCTCGACCGCGGTCATCGCAGCTGCCCGTGGCGCTCTGACCGGCGGGGCGAAGGGGGCGAAGCGGCCCAAGGGCAAGATGTTCGCGGCCGTGCTCACCCCGGTGGTGTTCGGTTGCACGGCGGTCATGATGCTGATTGGAGCGCTGTCGGGTATCACGAGCAACTCGGTCACCGACCTCCAGCAGTCGACGTTCGCCTCGACCCGCGATGGCACCCCTCCAGCGTTGTTCTCGGCCTACTACGACGCCGAGGACGCGACGAAGGTCCCGTGGGAGTTCATCGCCTCCATCGCCTACTCCGAGAGCAAGCACGGGACCGACGCTCCCGACGGGGTCGACCGGGCCGCACCCGACGACGACGACAGCCGGAGCCTCGCCGAGCAGGCGGCGTCCGACAAGGCCGGCAAGGATGCCGAAGCCGCCGCCGAACGTGGCGACCCGACGACCGACCCGCCGTCGTCGACGACGACCACCCTCGACCCGAGCAAGGACGTCGGCACCATCTGGCCGGAGGTCACCCCGCCGATCATCGACAACGACGACGACGGAGGCCCCTGGGTCGGACCGTTCCTCGTGCAGGAGAAGGCATGGACCGATGCCGTGCAGGGTCTCACCGGCTTCGACGCAAGCGCTCAGAACCCGAAGGCGCAGGCGCTCCAGGTCGCCAGGATGCTCAGTGCCACCCTCACCGACGACAAGGACTTCGTGATCGACGACGGCGTCGTCGCCAACGAGAAGTCCTTCGAGGCGGCCATCCTCGCACTGCCACTGCTGAACCTCAGCGGAGACCCCGGCGGAACGAAGCTCGCCAAGCAGATCTACGACCGTGCCGCGGCCTGGATGGTCGGAACGGACTTCTGCACCGGCAGCAGCATGACCGGATCTGGAGTCGGCGACGCAGCTTTGCCGACCGCAGGCCCCATCAAGATCGGGGACACGTTCCAGTTCCACGACTACGGGACCATGAAGCTGACCCAGGAGATGTGGAACAACGTCGTCGCGATCATCGAGGCGGGACGCGCCATGGGCGCCTCGGACGCAGCGCTGGTCATCGTCATCGAGGCGACCATCCCGGAGTCCGGGATCATCAACCTCCCTGGCGGCGACCGGGACTCGGCCGGGATCCTGCAGCAACGGCCATCGCAGGGCTGGGGCAGCTACGAGCAGGTCACCAACGTCGGCCACGCCGCCCAGACCTTCCTCCAGCACCTGCTGCGCATCAGCGGGTGGGAGCAGATGAACCCCGGCGCGGCCGCCCAGCGGGTGCAGGGCTCCGCGTATCCGGACCGGTACGGCCATGCCACCCAGGACGCCGTCAACCTGCTCGCCGCCTACAACGAGTCCAACGGTGGCGCCCCCACCGGTGGACCGACCACCACCACCGGTCCCGGGACCCCCACGACCGTCCCGCTACCTGGTGGTAGCGGAGCACCGGCCGCGAACGTGCTCCTGGTCGGCGATGCACTCACCGTCGGGGCGAAGGCCACCGGCGGCCTGCCGGGCACCTGGACCATCTCCGCGGTCAGCGACAACACGACCGCCGGCGCGGTCAAGGCACTCGAGGCCGCAGCCGACCTGTCGACCTTCGACGCAATCATCATCGAGGCCGGCACATGGGACCACTCAATGCCCGCCGCCAAGTACGCCGACTACATCGACCAGGTGATGAAGCTCGTCGGCAAGACGACCAACGTCTGGTGGGTGAACGTCGACTCGTCGTCGCCTCCGCTGGCCGACGCGTCGAACGGACCGAACCGAGCGCTCACCCTGGCGACCAAGAAGTACGACAACCTGAAGGTCGCCAACTGGGCTGGCAAGGCCCGGAGCATCAAGAACTTCGCAGCGAAGCGGCTCCCGAACGGCATGGAGTACACCCCGGCCGGCTACAAGGACTTCGCCGCGTTCCTGACCCAGGTCCCCGGTGTCGGCTACGGCACGGCTGCCGGGTGCGAGAACGAGGGTGACACACCCGCCGGTCCGGGGACCGTCATCGACATCGAGACCGGCGCCCCGATCCAGCTGTGCGCGATCCAGAGCGCCCGCACGAACTGCGCCATCCTGCCGGCGCTCTCCGGGATGATCTCGGCTGCCCTCGCTGACGGAGTCACCCTCACCATCGGCAACAGCTACCGCGACCCGGCGCAGCAGATCGAGCTCCGCAAGGAGCACTGCGGCACTACCTACTACGACATCTACGAGAAGCCTTCGGGCCAGTGCAGCCCACCCACCGCGAGGCCTGGGCACAGCAACCACGAGAAGGGCCTGGCCATCGACTTCGCCGCCTGCGCCCGGTCCTCGGACTGCTTCCGCTGGCTCTCTCGTCGTGCCAACAGCTTCGGCTTCTACAACCTGCCCAGCGAGTCCTGGCACTGGAGCGTCGACGGCAGATGAACCACCACCAGGCGCCCCCCGCCATCACCGACCACCACGGAGCTTCCATGCGCAACCGCCACCACCGCGTCACCACGATCATGTCGATCGTCGGCATCGTCGTGGCCCTCACCCTCGTCGTCGGCTGCGCGAAGAAGAAGGAAACGCCGACGATCGGAGCGGGGGTCTTCCCGAGCTCCACCGCCGCGAAGACCACGACGACCCGGGTCCCGCCTACGGACAGCGTCCTCACGACCGCGCCCGCCAGCTCGAGTCCGGGAACGGACAGCGCGTCGTCGTCGATCCCCGACGACGAACTGCCGAACGTGGAAGCGACGGCCCCGATCCAACCGGACCCCCACTACAACGACGGGACGAAGGTGACCTCGGCCAGCACGGACCCGAGCGTCATCGCTCTCACCTGGGGATGCGCCCTGCGGGCCAAGCCGGCCAACGAAGGCACCGACGCCTGGTTCGCACGGCTCAGTCCGCCACTGAGCGCGGCGGCTAAGGCGAAGCTGAACATGATCTCGTCGCCGCCCGACGCCGCCCGGATCGTGACGGCGGAGATCGGCTCCAACAAGCTGTCCGGAGACGGCACAACCGGCGCGTGGCGGGCCGACTGCGAGTCCAAGACCTTCAGCCCCACAGGGGACCTGATCGACTACAACACGGTCGAGCCCGTCATCGTCGTGCTGACGAAGAGCGGCTCGAGCTGGGTGATCACCGACTTCGCCTACGACTGGGTCGGGCTCGGCCCGATCGCCGCCGGCGCCCCGGGCTGAGGCGTCAGTCGGTGGGCTCGGCCGGGATGAGTCGGCCGCGCTGGTGGGCCCGCTCGACGCCGTACCAGGCCAGCGCATCGGTGGCGGTGAAGACCTGGCCGTCAGGGAACTGGAACGGGTGGAACAGCACCTTGGCCAGCTCGTCGGTCGAGAGGCGCAGCGGGGTCTCGGTGAGCAGACGCGAGCATCTCGCCAACATGCGGGCCGTGCCGGGATGCCCGACCTTCGGGTACGACTCGAAGATGTGCTCGGTGATGAAGTCGGGGACGGGGACCGCTCCCCAAAAGTCGAGAGCTTGGGCCGCGGTCTGTGGGTACGCCGGGTTGTGCCAGCTTCCCTCGGCGTTGAAGTCCTCCTGCTGCGGCGTCAGCACGATCGCGACCTCGCTGTGGTACCCCGGAGCGAACTGGCCGCCCTGCGGGGTGCCGGCAACGACGCGCCGGTACTTCAGGTTCGGGTCGTTCCACTCTCGGAACCGTTGGGCGATATCGGCGAGGCTCACCCCGGACCAACCGCCCCCGGCGCCGACTCGGCCAGGAACTCGGCGACCGTCGGATCGACCTCGAGGTCCGAGTCGGCGAGGTCGTGGTCATCGGTCTGAGCGAACTGGGTCACCCCGCCGGCGAGGGCGACGGCGCTGGCCTCGACGGCCGGGGTGAAGTGGTCGCGCAGCGTCGCGATCCGGTCCGTCATCATGTCGAGGACGATCTCCAGGGCCTCCATCGGCGCGATCTCGGTGGGGTCGGCGAGACCCGACGCAGTGCCGGCCATCTGCCGCTCGGGATCCGCGTCCAGCTCCCGCTGCAGGAGCGCCCAGAAGACCCGCTCGTTCTCGTCGAGGTCCGAGAACACGTCAGCAGCGAACATCGCGATCACCCCTGCCGACTTCACCGCACGCTCGTAGGTCACGGGGACCATCGACTCGTCGTCCGGGCCGAGACCGGCGCCTTCGATGCTTCGGGCGGTCACCCCGTGAGCGATCGAGTCGGTCAGGCTGCGCACGGACTCGAGCAGGTATTCGGCGTGAGTCGCCCACATCACGACCCGGAGGCTCGGGAGCCACGCCGACGCCTCGATCAGCGCCCAGTCGGGGTCGTCGGCGCGGTCCAGGAGCGGTGCCAGGTCGATCGCGTCGAGATGCTCGTCAGGTTCGCCAGCCAGCCACTCCTCGATGCGGGCGACATCGGCGTCGTTGTCGACGTCGATGCCGACCGCCGACATGATGTCGAGCCAGTCGCCGGTCGCATCGTTGTAGAGGCCGGCGGCGGAAAGCTCCATGCAGACCCGCACCGCCCAGGTGTCGTCGCTCTCCATCACGGCGTCGGCCTCAGTGGCTTCGTTCTCATCCCCGACGATGACCTTGTACCGGTGAGCGACCCGCTCGGGCAGCCAGAGAAGCGGGTGCCACATCGCGGCCGGCTCGACGTTGGTCCATCGGCGGCGACCCTCGGGCCATTGCTCGGGGTAGCAGGGCAGTGGCGTCGTGACGATCGGCGTCACCAGCAACTCGTCGGAGCTGAGGCCGGTGAACTGCTTCATCATGTCGAATCGGGTGGCCGCCTCCATCGGGGACGCGGTGACCATCAGGGGCTCGCCTGGGACGTGGAACGTGCGGCGGCGGCGGGTCTCGATCATCGGGGGCTGGACTCCTGGTCATGCTGGGCCCGCATCGCCCAGGGATCGGTTCGGTCACCGTTGAACATGCGCCAAGGGCCGACGGTCGACGGGGCGTCCACGGTCCGCTCAGAACCCCTGGCGGCCTTGCTCGTCCATCCATGCCGCCCGCATGGACTGGCGGACCGCCGCCACGGCCTCATCGACCGAGCTGATGCGGCCGTCGTTGACGCGGGCGCCGATGGTGCCTCCGTCGACATGCTCCAGGCCCACCGCCTCAGGGCTGACCGAACCTCGCAGGGCCGCCGCCCGGATGTGATTCTCGACTCCGGCCGTCCGCCAGCGCACCGATTCGGAGGGGCTGAACCCGGCCCCGGCCCACATCCCCCCTGACGCGTCGACGGAACTGGTGTCGTCGGGCCAGGCGTCCATCGACAGCCGGTCCGCTGGCGAGCCGGGGTCGAAGTCGGAGGTGCTGATCTCGACGCCTCGACGTCGCATCTCGACGATCGCGTCGTGGACCGGTGAGCCGGTCCCGCGACCCTCGTGGTAGCGCTCGAACGCTGCTGCGAACGACCGGACCAACTTGTCCCGGTGCTCGGGGTCCTCGGGAGCGAACGCCGCGGAGCCGGATGGTGACGCCATCCGATCGAGGTCGAGGTCGGCCTCAGCATGACCCGACGCAGACCACCGTCCGCCGTCAGGTCGTCCAGCGGGCTGGCGGGTCTGCATGCTCATGACCGGGTATGGGTGGCCTGCGACGCGGAGGAGGCCCGACCGATTGGCCGGGCCTCCTCGTGGTGATGTCGTCCGCTCAGGCGAGCGGTTGCCGGGTCAGATCCAGGCGCAACGGGTGGGGGTGGTCGCCGTGAACGAGGAGAAGTCGCACTCGTACTGGTGACCAGCGTGCGCCGTGCCGGCCGGGGCAGTCGCCGCGACGGCGGCGCTCTGAGCGGTGCCGTTCTGGTACACGGTCTCGATGCGCCAGGACTTGCCGGCCGCGGTGCAGGTGCCGGTGCCGGTCGCACCGGAACCACCCACGCCGGGCCACGAGAAGAACTGGCCGACCGTGATGTTGCAGCTCGCACCCGACGCGCCCGCTCGGGCGACGGTCACGGCCTCCTGGCCGTTGTGCGACAGGGACTGGCCACCCGGCGAGGGCGGAGTGCTGGGACGGGTCGTTGCCGTCGGCCGGGTCGTGACCGGCGCGACGGCGGGCTGACACGCGGCGAGGACCGCGATGCCGGCGATCGCCAGAGCGACGTAGACGCCGCGGCGGGACTTCCGGCGGGGGGTGGTGGACGTGGAGTTCATGAAACGGTTGCCTCCCAGAGGCGTCGGGTGGGTCAGGCGCCCGTGGGCGCAACGATCAGGTGATCGCACGAGAGGTAGTGGGTGGCTGCGACCTGGAGTGGCACGCGGAGAGGGCCCCGGCCGAAGCCGGGGCCCTCAGGTGCAGCTCGGCGATGAGCTCGATCAGAGGATGCAGGTCGAGTTGCTGGTCGAGCTGTAGTTCGGGAACTTGCAGGAGTACGTGTACCCGGCCTGCGGAGCTCCGGCCGGGGCGGTGACGCCGACCTGGGCCGAGTGGGTGGCGGAGCTGTAGCTGCTCGCCACCTGGTACACCTTGCCGCCGGCGCTGGTGCAGGTGCCGGTGTAGACGTCGATGGTCCCGCCGGACACGGGGTTCGAGCTGGCCTGGGCCATGTTGCAGGTGGGGCTCGTCGCCCCGAGCTTGCCGGCGACGAATGCCTCCAGGTTGTTGCCCGACGGCGAGTCACAGCCGGCGAGCAGCCCGAGGCCGATCACGGCCATCAGGACGATGCCGGCCCTTCGGGTGTTGCGGCCCCGGGTGCTCCGGGCGGTGGGGGTGGTCTGGCGCTGGTCCATGTTGGTGGATGCCTCCTCGGCATGAGACCGGGAAGCGCGAGCGCGACCGGTCAACTGGTGTCGCCCGATAGATGGGTGGCCGGGGAGCGCATGGGCCCGAAGAGCGGGTGCGAACGGTTCGCCACCCAAGGAGGGAGGCATGCTGACCTCCTCCATCCCTGCGCCACCCTGGAACGAGATCCATCTCGGACCGCTGGCGATCCGTCTCTACGCGCTCGCGATCCTCATCGGAGTCGTCGTCGCCGCGACCTGGTCGGACCGCCGATGGCTGAGGCGCGGCGGGACCGCTGGTGACATCACCGCTATCACGATCGCCGGGGTCCCGGGAGGGATCATCGGCGCCCGGCTGTACCACGTCGCCACCGACCCGGAGCTGTTCTACGGGCACTGGGGCCGGATCTTCGACGTCTGGAAGGGGGGCCTCGGGATCCCCGGAGCGATGATCGGCGGGGTTCTGGCCGGCGCCGTCGTCGCCCGGCACCGCCGGTTGCCGATCCCGGCGCTACTCGACGTCGTCGCCCCGACGTTCCCGCTGGCCCAGGCCATCGGGCGCTTCGGCAACTACTTCAACCAGGAGCTGTTCGGTCGACCGAGCACGCTTCCGTGGGCCCTGCACGTCGACCCGCAGTTCCGGCCACCCGGGTTCTCACTGGCAGCCACCTTCCACCCGACGTTCGCCTACGAGGCGCTCTGGAACCTCGTGGTCGTAGCCGTGGTCCTGACAGCCGAGCGACGCAGACGAGTCCGCACCGGCTACCTGTTCGCCGTGTTCGTCGGCTCCTACTTCTTCGGCCGCTTCTGGATCGAGGGGCTACGGATCGACCACGCGAATCGCATCGCCGGCCTCCGGGTCAACGAGTGGGTGAGCCTCGTCGTCGTGGCCGTAGCGGCCGGCGTGCTGGTGCGTGGCCGCCGACGCTTCCTGGTCGACTTCGACGCTCACCCGGCCGAGCTCGGGCCGATCGTGGATCCCCAGCCGCAGGCGTACGCAGTGCCCGCGCCCACAGCCACCGACCGCCCCGAGGAGCCGAGTTGACCGTCACCGACCCCCTCACGAAGGAGCTGGGGCAGCCACGCCCGACCCCGGACCTAGCGACCCCGCTCAACCTGTGGGTCATCACCCTGTGCTGTGTCGCGTCGACGATCGGGCTGGCCGGCGACATCGGCCGGCACCTCCGTAGCGGGACCTCGCTCACCGGCGACTTCTTCGCCTCCTGGCATCTGGTCCTCTACGGGGGCGTGACCGGCGCCGCCGCCTGGCTCGGGCATCTGGCCCTGACCCACGGACCGAAGGCGATGCGAGACACCTTCGGTCCGACCACCTACGGGGTGTTCGTCCTCGGCATCGGCGGCGCATCCGACTTCGCCTGGCACAGCAGGTTCGGGATCGAGGTCGACATCGCCGCTCTGGTCAGTCCGCCGCACCTCACGATCCTGCTCGGGCTCGTCCTCATGTCCGTCGGTCCGGTCAACGCCCTGTGGCGAGCTGGTGCGCCGAAGCTCTCCTGGTGCGCGGCCGGGATCGTCGCCACCTGCACGACCTGCATCGTCGTCATCGTCATGTTGTTCACCGGCTACCTGTCGGTGTTCTCGTCGGGGATCGTCGTCAACGGTTGGCTCAACCCGATGATCGGCAGCACGACCGACCCGACCGACGAGATCCTGGCCATCGCCACTCTGGTGTGGAGCTCCCTCGTGTTCGCCCTGCCGTGGGCTCTGCTGTCGCTGCGGTGGCGGCTGCGGCCCGGGATGATCGCCGCGACGTTCGTCGTGATCGCCGCCTCGAGCTCGGTAGCCGTCCAGGGCCGGGCAGGGGCGGTCGTGACCGCGATCCTCTACGGCGGGATCGCACTCGACGTCGTCGTCAGCGTGTTGCTCCGCTGGCTGACCGGCGAACGGGCGGCGGTGGTGATCGGGGCCCTGACGCCACCGGTCCTGTGGG
>Ga0209023_10008129_pt1 | contig 10596 bp, 8 predicted proteins | sample LakOneMetagenome_FD_187468 | JGI IMG/M metagenome (GOLD analysis project Ga0209023, IMG submission 187468) | Freshwater and sediment microbial communities from Lake Erie, Canada (SPAdes) (version 2) | ecosystem: Environmental > Aquatic > Freshwater > Lentic | place: Lake Erie, Canada | collected...
GCGCACCTTCGCGGTCAGGGTCTCGCTCCCCAACGATCCGCGCGTGCTGCTCGGCATGACCGCCAATGTCGAGGCGACTGTCGGCAGCAAGGCCAATCTGGTGTCGATCCCGCTGACCGCCATGGCAGAGAAGGACGGCAAGCAGATCGTCTGGACCGTCGACCGTTCCTCGGACACCGTGCATCCGCGCCCGATCAAGGTCGCCAATTTCACCGCCGACGGCGTCGCCGTCGCCGACGGCCTGAAGCAGGGCGACGTCGTGGTTGCCGCCGGCACCCAGTTCATGACCGAGAACCTGAAGGTCAAGCTTTCCGGCGATGTCGCCGAGCAATCCGCCTCGGCGGAGGAAGACGTCGCCACCACCAGCAGCCTGCACTGATGCTTGTCGCCCAAAAGTGCGAAGCGGTTTTGGGATAACGACATGCATCGAATTAAGACCTGAAGTCAGGCGTAACGAACGCCTTTCCCGCTCTCGCTGCGTGAGCCGCGAGCCGGGGAAGGCATGGGTTCCGGGCGGCAGGCCCGATCGTGAGATGCCGGCATGTTGGCTCCCCCGCAGCAGTGCCGCGTCCCCCGCGATTTGCGAGTCTCTCTCCGCTTGAGGGGTCTCGCCGCCCGGAAGCCACCGGACTCAAAAAGCAGCATGCCAAGCGTGCCTTGCCGATCAATTGGACTGGACTTGCGCCATGACCACCACCGATAGCAACAGTGAAAAGCGGCCTTTCAACCTCTCGCGCTGGGCGATCGGACATCCGAGCATCGCGCGTTTCCTGTTCGGCCTGATCATCCTGGCCGGCGCCCTCGGCCTGATGCGCATGGGCCAGAAGGAAGATCCGGATTTCACCTTCCGCGTCATGGTGGTGCAGGCGATCTGGCCGGGCGCTTCGATCCAGGACATGGAAGACCAGGTCGTCAACAAGATCGAGCGCAAGCTGCAGGAAACGCCGCATCTCGATTTCGTGCGCTCCTACACCCGCGCCGGCAGCGCCATCATCACGCTTCAGGTGAAAGGCGACACCAACGCCGAACAGGTGAAGGACGCCTTCTACCAGGTGCGCAAGAAGGTCGGCGACATTGCCAGCGACCTGCCGCAGGGCCTGCTCGGTCCCTATTTCAACGACGAGTTCGGCGACACCTTCATCACGCTGCATTCGATCAGCGGCGACGGCTACACCTATCCGGAGCTGAAGAAGTTCGCCATCCAGGCGCGTGACATGCTCCTGACGACGCCGGGCGTCGAGAAGGCGGTCATCATCGGCGACCAGCCGGAGAAGATCTATATCGACGTCTCGTCCAAGGCGCTCGCCGAGCGCGGCCTGACCATCCTCGATCTGCAGAACGCCGTGAAGGGCCAGAACGCCGTCGATCCGGCTGGCTCGGTCGACACCGGCCTGCGCTCGGTCCGCATCTCCGTCGAGGGCGACGTCACCAGGGCCGCCGACATCCGCGAGCTGAGGCTGCGCGCCGGCAATCAGGTGACCCGGCTCGGTGACATCGCCACCGTCACCTCCGGCCTCGAGGATCCCTATCAGCGCAAGTACCGTTTCAACGGCCATGAGAGCGTCCAGGTCGGCGTCGTCATGGCCAAGGGCTTCAACGTCAGGGACGTCGGCAAGGATGTCGAGGCGACCTACAACCGCTTCGAGGGAGGGTTGCCCTATGGCGTTTCGGTCGACCAGATCTCCGACCAGCCGGGGGTCGTCAAGGACGCCGTGAACGAGTTCATGGAGGCGCTCGGTGAAGCGCTGCTCATCGTGCTTGTCGTCTCGTTCCTGTCGATCGGGTGGCGCTCCGGCCTGGTGATCGCGATCGCCATCCCGCTGGTGCTCGCCGCGACCTTCGCCATCATGTACGAGATCGGCATCGACCTGCAGCGCATCTCGCTAGGCGCGCTGATCATCGCGCTCGGCCTGTTGGTCGACGACGCCATGATCGTCGTCGAGATGATGGAGCGAAAGCTCGAGGAAGGGCTGGTCAAGATCGAGGCGGCGAGCTTCGCCTATTCCTCGACCGCCTTCCCGATGCTGACCGGCACGCTGATCACCACGGCGGGCTTCATCCCGGTCGGCTTCGCGGCGTCCACCGCTGGCGAATATGTGCGCACGCTGTTCTACGTGGTCGGCATCGCGCTGGTCGTGTCGTGGTTCGTCGCGGTCTATTTCACGCCGTGGCTCGGCCATATGATCCTGAAGCAGCGCAAGCACGCCGGCACCCATCACGATGTCTTCGACACGCGCTTCTACCGGCGGCTTCGCGCGACCGTCACCTGGGCCGTGCGCCATCGCATCATCGTCCTGGTGATGACGCTGGTCACCTTCGGCACCAGCCTGTGGGCGTTTCAGTTCATCCCGCAGAATTTCTTCCCGCAATCCTCGCGGCCGGAAATCCTGGTCGATCTCTGGCTGCCGGAAGGCACCTCCATCAAGGAGGTCGAGAAGCAGGCTCAGGCTCTGGAAGCCAAGATGATGAATGATCCCGACAAGCGCTTCATCGCTACCTATATCGGCGAAGGCGCGCCGCGCTTCTTCCTGCCGCTCGACCAGCAGCTTCGCAACCCGAACTTCGCCCAGCTCCTGGTGATGGCCAAGGACGAGCCGGCGCGCGAACGGCTCATCGTCAAGCTGCGCAGGATCCTGGCCGAGGACTTTCCCTCGATCCGCGGCAAGGTTGACCGCCTGTTCCTTGGGCCGCCGACCGGCTGGCCGGTGCAGATGCGTATTATGGGCCCGGACCGCAAGGAAGTCCGCCGCATCGCCGACGAGGTCAAGGCGAGATTCCAGGCAAACCCGCTGCTCGGCGCCGTCCATGACGACTGGCTGGAGCCGGTGCCGGCGATGAAGCTGGTCATCGACCAGGATCGCGCCAGGGCGCTGGGCGTCACCTCGCAGCGCATCCGCCAGATGCTGCAGGCCACCATGTCCGGCGCGCCGCTCGACGACTTCCGCGACGGCGAGGAGACGGTCTCGATCGTCGCCCGCGAGCCGGAGGCGACCCGCCATCTGCTCTCCTCGGTCGACTCGGTCTACATCCCCACCGACTTCGGCGGCTCGGTGCCGCTGTCGCAGGTGGCCAAGGTCGTGCCCGTCATGGAGCAGGGCATCGAATGGCGGCGCGACCGCCTGCCGACCATCACAGTGCGCGGCACGTTGCCCGACGGCGTGCAGTCGAACGATGTCGTCACCAAGATGTACAACGACATGAAGGACCTGCGGGCCGGCCTCGCGCCTGGCTATCAGGTCCAGATCCAGGGCGGCGCGGAGGATTCGGCCGAAAGCCAGGCTTCGATCGCGGCCAAGGCGCCGATCATGCTGGCCATCATCGTCATCCTGCTGATGGTCCAGCTGCAGCATTTCGGCAAGGCGATGCTGGTGCTGGCGACCGGTCCGCTCGGCATCATCGGCGCCGCGGCGGCACTTCTGATCAGCGGCGCGCCGTTCGGCTTCGTCGCCATCCTCGGCGTCATCGCGCTGCTCGGCATCATCATGCGAAACTCGATCATCCTGGTCGACCAGATAGACCAGGATATCGCGGCCGGCATGGAGCGATCGGAGGCGATCGTTGGCGCTGCCGTGCGCCGCTTCCGGCCGATCATGCTGACGGCGCTGACCGCCGTGCTGGCGCTGATCCCGATCTCGCGCGCCGTCTTCTGGGGGCCGCTGGCCTACGCCATGATGGGCGGCATTCTCGTCGCCACCGTGCTCACCATCCTGGTGCTGCCGGCTGGCTACGCCCTGTTCTTCGGGCGGGAGCGCAAGAAGGCGAAGCCCGACGAGCAGGTGCCCGAGCCGGAAAAGATCGAGGGCATCGAAAGGCCGCAGCTCGCGCTGGCGGCGGAATAAAGGAGGCAGTTCGAGGCCCCCCTTCTCCCACAGGGGAGAGGGGAAGGGCGCGCAGCGCTACTCCAGATACTCAATGCGTGATCGCAATGCCGTATTCTGCGGCTGCATCGAGCATGGTGTGCCAGAGGCCCTTGCGAAGCTCGCCTCACGCCGGACTTTCTCGATCCATCGGATTCACGCTTCCCGGTCCGATGCTCTATCTCCTTGTTTTGACGCAATTCCGGGCGGAAAACCGCTCACACTTTTCCTGGAATTGCTCTAGATATCAAGCGTTTGGTCGCGCTCCCACTGCGTGAAGTGCGAGGCATAGGAATTCCATTCCTGGTGTTTCAGCTTTAGATATGCCGACGAAAATTCTTCACCCAGCGCGGTCTTCAGCGATTTGTCCTTGTCGAACTCGCGCAACGCGTCGAGCAGGTTGAGCGGCAGTTTCGGCGCACCCTTCACCGTATGGCCGAGCTGGTACATGTCGATGTCGTGGCGCTTGCCGGGATCGGCTTTGGAACGGATGCCGTCGAGCCCCGCGGCGATGATCACCGCCTGCAGCAGATAGGGGTTGGCGGCGCCGTCCGGAAGGCGCAGCTCGAAGCGGCCAGGGCCGGGCACACGCACCATGTGGGTGCGGTTGTTTCCGGTCCAGGTCACGGTGTTCGGCGCCCAGGTGGCGCCCGAAATGGTGCGTGGCGCGTTGATGCGCTTGTAGGAATTGACCGTTGGATTGGTGATCGCGGCAAGTGCCGAGGCATGTTTCATGATACCGCCGAGGAAGTTCTTGCCTTTGGCCGATAGACCGAGCTCCGCCGAATTGTCGGCAAAGACATTGGCCTTGCCGGCCTTGTCCCACACCGAGATATGGGCATGGCAGCCATTGCCCGTCAGGCCCTGGAAAGGCTTCGGCATGAAGGTCGCGCGCAGACCGTGCTTCTCGGCGACCGACTTGACCATGAATTTGAAAAAGGAGTGCTTGTCGGCCGTCGCCAGCGCGTCGTCGAAGGCCCAGTTCATCTCGAACTGGCCGTTTGCGTCCTCATGGTCGTTCTGGTACGGGCCCCAGCCGAGCGCCAGCATGTGGTCGCAGATCTCGGCGATGACGTCGTAGCGGCGCATCACCGCCTGCTGGTCGTAGCAGGGTTTCGAGGCTGTGTCGTACTTGTCGGAAATGGCGCTGCCGTCCGGCGAGATCAGGAAGAACTCGGCCTCGATACCGGTCTTGACGTGCATGCCGTCATGGGCGGCCTCGGCGATCAGCCGTTTCAGCGTATTGCGCGGCGCCTGGTCGACAGACTTGTCGTCCATGATGCAGTTGGCGGCCACCCAGCCCACTTCCGGCTTCCACGGCAGCTGGATCACCGAGTCCGGATCGGGCACCGCCAGCATGTCGGGATGCGCCGGCGTCAGGTCGAGCCATGACGCGAAACCGGCAAAGCCCGCACCGTCCTTCTGCATGTCGGCGATCGCCTGCGCCGGCACCAGCTTGGCGCGCTGCCCACCGAACAGGTCGGTGTAGGAAATCATGAAATATTTTACGCCCTTCTGTTTGGCGAATGCGGCGAGATCGTTCCCCATTGTTTAGTTCCCTCGCTTAGTGGTCTTGGGTAGTCTGAGTCAGAAGCCGTTCTTCCCTGTATGCAGTAGGTGCCGGCGATCGGCACGCCGGCCATAGGCGGTGGCTTCGATGAAGGAATATGCCCTCTGATTATATTTCGGCTTCCGTACCGCTGCCGGCGCCCCCATCATCCGGACCGGTCCTGTTTACCCACACCGTATGGCGGATGCGCGCGATCTTGTAGGCGTCAAGGATCGAGAGCGCATAGATCAGGAAGCCGCCGGCATGGCGGCCGATGAAGCTGGCGTCCGGCGGCGCCACCTTGGTCGTCACCCAGCCCAGGATCACCATGAAGAACAGGAATTGCAGGCCGCGCGCCGGGACGCCCAGCATGACATGGCCGCTGCCGGGCAGCACGACCGCAGAGCCCATCACGAGATAGGGGTTCGAAGGCGGAGCGGGGTTGGTCGGTTCGCTCACGCGGCCTGCCTTTCACGCTGGTTGATGGCGTGGCGAAGCGAGGATGCCGCCGCAAGCAGCTCTTCCAGCAATGCCGGATCGAGGCTTTCGCCCCCGAAGGAAGCCTGCCGGAACACGCCGTAGCGCGCCCGGTCGGCCTGGGCCAGCAGCCACACGATGCGCACGCCCTTCGGCGTGATCAGCAATTCCTTGGCGCGCCCCTCGGCAAAGATTCCGGCATGCGCGGCGATCGCGTCCTGCGGGAAGGTGACGCCCTTGCGGTTTGTCCGCAGCACCGCCTCGTCGGGGAACGCGGCGGTCTTCGGCAGGGTGTGCTCCAGATGGTCGAAATTGGAGAAGGTCGTTGCCGAATTCGGCCGCATCATCATGTCGAAAATGCCCGGCACCGCGACCGGCTCGGTGACCGAAACGGCGAGCCAGCGCGTCGGCAGCTTTCGTGTCGCCAGCGTGTCGACGATGATGCGCGCCTGGACGCGCTGACCATTCCAGGAGCCGGCCCAGGTGACGACGCCGGCCGTGCCGTCGGAAATATCGGCGGCGTCCGCGATGACGCTGCGAACGCTGGCCGTATCGGCGGCCATAGCTGCCTTCGCCCTGTTGCGGCCGGCACGCGCGAGCCAGGCGATATGGGCAACGACGCCCAATGCAACCGCCCCGGTAAGCAATACTGACGTCAGCTCAGCCATCTCGACACGCCACGGCCCGCCATCGACAGGCGGGCCCTTACTCCACTCAATAACCCTGCGGCTTCGGCCACGGCATGGTGAATTGGTCGCCACGCCGCACGAACTTGTAGCGGTAGAAGTGGAACCACAGTGAAATCAGGAAATAGAACACGGTCATCGCGATCAACTGCGAGCCGAAGCCGAGGAAGATGGCGAAGAAAGTCACCATGCACAGGCAGAACAACACGATCGCCGGCAGCGGATGGAACGGGTGCGTGTAGCCGCGGCGGATCGTGCCCAACGGCCACTTCCGGCGGAACATCATGATGTTGATGCTCATGAAGGTGTATTGCAGCACGCCCGACAGGATCGAGAAGGTGATCGCCTGGTTGAGGTCGGCGATGAAGGCGAAGGCCAGCGCGATCGGCAGCAGGAACAGGATCGAGCGATAGGGCGTGCGATATCTTGGATGCACCGCCGAGAACCAGCTCGGCAGGTAACGGTCGCGGCCGAGCGAGAACCATGCGCGCGCCGCGTCGTTGATGCAGCCATTGGCCGAGGCCAGTGCTGCAAGCAGAGTCGCGATGAACAGCAGGTTCTCGAGCAGCGGGCTGCCGGTCAGCTTGCCCGCATCCCACAGCGGATAGTAGGTGATGCCGAGATATTCCCAGGGCATCAGCGAGGCGCAGACATACCAGGTCATGGCGGCGGCGATCAGCAGAGTGATCATGCCGGCCATCGTGCCGTAGGGCAGGGAGCGCGCCGGCGAGCGGACTTCCTCGGCGGCCTGCGTCGTGCCCTCGATGCCAAGGTAATACCAGATGCCGAACTGGAAGGCGGCGATGACGCCGATCCAGCCATAGGGCAGCGCGTTGCCGGGCGTGACCAATTCGTTGAGCTTGAGCACCGCGCCTTGCGTCCACGGGCTCACCGAGAAGAACAGGATGACGATCGAGACATAGGCGACCGCGGTGATGATGAAGTTGACGTTGAGCGTCATCAGCACGCCGCGATAGTTGAGCCAGGCCAGCACGACGATGGTGGCGGCGATGAAGGAATTATGGGTCAAGCCTTCGACACCGGCCTTGGCGACGATCGTGTCGCCGAGCAGGATGGCGTCCGAGACTTCGAGCATGGTGTAGGCGAAGACCAGGAACAGCGCGACGTTGAAGGCCATCAGCGGGCCGACGATATGCTTGGCCTGCGCGTATTGGCCGCCGGCGGCGGCGACGGTGGAGGTCACCTCGGAATCTATCATGGCGACCGACGTGTAGAGCAGCCCGACGATCCAGCAGACGATCAGCGCTGCCAGCGCGCCGCCCTTGTCGGCGGAGAAATTCCAGCCGGTGAACTCGCCGACCAGCACGATGCCGACGCCGAGCGCCCACACATGGGCGGGGCCCAGCACCCGCAGCAGCGAGACCCTGTCGCCGTGGATTGTCGTCGTTTGTCCCGTTTCAACCGCAGCCGTCATAGCTCAGTCCCCACTCAGATCCGGTGCTTTTCGGAAGCGGCTTCAAGCTCGCCTTCGCGAGAGGAGGTCAGCACGGCCTCGGAATAGGTCGTGTCGACCTTGAACCAGTCGTAGAGCATCCACAGCGCAAGCACGACCGATATGGCCCAGCAAACGTAAGACAGTCCCATCCACATGGTGTTTTCTCCGAACTACTTGTCTTCGCCCGAACTATTGGCCTCGAGTATCTATTTGTCGTCGAACTTCTCGTTGATGACCTCGCGATATTCGCGATCGGAGGCACGGAACAGGAAGACGAAATAGGCGATCAGCACAACCGCCATGATGACCAGCGTCGGCCAGTCGATGATGTAATGGAAGCGGTTCTGGATGATGTCGTGCGCGGTCTCCGGCGTGTAGCCGAGCTTCTCCCAGATCGAGGCCATGGTTGCGTTCTGGCCGAGCGCGTCCCAGGTCTTGGCGTCAAGCGCGTCGATCGACTTCGCCGCCCCGGCGAAGCCGAGTTTCAGCGGCAGCCAGAGCGCTACGAAAATAGCGACCACCACAACCGCGATGTCGAAGACCTGTCCGGCCTTGTTCTGCTCCGGCGGGATATAGCGGGCCATGGTTTCTCCCTTCAGGATTGGCGGTTGCGGGCCGCGTCGGCGTTCTTGATGTCGAGCCCGTAGATGAAGTCCTTGTCTTCCTTGTAGTGATTGATCATGGCGAGGATGGCGGCGGTGTTGAAGATCAGCACCGCGGCGGCCGCGATCGCCACCACGACCTTGATCCCGCTGTCGGGGATGTATGGCCATGTCATCAGGAGGACGAAGAGGATCGTCGCCCACAGGCACACGATCAGGAGCACGGATCCACGCACGTCGGAGCGGTACAGCGCTTCGACGCGCTGCTGCATGTCGGACATCGGTTTTCCCCTTTTCTCGACGTCCGGCCCCGAAATCGACCGGGCGTCCACTCTTTCAACAGAGTGAAATTTTTTTCACAAGTTCCGCTCGAATTTCGGAATTGTCAAGCCAGTTTTGCGCCCGGTGGACTGTTTGTTCCGGTCAGGCGAATTGCCTGTGGATAAAACTATTTGCCTGCGGGAAAATTACCGCGGGTCGGACTGCGTTGAAACGTCGGGCAGAAACGATACTTGCAAGTGTTTCGTGAGGTCGGCCCTCGACGAATGCCGGATCTGAAGCCTGGCTGTCCGGCTCGCGCCGATCAGCCAGCTGCTCTGCCGGTAGCAGATGACCGAAGGATAAGTTACGCAGATTTTCACTCTAGGTGAACATACTCACTGGCGATAGAGCAGGGCGACGAGGGCGGCAAGCCATCTATGTCGCAGGATCGAAGACGAATCCGATCGCCTCGATCGTCGAGAGGTTCACCTGTGGGCTTCACCGAGAACCGGTGGCACGCCCGGGCGGGTCAAGGGCCTATCCTGATCGCGATCAGGCCGCTTCCACCGTCTTCGGCTTCTGCAGCCTTGCCAACTCAGCAAACGGAATATGGCAGCGGATCGTGTGTCCGGGTTCTGCCTCGACCAGTTCCGGCTCCTGCGTCTCGCAGATCGCGCCGATCTTGCGCGGGCAGCGTGTGTGGAAGACACAGCCTTTCGGCGGATTGGCGGCGCTCGGGATTTCGCCGTCGAGGCGGATGCGCGAGCTTTCCGTGCGGTCCAGCTTCGGAACGGCCGACAGCAGCGCTTCGGTGTAGGGATGATGCGGGCCGGAAAAGACCGCCTCCGACGGCCCGAACTCCATGATGCGGCCGAGATAGAGGACCGCGATCTTGTCGGAGAGGTAGCGCACCACGCCGAGATCGTGCGAGATGAAGATGTAGCTGACGTCCTGCTTAGACTGCAGGTCGGCGAGCAGGTTGAGGATCGCCGCCTGCACCGACACGTCGAGCGCCGAGGTCGGCTCGTCGCAGACGACGATACGCGGGTCGCCGGCGAAAGCGCGCGCGATCGCGACGCGCTGCTTCAGTCCGCCGGAGAGCTGGCGCGGCTTGACCGAAAGATGCCGGTCGGTGAGCCGCACCGAACGCACGAGCTCCTCCAGGCGCGTGCCCAGCGTGTTGCCGGCGAGACCGCCCAGCCGCTTCAAGGCCCGGCTCAGGATATGCCGGATCGAATGCGAGCGGTTGAGCGCGGAGTCCGGGTTCTGGAAGACGATCTGCACCGCCTTGACCTGGTCTTCCGTCCGGTCGGCGAGGCGTGGCGCCAGTTGCTTGCCTTCCAGCTCGATGCTGCCGCCGTCGTCCGGCGAGACAAGGCCGAGCAGAAGCCTGGCGAAGGTCGTCTTGCCGCTGCCGGATTCGCCGACCAGGCCGAGCGTCTCGCCGGGCCTCAGGCTGACCGAGACATCCTTCACGGCTCGCAGCGGATGACCGTGGCTGGCATAGGTCTTGTTCAACCCCTCGACGCGCAGCACCGGCGGCGCTTGCTTCGGCGCGGCAACCGCAACATCGGCGGGCGTCGCGCGCGGCAGCGACTGCGCCTTGTCGTGATAGTGGCAGCGCGACAGCCGGTCGCCCAGGTCGTAGAGCGGTGGCGGCTCGCTGCGGCAGCGCTCTGTGGCGAGCGCGCAGCGGTCGGCGAAGGCG
>Ga0209023_10008130_pt1 | contig 10594 bp, 9 predicted proteins | sample LakOneMetagenome_FD_187468 | JGI IMG/M metagenome (GOLD analysis project Ga0209023, IMG submission 187468) | Freshwater and sediment microbial communities from Lake Erie, Canada (SPAdes) (version 2) | ecosystem: Environmental > Aquatic > Freshwater > Lentic | place: Lake Erie, Canada | collected...
GGCGTTCAGTGTGCTGCGCTCGCTCGCCTCCGGCCCCGCCGGCGTCACCGAGATCGCCGACCGCGTCGGTCTGCCGAAGAGCACCGTCTCCCGGCTGCTCTCCACGCTCGAAGAGCTGGGCGCCGTGGAGCAGGTGTCCGTCGGCGGCGAGTACCGCGTCGGCTGGACGATGATCGAGCTTGCGGCTGCCGCCCGCCCGGGCCGTTCGCTGATCTCGCTGGCCCGGCCGCACCTCGCCGAACTCACCCGCCTGACCGGCGAGGCGGCGGGCATCTCCATCCCCGATGGGCGCGACATGCTGTACCTGGACCAGCTGACACCCGACAGTGAACTGCAGGTGCGCGACTGGACTGGCCATCGCATTCCGCTGTACGCCGTGCCGTCCGGCCATGTGGTCCTCGCGTCCGACTCGGCGCTCGCACAGCAGGTCGCTGCGGATCCACTCACGCCGTTCACGCCACACACCATCAAGACCGGCAAGGCGTTGTTGCAGCGTCTGGAACTCGTGCGCCACGATGGCTACGCATGGGCGCTGGAAGAGTTCGCGGTCGGCCTCAACTCGGTGGCCGCCCCGGTCCGCACGACCGACGGCCGGGTGATCGCCGCGCTGCACGTCTACGGGCCGGCGTCGCGCTTCCCCGGCACCCAGCAGGCAGCCGAGCTCGGTGAACTGCTGAAGGCCACCGCCGACAAGATCCGTATCGACTGAAGAGTGACCAAGAAGGAACCGTACGTGGAGCGTTACGACTACATCATCGTGGGTGGCGGCTCGGCCGGGTCGGCCCTGGCCAACCGCCTCAGCGCCGACGCGAAGCACAAGGTGCTGGTGCTGGAAGCCGGCCGCCCCGACTACAAGTGGGACGTCTTCATCCACATGCCCGCCGCGCTGATGTTCCCCATCGGCAGCCGCTTCTACGACTGGAAGTACGAGAGCGAACCAGAGCCGTACATGAACGGCCGCAAGATCTACCACGCCCGCGGCAAGGTCCTCGGCGGCAGCAGCAGCATCAACGGCATGATCTTCCAGCGCGGCAACCCGATGGACTACGAGCGCTGGGCCGCCGAGAAGGGCATGGAGACGTGGGACTACGCCCACTGCCTGCCGTACTTCAAGAAGATGGAGACGTGCCTGGCCGGCTCCGACGAGTGGCGCGGCGGCGACGGCCCGTTGGTCCTCGAGCGCGGTCCGTCCGACAACCCGCTGATCGAGTCGTTCTTCAAGGCCACCGAGCAGGCCGGCTACCCGCGCACCACGGACGTCAACGGCTACCGGCAGGAGGGGTTCGCCCGCTTCGATCGCAACGTGCACCGCGGCCGCCGTCTCAGCGCCGCCCGCGCCTACCTGCACCCGGTGATGAAGCGCCCGAACCTGACCGTCACCTGCCGTGCGCTGGTGCACAGGGTGCTGTTCGATGGCACGACCGCGACTGGCGTGGAGTACAGCGTGCGCGGGAAGACCAAGGTCGCTCACGCGAAGGAAGTCGTGCTGTGCGGCGGGGCGTTCAACACGCCGCAGCTGCTGCAGCTCAGCGGCGTCGGCAATGCCGAGGAGCTCACCAAGCTGGGCATCCCGGTGGTGCACGACAACCCGGCCGTCGGCGAGCACATGCAGGACCACCTCGAGGTGTACGTGCAGCACAACTGCAAGCAGCCGGTCTCGCTGCAACCGAACCTCAAGTTCTGGAAGCGCCCGTTCATCGGCCTGCAGTGGTTGTTCCGCAAAGGGCCCGGCTCCAGCAACCACTTCGAGTCCGGCGGCTTCGCCCGCAGCAACGACGAGGTGAAGTGGCCGAACCTGATGTTCCACTTCCTGCCGATCGCAGTTCGGTACGACGGCACTGCGCCGGCGGGCGGCCACGGTTATCAGGTGCACATCGGCCCGATGTACTCGAACTCCGAGGGCTCGGTGAAGATCGTGTCGAAGGACCCGAAGGTGAAGCCCGCGCTGCGCTTCAACTACCTGTCCACCGACCAGGACCGGCGCGAGTGGGTGGAGGCCATCCGGGTCTCGCGCCAGATCCTCGGCCAGTCGGCGATGGACGAGTACAACGGCGGCGAGATCTCGCCGGGCCCGTCGGTGGAGACCGACGAGCAGATCCTCGACTGGGTCCGCAAGGACGGCGAGACCGCGCTGCACCCCAGCTGCACCTGCCGCATGGGCGCGGAGGACGACAGCAGCGTCGTCGACCCGCTGACCATGAAGGTGTGGGGCGTGGAGGGCGTGCGTGTGTGCGACGCCAGCGCGATGCGGTACGTCACCAACGGCAACATCTACGCGCCGGTGATGATGATGGCCGAGAAGGCCGCCGACCTGATCCTGGGCAACACTCCCCTGCCGCCGGAGACGACCGAGTACTACCGCGCCGGCTGAGACAGCAGGCGTACGCTGGCGCGATGGCCACATGGGGCGAGATCGAGCAGTTGTACCCGGAGTTCGCGGCACGCGTGCGTGCACTCTTCGACAGCGAACGGCACAAGACGCTGGCGACCGTGCGGGCCGACGGTTCGCCACGCATCTCCGGAATCGAATGCGACTTCAGCGATGGAGAGCTGCGGTTCGGGTCGATGCCCGCTGCCCGCAAGCTGGCTGACCTGATGCGCGACCCGCGCTTCGCGTTGCACGGACCCACCACCCACCCGGTGGAGGGCAAGGAGCGGGAGTGGCCGGGCGAGGCGAAGGTCAGCGGACGTGCCATGGCGGTTGTCGACGACGACCAGACTCCTGCCGAGCCGCAGGATGGGGTGCAGTTCGTCGCGAACATCTCCGAAGTGGTCATCACCCGCCTGAACGACGAGGCCACCCTGCTCGTGGTCGAGTCATGGACACCGACTCGCGGGTACCGACTGGTCGAGCGCGAATAAACGGCGCCGGACCGGCCTCGCTACAGCTCCGGAAACGCGCTCAGTGCATCGAAGTCGATGATGGCCCTCGCGCTGCGACCCAACAGCAGCTTCACCAGGTCCTGGCTGCGCTCGGGCAGGTCGTCGTAGGAGGGGAACGAGGACACGCCGTAGATGAAGCACTGCGCCACCGCCACCTTGAACTGATGGGCGACCTCGTCGCGATCACGCACCACGCCGTTGGTGGCCAACTGGTCGACGTAGCGGTCGATCAGCTCCTGCTCGCGGCCGGCTCGCACCTCCGGGGCGATCGACTGGCTGACGAAGTAGGCCAGGTCGTACACACCGCTGGCCATGCCGGAGATCTGGAAGTCGATCACCGTGACGTCGTCGCCATCGAAGAACAGGTTGTCCAGCCGCCAGTCGCCGTGCACGAACGTTGCCGGCGAGTTGGCGGTGGTGAGCATGAACTCGAGATGGTCGCCGTACCGGTCGCCGAACATCACCAACTCGGGCGTCAGGTAGTCGGCGCCGTGGACCTGCGCGTTGGGCCAACCGGCCTTGAAGATCGGCGGCAGACCATGCAGGTAGCCCGGGTTCAGCATCGGAGGGAAGGTCGTGGTGTACTCCGCGAGATCCGGGTGTTCGTGCCATTTGGCGTGCAGTGCCGCCATCGCATCGATTGACGCGAGCGTCTGCTCCCAGGTCGCACCGATGCGCTGGTCGGGGGTCGTGCGGTCGCTGAGGTCCTCCATCACGACGACGAAGTCGGTGCTGTCGTCGGCCATCATCGCCGCGTGCACGACGGGCGTGCGCACCGGCGAGTGTGGCGCCAGCTCGCGGTAGAAGCGGATCTCGCGGGGGTAGAAGCCCAGTGCGTCGGCGATGCCCCGCTGGCTCGGCAGGTCGATCGGGAACTTGACGATCACACTCTGCGGTCCAGCGCCGCCGTCGTACGTGAGCGTGGCGCGGTACAGCAGGCTGAGCAGGCCGGCGCCCACCGCAAATGCCTCCGTGTCCATGTGTGCGACGACCGTCGTTGCATCGATCGCGCCACTGGTGCGCAGCACCGCGGTGATCCATGCCGTGTCGACCTCGTCGATCGAGCGCGGCAGCCCGACCTCCAGCCCTGCGATGTTCCCCATGATCCGATGCCCCCAAGCGTCGAACGCCACACGTGGCGTGGACCGCATGGTAGACCGATCCACGATGCCTGAATCGATGCGCGCAGTCCTGCTCACCGGCCACGGCGGGTACGACTGCCTGTCCGTCCGCAACGATGCACCCGTGCCGACCCCCGGGCACGGCGAGGTCCTCGTGCGGGTCGGTGCGGCAGCGGTCAACAACACCGACATCAACACGCGTGTCGGCTGGTACAGCGGCGGCGGATGGACCGGGTCGTTCGCGTTCCCACGCGTCCAGGGCATCGACGCGTCGGGCGAGATCGTGGCCGTCGGCGGTGACGTGCCCCCTGGGCGGGTGGGCGAGCGGGTGTTGGTCGAACCTTGTTGGCGAGCGCCCGACGAGCCGCTCTCCTCGGCACGCTTCTTCGGTTCCGAGGTGGACGGCGCGTTCGCGGAATACACCGTCGTGCCGTCACGCCATGCGCACGCAGTCGACAGCTCGCTGAGCGATGTCGAGCTGGCGACGTTCCCCTGCTCGTACTCCACTGCCGAGAACATGCTGACCCGCGCACGCCTGATCGGCGGCGAGCGCGTGTTGATCACCGGCGCCTCCGGTGGAGTCGGCTCGGCCGCGGTGCAGTTGGCGGTGGCGCGCGGCGCATCGGTGACCGCAGTCGCCGGCCGGGCAAAGCACGGCGCGCTGACAGCGTTGGGGTCCACGGACGTGGTCGACCGCTCCGCCGACCTTGCTGCGGCCATCGGTGCGAACAGTGTCGATGTCGTCATCGACGTGGTCGGTGGGCCCGGCTGGCCGCAACTGCTCGACGTCCTCCGGCCGGGCGGTCGCTACGCGACGGCCGGGGCCATCGGTGGGCCCGAGGTCGCGTTGGACCTGCGCACCCTGTACCTCAAGGACATCACCATGTTCGGCTGCACCGTGCTCGACGACGGGGTGTTCGCCTCGCTGGTGCGACGCATCGAGGCCGGCGACGTGCAGCCGTTGGTTGCCGAGGTGTTCCCGCTCGAGCAGATCGTCGCCGCGCAGGAGTTGTTCCTCTCGAAGCAGCACGTCGGCAAGATCGTCCTCAGCGTGCGCTGAGCGCTCATTCCGCCTCCGATGGCGCCGCGGATTCGGCCGGCTTGCGACCGCGAACGTAGCGTCGTGTGCAGCCGGGCGACCGCTGTGCAGAGCGACGCTCCAGGCACTCAGCGAACGGAGGACGGGACATGTTCGAACGCTTCAGGCTCACCCACGACGGCACCGCGACTGTCGTGACCTGTGACGTTGCGCCACATCGAGCAGTCACCACCAGCCGCGGCCACAGCTCGACGGTGTACAACCTGATCGTCGATGTGTACCCGGACGGCGCCGATCCGTTCCGCGCCGAGGCCCAGCACTCGTTCTCGATGATGTTGGCACCTGATCCCGGCGCGCGGCTGAAGGTGCGCTGCAATCCGGAGACGAAGAAGGTCGAGATCGACACCGACGGCGACCCGCGTTACGACGCGGTGCTGCGCAAGGCGCAACGCAAGGAAGCCGAGAAGGCCCAGCACGCCGTGGACCTGAACGCACCAGTCGGCACTGCGCCCCGAACGCCCACGTCGGACGACTTCGGGCTCGACCCCGAGATCGCGGAGATGCTCCGGCTCGAGGAACAACAGCGGGGCGGCGACACCGGCCGCTGACCGCTGCGGCGCTCAGTCCTCGCGCTGAACGGCACCCATGCCCATCTGGCCAGGCGCACCCATGGCGGCCCATTGCCCGATGCGGCGCAACGTCGGCTCGACGTGCGGGTCGGCGCAGTCGTGATGGAACACGACACCGCCCACCTCGACGACATCGTCGCCCTCGCGGAATGCGATCCCGCACACTCGGCACTCGCTCATGACGCCTCCTCTCGCTGACCACACACTTTCAGACCAGCGCCGCCGGTTCCAGGGTCGGACGACCCGGTCGCTCAGCTGGCGTACTCGGGCTCCTGCTCGTCGAGGATCGCCAGCAACTCGTCGAAGTGGCACTTCGCGGCATCCGCCGGGTAGTGCTCCCACTGGTCGCGGGTGCGAGCGGCGACCTCTGGCGCGACCAGTTGCAGCGGACGGCCGGTGGACAGCGCCAGCACCTGCAGGCGAGCGGCGTGCTCCAAGTAGTACAGCGTGTCGAACGCCTCCGCCACCGACGGACCGATCACCATCACGCCATGTCCGCCGAGGAACAGGACCCGCTTGTCCGCGCCCATCAGCCCGATGACACGTTCGGCCTCGCTGTCGTCGAGGAACATGCCGCCGTACGCGCGGTCGTACGCAATGCGCTCGTAGAAGCGGCACGAGTTCTGGTCCAGCATGAGGAACTCGAAGTCCTGCAGGCAGGCCAGCGCCGTCACATGCGGCTGGTGCGTGTGCAGCACCACCCGCGCGTGCGGCAGGCGCTGGTGCAGGTTGGCGTGCAGGTACCACGCCGTCGCGTCGGCAGCAGGGTCCGCGGCCGAGCCGGCACGACCCGCGTCCAGCAGCAGCAGGTCGCTGGCCTTCATCCGTGCGAAGTGCCGCCCGGAGGGGTTGAGCAGGAACTGGCTGCCGTCGGCGGAGACTGCCGCGCTGAAGTGGTTGGCCACGGCCTCGTTCCACCCGAGCCGTGCGGTCCAGCGGAAGGCTGCTGCGAGTTCACGGCGGACGTCGGCTTCGGTGGTGGTCACAGGCACCTCTCAGGGCATGGTGTCGTCAGGTCAGATGTGTCGTCAGGTCAGATGTGTCGTCAGGTCAGATGTCGTCAGGTCAGCGTCTCGGGAAAGCCCGAGGCGCGGAGGTCGGTGCCCAACGCGTCCTCCAACAGTTTCACAACCTGGCTGCTCCATGCACCACCGCCGTACTGGCTGCGAGCGCGGATGAACGTCTGCTCGGTCATTCCCGCCAGGTCCAGCGGCACGCCGAACTCGCGGCCGAACTGGGTGGCGAAGCCGAGGTCCTTGCACGCGAGGTCCATCGTGAAGCCGATGTTGTAGCTGCCGTTGAGGATCACCTGCCCTTCGGTCTCGTGCACGAAGCTGTTGCCGCTGCTGTTCAGGATCGCCTCGAACGACTTCGCCAGATCGAGACCGCCGCGCTTGGCCAGCATCAGCGCTTCGCCGACCGAGACGAGGTTGATGAACGCGAGCATGTTGGTGATCACCTTGATCACCGCAGCGCTGCCCAGCGGACCCATGTACAGCACCGGCTCGCCGATGGCATCGAGCAGGTGGTGCAGTTCCTCGAACACGGCCTCGTCGCCGCCGACCAGCACGGTGATCTCCCCCGCTGCCGCCTTGTGCACACCACCCGTCACCGGCGCCTCCAGCATGCGCACGCCGGCCGCCGCAGCGATTTCCGCAAGACGGAGGGTCTCGCTGCGGTCGTTGGTGCTGTTGTCCACCCACGTGCTGCCGGGGCGGAGGCCTGCGAGCAGGCCATTCGGGCCGGTGACGACTGCATTCACCGCGGCCGGCGACGGCAGGCAGGTGAACACCACGTCGGAGGCCTGCGCGACCTCCTGCGCCGTTGCCGCCCATTCTGCACCGGCATCGAGCAGCGGCTGGGCCACCGCACGGTCCAGATCGGTCACGGTCACGGTGTGCCCGGCGCGCAGCAGACTGCCGGCCAGGTGCACCCCGAGATTGCCGAGGCCGACGTACCCGACCCTGCTCGCGCTGCCACTCATTTGCTGCTTCCCCCTTCGATCGGCGGCCGGTACCGCCGACGTTCCAGTATCGAAGGCCACCGAGCCTCCGGCAAGTGAACCGTCAGGCCCCTGAGACCACGAATGGTGAAGGCTCGCGGCGGCTACTGTCAGTGACATGCGCTCGCCCCTTCCGTCGTTGATCGATCTGGAAGCCTTCGAGGCGGCAGCGCGCCATGGCAGTTTCGTGGCCGCCGCCGGCGAACTGCACCTGACCGCGTCAGCCGTCAGCCACCGCGTGAAGTCGTTGGAACGCCAGCTCGGCGTCGTCCTGTTCACGCGTCACGCTCGCCGCATCGAGCTCACCGACCACGGCCGCTCCTACATGCCCGCCGTACGCTTGGCGTTCGACGAGCTGGCCGTCTCGACCGCCGGCCTGTTCGGGTTCGTCCGCCCGTCGCGCCGCCTCACCGTGCGGCTACCGATCTCGTATGCGGTCGAGTGTGTGGCACCGCACCTGCATCGCTTCAAGACTGATCAGCCCGACATCGAGGTCCGGCTGGTGACGGCCATCTGGGCCGACGCGCTCGCCCCGGACGATGTCGATGTCGACATCCGCTTCGGGACCGGCGTGTTCCCCGGCCACGAGGCAGACCTGCTGCACCACGAGAGCTCCGTGGCTGTCTGGAGTGCCGCGTTCGAGGCGGTGCACGGGCCGGTCAATACGCCTGCCGACCTCGCCGGACGGCCGCGGGTGCACGTCCTCGGCCTGGACGACCTGTGGCCGACGGTGGTCGGCGCGGCAGGAGCACCGTTGCAGGGCACTGATGTCACGGTCGACACCTCCCTGGCCGCCCTGGAGATCGCGGCGTCCGGCCCGTTCTGCGCGATGGTGCCCGCACGTTTCGCGGCACGCCGCCTGGCCGAGGGCACGCTGCGCACGCGAGCAGGCTGCAGTGTGCCGATGACGCAGGCGCACTATGTCGTGCGTGCGCAGACCCAGACGCAGACCAGCATCGAGGGCCTGCTGTTCCTGGAGTGGCTGCGCGACACCGTCATCGACTGAGCAATGTCCCGGTGTCGCCCGGCCGTCGCGGCACGGCTCAGTGCGACGACACAGCTGTCGACGCGGCGTCGAACTGGTTGGCGGCGCCCTCGGTCATGCGGTCGAGGATGATCGCCATCACCAGCAAGGCCACGCCGGCCTCCACGCCGACGCCGAGGTCAGGCTTCACGAGGCCCTGGACCGATTGGAACCCGAGACCGTTCTCGCCGACCTGGCCGGCCACGATCGCCATCGAGATGGAGAGCATGATCAGCTGGTTGACCGCCAGCACCATGCCGCGCATGGCCAGCGGCAGGTGGATCTTCCACAGCCGCTGCCGGTTGGTGGCACCGAACGTGGTCGAGGCCTCCAGCGTCTCTGCGGGCACCTCCTTGACGGCCAGGGCCGCGAGGCGCAGACCGGCCGGCACTGCATAGAACATCGTGGCCAGGATGGCGGGCACGAATTCGATGCCGAACAACTGCACGAACGGAATCGCGTACACGATGCTCGGCACGGTCTGCAGCGCGTCGAGCAATGGTTCGACCACGGCCTCGATCCTCGGGCGGCGCCCGATGAACACGCCCAGCGGCAGCGCGATCAGCATGCCCGCCGCCACCGCGATGACGATCTGCACGAGGGTGGTCAGCGCTGCCTGCCACATGCCCAACAGGCCGATCAACGTCAAGCCCGCACCGCAGAAGGCGGCGAACACGGGGCCGCGCAACCGCCAGCCGATGGCCGCGACGCCGACGATCAGGACCGGCCAGGCGATGGACTCGCCGAGCAGCCCCCTGAAGTCGACGACGAGGTGACGCACGACGAAGTCGGAGAACGTCTTGAGACCCGTGCCCCAATGTCGATTCGTCCAGCTGACGGCGTCGTCGATCGGCTTCGAGATGCTGGTGTCGAACGTCCAGGGCGTGCGGCCCGAGTCGATGGCCCGCCCGATGAAGTACCCCGCCAGGAGCACCCCACCGGTACCGAGCCAATACACACGTGCAGGGATGGTCGAGATCTTCCGGGTCTCGATCAGCGAGCGGCTGACGCGGTCGAACGCGAACGCAATCGCGAAGATCCCCAACCCGATCACCATGCCGCGGCCGGGGCTGCGCAGTTTCAGGGTCTGGATGATCTCGCCGCCGAGGCCGCCGGCACCGATCAGGCCGCCGATGACCGCCATGCTGAGGCACATCAGGATGGTCTGGTTGATCGCGATGACGAACGACTTCACCGCCTGCGGCGCCTGCACCTTCCACAGCAGCTGCCACCGGCTGGAGCCGAAGATCTGCCCAGCCTCGACGGACGCCGGCGGCACCTGTCGGATGCCGACGGACACAATGCGGATCATCGGGGGAATGCCGAACAGCACGGTAGCAACGGCCGCCGGGGTCTGGCGGATGCCGAAGAACATCAGCGCCGTCACCATGTACAACGACGTCGGCAGGCTCTGCAGGCCGTCCAGCAACGGCCGGAGGACCTTGTCGACGCGCGGATGCAGACCGGCCCAGATGCCGAGCGGCGCACCGATGGCGACGCACAGCAGCACGCAGATGATCATCAGCGCAATCGTCTGCGTGCCCTGCTCATGGAGCCCCGCGAACTCGATGTACAGCAGCGCGGCTGCGGCCAGCGCGGCGTAGACGTAGCGACCGGACCGAGCGATCACGAGGAAGACGAGCAGCGCCAGCCAGAACCACGGCAGCGGATCGAGCACATCGACCAATCGGTCGTAGCACCAGACGACGAAGTCGCCGATCGGTCGCAAGATGTGCGCGATGACGAAGTTGGTCTTGCGGTTGCGGCCGACCCAGGAGTGGAACTTGTTGACCGGCTTGGCCAGATCGATGTCCCAGTCGCTGGGGAAGTAGGTGGTGCCCTTCAGCAGCAGCTGAGCGATCACCAGGCCGATGGTTGCGACACCGCCGACCTGCA
>Ga0209023_10008131_pt1 | contig 10594 bp, 8 predicted proteins | sample LakOneMetagenome_FD_187468 | JGI IMG/M metagenome (GOLD analysis project Ga0209023, IMG submission 187468) | Freshwater and sediment microbial communities from Lake Erie, Canada (SPAdes) (version 2) | ecosystem: Environmental > Aquatic > Freshwater > Lentic | place: Lake Erie, Canada | collected...
TTATGCCTATTATGGTCAGCATATTGATCCAAGGGTTAAAGAGCAAAAGCCGGAACTTGTTGCAAAAACCATTGTGCCCGATGTAAATCTGGGTTCACATACTGCTTCTTTAGGGTTGGTTTTTTATAGAAAGAAATCTTTCCCGGTTAAATACCAGGGAGGTGCTTTTATAGCACAGCATGGGTCATGGAACCGGTCAGTGCTGGCGGGATATAAAGTAATATATATTCCTTTTAAAAATGGCAAACCTTCTGGTGAAGCAGAGGATTTTCTAACAGGTTTTATCGCCGACCTTTCAAAAGAAAAAGTATATGGAAGGCCAGTAGGGCTGGCCGTTTTGCCCGATGGTTCATTATTGGTAACAGATGATGCCAGCAATGTAATATGGAAGGTGAGTGTAGAAAAGTAGGGCCGCGTTTGTATAATTATTTTTTCCTCACTGTCGCAAGTGTTCCTTAGTCCCGGCCTGCTGTTTTCACCAGCCGGTTACGAACCATAAAATCGTGGCTGGTAAAAAGACCAGGCCACGGCAACAGTATTCAATCACGGCTATTTAGAGTAATATATTTTCTTTAACAATTGCCCGTTAATCCTGCACTAATTAATATCGTCTATTGTACAGTTATTCAAGTTCATAAAATTTGTTTGAAGTGTAAATTGTAATTCATATCCCTTCCGGGTAACCGGGGGGGATTTTTTTATGCTGTTGTTTCAGTATTATTTTTCTTGAATTAACTAAAACGAGTAAACGAAATTACCCATCTTTAAAAATCACCGCTGCTACTGTTTAATAACCATTCATTAAAAGCTTTCATTTTTTGGCAATTGTATTTATGTAAAAATTTTTATGGCTTCATCATATAGGCGTAACGATATTGTTACATTCATTTTTAAAACATGTCAACTATGAAAAGTTTTGACAATTTCGCCACCGAAGGCTTAACAGGAACGTATAAGCAGGTGGTATTTAAACAAAGGGCCGGTGAAACCATTGTAGGTAAAAGGCCTAAACGTAGAAAGGCCGGTCTTTCTGCATCACAGCAGGGCACAGTGTCTACCTTTAAAAAAGCAGTGATCTATGCAAAGGCAATTTTGGCTGATGCTGCCATCAAAGCAGCCTACGCTTTAAAGGCAAAGCGTGGATCATCTGCTTTCAATGTTGCTATCGCCGACTTCTTTACCTTGCCGGAGATAGGCGAGATCAACAGCAGCGGCTACACGGGACAGGTAGTCAGCACCCTCAGCGCTGAAGTTACGGATGACTTCAAAGTACAATCAGTGAATGTCCGTATTGAAAAAGCAGACGGAACCCTTATTGAAGAAGGTGCAGCGTCTCTTCAACAGGATGGTCTTAACTGGCAGTATGTTACAACAATTGCCATCAATGCAACAAATGGTACAAAGGTAAGCTTTACCGCAACCGACTTGCCAGGCCATTCAATTAGTAAACTTAAAACCTTATAAGCATGAGTGATGTTTACTTATGAGCCCCCGGAGAGATCCGGGGGCTCGTTGTTTTATATTCATTCATTCCCTCCGCCTTGATCCGTGGTACACAACCAATCTATTTTAATTCATTCCGTTTCGTGAGGACACGAACCGTGGCGTTGATCATTAGCACTGATATTATCAATGCGAAGAATATTCTGCCACTGATTTTGTTGTTATATAAATCAACTTCCATTCTCTTATCAACCTTCTCTTCAAATTTTATTTTAAAATGATCTCGTTTTATTTTTTAAGCGTTGTAGTTAGTTAACTATTAATTGTGTAGAAAAAAAACTACTATTCATCTGTGTTTGCTGGTATTCATGAAGTTATAAGGTCATTGAATTTTTTCATTAAAATTGGTGTTTTAAAAAACATTTGAATTTGCTTGTACTTTTAAAGTGGTGGTTGTATGTTTGAGTACCCTAACAACGAAACCAGTTTTTTTCCACAGGATTTCACTTCACATTTTTCTTATTCTTACTTGTTTTTTTCTGTCAGTATTACGCACAAGCGTTTTATTATCTCATATTCTCCGAAAGATCAGACTATCCAAATTACTCTGAAAGGCCAAGGTTCATAATCTTAAAAACCCTTGCCAGTATGAAACATTTACTAACCCTCACCGCATCATTGCTGTTCATTAATACAGCATTTGCACAGATCACAGTTCATTCTATTGCAAACAATAATGCTGCAACCAAACATCGCCCTGGTTTTACAGATCAGCCTGCTTCAGACGAGTGGTTTGCTGCCACACAAAAAAGAATACTTGAAAATGAATATGGCTTTAAGCAAGCCGGAAATGCAGATGTATATTATACAGTAAGCAGTTCGCAGCACATTGGTTTCAACATCAATTCAACCGGGTACACAACCTCACCGGTAAAAACTTCCGCTACGAATAATACTGCCACTTTCTGGAAACAATCATTCATATTTTCTGAAATAAATAAGGGGGCTCAGGGAATTAAGGCCGGTAATAAATGTAAGGTTATACAAAATGAAACCGGCCTTAATTTTAATTATCCGGCATTTTCTATTCAGTATTTCAATAGCGGAGAAGGCCTTAGGCAAAATTTTATAGTAGCCGTTAAGCCTGCAGGTAATGCATCACTGGAATTATTATTAAAATTGAAAGGTGACCTTTCCCCGGCTGTTGTAAATAACAGTCTGCAGTTCACAGATAAAGCGGGGTTTAATAAATTGTATTATACAAACCTTAAAGTATGGGATGCCAATCAACAGGCGCTTACTGCCACTATGCAAATTCGTGATGATAACACACTTGCCATTGTGGTAAATGATAAGCTTGCAACATACCCTGTTACAATTGATCCTATCAATAAAACACCCGAATGGACAGGCAGTGCAGATGGGATATTACCCGGGCTTGTTGGCCAAATGGCTGTTGATGCAGGTTATGGCTTTTCACTTGCCGGGTTGGGCGATATAAATGGAGACGGGTACGATGATGTGGCAATAGGTGCGCCTGCAATGGCTGATATCATTACTGGAACAGGTGCACTCGCTTCTGCAGGTGCAGTATTCATTTACCTGGGATCGCCTGCAGGCTTATCAAATAATCCTGTTGCCATATTGCAGCCCACAACTCCGGTTGCAGGTGCTTTGTTTGGTTATAGTATTGCCGGGGGAGATATCAATAATGATGGAAAAAATGATATCATTATTGGGGCGCCGATGGATGTTGTTTCAATCTCAATAGGAGGCGGGGGAACAGCATCCGGTACAATTGGTAAAGTATATGTGTATGACGGGGCTACTTTGTCTACAGGTGTAAACCCTTTGCTCACACTTAAGCTTAGTGGCAATGGCATCCTGGAGAATGGGGTTAACCTTTCCGTGAATGCATTATTTGGTTTCTCGGTTTCTGTTACTGAAGATATGAACAATGATGGCAAAAAGGATATCATTGTTGGTGCACCAACTTATACCGGTATAAAAACCGGTTTGTTTGGTAATTCATTGCTTGATGTTCAATCAGGTGGTGCCTTTGTATTTCTGTCAAGTGGGTCAGGTAATCCTTCATTGATTAAATTAAAACCGGTTCAGACAAGCATATTGGGATTACCGATCCTGCAAACAAATATCAATGGCTTATTGTTTGGGTATAGTGTAGATGGTTTGGGAGATTATAACGGAGATGGATACCCTGATGTAATTGCTTCGGCACCGGCGGGGATTGACCTCAGTTCAATAGGTGCCTTGCTCAATGGGAAATTACTACAAGGGAGTGCTACTGTTTATTATGGAACAGGTTCAGGTGTAAATACAAATCCCGGTGCTACACTTGTTGCTTCACAGGGAGGATTGCTTACAAATATTACCGGCACCATTTCCAACATCGCCAATATGTTTGGTGTTTGCGTAAAGGGAGTTAAGAGTGCTTCCGGTGTGAGGAACGGGAATGTGATTGTTGGAGCGCCGTTGGGCGGTACGCTTATGAATGTGCTCAGCCTGCAATTGAAAACAGGAACGGTCAGTATGTTCAGGAGAAGGGTTGCTTCACCATTGGTAAACGTTATACCCGACCAGGTTTTAAGTTCGCCACGCAACAGTAATAATATCCTCCAGGTAGTTCAATCCAACCTTTTATTTGGCTACTCCATCGATAATGTGCTTGATGTTAATTGTGATGGCATCAGTGATCTCATCATTGGTGAGCCGGCATCATCGGGCGCACAGTTATTGAATGCAAATGTTGCAGGAGGTGCTGCCTATATCTATTTCGGCAATGCAGACGGCACTTATAGTACTAACGCATTCTGGACACTTACTGCTACTGAAAATGCACTGCTTGGTGTAAATGCTACTTCCTTGATTGGGTACAGTGTTGCAGGAGCGGGGCATGTAAGAGGTTTGACCAATGCCAATAAAGTATTGATCGGAACACCTTCACGAACGCTTGATTTTGGTGCAGGGTTATTAAACCTCGGCTCAACGTTAAATACTGTTTTCAGCCTGGCTGCCGGGGATAATGGGGCAGGTAAATCATATTTATTCGACATACAGGCCTGCGGTGGCCCTTTACCGGTAGCACTGGTAAAACTGGAAGCAAATTATGATAATGGTATAGCTCATTTGTTTTGGAAAACAGAACAGGAAATGAACAGCAGCCATTTTGAAATTGAACACAGCAGTACCGGAAATTATTTTCATTCACTCGGGACTGTAAAGGCAGCGGGAACAAGCAACCTGGAAATCAATTACCGTTTCGATGATCTTAAAGCTAACGGGGGCCTGAATTATTACAGGCTTAAAATGATCGATACCGATGGAAAATTTACATACAGCAATATTGCGAAGGTAAATGTGAATATAAATGAAACATTCATAACTACTGTTTACCCAAGTCCGTTCATCGATAGGGTCAATGTTGCTATAATGTCAGCATCTGAAGATATTGCTCGTTTCCGTTTAATGGATAATACGGGAAAAATTATCATGGAAACAAAATCATCACTTAACAAAGGGGCCAATATAATTACACTCCATGATCTTGAATATCTTTCTAATGGAATTTATATTATGAATGTTCAGGTAGGTTCGGTATCAAAAAAGATAAAATTGGTAAAACAGTAGTTATATAGCGATGATGTTAAAACACGAAAAGGAATTTTGTATTTGCAGATCATTGTGGCTCGTGTTTCCAAATACCAAACGATGGGGTAAAAAGGAACAATAAAAATTATTATTAAGCGTTTATGTATCAACGTACCCTCTAAACCCAAAATGTAAATTTTAAAAGCCCCTGTTGTAAGATTCAGGGGCATTTTTATTTATTTTTCTAAGCTGCCATTGACGCAACCATTTTTCCGAAATTCAGAACTCATTTAATGTACAAGTGGTTTGCCTTTTTCTTTGTCCGCCGGGGTCAGGTACTTTGTTTTTGCCATTGACCAGTTACCCTAAGGCTGTGCTCATATACTTTGAGGAGTTTTAATTGCAAAGTTTTTTTAATTGATCTCAATCATAGGATATGTCAATTGTCGTCATCAGGTAAATATAAATCACCTTATATTTTTGTCTCGGTTTTTCATAGGATATTGGATTTAGACAAGGAGCTGAATTTCTATTCGGGCTCCTTTTTATTTGAATCCATTTTAATAGGATGTTCTATAACGATAGCAGAGTGATTACGGATACCCGCTAAGACAGCATGCTGCCAGCAAAATCGATTATATAGGTATTTGCAGTCCTGAACAATATTTTTAAGGGTTCAGCAGATCATTATTGATCCGGTGGGAAACCATGAAAATTATAAAAACAACAGCAACAGTGTTAGTACAACTCCCGCCAGTGTAAAGTAAAGCCCCTTTTTAAAGATACTTGTTTTGGGCATGAACATCCAGAAAGAGGATATCACAAAGAACAACAGCGATACAGCAAAGAATACATTAAGGAAGAATAGTGGTTCTTTGGTATTGGCCTTATGCAGGTGCGTTAGTTTCTCAGCAAACTTGTTCAATGTTTTGGTTGTATAGCTTACCGCACCGGTCTGTTTATTATAAGTGCCCTGTTTAAAACTTATAACATCACCATTTACAGCGTCAACTTTCAGATCACGAATACGAATGGTTTTACCAAGCTCTTCCGCAGAAAGCCCAGGCTTTATTTGGTCGTTTACCAGTTTATTCTTTTTTAAAAAATCGGTATCGCGGAAAATAAGGATGATACCGCTGATGGCGTACATAGCCATGATACCTGCTAAAAAGAAACCGAGGTAGCGGTGATATACACGCATGCTGTTGTGGACAGTTGCTTTGCTGCTCATAGTTTTTTATTTGATGCAAAGAAAAGCAAACAACAAAATTTTGTGGTAGAAATCGGGAAAATCGTTTATGGATATGGGAATAATTAACATGCTTTTTGCTTCTTTGCGTGCCTGGAAACAACAGAAAAAGAGAGTAATGTTGGTTGAATATAATTTTACCCTTCTTTAAATTTTACATGATTTTATGTTTATCCGCTTCATCCTTACTATTTTCACAGCATGCCGGTAACGAATGAACATATTAAAAGGTTGTTGCGATGTATCGATCTTGAAGAGCAGGAACAGGTGAAAAGATATAGCCTCGATCAGCAGCACACTTTAAAGACATTAAAGGCCGAAGGGCTGGCACTGCACCCGGTAATAGTAACGAGGAAAAATTTCGGTTATGCAGATTATCCCGAGATCAGCTTCAGGCTCAGCTTTCCACCAGAGGCCAATCTTTTTAAAGATGGGGCTGCAATAGAATGCTTTTATGCGGGAGAAACACCGGTAAAAGGAATTCTTATGAACCTCGATGGCAGATCGGGAGAGTTCCGGTTATTTGCTCCGGATTTCCCCGACTGGATAGAAGATGATGGGGTAGGGATCAAACTGGCACCTGATCAACGTACTACCAGCATTATGAAAGCTGCCTTGAATGAACTGGAGAACAACAAGAAACTATTACCGCTTTTTGAACAATTGCATGGACAAAAAGCCAGGGATACAAAAGTAAATGCAACTCAAACGGCTCAACTAACATTCAGGAATAAACGATTGAATGATAGTCAGCAGCAAGCGGTTAAAGCAATTGTCGCAAACGAAGATATCGTTATTGTGCATGGGCCGCCAGGCACCGGTAAAACAACAACCTTGGTGGAAGCCATCATTCAGTTGGTCAACCAGGGAGAAAAAGTATTGGTATCTGCACCCAGCAATACCGCTGTAGATCATATTGCACAGGGGCTTATTGATCAGTCTGTAAAAGTATTAAGGGTGGGCAATACAAGTAAAGTGAATGAAGCTGTTTTTTTGCATACGCCTGAAGGCAGGTTAGCCAACAGCAAACAGCAAAAGGAGATCAAGCAATTAAAGATAAGGGCGGAAGAATTCAGGAAGATGGCCCTGAAATATAAAAGAAGTTTCGGAAAGGCCGAACGGGAGCAACGCAACCTGCTGTTTAAAGAAGTGAAGAACATAAGGGCAGAAATAAAAAAACTCCAGGCATACAATGAAGAAAAACTGTTTGAAGAAGCTGATGTAATATTAGGTACTCCTGTAGGGCTGTATGATGTAAAGACCGACAGGCTTCATTTTAATACACTGGTGATCGATGAAGCGGGACAATGTATAGAACCTTTGGCCTGGTGCGTATTTCCCTTGGCAGAAAAGTATGTATTGGCAGGCGATCACCTGCAGCTACCCCCAACCGTATTAAGCCAGGAAGCTGTGCAACTCGGCCTTAGCCGGTCTATCCTGGAAATAAGCATTGCAACCGTTGGTAATATCTTCCTGCTCAATACGCAGTACCGCATGAGGGCAGCCATTGCAGGTTTTTCCGGAAATTATTTTTATAATAGTTTGTTATTAACCGATAGTAAACTTGCCAATGCGGGTACGCATATCACTTTTATTGATACGGCCGGCTCAGGTTATAATGAAACAAGCGGTAGTGATGGAATGAGTTTACAAAATGAAGGTGAATTAAAGATCATACAGCAATTAATGGAGTCTGCATCACTTGACCCTTTGCAGACTGCTTTCATTTCTCCTTATGCCGGGCAGGTGGCAGCTGCAAAAGAAGTGCTCCCTAAACAAATGCGCATCAGTACTATCGACAGTTTCCAGGGGCAGGAAAAGGATGTCATTATTTTATCCTTGGTGCGGAGCAATGATGAAACCGGGATAGGATTTTTAAAAGACTACCGCAGGATGAACGTTGCCATTACGCGGGCCAAAGAACAATTATTTGTTATCGGCGACAGTGCAACTATTGGTGCAGATCCATTCTATAATTCATTCCTGGGTTATGTTGAAAAATACGGGAATTACAGGAGCGTGTGGGAATTTGAAATGTAGGTATTTAGCATTGTGCATTCCAGGTCATCAGCAGCTAACAATAGAAAAGCCTCCCAGTAAATGAGAGGCTTTTTTTGAATATCTATAGAGAATATTAATAATCCCTGTTGTATCCGCCGCCGCTTCCGCCGCTGCGTCCGCCGCCACCGCCATAACCGCCGCCGCTGCGTCCACCACCGCCACCGTAACCGCCGCCGCCACTTTTCTTGTAGCCACCGCCGCCACCGCCACCGCCGAAGCTACGCTTAGGGCGATCGCCTTCCTGGCGTGGTTGTGATTCGTTAACGATCAACTTACGACCTTGTACTTCAGTTTCGTTAAGGTTAGAGATTGCAGTACGAGCTGCTTCATCGTCTTCCATTTCAACAAAACCAAAACCTTTACTGCGGCCGTTCATTTTGTCTTTTAAGATCTTTGCACTAGTTACACTACCATACTGTGTAAAAAGATTGCTTAAATCGTCGTCGGTCATTGTCCAACTAAGATTTCCTACGTAAATGTTCATTGTAAAAAACTTTTAAATAATTAAATAAAATCCATAATGACTTAGTTGCTACAATGAACTGAAAACGACTCTCAAATAAGTTAAATCAGCCAACAGTGAAAACTAAAACCATTAAAGCATTGTAAAGATAATGTTTTCCGTTTAAAATGATAATAAATCTTGAAATATTTCGGATGCTCTCTAAGTGTTTGATAACAAGTTTATTATGTCTTTATTTTGCGCTTTATTTCATCTCATATTGTATAATTATTGACTGCAATAAGCAGCTGATTTCTGAAAACATAATTTATTTTGATCCTTTCTTTATTGATTTTCTTTATCTTCGAAGGGATATAGATTATGCTTATTTACAACGCACATACTCACCTTTTTTCAGGCCCTGTTTTAAATAACAGGCCAACTTTCACTTTGGTACCAACAACAGGAACCGGAACAACCCGTTAGGGTTGTATCTTCTCATATTAACAACTGGGCTTTAAGCTACTTTCCGGATCCGGATCAATTTTCACTAATTACAATTGTTATAAAAGACTAGATATTATGCAGATTTTAAAATTTGGAGGAACTTCTGTAGAGAATGCAGCAAACATCAGCAGGGTTGCTGATATCGTTAAGAATGCTTCAGCGAAAGATAAAACATCCGTGGTGGTATCGGCATTGGGCGGCGTTACCGATAGTTTATTAAAATGCGCAGCACTTGCCGCAGCAAAAGATGAAACTTTTCTCACAATACTTAAAGAAATAGAAGAAAGGCATATCAATGTTGTAAAGAACATAATGCCCGTAACGCAGCAAAGCAGCTTGCTTAGCCTCGTTAAAAAAGGAATGAACGAGATAGAAGATATATGTAAAGGTATTTTCCTGCTGGGGGAATTATCTGAACGCACAAAAGACCGTGTTATCAGCTACGGGGAACTGTTATCCTCACAGATACTTTCTGCAAAACTTCAGTCGATGGGGCTGGATAATGAATGGAAAGATTCAAGAGAGTTGATAAAAACAGATTCTAATTTTGGAAAAGCGGCTGTTAATTTCTTCATCAGCAATAATAATATTACCGGTTACTTTTCATCAGAAAAAAGCAACTTATTTATTTTTCCGGGATTCGTAGCTTCCAATAAGGATGGTGAAACAACCACGCTTGGCAGGGGCGGCTCCGATTATACAGGCGCCATACTTGCTGCAGGAACTGATGCAAGTGTTTTTGAAGTGTGGACAGATGTTTCTGGAATGATGACTGCTGATCCACGGTTGGTGAATAATAAAAAATTGATACCGCAGATATCTTACCAGGAAGCCATGGAGCTATCGCATTTTGGCGCAAAAGTTATTTACCCGCCAACCATTCAGCCGGTGATGAACAAGAATATACCCGTTTGGATAAAAAATACGTTTGCCCCGGAAGATACAGGAACGGTTATTCACAATGAAGCAACAAGGACAGGCAATACTGTATGCGGACTTTCTTCCATCAATAATATTGTATTGTTAAGTCTTGAGGGAAGTGGGATGATCGGCATACCTGGTTTTTCCAAAAGATTATTTGAGGCATTGGCAAACGCTTCAATCAATGTTATCCTGATCACACAAAGTTCATCGGAACATTCTATCTGTGTTGCCATTGAAGAAGTGAATGTAGAGAAAGCCAAGACTGCTGTTGACAGTGCTTTTGAATATGAAATTGCCACCGATAAATTGTTGCCGCTGATCATTGAAAAGGGATTGTCGATCGTTGCATTGGTTGGTGA
>Ga0209023_10008132_pt1 | contig 10593 bp, 8 predicted proteins | sample LakOneMetagenome_FD_187468 | JGI IMG/M metagenome (GOLD analysis project Ga0209023, IMG submission 187468) | Freshwater and sediment microbial communities from Lake Erie, Canada (SPAdes) (version 2) | ecosystem: Environmental > Aquatic > Freshwater > Lentic | place: Lake Erie, Canada | collected...
GCCCAGCAGGTCGTCGACGTCGTCGACGGGTTGGCCGCGCAGCTCGGACAGGTCCAGCACCAGCGACACCGACGGGCGAGGCGCACCGTGCTTGGTGCCACCCAACGCGCCCCGGCGGACGAGGTTGAGATGGGCGATCGAGGTGCGCTGCGATGGGAGCAGTCCGTCACCGGCCTGGAACTCACCGGCCTGGAACAACCGGTCGACCTCAGCTTCGAGCTGGCCTTCGAGCTCGGCCCCGCTCACGGCGTCGAGGTTGCCCAACAGGAGCCGCCGCCCGTCGAGGGTGGCCGACACGTGCATCGAGTTGTCCACCTCATCTCACGGGTCGGGCCCGTCGTCATCGATGCCCAACGAGGCAAGCGCCTTCTCACGCCAGCGGCGCACCACCACTCGCGCCTGGGCCACGGTGAGGTGGCGGATCAGCTCGATGAGCTCGGCCTCGAACGGGGCGAACAGGTCCTCGACCTTGGCTCGGGCGGTCAGCAGCATCGTGACCTTCGCGGTGCCCACCACGCCGTCGTTGTACGCGGCCCGTAGCACCGGACAGTCCCGCAGGCCATGGGCACGTTCCACGATCGCCCGACACGCCGTCGGGTCGAGTTCGGTACGGCCAGCGAGCCACGCCGCAGCCGACGCCGCCGCGTCGATGGACCACGACTTCTTGGCATCGAACGCCCCGACCGCCTCGGTCAACACCGCCTCGCCACGGTCACGAAACGAGGCCAAGGCCAACACCGCGTCGATCGTCTCACCCTCGGTCAGATCCGCAGCCGGGGTCTCGTACAGATCCACCAACAACCCCAACTGGGCGCGCAGCGGCGAACCAGGAGGCGTGTCGGAGGGCCGGGAGAGCATCCGCCCACCCTAGTCGAACACACGTTCGGTGATCAAGCTTTTCTTGCAATTCTTGACCGACCGGACGGGCGTGTCGGTGCGTCGGCGTCGGCAGGCCCGCCACTTAGCAGGAGGTGGCGCCCTCGTCGCGGTAGCGGGCTCGAACGGTGTCGTTGCCGGTGCGGCCGTTGACGTAGTGGATCGTCCGCTGGGTGGTGACGGAGGTGCAGCGACCCGAGTGGGAGCTGGTCTGGCCGGTCTGCTCGCCGTAGGCGTACTGGGTGGACCACAGGGTGACGGTGACGCTGGTGGCGGTGTAGCTGGTGTCGACGAGGATCCCGTAGGGCGTGTTGTTCTTCCACTGCAGGTTGGGGTGCTCGTAGCCCATGGTGGCCTCGCGCCCGTAGGGGTAGCGGTCGAAGTGCTCGGAGTGGGACTGGTACTCGCCGAACGGGAGGCCGGCGAAGAACGCGGCGTTGAACGTGGTGGTGGCGAACTGCGAGACGCCGCCGCCGACTTCATCGTGGTGCATGCCGTTGGCGATGGCGGGGGCGACCACGAACCCCTTCTCCACGGTGCGCTGGCCGACGATCTTGTTCATGTCGAACGTCTCGCCGGGTTTGATGACGGTGCCGCGGACGAGGTCGGCGATGCGGTGGATGTTGGTCACGCGCGGAGCGCAGCACGGGTAGTAGGTGGTGAAGCTCTTGACCTGGGCCACGCCCTTCCAGTCCACCGTTGTGCCCACCGGCTCCTTGATCCCCAGCTTCTGGGCCGCCTCGGTGGTGAAGGCCGCCTTCTTCACGATGGGGTCGACGGTGACCTCGCCCGATCCGGCGGTGAGCACGGCGAGCACGCGGGTGGCAGAGTCCGCAGCGCAGCACGAGGTGGCGTCCTGGCTGGGGGTGATCTGCACCGCTCCGTCTACCAGCGAGATCTTGGCGTCCTTGACCTGTCCGGTGGCCGGCAACGCGGTGGTGAGGGCGGCCTTGACCTTGTCGTCGGCGAGGCTGAGGGCCAGCTTCCCGTCGACCACCTGGGAACTGATCCAAGACCGCACTGTGGCCGAGGGGATGGTGGCGCTGCGGGTGCCGGCGGTGACCTTGAGCCCGTTGGCGGTGGCCGTGGTGAGCTTGGTGGCCAGGGCTTGGGCCTCGGCATCGGACACGGCGGGGGAGCGGTCGGTCACCTCGGCATCGATCACGATGGGTTCCTCACCCGACTTGGCCCGCCGCATGAGCTGGTCGCGGATGCCGTCGGCCTTGATCAGCCGGCCGCTGGCCCCGCTGATCACGGTCACGCCGGCGGCGCCCGAGGCCAGCTTCGGCTCCTTGGCCGCGGCGTTGCCGCTCAGCCCGGCCAGACCTGTGGTGAGCAGGGCAGGGTCGACCATGAACTTGAGGGGCGCCTTGCGATGGTCGACGAACGACGAGGCCCACACCAGGGGGCGTTCGGGCACGGGCTTGGCGTCGTCGAGATCCAGCGCCGCCTGCACCGTGGCGGCCTGATCGAGCTTCAGCCCGAGGTCGCCGCCGGTGGTGGTGAACGTGCCGTCGGACGTGCGCACCTTGACCGGGACCGAGGCGTAGTGATCGGCCAGGTCGGCGACGGTGTTGGCCAGGCGGTCCTCGGGCATCTTCGAGATGTTGCGGCCGGCCAGCGACGTGTTGCGAGGCACCTTGCCGCTGGCGCTGGACGAATCGATCGCCCACGCCCCGAGGAGGAGGACGATGATCAGGAGGGGTATGCCGAGGCCGAGGATCAGCCGAGGGCGGGGGCGACGCATGGCGTCCACCTTGGCATGCCGGCGGTCGCGGATCGTGGCGCGCGGGGCACTTGGCGTGGACCATGATGACCCGATGGGTATCTGTGAGGGACGGGTCTGCATCGTGACCGGCGCTGGTCGCGGCATCGGGCGTGAGCACGCGCTGATGCTGGCGAGCCACGGCGCCAAGGTGGTGGTCAACGACATCGGGGGCGAGATGGACGGCAGCGGCCGCTCCACCGGACCGGCTCAGGACGTCGTCGACGAGATCGTGGCCGCCGGCGGCGAAGGCGTCGTCAACGGCGACGACATCAGCACCTGGGACGGGTCCGAGCGGCTCATCGCCCAGGCGGTGGACGCCTTCGGCACGCTCGACGTGGTGATCAACAACGCCGGCATCTTGCGCGACCGCATGCTGGCCAACATGACCGAGGCCGAGTGGGATGCGGTCATCCAGGTCCACCTCAAGGGCACCTTCGGCCCCTCCCGACACGCCGCGGCGTACTGGCGCGAGAAGGTCAAGGGCGGCGAGACCGTGGACGGTCGGATCATCAACACCTCGTCGCCGTCGGGCATCTACGGGAACGTCGGCCAGACCAACTACGGCGCGGCCAAGGCGGGGATCGCGGCGTTCACCGTGATCGCGGCCAAGGAGCTGGCCCGCTACGGCGTGACGGTCAACGCCGTGGCGCCCGCCGCCCTCACCCGCATGACCGAGAACCTCGGCATGGGACAGGCCGACGACATGACCAAGGCCATGATGTCGCCCCGCTGGATCGCCCCCATCGTCACGTGGCTGGCTTCGAGCGAGTCGGCCGACGTGACCGGCCGGGTGTTCGACGTGACCGGCCAGGCCCTGTCGGTGGCCGAGGGCTGGCATCGAGGCCCGACCCAGCAGCACCCCACCGACGACCCCGCCGAGCTGGGCGAGATCGTCCATCGGCTGGTGGCCGAGGCCCGCCCCAACGCCAACATGCTGGGCTACGACGAGAAGTCCTGACCCGGAGGTCATCCATGCCGATCAACCCCGACGCCGTCGGATCCAAGGGCCAGCCCACCCGCCACTCGTGGGACTCCAAGGACGCCATCCTCTACGCCCTCGGCGTGGGGGCCGGTGCCGTCGACCCGCTCCAGGAGCTGGCCTTCACCACCGAGAACACCCAGAACGTCGACCAACAGGTGCTGCCCACCATGGCCGTGGTGCTCGCCGTCGGTGGATCCAGCGCGTTCGGGTCCATCGGGTCGTTCAACCCGGCGATGCTCGTGCACGGTGAGCAGGCCATCACCCTGCATGGGCCCATCCCCGTCAAGGGCGAGGTGGAGACGGTGGGCGAGATCACCGGCATCTACGACAAGGTCAAGGGCGCCGTCATCGAGGTCACGTCCACCTCCACCGACACCGCGACCGGCCGCCCGTTGTTCTCGTCGGTCATGTCGGCGTTCATCCGAGGCGAGGGCGGCTTCGGCGGCGACCGCGGTCCCTCGGGTCCCAAGAACGTGGCGCCCGAGCGAGCCCCCGATCACGAGGTCACCTACCAGACCCGCTCGGACCAGGCGCTGCTCTACCGCCTCTCGGGCGACCGCAACCCGCTCCACTCCGACCCGGCGTTCGCCGCGTTCGGAGGGTTCGACCGGCCGATCCTCCACGGACTGTGCAGCTACGGCTTCACCGGTCGAGCCCTGCTCCACGCGCGCTGCGGGTCCGACCCCGCCCGGTTCACGGGCATGGAGGCGCGGTTCTCGTCGCCGGTGCTCCCCGGCGAGGCCCTCACCGTCAAGATCTGGGACACGGCCGACGGCGAGGCGATCTTCCAGACCGCGGGCGACGACGGCCGCACGGTGATCGACGCCGGACGGCTGACCTACCTCGTCGGCTGACCGTTCCCCAGCTGACGATCAGTGCCAGTCGAAGAGCCAGTGGCGGCCGAACAAGGTGGCGGCCAAGGCGCCGATGGCGGGCACCAGGTTGTCCATCAGCGCCGGGCAGTAGGCGTACTGCTGCACGGCCAGCTCGAAGGCGGCGCGGGCGTCGTCGGGCGGGCGCGACACCAGGCACTCGAGCTGGTCGAGGCCGAGGGCCACCAGGTCGGCGCCGTAGGACTCGTGCCAGAAGTACAGGACCGACAGGTGCTCGCTGCCACCGATGTTGGCTGCCTCGGCACCGGCCCAGGCCAACAGCGCCGGCACCTCCCAACCCGCTGACGCCGGGACCAGCGCGATCTGCACCCGAGCGGCCGCCACCGCGCGCACCGCGTCGGCGTCTGGTCGATCGGCCAGCCGCTGGCGGATGGCATCCTCGTCGGCCTCGAGCCGGGCCAGGTGGCGCGGCACGTCGTTGAGGTAGTCGTCCTCGGCCGGGTTGCCCATCCACTCCACGAACAGGTCTGGGGCCGGGGTGACCTCGTCGAGCACCGGGATGCCGGGCGAGTCGTCGGCCATGATGTTGACCCGCCAGGTGAGCTGATCGATCAGGCCCAGATCGCCACCCAGGATCACCGGCCACAGTCCCGTGCGCGGGTGCCTCTGGCGCAGTGCCTCCCAGGTGGCCAGCGCCGCAGCCCCACCGGCCGACTCCAGGCGCCATGCTTGCTCGCCGCGCAAGGTGCGGCACCACGGCTCGATGCCGGGGGGGAGGTGGGCCCCGCCCGGGAGACGCGGCGCTGGGTCGTTCACGTCAGAACAGCCGGAGCTCGGTGGACTCGATGCCCCGCAGCTGGTCGTAGTCGACCTCGACCACATCGATCCCGCGATCGCGCGCCAGCACCTTGGCCTGGGGCTTGACCTGCTGGGCCACGAACATGCCGCGCACCGGCCGGAGCATCGGGTCGCGGTTGAGGAACTCGAGGTACCGGGTGAGCTGCTCCACGCCGTCGATCTCGCCCCGCCGCTTGATCTCCACCGCGATGGCGGCACCGTCGGCGTCGCGGCACAGCAGATCCACCGGGCCGATGTCGGTGGGGTACTCCCGGCGGACCAGGCGCCAGCCCTCACCGAGCTCGGTGCAGTTGGCCGCCAGCAGCTCCTGGAGGTGGGCCTCCACCCCGTCCTTCTGCAGCCCGGGGTCCACGCCGAGGTCCCATGCCGAATCGCTGATCAGCTCGTCGATCGTGATGCGGATCACCTCGCCCTTGGGGTTGGCGACGGTCCAGACGTCGTCCTCGATGACCAGCCGGTTCGGCGCGTTCATCCAGTTCAGGGGCTTGTAGGCGCCGCCGTCGGCGTGGATGGCCACGCAGCCGTCGGCCTTCACCATGATCAGGCGGTTGGCCAGGGGGAGGTGGGCGCTCAGCCGACCCTGGTAGTCCACCGAACACCTGGCGATCACGACACGCATCGGCGCGGACCATAGTTCCCGAGGCCGTCGGCCCCGTGCAGCGTCATCGGCCAGGCTGGGCTGGGCTGGATCGCAGATGACGGCTAGCGGCGACGTCGGCGGAGCAATCCCCGACGCGACGGCCGGCCCTCGAGTCGCTCGGCCACGATCCGGCGCCGCTCCTGCAGCTGGCGGTGGGTGAGGGCGTCGACCGACGAGGTGTCCACCCCGAAGCTCCCCTTCATCCCATCGAGGTCGAGATCCCACTGGTTGGCGGCCATGCCCACCTCGTCGGCGATGCGGTTGCCGTGGCGCAGGGTGAAGTAGGTCGCGATCTCGGTGATCTCGGCGAACAGGTCGAGGTCTGGCGCGAGGGTGGCGATCGCCCCGTCGAGGAATACCAGGTTCTTCACGAACAACATGAGCGGCTTGGGGAGTCGGGCGCCGTACCCGAGGAGCGCCTTCATGATGCGCTGGATCTCGCCGGTGAGCTCCTCGGCGGTGAGGGTGGTCGGGTCCACGGGCGGCCGGTCCAGGCCGAGGTCGGCGATGATCCGAGGCAGGTCGGCGTCGGGCGGCAGTGCGCCGAGGTCGCGAAGGGCACCGAGCTGGGTGACGACATCGTTCATGGACGCCCCGACGAGCAGCCGGAGGAAGGCCAGGCGCTGGTGCTCGGGCAGTCGACCGGTGATGCCGAAGTCGAGCAGGCCGGTCCTTCCGTCGGGTAGCACGAGCAGGTTGCCGCCGTGCAGGTCGCCGTGGAAGATGCCGTTGAGCATGCAGCCCTCGAGGAACCCGATCATCCCGGTGCGGACCACTGCGGCGGTGTCGATCCCGGCGGCGTGCATGCCGACGACGTCGTCGAACGCGAAGCCGTCCAGGCGCTCCATCACCAGGACCCGCGGGGTCACCAGGGTGGGGTGCGGGCGGGGTATCACGTAGCCCCTCTGCCCGAGCCCCGCGAAGGACCGGGCCACCGCGAGCATGTTGTCGGCCTCCAGGCGGAAGTCGAGCTCTTCGGTGATGGTCTCGGCGAACAGGTCCACCAGCGCCGGCGGGTTGGCCAGCGCGGCCACCGGGATGCGGCCGACGAGGAAGGGAGCCACCCACGCCATCACCCGGAGGTCCTGGTGGACGCGCTGGTACACCTGAGCGCGCTGGACCTTCACCACCACCCGCTCACCGGTGTGGAGGGTGGCGGCGTGGACCTGGGCGATCGACGCGGCAGCCAACGGCTGACGTTCGAAGGTGGCGAACACCTCGTGCAGCGGCTTGCCGAGGTCTTCCTCCACCACCTGTCGGACCTGGGCGAACGGCTCCGGCGGCACGCGGTCTCGGAGCTTGACGAACTCGTCGACCAGTTCGCTCGGGAACAGGCCCTGACCCGACGAGATGATCTGGCCGAGCTTGATGTAGGTGGGACCGAGGCCCTCGGCGGCCACGCGGAGCCGGTGGGCGATGTCGGCCCGGGAGCGGCCGCCACCGGCTCGTCGGGCCCCGAAGTACCAGGTCGCCAGCGTCGGCCCGAGCAGCCGGACGGTGCGGCCGATGCGTCGACCGGGCGGCAGGACGCGACGACGGGTGAGCTCGGGCAGCGAGCGGGTGATCCGTTTCCGTTCGGCGGCCACCCCGCGCTGCCAGCCGAGCTGGTCGGGCGAGAGCACCCAGGGCGCGTCGGACGAGAACGCCCCCCAGGCCACGTCCTCGGGCTCCGTGACGGTGGGAGCCTCGGAAGCGGTCATGCCGGCCAGTGTTCCACCAGCGGGCCCAAACCGGACACCACGGTCCTCAACACCCCCCCGTGTCCGGCCGTCGGAGGGCCGGTAGGGTCGATCGATCATCGATCCCCGCCGATCCCCGTCGAACCCCGCCGATGGCCCTGCTGCAGGTCCGCACCTGACCCGACGCAGCCCTGGAGAGTGGAGCATGGCCGTCCGCCGCCAGGCGGCGGTGGCGCGGGTCGGCCAGCTGGGTCTGGAGGGAATCGACCCGGACGAGCTGGTGGCCGAGACCCTGCGAGCCATCGCGGACACCCTCGGCGTCACCGACCTGGCCCTGCTCGAGGTTCGAGGTGGCATCGATCTGGTGGGCCGGGCGGCCATCGTCGGCGGCGAGCTGGTCGGCCGCGACATCGTGAGCCAGGTCCACGTGCCGCTCGCCCAGCGGTCCATGGCCGGGTATGCCGTGCAGCAGGGCGTGCCGGTCGTGAGCGTCGACGTGCTCAACGATGACCGCTTCGAGGTGCTGGCCACCAACTACGGCATCCCCACCCGGGCTGCCATCACCGCCCCCGTGGGCTGGGGTGGCAAGCCCTGGGCCGTGCTCGGGGTCTACGACCACGAGGTCCACGGGTGGACCGACGACGACGTCCACTTCGTGCTCACCATGGCCAACACCCTCGGCCTGGCGGTGTCGCGCCAGCGCGTCGAGGACGAGCTGCGCGACAGCTCGGCTCGGCTCGAGCTCTCGTTGGCAGCTGGGGGCATGGGGGCATGGACGTGGGACGTGGCCGCCGACGTCTTGGTGCTGTCCCCGTCGGCCCTCGCGATCTACGGGCTCGAGTCGGATTCGTTCGGCGGCACCGGAGATGGCCTGCTGGAACGGGTGCACCCCGATGATCGAGACGTCCTCCACGGCGACGCCCACGAAGCGGTCCAGACCACTGGCGAGCACCACTGCACCTTCCGCATCGTGCGACCCGACGGGCAGGTCCGCTGGGTGGAGTCGTGGGGTCGAGTGCTCGCCGAGGCTGGGGTGCAGCTGCGCATGGTCGGGGTCATGGCCGACATCACCGACCGGTGGACGGCCGAGGAGTCCCGGGCTTCGCTGCTCGCCGGCGAGAAGCAGGCTCGAGCCGCGGCCGAAGCGGCCCGCGAACGGCTGAGCATGCTGGCCGACGCCAGCGACCGCTTCAGCGCCACGCTCGACCCCGACGAGGTGGTGGAGACCCTGGCCGAGGTGTGCGTGCCGCTCATGGCCGACGTCTGCATGATCGACGCCCTTCGAGACGACGGTCGTCTCGAGGAGGTCGCCGCTCGGGCCCGAGACCACCAGTCCCTGCTCGACGTGCGCGAGCTGCGTCGGCGTAGGGCGCTCAAGGGCGGCATCGGTGGGCTCTGGAGCGAACGGCGCGTGGCGGGCCGGGTGGAGAGCGTGCTCATGGAGCGCATCACCGACGAGCGCATCGTGGCCAGCGCGATCGACGACGACCACCTGACCGTCCTCCGCCGGTTCGCCGCCCGCTCGTCGGTGGTGGTGCCGATGGTGGCCCGGGACAAGGTCATCGGGGTGCTGACGATGATGTTCAACGTCACCGACCGCCACTACGACGTCGACCAGTTGGCCCTGGCCGAGGAGGTGGCGGCCCGGGCAGCGCTGGCCCTCGACAACGCTCGGCTGTACGAGTCACGCAACCGGGTGGCCCGGTCGCTGCAGGCGGCGCTGCTGCCGCCCGCGTTGCCCGAGATCTCCTGGCTGCAGACGGCGGCTCGGTATCGGGTGGCCGAAGCCGACACCGAGATCGGCGGAGACTTCTACGACATCATCGAGGTGGGGGAGCGGGCGTGGGGCGTGGTGGTGGGCGACGTGTGCGGGCGTGGCCCCGAGGCCGCCGCCATCACCGGCCTCATGCGCCACTCGGTCCGTACCGCCGTGGTGCGCGAGTCCCTCCCGAGCCGGGTGCTGGCCCAGACCAACGATGCCGTGCTCGACCAGATCGACGACTCACGGTTCTGCACCGCGGCCTACCTCCGCATCGAGCAGCGGGCCGACGGCCGCGTCCGAGCCATCGCCTCCAGCGCCGGCCACCCGCGGCCTGCCCTCCTGAGTGCCGACGGCGTGGCCCGGTACCTCGACTGCTCCGGCCTGTTGCTCGGCGTGGTGCCGTCGCCCACCCTGATCGACGTCGACGTCGACCTGACGCCCGGCGACTCCGTGATCCTCTACACCGACGGGGTCACCGAGGCGCGCCGCGGCCGCGAGTTGTTCGGCGAGCAGCGCCTCCTGGCCACCCTGTCCACCCTCGGAGGCAAGGATGCCGAGGGGATCGCGTCCGGCGTGGAAGCCGCGGTGAGCGCGTTCCAAGACGATGCCACCGACGACGTCGCCATCTTGGTGGCGCAGGTCCCGCGCGACACGGTGCGGGCCGGCCGGGTCGCTCAGCACTAGAACCGCGGGGTGACCGAACCGCTGCCGAACCCGAACGCCATCGATCCCGATGGGTCGGCCGCGATGGCCGCGCTGGCCGCACTCGACGATCATGCCCTCGCCCGTGCGCTCGCCGAGGAGGCCGGCACCATGCTGGTGTCGCTGCGGGCCCGCCTCGTGGCCGACGGGATGGTCGGTCGGACGCTCGCCGAGGCCGGGGACCGCGCCGCGCACGAGCTGCTCATGACGCGCCTCGCCCACGTCCGGCCCGACGACGAGATCCTGTCCGAGGAGGGAAGTGGTACCGAAGGGCCGGCCGGACGCTCCCGGCTCACCTCGGACCGCGTGTGGATCGTGGACCCGCTCGACGGGAGCCGCGAGTTCGGCGAGCCGGCCCGCCCCGACTGGGCGGTGCACGTCGCCCTGGTCACTGGTGGCGCGCCCGTGGCCGGGGCGGTGGCGCTCCCCGCCCAACGTCGGATCCTGGGGACCTCGCCTGCCGCGCCCACGCCCCCGACGCCACCTGCACGCC
>Ga0209023_10008133_pt1 | contig 10590 bp, 12 predicted proteins | sample LakOneMetagenome_FD_187468 | JGI IMG/M metagenome (GOLD analysis project Ga0209023, IMG submission 187468) | Freshwater and sediment microbial communities from Lake Erie, Canada (SPAdes) (version 2) | ecosystem: Environmental > Aquatic > Freshwater > Lentic | place: Lake Erie, Canada...
AAGCTGGTGTCGGCAGTGACCTCGTTCCCGGTGCAATACAACAAGGCGATCGTTGGTCAGAACGCGTTTGCGCATGAGAGCGGCATCCATCAGGACGGTATGCTGAAGAACTCGCATACCTATGAAATCATGACGCCGGAAAGCGTTGGTGTGTCAAAGACCTCGCTGGTCATGGGCAAGCATTCGGGCAGCCATGCCTTCAAGGAAAAGCTGAAAGAGCTGGGCTACGATCTGGGGGCCAATGCCTTGAACGATGCCTTCAAGCGCTTCAAGGATCTGGCTGACCGCAAGAAGGTGGTTTACGACGAAGACATCGAGGCTCTGGTCGATGATGAAATCGTGAATGCGCATGATCGCATCAAGGTTACGGCGCTGACCGTGATTGCTGGCACCAAGGGCCCGCAGTCCGCCGCTCTGACGCTGGAAATTGACGGCGTTGCCAAGACTATTCAGGCCACGGGCAACGGCCCGGTGGATGCGATCTTCAACGCGATTCAGGCTTTGGTACCGCATGAAGCGACGCTGGAACTGTATCAGGTTCATGCGGTGACGCAGGGCACGGATGCGCAGGCGGAAGTTTCGGTTCGACTCTCGGAAGATGGTCGCTCGGTGACGGCGAAGGGTGCTGATCCGGATACGCTGGTGGCCTCGGCGCGTGCTTATGTGACCGCGTTGAACAAGCTCATTCTGAAGCGCACGAAATCGCGCCCGGAAGAACTGCGCGCGGTGTGACATTCCGCCCCGGAATTAATACTTAATAAGTGGTTGCGCCGCCTCGACTCAATCGGGGCGGCGTGTCATTTCATAGGCCTCAAATAAAGGGGCCATTTATGTTGAAATTGATTGCTGTCGGCATTGCCGCCTTGTCGCTTGCCGGATGCGCGACCGTTACGCGCGGAACCACCAACCAGATCCAGATCGTTTCTGAGCCTTCGGGCGCGGATGTGCGCACCTCCATGGGCATGCAGTGCGTGGCGCCGTGCACGATTACCGTGTCGCGCAAGGATGAATTCGCGGTCACCTTCAACAAGCCGGGCTATCAGGAATTGACGATTCCTGTGAAGACGCAGGTTGCTGGCTCGGGCGCTGCTGGCTTTGCTGGCAACGTGCTGCTTGGCGGCGTCGTTGGTATGGCCGCCGACGCGGCGACGGGCGCAACGCTCGAACATGTTCCGAATCCGGTGGTTGGCAATTTGCGTCCTCTGGGATCGCAGAAGCCGCAAAAGCCGGGTAAGCCGGGCAAGAAGCAAAAGGTCGCTCCGCCGCCGCGCGCACCTGAAGTGGTGGAAGAGCAACCGGACGTGACGCCCGAATCCTGAGTTTCCCATTTCTGGTTGTGGAGTTAAGGCTCGCAGCCGTTGAATAATCTTCGCCTCCGGGTGCGTTCAACTCGAATTCAATTCGAATTTGACGGCGCAGCAGGGGGCGATTCTGTTTTTTCTCCGCGGTTACGCGGATGAGGGCGTGTTTGCCCTGTTGTTTTGTCGCCATGAAACTCAATTAAAATCAGCTTATTATTTCTTTTCTGACAAGAAAATGACGCTGCGCAGCAAAGATCGGGCTTTAAGGGCTGGACAGGCTGGGATGTGTTTGCTACATCCGCGCTCACCTGCTGCGGACACGGTGCTTCACCAAATCTGCGGACGAGAAAATGGGCGCTTAGCTCAGTTGGTAGAGCAGCTGACTCTTAATCAGCGGGTCCACGGTTCGAGCCCGTGAGCGCCCACCATTCTCTCAAAAGGGTACAAAAAACCCCGGCCTTTGTGCCGGGGTTTTTGTTTGTCTCGGCTGCTCATCACAAGCCTTGCGGCTTTGTTCGTTCGGGTGGCTCACGCCGTCATGGTGCGGCGGCCGAGGTGGTCGACGACAATCTCGCCATCTTCCTTGCGGAATTCGCCAAGCTGCGGTGTGGGCAGTATTTCCAGAACAACTTCTGACGGGCGGCAGAGGCGCACGCCTTTGGATGTGACGACAATCGGGCGCTCGATCAGTTTGGGATTATTGAGCAAAGCGTCAATGATATCGCTCTCGCTCAGGTCGAGGTTGTCGAGACCGAGTTCCTTATACGCGGCTTCCTTCCTGCGGATGATATCGCGCGGCGAACGGCCCATGATGTTCAGCAAGTCTTCCAGCTTGGCCCGGGTCGGCGGGCTTTTCAGATATTCGATGATGAAGGGTTCAATCCCGGCGTTGCGGATCATCGCCAAAGTGTTGCGCGATGTACCGCACGAGGGGTTGTGGTAAATGATGACGTTTTCCATGGGGGCTTCCTCGCGGCGAGCATTCATTTCAAAATATTATATATGGAACATCAGGGTGTTTTCTCGCCCATCGGAGCAGGCACGCATATCGGCGAGTGTGCGGGTGTCGAACAACGCGACAAGCGCTTCGCGTGCTTCCACCATCAGCAGGCGCACGGCGCAATTGCGTTCGTCCTCGCAGTCGTCGCAAGGGCGATAGGCGGTTTTGCTGGCGCAGGGCAGGGGGGCGAGAGGGCCATCCAGTACGCGGATGATGTGGCCGACTTTGATTTCGCTTGCGGGCCGCGCCAGCGTGTAGCCACCACCTTTGCCTTTTTTGGAGAAGACAAAACCGGCATTGCGCAATTCGCCCAAAATGGTGTCGAGAAACTTTTTTGGAATGTCGTTCTGGGAGGCGATATCATTCACCAGAGCCAAATCGCCCGGAACAAGGCCAGCCAGGTGGACCATGGCCTTGAGGCCGTATTTTCCCTTATTGGTGAGCATGTCCGGTCCAGCGTTTTGTGCATCGTTGTTGCTGCGCCCAACTTAAGGCGTTTGGGACTCAAAACAAGGGAAGGTTTTTAGTCTATAAATTTTATCAATTAATGCATTGACATTAGTTTATGGATTTGGTGGACTATGTGGGCTTGATGTCGGAGGGTTCCATGTCGTTGTCTGTTCGCCGCGCTGTTGATGTCGTTCTGTTTGGTCTGGCTTTTGCCACCATCGCCTTTGTGACGTTCCAGTTCCGCGCCTAAGTGACGCACTTCTGCTGAGCGGGGCCGCGCTCGAGTCTGGTTTCACTCGTTTTCTTGGAAGCCCAAGGGCAGAAGTCGACGAAATGCCCCATTTTTCTTGGGGGATAGGGAATTATTACAATTGTGACAGTTTCAAGACTCTGGCATGAAGCATCACGCATCGTGTCAGGTTCAGGATTGTGCAATGTTAAGCTGGTTTCAAGCCCTTCTTCCCAAGGAAGAGAAATTTTTTGAGCATTTTGCGGCCCATGCGGAAACGCTTGTCGCTGGCTCGGAAGCTTTGCGCGGCCTTCTTGATGGTGGCGCGACCGTTCCTCAGTTTTGCGCAAAAGTGGTTGAGGAAGAGCACAAGGCGGATGCTATTACCCGCGATGTTCTGCTTGCTGTGCGCCGCACCTTCATCACCCCGTTTGATCGCGGCGATATCAAAGACCTGATCATGTTGATGGATGATGCCATTGACCAGATGCAGAAGACCGCCAAGGTCATCATGCTGTTCGAAGTGAAAGAATTCGACCAGCCCATGCGGGATATGGCGGATATTATCGTCAAGGCATCGAAAATTACGGTGGAACTCGTTCCGTTGCTCAATTCGATGGGCAAGCAGGTGACCAAGATCGGCAAGCTGACCGAAGATATTACCAAAATCGAAGAAATGGCCGATCAGCTCCACGACAAGGGCCTCAAGGCGCTCTATCATGCGCATGAGAATGCCAACCCGATGGGCTATATTATCGGCGCTGAAATTTATGATCATCTTGAAAAGGTCGTCGACCGTTTTGAAGATGTTGCCAATCGCATCAATGGTATTGTGCTCGAGCACATGTGATCGGCCGGGAGTAACGAATCGTGGACGCGTCTCTCGCCTTTCCCCTTCTTGTTGGTTTGATTGCGGTTGCGCTGCTGTTCGACTTTCTGAATGGCCTGCATGACGCAGCCAATTCAATTGCAACCATCGTATCAACGCGCGTGCTCAGCCCGCAATATGCGGTGCTGTGGGCCGCCTTTTTCAACTTCATCGCCTTTCTGTTCTTCGGCCTTCATGTGGCGAAGACCGTTGGAACGGGCATTGTCGATGCCAGCATCGTCGATCCGCGGGTGATCTTTGGTGCTCTGATGGGCGCCATTTCGTGGAATGTGATCACCTGGATTGCCGGTATTCCATCCAGCTCATCGCATGCTTTGGTGGGCGGTCTTCTGGGTGCGGCTGTGTCTAAGGCGGGGTTCGGTTCCATCGTGGCCAGCGGGTTGTTCAAAACCCTGTCCGCCATTGTGATTTCCCCCCTCGTTGGTATGATTCTGGCCCTGTTTCTGGTGCTGCTCGTGTCGTGGCTGTTTGTGCGCAAAACCCCGACCGCCGTCGACAAGACCTTCCGCATGATGCAGTTCGTTTCCGCCTCGCTCTATTCGCTGGGGCATGGTGGCAATGATGCCCAGAAAACGATGGGTATCATCGCGGTGCTGCTGTTCTCGCAGGGCTATATGCCGAATGGTTTCGACGTGCCGTTCTGGGTTGTGCTGTCCTGTCAGGCAGCCATGGGCCTCGGAACCCTGTTCGGCGGCTGGAAAATCGTGCATACGATGGGCTCTAAAATTACGCGTCTTTCTCCGATGCAGGGTTTTTGTGCTGAAACCGCTGGCGCTGTGACCTTGTTTGCCGCCACCGGGCTTGGCGTTCCGGTGTCCACCACCCATACGATCACCGGAGCCATTATTGGCGTCGGGGCCTCGCGTCGCATGTCCGCGGTGCGCTGGAGTGTCGCCAAGGATATTGTGACGGCGTGGGTGTTGACGATTCCCGCCGCTGGTTTGATCAGCGCGTTCTTCTACGTGCTTTCCGGGTATTTTGTGCGCTGATGGCTGGCATGCCTTTACCAAAATTTGGCTATGAGAGCGGCGTTGAGCGCTTGCAAATCGCTGCTCTGCCGTACCGGGTGCATGGCGGCAAGGTGCAAATCCTGCTGATTTCATCGCGTGAAACCAAACGCTGGGTTTTGCCCAAAGGTTGGCCGATGAAAGGCCGCACCATGCACGGTTCAGCGGCTCGTGAAGCGCGCGAAGAAGCGGGCATCGCCGGTGATATTGAGAAGACGCCCTTTGGCTCCTATCGCTATTACAAACGTCGCAAAGATGGCGCCGTCCAATTGGTTCGCGTCTCGGTTTACCCTTTGCGGGTTGAGCGTCAGCACAAGACTTGGGTGGAGAAGGGCCAGCGGGTCCTCGCTTGGTTTTCGCCAGCGGAGGCAGCGGAGAATGTGCATGAGTCCGAACTCAGCGATCTGATTCTACGCTTTGAGGCGGTGGAATCGGGCTGGATCGAGGCTGCACGACCGCAGGTCTGAGCGGGTTGTCGAATAACGGTTTTTGTCATTTGACCTGATCGCTCGGCCCATTAACATGGGGCCTGTTCGTCCAAACTCGTTGGGAGGTCTCATGATCCGCACGTTCTTCATTGCTTGCTCGCTGGCGGCGTTCTCGTTGACCGCTTTGCCCGTGATCGCGACGCAGGCGGGTGTTGAAGGCTGGTCTGCTGATGCGGCTCGCTATCATCACCGGAAGCATTATCGCAAGCATGCCGTTCGCGGAAAATATCAGTACCAGTATGTGCCGACATCCAGCGGGCGCGCCGGGGCTTGGCGCTAACCACCGACACTTGAGCCGGGCCGGAAACAGCCCGGTTTTCCTTTTGTGATTTCCCCTTTTCAGGTCTCAGCCCATGCGAACCACAGCGGCACTTTTCGGTCTTTTTGGTGTTTTCGGTTTCGCCACTGGAGCCTTGGCTCAACATGCGGCCCTTCCCGAGGAGGTGACGCTTGTCACCAAAGCCAAGGCCCAAGTGATTGCGCTGCCGAGCACGTTGCCGTCCAGTGACGAAGTGGTTCTGCCGGAACTCACCCCTGAGCGCGTCAAGCAGATCATGCGCGCATCCAAAGCCTCGCCCTATACGCTGGCAGGAAAGCGCAATGATTTTGGCAAAGGCCAAGCTCCGGCCGCCAATGACAAGATCGTTGGCGGAACGCCCGTGGCTGTTGGTGCCTATCCGTTTCAGGCGGCAATTCTGAAAGTTCAGCGTGGAGCGGGTGGCGCTTTCAACATCAAGTCCCAGTTCTGTGGCGGCACGCTGGTAGCCTCGCGCTGGGTATTGAGTGCGGCCCATTGTTTTGTCGAGGGGCAGAAGGGCAAGGTTGATGGCGTCGTCACCTTCAAGGATGTGGCTGTGCATGTCGGCCACCCGAACATTCTCGCTGGTGGTGACAAGATTCTGGCCAAGCGCATCATTCCGCACCCCAAATATGTGCCGGGAACGGCAGTGAATGATATTGCGCTGATCGAGCTGGAGCGTGCGCCTTTGCCCGCCGTTGATGCCTCCGCCATCACGCTGGTGACGAAGGAAGCTGAGGCGGAATATCTGCCAACCAACACCGAGTTGACGCTGGCAGGCTGGGGCAAGCGCGAGGACGAAAAAGGCACGCTCGACCTTCAGGAAACGCGCGTCAATGCGGTGGATCGCGGGCAATGCAATCGCGTGCTGACGTCATCGCGCATGCGGGATCGCGATGCGGCGCGGGCGATGAATGATCTGGCGTTTGAATTCAATCTGTCGCCGATCACAAAGAAGCTATTGGAAAATCACATCACCAGCCTCGGTGGCACGGTTACGCCGCAAATGTTCTGTGCGGCGGCTCCCGTGGATGGGCGCGATTCCTGCGGTGGCGACTCAGGGGGGCCCATTTTCAAGAAGGGGCCGGATGGCAAGTTCGTGCAGGTTGGCATTGTCAGCTTTGGCGTTGGCAAATGCGGGCAGGCGGCTGTGCCGGGCGTTTACACCCGCCTTTCCCTTTACAGCGATTGGCTGAAGGACACGGTGGCCAAATCCGTGGATGTGGTGGCGGCCAAGAAGAACCAAAATCTTCTTCCCCAAGAGCCGAAGAAATAATCGGGTTTTTAATTCGTCACGATACGAATGGTGTTGGGGGCTTTGCCGGGGTTCATCACCTCAACGGTCACGTCCCCCTGATTAGCCTGCTGCCACCAGCAATAGGCCACTGAATCCGCGTGGTCATCCTTGCAGAGCGAATTGCCCTTGGCGTCATAAACGGTGATCGCCAGTTTGCCGGAACCTTCCACATAGACTTCGGCGCGTTTGCCCGGCTTGAACGGCATATTGGCGCGGCGCTCGGTGGCGCCCGGTTCCACCTTGGTGATTTCGTAGAGCGGGCCGGTCTCGCGGCCCTTTTCGTTGGTGGCCAGCACATTGTCTGCCAGACGCGCGATCAATCGATCGCGCCGCGCCATGCCGCGCGCTTCATCCACCAGAGCCTTGGTGGAATTCGGATCGTCGATTTTGCTTGTGCCGCGCGGCTCAAGGCCTGCGTCGCGGATCATTTCAGCGGCGACAATCAGTGCCAACGGCTTGCGGGTGGTGCGGGCGTAAGTTGCCAGTTGGCGGGCCTGAACCAGCAATTGTAACGGCTCGCTCGCGTCTTTTGGCAGGCGCAGATCATCTGCGCGCGCACTGAAGGGAACCAAAGTCGTTGCCAGAACGAGGGCGGAGAAGAGTTTGCGCATGGCGGTCCTCGGGGTCGCTTGCAGTAGGACGCTACCATGCCTTGAAAGAGGTTCGCTCGTCCATGGCTTTGGAGAACATGAATGAATTTGTCATGAGGGCTTGCGTTCCACCCGTGGCATGATGACACTGAGAGGCGAAATGCGGGGCGGTTGATGAGTGCCAAGGTTCTGATTGTTGAAGATGATGTGCGCATTGCCGCACGCATTGGCGCTTTGCTGGAGCGCAACGGGATGGCCTTCGATATGGCCCATGATGGTGCTTTGGGCCTCGAAAAAGCCGCCGCTGAACCCTTCGACCTGATCGTGCTCGACCGGATGCTGCCGTCGATGGAAGGGCTGGAGATCGTCACGAAATTGCGGGCTCTGGAATTCACTGTGCCCGTGCTGTTTCTCTCGGCGCTCGGGCGCGTTGGCGACCGCGTCGATGGGCTGGAAAGCGGCGCGGATGATTATCTCGCCAAGCCGTTCGCGGATGATGAATTCATGGCGCGCATTCGCTCGCTGTTGCGGCGCGCGAAGAAAGAGCCGCATCCGGAAGTCATTCTTGCTGGCGATATCGAAATCCGCATCAAGGCGCGCACGGTGCATCGCGCGGGCAAACATATTCCAATGTCACGCAAGGAATTCGAGCTGATGCGCTGCCTCGCCGAAAATCGCGGCACCTATTTGCCGCGCTCTTATTTGCTTGAGAAAGTTTGGAATTTGCACTTTGATCCGCAGACGAATGTGGTCGATGTGCATGTGAGCCGGTTGCGGCGCAAGCTCGAAGAAGGGTTTGAGCGTCCGGTCATCCACACGGCACGCGGCGAAGGGTACAAGTTCGATCCGGAGATGTGATGTTGGGTTTGGGGCCTATTGTGCGGCGCTCGTGGCTGGCGCGGATGACCATGACGTTTGCCGTCATGTTCACCGGGCTTCTCGTGGCTGTGCTGTTGGGCGTCTATCTGATGTCGAGCAAGCTCGCCTATGACAGTGTTGACGCAACGCTGGATGCCGATCTTGCGACTTTCTCTGAAACCTATACGCAGCGCCTTCTGCCCGGATTGCGCGAAGCTGTGGACCGTCGTGCGGGGGATCCGACAACGCGCAACATCTATCTGTTGCTTGGTCGCGATGGCGAAATATTGAGTGGCAATCGCAAGGCTGTGCCGTTGCCACTTGGGGCGCCGGGTGACGTGATTTTCAAATCCAATGGTCAGCATTTCAAAGGGCGGCTGGTGCAATTGCAGGGGGGCTTCCGCCTGTTCGTCGCGCAGAGTCTGGCGCAGACACACTCGCTGTTGCGGCGGCTGGCCTGGACATTGGTTGGCTTCGGTTTCATGGCTTTGGCGGTGAGTTTGATCGGCGGTCATGTGGTCGGGCGCGAAAGCTTGGCGCGCGTCGATGCGCTGAACGCGACCTTCCGCGCCGTGCAAAGCGGGGACATGAAAGCCCGCCCCAAAGATATTGCGCGTGAGGATGAGTTCGGCGAGCTTTCCCGCAATCTCAATCAAATGCTGGAGCGGATGACGGCGCTCGTCGAAGGTTTTCGTGAGGTCTCGCAGCGCGTGGCGCATGAGATGCGCACACCGCTCGGTCATTTGCGCAATTCGGTGGAAGATTTGCGCTCGGGTGCCAAGCCCGCAACACGCGAGGCGTTTGATGATCTGATTGCTGAAACGGATCATCTGCTCTCGGTGTTTGGATCGCTGCTCGATATTGCGACGACCGAAGCGCAGGCGGGTGATCAACGCGGGTTGAAACCGGTCGAAGTTGACAGCGTGCTGGATGATGTTGTCGAGCTGTATGAAGCGGTGGCGGAGGAGCGCGGTGTGGCGCTGTCGATTGTTGCCCGGTCCGGTGCCTCTATGCTGGGTGACCGGCAATTGCTGGTGCAGATGCTCGCGAATGTGGTCGATAATGCGATCAAGTTCACGCCTTCGGGCGGGGCTATTTCGATTGCCTCTGAAACCCTGAAAGATGCGTTGATCATCCGCGTGGATGATCAGGGTCCGGGCTTGCCCGAAGGCTTTGAGACACGTGCTTTTGAACGCTTTTCACGCGCGGTTCAAAGCCAGAGTGTGCCGGGCCATGGCCTTGGCTTGGCGCTGGTGAAAGCCATCGCCATCCGCCACGGCATCAAGGTGGAATTGTCCAATCTCAAGCCCGGCTTGCGCGTGATCATGCGCGCTCACGCTTTGGCTAAAGCCTAGTTTTTTACCGGCTGCTTAACCGGCCAGAAACTCAGCGACAGGCTGGCGCCTTCCAATGACATTTTCGGGCCGCCACGCGTTGCGCCCAGCAGTTCATCCATGCCGTCATCATTGCTGAGTGAGCGCGAGCCCTGACCCGCGTTGTCGTTGAAGGCTTGCAGGCTGCACAGGTTCGGCATGTCGGTCACGCCTTCACGAAACGGCACGCCGACGATGAACACGCCATTGATGGCGCTGGGGGCAAGGCCGGGCTGAATGGCTTTTGGCGAGTAAGGAATTTCCAGCGGCATTTGCTTGCCGGGTTCTAGGCGATTGCTGGCCGAAATCGCTGCCGGGCATTGCGGTTTCTGCGCCGTGATGTTCCAGCGATCATCGAGAAAAAAGATCACCGGCAGCACCGCGGATGTGCCGAGATTTTCAACCGTCACCACCACCTTGTCGCAGGGCTCGATGATTGCGCCTTCAGCAAGCGCCACGCCTTCGGCATCTTTGAAACGGCACTGGCGCTTGGCGTCATCCAAGGGATAGCGCAGCGTTTGCACATTGTAGGACAGGCCCTGATTGAGGGAGGTGCCCGTGCGTGTGATGCGCCCCAAAGTGCTCATCTGGCGGGCGCGCAGCAGCGCGCGCGCGATCATGGCGTTGGTGTAATCGGCCGATTGATCCGCGATGCTCAATGGCACCAGCGGACCCGCTTCCCCCTTTTCGGGGGCGAGGCCGTTGGGCATGAAACGCAGGCCATCGGCGCCAATCCATGTCACGAGTTCGGGCGCGCTGTCATCAACAGACACAAGCTTGGCAAGTGAGCCGTTGAGGCTGGCGTGCAAC
>Ga0209023_10008134_pt1 | contig 10590 bp, 9 predicted proteins | sample LakOneMetagenome_FD_187468 | JGI IMG/M metagenome (GOLD analysis project Ga0209023, IMG submission 187468) | Freshwater and sediment microbial communities from Lake Erie, Canada (SPAdes) (version 2) | ecosystem: Environmental > Aquatic > Freshwater > Lentic | place: Lake Erie, Canada | collected...
GCAGCGGCTGCGGTTCCTTTTTGTTGTTCGAAAAAATTGCCAGCATAAAAAACCATCTCTATTTGCAATACTTCCTGAGCGCCTGCACTGATCGAATAAACGGGAACCCCGTTATCGAGTGTATAGTGTTCATAAGGTTTCAGTTCCAGTTTATAGTCTACGGCATCTTTTATCAGCGGCGCAATTTTTCTGTTCATCTGTTGGTTTAGTTATTGGATAAATAATACATCGTACTGCAATTGTTCTCATCAAAAATGATCCTTGCTTCCTGTAATATCTGTGCTGCGGTTACCGACTGGTACCGGGCAAGCTCTGTGTTGATGAGGTTTGCGTCGCCCAGCAATTCATACATGGCAATGCTGGCAGCACGGCTCATCACACTCATGTCTTCAAAAGCCATGGCGCTTTCTGTTTTATTCTTTACTTTCTCGAGCTCTGATTCAGTGATACCGGTATCGAGTAATTTTTTCAGCTCTTCATTTACGGCAGCATCGGCGGTTTTTATATCCACCCCTTTCACCAATTTGCCTTCGATGGTAATGATGCCTGCATCGGTACTTCCGAAATGATAACAATCTATATTACTGAATAACTGTTTTTCTTTTACAAGGCTTTGATACAACCTGGAAGAACCTCCACCGCTCAGGATATCGGTTATCAGGTCTGAAACATAATACCTCGGGTCTGTTCTCGGGTAAATATGCCATGCTTTGAACAATGCATCCAGCGGCACATTTGCCCTTACTTCCAGTTTACGCGGAGCAGTTTGCCTGGGCTCTGCCGGCAGGCTACGGTCGTATCTTGTACCAGCAGGTATATCCCCGAACCATTTTTCTGCCAAAGCTTTTATATTATCCAGTTCCACATTGCCGGCTACAACGAGTATGGCGTTTGAAGGCGTATAATGTTTGAAGAAAAAATCTTTTACGTCCTGCAGTTCGGCATCTTCCACGTGTTTTAATTCCTTTCCGATGGTCATCCATTTATAAGGATGGGTTGTATAGATCAGTTCACGGAATTTATGCCATACATCGCCATAAGGCTTATTGATATAATGTTCTTTGAATTCTTCTGAAACAACTTTGCGCTGTACATCCAGGCTTTTTTTGCTGAATGCCAGGCTGAGCATGCGGTCGCTTTCAAGCCAGAAAGCGGTTTCAATATTTTCTGCAGGCAACTGGCAGTAATAGTTGGTGAGGTCGTTGGTGGTGTAGGCATTGTTCTCGCCACCGGCCATTTGCAATGGTTCATCATATACGGGGATGTTCTTGCTGCCACCAAACATCAGGTGTTCGAATAAATGGGCGAAGCCGGTCTTTTCAGGATGCTCATCACGGGCACCCACATCATACAACACATTCACCACTGCCATCGGTGTGCTTTTGTCTTCATGTACCAATACCCGCAAGCCGTTGGGTAAAACAAATTTCTCGAAATGGATCATGCTGCAAATGTACGGAGCGATAGTAAGAAAACCCGTTGTGATTGTAGTTACGTGTTCCGGATGAAGAGCTGTGCCTGTTAATTGATCGTGGAAGGTCTTTCAACTTATGAAACGCATAAACCCCAACCCGTAACAAGCAATTAATTATAATATGCTCCTTACTTTAAGCGTAAGCTCTATTAATTCCGTACCTCTTTTTACGATCACTTTTATGTGTTCGTAACTTGACTGCAACAGGCTTTTATAATGCTGTATATTGCGGGATACATCATTTCCAACACTCATAAGTTCATCGCCCACTTTAAAGCCTGCTCTTTCTGCAGGTGACTCACTGATCACATCCACTACCATCACTTTCCCGTCGATATAATAAATACCGAGGCCTGTATAGGCATAATCAAACTGGTCGCTGTAATGTGAATTGGGCTGCAGGTGTATCTCCCGTGCCGGGTAATTAAATACCAGGTTGAACCGGCGCAGGATATCATTACCCACGAGCCCGCCCGTGAATGGATATGATGTTACATTGTTGTCATCCTGGTATAAATAAGTTGGCACCCTGCGAAAGCGGTAAGGTCCGATCTTTATTTCTTTTACTACCGTGAACCTCATCTTCAGCATGCCGCCCATTCCTTCGGCCTGCGTTACCATGGGCCTTCTTTTTTTAAGCAGGATAGAACTGTCTTTGATAAAACGCTCACTCATCAAAAAGCAAAGGCCGGCGCCGGTATCAAAATAAAAATTGAAGGGCATTTTTGTTTTATCCTTTACCTGCATGTACTGGATCGGCAAAGAAGTAAAGATGGGATGAAGCAGGGTACCCCTGGAAGGATATTCAAATTTACCGGGCTGGTATATATCTATCCGGAGGCTGTCGAAATCTATTTTTACGATATACCTGCTGAAAAAGCTATAACCGATGATGCCGTCGATCTTCTCGCCGTAAACACTGGTGAGTACATCATAATCGTTGATGTGAAAATTAAGGTGCTCCACTGTCAGCCCCGGGAACCTCAAACTCTTATCGAAAACAAAATGAACCTTTCTTACGCCGGCAATACCGGTGATGGTGGTATCTGTGGGCGTAGTTGGAATATTGAATTCTTTGCAGGTGCCCGAATCCAGTGATATGCCACCGCTGCCCGTATCCAGTATGAAGTTCAGGGTATCCTTTACATTTCCGAAGCAGGCCTTCACCACCATTACACCGCCACTGTATTGTATGAACGGGAAGCTGGTGATGTATTTTGCAACCGGTTGGGGGGACAATATTTCCTGGGCATGACAAATGGTAAGGGAAAGAAAAAAACATAGTATGCCTGATAAAAACTTCATAGCAGCAGTTGTTTTTTAAAAATACAACCTAATGGATGTAATTTTGTTGTTTATTATTTAAACGGGTTTTATGAAATTGAATGACCTATACCAGAAAGCGCTGGCTTTTGAATCACTTTCTGTAGAAGAAGGTATGTTTTTGTTTGAGAACGCTGCATTGACAGAATTAATGTATGTAGCGGATGAGCTCAGGAAAAAACAGGTGCCCCATGGTAAAGTGACCTGGCAGATAGACCGGAACGTAAATACCACCAATGTTTGTATTGCCAATTGCAAGTTCTGTAATTTTTACCGCATACCCGGCCACCCCGATGCATACATAACAGATATTGAAACTTATAAAAGAAAAATAGCAGAAACGATCAAATATGGCGGTGACCAGCTTTTACTGCAGGGCGGGCATCACCCCGAATTAGGACTTTCATTCTATGTGAATTTATTCAGGGAATTAAAATCCTTATTCCCGAACATTAAACTGCATACACTGGGCCCCCCGGAAGTGGCGCATATAACCAAGCTTGAAAAAAGTACGCACCGTGAAGTTTTGACCGCATTGAAAGAAGCCGGTATGGACAGCCTCCCGGGTGCCGGTGCCGAAATACTTACCGACAGGGTAAGGCGGCTCATCAGCAAAGGCAAATGCGGTGCACAGGAATGGCTTGACATCATGCATGAAGCACACAAGCTTTATATCACCACTTCTGCAACGATGATGTTCGGGCATGTGGAAACTTTACAGGAACGATTTGAACACCTCGTAAAGATCAGGGAAGTACAAAGCCGCAAACCGGCAGATGCAAAAGGCTTTTTGGCTTTCATACCATGGACCTTCCAGGATGCAGATACCTTGCTTGCTAAAATTCGTGGCGTACACAACTTAACAACCGCAGAAGAATATATACGTATGATCGCTATGAGCCGGATCATGTTGCCAAACATCAAAAACATACAGGCAAGCTGGCTTACTGTTGGAAAAGAGGTTGCACAATTATGCCTTCGTGCAGGGGCCAATGATTTTGGAAGCATTATGATCGAAGAAAATGTAGTGAGTGCTGCCGGTGCCCCACACCGCTTTACCAGCAGTACCATACAGCAAGCTATTAAAGATGCAGGCTTCGAGCCGCAGCTCCGCAACCAGCAATACGAATGGAGGGAATTGCCGGTGATGGAAGAACAGGTAATTGATTATTGACATAGCTATTATCCCGCAGATCATCGCAGCATATCTGCGGGATAATATTTTTAACTCCTCCCCTAAGCGAAATTATTCGTCGTCATCATTTTCTTCTTCGTCATCATCTATTGTTTGTTCGCCGTCATCACCCGCCAGGCCCGGGCCATTGGAAGGAAGTATATCATACGCTTCTTCATCATCTATTTCTTCTTCTTCATCAGGCTGATCGTCAGATTTTGCGGGGTGGGTATCCCCGCTGTAAACATCATCCGGGTCGACGGAGGCATTAAAATTTTCAGTTGACATAATAAATGGTTTTGTAAATAAAAAACAATATTGGTGCCATCAATTGGCTGGTCATTTACCTGCATTTCTTTCTACGATCGGCCCATTCGTTACAAATTTTACACATAGCTGCTACCATTATTACCCAAAGGCCTGCTCCTGCTTTACGCTGAACAATGAATACGGCTTGCTAACACGTATCATTTAAAAATTACACACAAATGGGCATGAAGGCACGGTGATTGTTTTAAAGAGTATGCAAAAACATTCGATCATCTAAAATGATTTTATGAAAACATTATTCAGTATAATAATGATATGTGTGTCGGGTAACATCTTTGCGCAAACAATGCCGGCAACAACAACACCGTTGAACAGCGCTACCAATAACAGGGGCAACACTTCTGAAGCCAATCCTGCAGCACTGAACAATGCAAGGACAACAGAGAATCCTCAATCCTTCCAGGGCGGAGTTACCCCTGTGGTAACGCCAACTACTGTTAACCCGGTAGTAACCCCCAATAGCAATGTGATCAATAATAATACAACAGGCACAACAAATGCTATGTCCACAACTGTCAACCCGGTTCCTGTTAATAATAACAGCCCTGTTGTAACAACTCCTGGTACCGGGGTTAACACGGAAGTTCCTGCTGTTACTGGTAATAGTATAGCACCAGCAGGAATGACTGGCAACACGAATATTCCTGGAAGTGGTATGCAGGGCAATGCAATGAATCCATCCAAAACAGCTGTACCAGGACTTACGAACTTTGCTGCCATACCCGTGTTATCAACTTATGTTCCCGGTGATATTGTAAGCATGATCAAAAATAAATATGCCGGCAGGCTTTATGACATCACCCGTATAAAAGCCGCCGGAACAGATCAATATAAATATATTGTGAGGTTCCAGGATAACGGTGTTTACAATACAGAAACGATCAATGAACAGGGAGTTGTTATGAAGTAACCACAAACACAATGGCAAAGTGCTGAACTTTGCCATTGTAAAAAATAATATACATTCTCCATTAAAAAGCAGTTAAAAAGGACTCTTGTTCGGGTCTGAGCCGTATCATCCGTGTTAATTAACACGGATGATACCAATAAGATATATTAAAGAACCGATTCAAACACTTGGCAGAACCCTAATATATTAAGCATTATGTCAGCAGGAACTGCGACTGATGAGGGAGTATATTAAATTGCTCAAACCAGATGCTCTAGCCGATCACGAACCTGTACCCAACCCCCTTCACCGTGATGATCTGTAAATTGTCATCCTTTTTCAAATAGCTACGCAGCTTGGTAATATAAACATCCAAATTGCGGGAGTTGAAAAAATTATCATTGCCCCAAAGCAGGTTCAGGATATCTCGGCGATCAATGATACGATCACGGTTACTATAGAGGATCTTTAAAAGTTCTGTTTCCCTGAAAGATAATTTTCTTTCTTCGCCTTCGTGCCGCAATACCTGGTGATTGCTTTGAAACCGGTAAGTCCCGATATTCACATCGGCGTTCCCGGCAGGCTTTTCGGTTCTGTGCTTCAATACATTTTCAATGCGCACAATTAACTCTTCCATGCTAAAGGGTTTCCGGATATAATCATTGCCTCCCGTTTTAAAACCCTTTACCAGGTCTTCTGTCTGCGTTTTGGCGGTCAGGAAAATGATGGGTACTTCTTTATTAATGTTGCGGATCTCTTCTGCAATGGTAAACCCATCTTTATTCGGCAGCATGATATCAAGTATACAGATATCCGGCTGCTGCTGGGTAAAATGAGACAATACCTTGTTGCCATCTGCTTCCATCAAAACATGAAAGCCCCTGCTCTCCAGGCTTTCCTTTACGATCTTGCCCAGGAACAATTCATCTTCCGCATATAATATTTTAATGCTCATAACCTGGATTCTTTTTTAATGACTTTCCCCTTATCATATTTTATTACCGGTGCTTCTGCAAATGGAAGCTTAACGATGAATGTGCTGCCTTTACCCAACTCAGTTTCAACTTCTATAAAACCCTGGTGGCTTTGCACGATATAATTCACATAACTCAACCCCAGGCCATAGCCTTTTATATTATGTTTGTCGCCACTGGGCACCCGGAAGAATTGTTCAAATATCTTTCGGGTATATTCAGGCGCAATGCCGATCCCGTTATCAGCCACCCGGAGCTCAAGGTATTGGGACTGGTCAATTATATGAATGTCTATCCGGGGATCTACCTTACTATACTTTAATGCATTGTCAAGCAAATTATAGATCATGCTGCTGATATGGCGCCGGTCGGCTTCTATTATAAAATTATTCCCGCTGGTTTGCAAAGTTGTAACAGCATGTTGTTTTTCAAACTGGAGCTTCATGGATTCCATTACTTCTTTGATAAGTTCCAGCAGGTTGAATTTTTCTTTGTTGATCTCGATCTCGTTCTTCTCATACTTCGAAAGGCTGAGTACCTTATCTACCAGTAACGACAGGCGCTGCAATTCATTGGCCGAGATGTCGAGGTATTCCTGCGTACGTTCAGGGCTTTGCAATGCATTAAAATTCTTCATCGCTTCGATCGCTACACTTACAGTGGCAATCGGTGTTTTCAGTTCATGCGTGATATTGCCGATGAATTCATTCTTTATGGCAGTAAGCCTTCTTTGTTGCAACAGGTTCCTGTATAATAACACGAATGATAGTATCGTGATGCCCAATAATAATATCGAAAATAGAACGGGCGCCCGGAGCTGCTTCATTAAATAAGGAAAAGTATTGCCGGCTGTTAATTTATAAGTAACGGGATGTGCAAACCCAACGGTGACTTCATTGATATTCGGTTCTTCGGATCCGGTGGTTGATGCAAGCCTTGTTATGCTGAATGGGATCGATACGTGTTGTTGTGCAAGCTGTTTGTTCAAAGCGTTGCTGATCTCGGATATCTTCAAAGAGTCCTGCAGCGAATCCATGCCATACAATAACTGGATGATGTGATCCCGGTTCGGAAGCTTCGTATCATTGTCCTGTATCTTCAGGTTGTTGAAAAAGACCTTGTTCTTTGAAAAGATTATTTCCTTTCCCGGCAGTGCATCTGCGGCCATGCTATCACCTGCTTTTTTCCTGATCACGTCAATGGTTGATATGATCCCCTTCCTGCCATTCATTTGAACGCTTAGCTTTTCAGTGGTACTGTCATTGATGAACATCTTTATCTTCTGTTGTGCTGTATCGCCGGGGATACTATCCAGTTTCAATTTGGAAACCTGTAAACCCTGTATGGCATCCCTGAACGCAAGGTCTGTTTTAATGGCAAGCGATCTTTCTTCCCTGTTATAGGTTTGCTTCAGCCAGAACAACTGGAAGCCGGTAACGCCGAGGATCGCAATTACCATCAACAATGCCTGTAAGTGATGTTTCTTCATAAAAACCATTACACACAAATGTAAATGTTTGTTGATTGCCTTTGCAATGGCATTAACCTTTATTAACCTTAATGCAAGGTGAGTTAACCTGCTATGCCGGTTGGCTTATTTAGTTTTGATGAAAAGAAAAAACATGAAAAGAATATTAATAACAGGCGGCGCAATCGTGCTTGCCGTTTGTTGCCAGGCACAACAAAAACAAGGTAAGGTTAGTTATGAACGTGTTTCCCAGGTGCGTATCAATATTGATAATGGCAATGGCGAACAAAGTCAGCCTCAAACACGTACCGATAAATTTGAACTGAGTTTTGGCAACAACCAATCCTTGTGGAAACAGGCGGAAAAAGAAAATGAGGATGATGGCAGTATGAATACCGGTGGCATGCAGATAAGGATGATCGTTGCGGGCTCTGATGATGTGCTGTATAATAATTTTACAGAAGCAAAAAGAACAGAGCTCCGGGTTTTCTTTGATAAAAAATTTATTGTTGATGACAGTATCCGCCCGTTGAAGTGGAAGATGGGAGAAGAGACAAAGACGATCTTAAATCATGTGTGCCGAAAAGCGACTGCAACAACGGTTACGCCACGCATGACCATGAGTATTGATAACGGGGTGATGCAGCGCAAAGAGATACAGGATACCATTTCCATTACAGCCTGGTTTGCTGCCGACATTCCTGTTGCTGCCGGCCCGGCCGAATACCAGGGACAGCTGCCCGGCCTGGTCCTGGCTTTGGATATCAATAACGGCAGGATGGTTTATAAAGCGGTTGAGATCTCTGAAAAAACGGATCTTGCTGCTATCAAAGCGCCGGCAGGAAAAAAACATTATACCCCGGCAGAATTCAGGAAAGAGCGTGACAAGATGATGGAAGAGATGCAACAAAATAATGGAGGAGGTAACAGGCAGATAAGGATCAATTAAAATAAGCTGAAAAATAATAAGTATAGCCAGGCCCTTTGCTTTTGCGGGGGGCTTTTTCGTAGGCCGGGCACGAGGGGGAGGAGTTTTGATTCGGAATCTTGTTGCGTGTGCCACGCAACAAGGCAAAGAAAAATATTGCCACTGATTGCACTGATTTGATCAGTGAAATCGGTGGCATCCAATAAGGTCAAAGTGATTTTCTCTTTAAAGATTTTCTTTCATCGATCAGACAAAGCAAAGCAACAGGCAATAATAGGATCACAAAAAAACTTATCCAATGTATTTTATGTTGCGCATGCCACATATTGATCATAAATTTCCCATGGCTATAATACTGTTGAACAAGCAGGATGATAAAAAAGAAAAGGAAAAATTGCGGCCGTTTTAAAAAACCAACTACACAAAACATGTTGATGCCAATAAAAAGCAAATGCCGCCAAACAGGCGATTGATCAAGTTTATAAAATATAGCGACGCTGTGATAGATCGCAGCAAAAATTGCAAGCATTGCAAAAACATTCAATAAAATATTCCGCGACTTATTGGAGAGGATCATTTACAAATGTAAAATAATCCTACAGGTAGAAAAGATATTGCCACAGATGGCACCGATTAAATCAGTGAAATCTGTGGCAACAAAATTTATTGGAATTAAAATAATAAGTATAGCCGGCCATTTGATTTTTGCGAAGGGCTTTTCGTGGCCACTCGTGGGGGCAGCAGGGCTGGGGTTTTGATTCAAAATCTTGTTGCGTGTGTCACGCAACAAGGCGCAAAAAAATTGCCACTGATTCACTGATTAAATCAGTGCCATCCATGGCAACAAATTTATTGAACGATCCGGCATTTATTATCTTGTTATCACTTTCATTCCTCCTCCACCTGCATTGTTCAAACCGGTTTTGCTTAAACTATATGTAAAGCTCAGCAAAAAGAATTGGCGTAAGGTTTTAACGCGGCTGTCTTCGATATAGTTCTGGTTGCTGCTTCTATTGATGCCAATGTTCCTGTTCAACAGATCAACCGCACTTAACTTTATTTCTCCGCGGTTGTAACGAAGCATTTGTTTGCTGATCCCTGCATTCCATAAAGGCACTTTGCTGTTGTAACCTGCAGCACGCTGGCTGTTGATGGTATAGGTAAAATCAGTAGAGAAGAAAAAACGTTTGGGCAATTCCCAATCAACAGACCCACTGTATTCCTGCTGCAGGTAACTTGCATCCAACGCATCCTGCAAGGAATACTTTGTTTTATTATAATTCAGCGCAGCGCCTAATGAAATATTCAGCTTTTGAGTAGGAGCCATATCAAGCCTTAGTTCAGGGCCAACCGTCCATGCATTGATATTGTTTTTAACCCCATTGCTGAATTGTTTCCCTTTAAAATAATTTATGCGACTGCTGATCTCCATGGTTGCTTTTAAGAATTTCACCGGCATGCCATAACTTATATTACTGCCGATATTATAAACGCCGTTCACATTTACCGGCCTGGTTGTTTTTACACCCAGCTGGTTTATTGAATCAGCATTCACGATCTTATTTTGCGTGGCCTGCATATTAAAAAGAAAGAACAGGTTCTTATTCTTATACGGGCTCACCAGTCCAAGGTTTGCCTGCAGGTTGTGGCTGTATTCTTGTTTAAGACCGGGATTACCGATCCTGATGTTGAGCGAATTGCTGTTATCGGGTATGGGCTGCAATTGCGACATATCAGGCTGCGTGGTGGAAGCGGAATAATTAATGGTGAGGTTTTTAAACTTTGAAAAAATATACTGGAACCTTGCATTGGGCAATATGTTGTAAAAGGTTTTATGCATCAATGAATCCTTTGAAGCTCCTAAAACCTTCCCTTCCAGTTTTGCCTCTTGCCAGGTTGCGCCAAAAGAATAATTGTATTTACGTTTTTGCGTACGCATGCGTATCCCGGTATTGATATAACCATACCTGTTTTCAAAATCATTGCTTAACGCATCATTTACCTGGTCGTGTTTGCCATTTTGCTTGTTG
>Ga0209023_10008135_pt1 | contig 10590 bp, 15 predicted proteins | sample LakOneMetagenome_FD_187468 | JGI IMG/M metagenome (GOLD analysis project Ga0209023, IMG submission 187468) | Freshwater and sediment microbial communities from Lake Erie, Canada (SPAdes) (version 2) | ecosystem: Environmental > Aquatic > Freshwater > Lentic | place: Lake Erie, Canada...
AGGAACGAAGGATCGTCACCGGGGACGGCGGTCAGCCGCTCCACGGTCGCGGCGACGACGACGCCGCCGTACGACTCGACCTCGTGACGGCCGGCCGCCAGCAGCTCCGTCGGCGGCATGCCGTCGCGGGACAGGAAGCCCTGCATGTGGGCCGCGGGCGCGTTGCGCGGCGAGCCCGAGTCGATCACGACGACGCTGCGCCGCGCCCGCGACAGCACCAGGGCAGCGGACAGTCCTGCGGCGCCGCCTCCGACGATGATGACGTCGTGCTCGTGGGTGTCCATGGCCATGACTGTCGCGCCATGTCGGATCTGCTGACAACATCCGTTGCCGATCCTGGGAACCGTGCGCTGTGATGAGCGGGTGAACCCCGACGAGGAGCGGATCTCGGCCGCCTTGGAGCGGGTCGGCCCGCGGCTCAGGCAGATCCGGGCGCAGCGCGGCGTGACCCTGGTCGAGCTGGCGACGGCCACCGGCATCTCCAAGAGCACCCTCTCGCGTCTGGAGAACGGTCAGCGCAAGGCGAGCCTCGAGCTCCTCCTTCCACTGGCCCAGGCCTACCGCGTGCCCCTTGACGACCTCGTCGGCGCCCCGGAGGTCGGCGACCCGCGCATCCAGCTCAAGGCCTACAAGAAGAACGGCCGCACCGTCATCCCGCTCACCCGCCAGCCCGGCGGCATGCAGGCGTGGAAGATCATCGTCCCTCCCAGCAACACCGAGCCGAAGCTGACGACCCACGACGGCTACGAGTGGCTGTACGTGCTCTCCGGACGGATGCGCCTGATCCTCGGGCCGCAGGACCTGATCCTCGGTGCCGGCGAGGTCGCGGAGTTCGACACCCGCGTGCCGCACTGGTTCGGCAGCGCAGGGCGCGAGCCGGCGGAGGTGCTCAGCATGTTCGGGCCCCAGGGAGAGCGGGCTCACGCTCGGGCGCCCGGGTAGCGCTCGGCAGGCTGGGTCGCCCACGGGCTGGGCAGGGCCAGCTCAGTCAATGCATAGCCGAAAGGCTATTGACGTTAGCCAACAGGCTATGTACCTTCTTGTTATGACCACCGAGATGCTCGACCGGCCCGAGGGCCGCATCGCCTACGACGTGACGGGCGAGGGCCCCCTCGTCCTCCTGGTGCCCGGCATGGGCGACCTGCGCTCCACCTACCGCTTCCTCGTGCCGGAGCTGGTCGCCGCGGGCCTCACGGCCGTGACGACCGACCTGCGCGGTCACGGCGACAGCGACGCGACGTTCACCTCGTACGGCGACGTCGACACGGCCGACGACCTCGCGGCGCTGCTCGAGCACCTCGGCCGCCCGGCCGTCGTGATCGGCAACTCCATGGCTGCGGGCTCTGCGGCGTACCTCGCAGCCACCCGGCCCGAGCTCGTGCGCGGCCTCGTCCTCCTCGGCCCCTTCGTCCGCGACGGCGACATCTCCGGCTTCCAGCGGCTCCTGCTGCGCGTCGCGATGGTGCCGCTGTGGGCGGCGGCGTCGTGGAAGGCGTACGCGCCGCGCCTCTACGCCGGCACCAAGCCCGCCGACTTCGAGGCGTACCTGCCCACGGTGATCGCCTCGCTGAAGCGGCCCGGCTACGCGGCGTCGTTCTCCGCGACGACACGGACGACGCACGCTCCGGTCGAGGCGCGGCTCGGCGACGTCTCGGCCCCTACCCTCGTCGTCATGGGCGAGCTCGACCCCGACTTCCCGGCGCCGGCCGACGAGGCGCGCTGGGTCGCCGACCGCCTCCACGCCGAGGTGCTCATGATCCCCGACGCCGGTCACTACCCGCAGTCGCAGCGGCCCGAGGTCGTCGGTCCGGCCGTCGTCTCCTTCGTCTCGCGGGTCGCGACCGATGCCTAGGGTCGGTCTGACCGCCGACCGCGTCGTCCGCGAGGCGGGGGACCTCGCGGACGAGCAGGGCTACTCGCGGCTGACGCTCGCGGCGCTGGCGGAGCGGCTCGGCGTCCGGCAGCCGTCGCTCTACAAGCACATCGACTCGCTCGACGGGCTGCAGCGGGGGATCGCGATCGAGGCCAAGCGCGAGCTCGGCGATGTCCTGGCCCGCGCGACCATCGGCCTCGCCGGCCCCGACGCCGTGCGCGCGATGGCCGAGGCCTATCGCGGCTGGGTGCTCGAGCACCCCGGCCGCTACGCCGCGACCGTCCGCGCACCGCAGCCCGACGACGAGGAGGACCGTCTCGCGAGCGACGGGGTCGTGCGCGTCGTGCTCGCGGTGCTCGCCGGCTTCGGCCTGTCGGGCAACGCCGGTATCGACGCCGCGCGCTCTCTGCGCAGCGCCCTGCACGGCTTCGTCTCCCTCGAGACCCTCGGCGGCTTCGGGCTGCCCCGCGAGGTGGCGCGCAGCTACCGCTTCCTCGTCGACACGTTCATCGCGGGCCTGCAGCAGCGCTGACGCGCCGCGGCCCCGTCACGGAGGTCCTTCATGTCCATCACCGCTCTGCCCACGCCCCACGCCCGATCCCACGCCGACCACGATCACGAGCACGGCGTCGTCACGGGTCGCCCGCTCGCCTGGCTGCGCGTCGAGGGCGCCTCGATCGCCGTCGCCGGGCTCGCGGCGTACGCGACGACCGGGCTCAGCTGGTGGCTCCTGCCCCTGCTGGTCCTCGCCCCCGACCTGTCGGCGATCGGCTACGTCGCCGGCAGCCGCGTCGGCGCCTGGACCTACAACCTCGCGCACACGACCGCGTTGCCTCTGGTGCTGCTCGGTGCGGGGCTCGCGCTCGGCAGCTCGCTGCTCGTCGTCGCGGGTGCGGTCGGTCTCGTCCACCTCGGTGGCGACCGCGTGATGCGGTACGGCGTGAAGAGCGACGACGATCCGTCCGTGACGCACCTCGGCATCCACGGCCGTCGCTGACGCCCGACCGATCAGCCGCGTTGCTGGAAGCCTGAGCGGATCTCGACGTGGGGGAGGAGCCGCTCGTCGTCGCCGTAGTCCTCGCGCGGGTGGAAGAACAGCCGTCGGCGCGACTCGACCGCGCGCAGCTCGGCGGCGTACCGGTCGAGCAGGGCCGCGCGCTCGTCCTCGGTCATGCGACCAGGCGCGTGCACGGCGACGGGCTCGAGGACGTCGAACCCGGTGTAGCGCAGCAGTCCGTTGTGCACCGGCCAGAGGACGTCGAGGAGCGCGCCGTCGATGCCGTCGGGCGCGTACGTGTCGGCGGACGTCCCGGTGGTGACCGACACCAGCGCCGTCTTCCCGCGCAGCAGACCGGTGTCGTACTTGTGCCCGGGCAGGTAGGCGAAGCCTCGCGTGAACACCCGGTCGAACCAGCCCTTGAGGATCGCCGGCGGGCCGAACCACCACATCGGGTACTGCAGCACGACGAGGTCGGCCCACGCGATCTTCACCTGCTCGGCGACGATGTCGGGGGCGACGGTGCCGCGCTCGTGCGCGTAAGTCTGCTCCTTGTCGAGCCGGAACCGCTGCGGATCCTCGCGCTCGCCGACGTCGCCGGGGCCGGCGACCGGGTTCCACCCCATCGCGTAGAGGTCCGACACGACCACCTCGTGGCCCGCCCCGCGGAGGGTCTGCTCGGCCGCGCGGTGCAGCGCGCCGTTGAACGACGCGGGCTCCGGGTGCGCGACCACCAGCAGCGCCTTCATCGCGTGGATCGCAGGGGCATCGGTGCCTCCGGGCTGTGGGCGGGAGCAGGGTGCGGTGGCACGAGCCTCGCACGTGGGTGCGATCGGATCAGGGCGCCGTGGCGTAGCCGGCTGACGAGGGTGCGAGCGGTGCGCGCCCGCGGATCCGGTCGGCGACCTTCTCCGCGATCATCACCGTGGGCGCGTAGAGGTTCCCGGTCGTCACACGCGGCATGACCGACGCGTCGACCACCCGGAGCCCGTCGACCGCGTTCAGCCGGCACTCGGAGTCGACGACGGCGTCGGCGTCCGTGCCCATGCGGCAGGTCCCGGAGGGGTGGTACGAGGTGCCCGTGCGGCTCCGCACGAAGGCCGCGATGTCGGCGTCGCTCGTGACGTCGACGCCCGGGGTGATCTCGCCCTGCCGGATGCCGTCCCACGCCTGCTGGTGGACGAGCTCCCGAGCGAGGCGGACGCCGTCGACCATGTCGGCGAGGTCGCGCTCGGCGCTGTAGGTGTTGAACACCACCGACGGGTGGTCCCGCGGGTCGGCCGACCGCAGCGTCACCGCACCGCGGCTCTCCGGTCGCGACAGGTCGAACCAGAACTGGAACCCGGGGATCGGCACGAGCTTGCCGTCGACGAGCTTGCGCGTCAGCGGGAGGAACTCGTACTGCATGTTGGGGTAGTCGACGTCGTCGCGCGTGCGCAGGAAGGCGCCGGCCTCGAAGTAGTTGCCGGCGCCGAGACCCCGGCGCAGCAGCGCCCACTCCGCCGCCAGCCGTGCCTGACCCAGGAGGCCGAGCTCGGACACCAGCGAGTCCTCCGGCCGTGCGGCGAACTGCAGGTCGACGCCGGGGTGGTTCTGCAGGTTGCGTCCGACCTCGCGCGACTCCGCGGTCACGGGTACGCCGACCTCCCGCAGCTGGTCGGGATCGCCGATGCCGGAGAGCAGGAGCAGGCGCGGCGAGTTCATCGCACCTGCGGAGACGATGACCTCCCGGCTGGCGCGCAGCGTCCGCCGCGAACCGCGCTCGGACACCTCGACACCCACCGCTCGGCCGCCCTCCCCGCTCCCGCTCGTCGACCTCGCCGAGGCGGTGCGTCGCGCCGTCGCCACCCGACGAGCCGTGCGTGCTGGCGCCGAGCTCGAGCGCCCGACGTACGACCGGCTCGGGTCCTGGCTGCTCGTGGTGGAGGCACCGGAGAGCGTGCAGCCGTCGGCGGTGCACCCGGCTGTCGCCGACCTGCTCGACCCGGCGCGTGACGACCTGCGCTCCACGGCCTGGGCCGTGCTCGAGCTCGGGGGCGACGTCACGGCCGCGGCAGGGCGGCTGCACCTGCACCGCACCACGCTGTACTACCGGCTGGACCGCATCCGAGACATCACCGGCGTCGACCTGCGCGACCCTGCTGGCCGCGCCGACCTGCACGCAGCGCTGCGTCTCGCGGCATACCGGTCGGCCTGATCAGCGTGGCCGAGCCGGTCGGCTCAGGAGGCCGACCGCAGCGCTCCCGGCGCCCGGAACGCCCGCACGCGGCGACGCAGCCAGAGGGACACGTAGACCAGGGCGACCAGCGCCGGCACCTCGATGAGCGGGCCGATGACGCCGGCGAGCGCCTGGCCGCTGGTCACGCCCCACACTCCGATGCAGACGGCGATCGCGAGCTCGAAGTTGTTGCCTGCGGCGGTGAACGCGAGCGTCGCGGTCTTCGGGTAGCCGAGCCGACCGCGCACACCCGCCGCGAACGCCAGGGTCCACATGATCGCGAAGTACACGAGCAGCGGTACGGCGATGGTCACGACCGCGACCGGATCCGCGGTGATCGCCTGCCCCTGCAGGGCGAACATGACGACGATCGTGAAGAGCAGGCCGTAGAGCGCGAACGGGCTGATGAACGGGACGAACGTCGAGTCGTACCACTCGCGCCCCTTCACCCGCAGGCCCCAGCGACGCGTCGCGTATCCGGCGACCAGCGGGATGCCCAGGAAGATCAGCACCGCCTTGGTGATGTCCCACGTCGAGAACTCCACGTCCTGGGTCGGCAGCCCGAGCCAGCCGGGGAGGATCTTGAGGTAGAAGGTCCCCAGCAGCGCGTAGGCGACGATCTGGAACACCGAGTTGATCGCGACCAGCAGCGCGGCGGCCTCGCGGTCGCCGCACGCCAGCTCGTTCCAGACGAGCACCATCGCGATGCAGCGTGCGAGACCGATGACGATGAGGCCGGTGCGGAACTCGGGCTGGTCGTAGAGGAACACCCACGCGAGCGTGAACATCAGCAGCGGCCCGACGACCCAGTTGAGCAGCAGCGAGAGCCACAGCATGCGGCGGTCGCCGGTCACGTGGCCCATGTCCTCGTAGCGGACCTTGGCCAGCACCGGATACATCATGAGCAGCAGCCCGAGCGCGATCGGCAGCGACGTGCCACCGACCTTCACGGTGTCGAGCGCGCCCTGCACACCGGGTACGGCGCGGCCGAGCAGCAGGCCCGCCGCCATCGCGAGCAGGATCCACACCGGCAGGAACCGGTCCAGCGTGGACAGCCGACCGATGACCGCGGCCTCGTCGGCGTCGGTGGTCGTCATCGGGTGTCGATCTCCGAGATCAGCGCCTCGATACGCATGCGGATCTCGTCGCGGATCGGGCGGACGGCCTCGACCCCCTGGCCGGCGGGGTCCTCGAGGACCCAGTCCAGGTAGGTCGTGCCGGGGAAGAACGGGCACACGTCGCCGCAGCCCATCGTGATGACGTAGTCGGAGGTCTCGACCGCCTCGACGGTGAGGACCTTCGGCGTCTCCGCCGAGATGTCGATGCCCTCCTCCGCCATCGCTGCGACGACCGCGGGGTTCACGGAGTCGGCGGGTGCGGAGCCGGCCGAGCGCACCTCGACGCGGTCGCCCGCGAGGGCGGTGAGGTAGGCCGCGGCCATCTGGCTCCGCCCGGCGTTGTGGACGCAGACGAACAGCACGGAAGGCTTGTCGCTCATCGGATCTCCTGGGTACGACGCGTCAGCAGCACGCGGTGCCGGAGGCGCCCGACGAGGCCTTCTCGGCGAAGCCCGACGCCGGCGTGCAGCAGGCGCCATCGCCGTCGCGCGTCTCGAGCAGCGGAAGGTCGAAGGCGTCGCGCGGTGCCGCCGGGTCGTCGTCCTTGATCGTGTAGACCTCCCACGGCGCGCCCGCGGGATCGTGCACCCAGACCTTGTCCTGCAGCGCGAAGCAGCAGGTCGTGTCCTTCTCGTCGAACGTCGCGAGCCCGGCGCTGCTCAGGCGGGCAGCGCTCGCCTCGACATCGCCGACCGACTCCACCTCGACGCCGAGGTGGTTGAGCGCGCCCTGCACACCGGTGCCGCGGTCGTCGGCGGGCACCTCGATGAGCACGAGCTTGAGCGGGGGCTCGGCGATCGCGAAGTTGGCGTAGCCCGGGCGCCGCTTGTGCGGCTCGACGCCGAAGAAGGCGGAGTAGAAGGCGATGGAGCCCTCGAGGTCGGACACGTTGAGCGCGAGCTGCACGCGGGACATGACATCCTCCGAGATATAGACGATCATCTATGGAGAACACTCCGCTTCATATCGACGTTTGTCAATGCGAGGAGATGCGATGGCGCGCACGACCGCACCGCTGCCCGTGGTGGAGACGGCCGGCTGCTGCTCGCCCGGCCTCGTGGAGACGCTGTCGCGCGACCAGGCGACGGACATGGCTGCGATCTTCAAGGCGCTCGGCGACCCCGCGCGCCTGCAGCTGCTGGCGCTCATCAAGAGCAGCGCCGGCGGCGAGGCCTGCGTGTGCGACCTCACCGCGCCCGTGGGGCTGAGCCAGCCGACGGTCAGCCACCACCTCAAGGTGCTCGCCGACGCCGGCCTCGTACGCCGCGAGAAGCGGGGCATCTGGGCCTGGTACGCCCTGGTGCCCGAGCGCCTCGCCGAGATCGCCGACGTCCTGCGCTGACGCCGGCGGCCAACACCAGAGGCGTACGCCAGAGGCCAACACCAGAGGCGTACGCCTGAGGCCTTGAGCCTCAGGGCTTGTCGAGCCCCTGCCGGAACCCCTCGAGCTCGGCCGCGTCGATCCGTGCGACCTCGGCGTCGGACGGGAAGCCGCCGGACGCGACGTCGGCGCGGAACTCGGTGAGCGCGCGGATCCGTTCGGCGTCGATCTGCCGGTGCAGCGACGCGAGGTCGGCGTACGCGCGGGCGTGGCGCGGGATCCGCTCGCTCTCGCCGCACAGGTCGCTGGTGAACAGGAACAGCACGTCGGCGTCAGGACCCGATCCGAGCGAGATCGTGGCGAGGCCGGTACGCCGGTGGATCTCGGCCATCACCTCGGCGGGGATGAGCTCGCACTCGACGGCGAACGCGCCCGCGTCCTCGAGCTCCTGGAACCGGCGCCACAGGTCGAGAGCCTCGGGCGCGGTGCGACCGACCGCGCGGATCCCGCCGTAGAGCGACGACTTCTTCGGGACGAAGCCGAGGTGGCCCATCACCGGGATGTCCTCCGCGGACAGCCGCCGGACGCTCGCCAGGCCGCGCGCGGTGATGACCGCGTCGGCGCCGTCGCGCAGTGCCGTCAGGGCATCGCGGAGCAGGTCGTCCTCCGTGACCGCGCCGGAGAAGTCGATCGCCGCCGTGACGAACACGCGCTGCGAGCCCTGGCGCACCGCCGGCACGAAGTCCGACATGCACACGACCATCTCGATGCCGGCGGCCTCCGCGGCAGCAGCCTCGGCCGGTGTCGACGCGGTCACCTGGGCGAGCCGCTGGCCCCGCGACTTGAGCGCGACGATGTCGGCGACGGTGACGGTCCGGTCGGCCTCGCGGCCGGTGTGGTCGAGGATGCGCGGCACGGGTGCTCCCGATGAGAAGGGGCGCCCAACGTACCGCCCGTTCCCGCAAGACTGCCGTGACGACCGGTCAGCCGAGCTGGTCCTGCCAGGAGTGCTGGGGCTCGTAGCCGAGGACGCGTCGCGCCTTGTCGATGGACAGCAGCGTCTCGCGGCCTTCGACCGGCCGGCGCAGCGGGACGTCGGGGAACACCTCGGCGAGCAGCTCGGCGCTCGGCCGGCACATCACCGTGTCGGCGTTGGCGACGATGACGACGTCGTAGCCGGTGGCCTGCAGCTCGAGGGCCTTGCGCACCGCCTGCGCGCCGTCGCGCGCGTCGATGTAGCCCCAGGCGTTCCACGACCGCTCGAGCGCATCGTCCTGGAACGCCTCGTAGCCGGCGTAGTCGTGCGGCTCCATGACGTTCGAGAACCGCAGCGCCACGATCTTCGCCTGCGGGTCCCAGCGGCAGAAGTGGTGCGCGAGCTCCTCGTCGACCGCCTTGCCCAGCGAGTACGCCGTCATCGGGACCACGCGGTAGTCCTCGTCGACCGGGAAGTACGGCGGCACCTGCTCGGTGAAGGGCAGCCCGAGCACCGTCTCGCTCGACGCCCAGACGACGTTGCGCACGCCGGCCACCCGGGCGGCCTCGAGCACGTGGTAGGTCGCGAGGACGTTGTTGGCGAAGGTGGTCGCGTTAGGTGCCAGACCCGGCGCTGGGATCGCGGCGAGGTGCACGACCGCGTCGACGCCGGAGTACGCGTCGTCGACCGTCGTCAGCGCAGCGAGGACCTGCCCGTAGTCGGTGAGGTCCGTGCGCAGGAGGTGCGCCCGTTCGTCGGCGCCCGGGCGGCTGTCGAGCACGACGACGTCCCAGTCGTGGTCGAGCAGGTCGCTCACCACCGCGCGACCGAGCTTGCCGCTGCCGCCCGTGACGACGACGCGAGCCATGTCAGTCCTCCGTGACGGGTTCGGCCTGCTGGACCACGTCGAACGACCAGATCGTCGACTCCGTCGCGGCCCGTTGCTGCGCCTCGGGCCTGCTGCTCGCCTGCGCGTGGCCTCCGGCGAAGGACTGCGACGACGTCCACGCGTCGAAGTCCTCGCGGCTGCGCCACCGCGTGTAGACCAGGTAGGAGTCGGTGCCCTCCAGCGGTCGCAGCAGCTCGAAGTGCTCGAAGCCGGGGGAGCGCTCGACCGAGCCGGCGCGCCCGGCGAAGCGCTCCTCGAGGCGCGCGCCGCCACCCTCGGGCACGGTCAGGACGTTGATCGCGACGAAGCTCATGGGTCCATTCTCGCCAGCGCCCGTGCCGCCGGCGCGCCGGGTCGCCTCCGACCGGCGTTCGCGAGAACCCCGTCGCGCGGGCGAATGATTCAAAGGTAGAGTGGGATCATCACCTACGAAAGCATGGTCATGGACGAGATCGACCTCCGACTCATCGAGCTGCTCACGAGCAACGCGCGCACGTCCTACGCCGAGCTCGCGGCCCAGGTCGGCCTGTCGGCGCCCTCGACCGCCGAGCGGGTCCGCCGCCTCGAGGAGCGCGGTGCCGTCCTCGGCTACGCGGCGCGCGTGGACCCCGCCGCGCTCGGCCGCGACCTCACGGCCTTCGTCTCGGTGAGCGTCGGCGACCGTGCGCAGACCCGCGCCTTCCTCGCCGCCGTCGCGAAGCTCCCCGAGGTCGTCGAGTGCCACCACGTCGCCGGCGACGACGACTACCTGCTCAAGGTGCACGTCGACGGCACGCGCGGGCTCGAAGCGCTCGTGACCGACCGGCTGAAGGCGATCAAGGGCGTCACCCGCACCCGCACCACCGTCGTGCTGTCCACCGCGATCGACCGACCGGTCGCCGTCGACGGCGGTGCGTGATGGGCGACGACGCCGCGCTCTTCGCGCGGATGGTGCTGATCGGCGTGGTGATCGCCGCACCGGTCGGAGCCATGGCGATGCTGCTGGTGCAGCGGACCCTGGCCCACGGCTGGCGCGCGGGCGCCGCGACCGGCGCGGGCATCGCGACCGCCGACGGCGCCTACGCCGCGCTCGCCGCCTTCGGCGTCACGGCCGTGTCGCAGTGGCTGGTGACCTACCAGACCTGGTTCCGGATCATCGGCGGGCTCGCGCTGATCTGGCTCGGATGGCGCGCGCTGCGCACGCCGCCGACCCATCGTG
>Ga0209023_10008136_pt1 | contig 10586 bp, 10 predicted proteins | sample LakOneMetagenome_FD_187468 | JGI IMG/M metagenome (GOLD analysis project Ga0209023, IMG submission 187468) | Freshwater and sediment microbial communities from Lake Erie, Canada (SPAdes) (version 2) | ecosystem: Environmental > Aquatic > Freshwater > Lentic | place: Lake Erie, Canada...
TTTCTTGATCATCTTCAACTCCAACTGGGGTAAAGATGAGCCGCAAACCCTCCGCTACGCAATCACGCCAAACTGTCCCAAGGGTGCTGATGGCGGACAGTCAACGTTACGATGGGCCGCAAACAGTACAATGTCGACATGGCATCCGCCATGATCGCCGCAATCCCCACCCTCGTCGTTTATGTCTTGGCCGGGCGCTACTTTGTGCGCGGACTGACCGCTGGCGCTGTGAAAGGCTGATCCGATGGCAACGCTCGAAATCGACCGTGTGAAGAAATCCTATGGCTCTCTGGATGTGCTGAAGGAAGTGAACATCTCTGTTGGCGACGGTGACTTTCTGGTGCTGCTCGGTCCGTCCGGCTGCGGCAAATCCACGCTTCTGAACATGATTGCCGGACTTGAGGAGATCACCTCGGGGGAGATCCGCATTGCAGGTGATGTGGTGAATGATCTGTCGCCAAAGGATCGCGACATTGCCATGGTGTTCCAGTCTTATGCGCTCTATCCGACCATGACCGTCCGTCAGAACATCGAGTTCGGCATGAAAATCCGTGGCGTGCCTGTGGCAGAGCGGACCAAAGCCACGCAAGCGGCCGCTGACATGCTGCAAATGAGCCATCTGCTCGATCGCAGGCCAAGCCAGCTTTCCGGCGGCCAACGTCAGCGCGTAGCCATGGGACGCGCCCTGGTCCGCGAGCCAAAGCTGTTTCTGTTCGACGAGCCGCTTTCAAACCTTGATGCCAAGCTGCGCGTGGACATGCGCACCGAGATCAAACGACTACACCAGAGACTCGGCACCACCATTGTCTATGTGACGCATGACCAGATCGAAGCGATGACATTGGCCACGCGAATTGCCGTCATGAAGGATGGCATTGTCCAGCATTTCGGCCCGCCGCAGGAAGTCTACGATCGCCCCGCCAATACCTATGTAGCGCGCTTCGTTGGATCACCGGCGATGAACATCATTCCGGGGACGTTGCAGGCGGGCGCAGACGGAAATGCCGATGCGATTGTGTCGCTGCCATCAGGAACCGCGCGCATATCGGGAATTCCAGCGTCTCCTGGCACGCTGCAAAAATACGAGAACCAGAACGTGCTGATCGGCATCCGGCCAGAGCATTTCTCGATTTCAAAGGGCGACGGTCTGTCGGTGCAGATTGACGTTGTCGAACCGACCGGACCAGATACGCTTGCGGTGTTCTCCATGGGAGGAACTGAGGTGATTGCACGGCTGGAACCCTTTGCCGCAGCAGCAGGTGACAAACTGACCTTTGCTGTAAAGGCAGAGAAGGTCGTGATTTTCGACACCAAGACCGAAACCAGGTTGGATTGAGTGCAAGATGGACGCTGACCTCATCATAGTCGGATCGGGCATCGGCGGTGCAACGCTCGCCTCGGCTTTGGCCGCAACTGGCCTGAAGATCCTCATATTGGAGAAAGGTCAGCGTCTGTTGCCATCACCAGAGGCACGCGATGACGTGGCAATCTTTCAAAAAGGTCACTTTGCGCCAACCGAGGAATGGATGGCATCGGACGGCACGCCTTTTGTGGCCGGTAACTATTACGTTGTGGGCGGCAATTCGAAGTTCTTCGGTGCGGTGATGTACCGCTATCGGGAAACGGACTTCTCGCCGCGCACTCACATGAGCGGTAGTTCTCCAGGTTGGCCGATCAGCTATGCGGATATTGAGCCGTGGTACAACAAGGCAGAAGCGCTTTTCCGGGTGCGCGGAACGACAAGGGAAGATCCGACCGAACCGCCACATTCTGCGCAGTATGGCTATGATCCCGTTCCCGACGAAACCGTCCTGAAGCAGGTGCGCGATCGCCTGAAGCGGGCCGGCGCGCATCCGTCGTCCCTTCCGCTGGCGATCGACATCCAGAAGTGGTTGGCGGAAGGCAAAACAGGGTGGGATGCGTTCCCGAATACCGGTCAGGGTAAGATCGACGCCGAGTCGGGCCCGCTTGCAGACGCGATGAAGCATCAAAACGTAAGGTTGATTGCCGGAGCGGAGGTGCTCCGGCTGGAGACTGACGCAATCGGCGGTCAGGTCGCTGCCGCCATCGTCAGGATCGACGGCAAGGAGCAGCGTTTGACCGCACGCGCCTTTGCGGTTGCCGCCGGCGCAATCCAGTCGGCGGCGCTGCTGTTGCGATCAGGCAGCGGAGCGCACCCGACAGGTCTGGCGAACGGCTCAGATCAAGTCGGTCGCAATTTCATGAACCACAATTCCTCCGCCATGCTGACAATAGATCCGAGGCTAAGAAACACGTCAGTCTATCAAAAGACGATAAGTTTCAATGACTTCTATGACCGCGATCCAGAAACGGGTTTTCCGCTAGGAAATGTTCAGGGGCTTGGGCGCATCACCGGGCCGATCCTGAAAGCCAATTTGCCTTCTCTCCCCTTGCCACTTGCGCGGTTGGTGGCTGCCTATGCCTTTGGCTGGTTCTTGCAAAGCGAAGATCTGCCAAATCCGGAAAGCCGCGTCATGGTCAGGGATGGGCAGATTGTGATGCACTGGCAACGCAGTAATATGGCGGCTCACCAAGCGTTGATAACCCGGACGAAAGCGGTCATGCGACGTGCGGGTTTTCCTATCGTACTTGTGCAGACATTTGGTCGGAAGACGACGTCGCATCAGTGCGGGACTGCGCGGCTAGGGAGTGATCCTGCAACATCGGTCGTTTCGGTCGATCTCAGGTCACATCAGGTGTCGAACCTATGGATAACCGATGCTTCAGTTCTGCCTACCTCGGGCGCTGTCAATCCGGCCCTGACGGTGGCCGCGTTGGCGCTGAAGGCGGCACCGGGCGTTGCTCGTTTTCTTCATTCTGATGTCTGAGACGACATTTTGACATTGCACTCGTTTCACTAGCAAGCGTTCGGCGCTCACACAGCTCCAATGATCGCCCCAAAACAGGATCCCAAATGACCATTCACGAAGATGCACATGCGGTCCTTTTGCCCGCATTCGATACATTGATCCTCTCCGACGCGACCCGCAGGTTTCTCGACCGCGGCGGTGTCTCGATCCTGTTAGGCGAAAGTCGCGCGGAATATGTTGCGAGGCGGATGAGCAGCGCAAGAAGAGCATCCGAGAGTGCCGAAGCATTTCGCCGAATTTCTGACGAGGCGCGGGCGCGATCGGGGGTATTGTTGACCGCCGTCGATCAGGAACCGGTGGGCATATGCCGGCTTGAGGGATTAGTTCCGTCCTTTCCAACTGCAAAGAGCCTGTGTGATATTTCGACCGAGAACATGCGTGCCATCTCGCAGCAGGTTGCCGTTGCTGCGAGGTCTATGGGCGTGAACGTGTTCCTAGCGCCCATCGCAGACGCGCTTGACGGAACCAATTCCTGGCTTGAGGGACGTACATTCTCGGCCGATCCGATTGAGATCGCGCGAGTGATTTCGGCTTATGTTGATGGTGTTCAGCAAGGAGGAGTCGCGGCAACCTTGAAGCATTTTCCGGGGTTCCGCTCCATAACCGGCGATCCCGCGACTGACGCAAGCGCGATAAGTCAGACATCGCTTTCGGCGCTTGAGGCTGGCCTTGAGCCGTTTCGGGCGGCGATAGCGGCGGGCGTGGAAATGGTCATGGTCGGCCCCGCGCCAGTCGTTGCGCTGGACCCGGCAAGAGCGGCGCTCCGCTCACCAATCGTTGTGAAGAAATTGACCGAAGAGCTTGGTTTTTCCGGAGTAGTCATGGCCGATGACCTGGATGGTCAAGCAACGTTGCGCGGCGATAGTGTCGAGCAGACGGCCATTGATGCGCTCAAGGCTGGCTGCGATTTTCTGCTTCTGGCAGACATTGGCGATCAACTGAACCGCGTCGCACAAGCGATTGTCCAAGCGACCGATACAGGTTTGATCAGCCGCAACACACTGGAAGCATCCGCCGAAAAGGTGCGCCGACTGGCCGAGCGCTATTCAACGGGAATAGTCGGATAGCAGCCGGGCCAGACACGACGTTTGATATTGGCAAACGGCCAGTTCTTGATCTTGCCGGAACGGAAGGCCGGGCAACGCTGACCCGGCCTCACCATTTCGTGCATCAGTTGCAGTCGGCGATGACGCGGCGGCCGTCGGGGTATTGGTAGACGCATTGGCCCGAGCTGGTCTGGCCAATCAGTTGCGCGGCTGCGGCGCCAAGTGCACCGCCGATCAGCGCGCCTTTGACACGATCATTACCATCTGTGACGGCTGCGCCCAAGGCCGCGCCGGCGAGTGCGCCGGTCATGGTGCGCTGCTGTGGCGTGCTGTTCTGTACGCAGGCGGAAAGACCGGCGACTATCGGCAGAACCAGAAGAATTTTTTTCATGACGGCACTCCATGCTGAGCTATTTCCAAGGCACCTGACCAATAACACCCGGCTATTGGCAAAGTTCCATCCTGATGTTTCGCTTCATGGAGCATCGGGCGGAATACCGCGCAGATCTGTCACGCGATGGGGGTCCAGATAACATCGTCAATGCGTGGCGCGGCCGTTGCAAGCATGACCAGCCGGTCAAATCCAAGGGCAATGCCACTGGCTGGCGGCATGTGTGCCAAGGCGGCGAGAAAGTCTTCGTCGAGGGGGTATCGCTCGCCATAGACGCGCTGCTTTTCGTCCATCTCTAGGCTGAACCGCCTGCGCTGCTCGACAGGGTTCGTCAACTCACCGAAGCCGTTCGCCAGTTCGACGCCGCAGGCGTAAAGCTCGAACCGTTCAGCCACGCGGGGGTCGTCGGCCGCGGGTCTGGCGAGCGCGGCTTCTGCGGCGGGATAACGATCGAGGACGGTCATGCGCCCCATGCCGAGGTTCGGCTCGACCTTGGCCACCAACACTCGGGAAAGCAGGTCGGACCAGGTGTCATCGGGCGCGCGGCGGATGCCGATACGTTCGACCTGTTGGCCAAGGGCCTCCAGATCGGTCGATGCGTCGGGGCGGATCGTCGCCAGCAGGTCGATCCCCGCGTAGCGTGAGAAGGCATCGGCGACGCTCAGGCGTTCCGGCGGCAAGGACGGATCGCATTCCTTGCCGTTGTAGCGCAGGCGGGTCGTACCGGCTTCGGCGGCAGCGAGCCTGAGGAACGTCGCGCAATCTTCCATCAGGGCCTCGTAGGGTTCCCCTGCCCTGTACCATTCCAGCATGGTGAATTCGGGGCTGTGCAGCGCTCCCCTTTCGCGATTGCGCCAGACGTGGGTGAAGGCGGCGATTCTTGGTTCGCCCGCCGCCAGAAGTTTCTTCATCGCGAACTCGGGCGAGGTGTGCAGGTAGTAGGGTTTGCGGGCGCCGTCCATGCCGATGGCTTCTGTCGCGAAGGCGTGGAGGTGCGCCTCGTTGCCGGGAGAGACCTGCATGGCAGCGGGATCAACCTCGACGAAATCTTGCGCCGCGAACCATGATCGAAGTGCCGCGAGGATCCGGTTGCGGGCCAAGAGGATTGGGCGACGGTCGGCGTGGCGGTGTTGGTCCCACCACGGGGTTTCGTGGTTATTGTCTGAGCAAGACGTCATGAAACCGTGCCTTTCGTCTGGAGATTTCGCGAAAGATACGTTACCAGCGGCGCGAAACCGTGTGTTCAGTAGGGCGCACCTGAAAAGACTACAAGGGATCAAGACGTGAAAGTCATCGCCTCCAGCCTTCGCAAGGGCAATGTCGTCGAGATGGACGGCAAGCTGTACGCCGTTCTCAAGGCGGAAAACTTCCACCCCGGCAAGGGCACGCCGACCACGTCGGTCGATATGCGGCGCATCTCGGACGGGGTGAAGGTTTCGGAGCGGTGGCGCACGACCGAGATGGTCGAGAAGGCCACTGTGGACGAGCGTGAGTATGACTTCCTTTACGAGGATGGCGAGGGCTTCCACTTCATGGAGCCGAATACTTATGAGCAGATCACGGCGACTGCGGATGTGGTGGGGGACGACAAGGTGTTCCTGACCGACGGGATCAAGGTGTATCTGCGGACTTTTGAGGGTGTCGCCATTGCGATTGAACTGCCGCAGAAGGTGACGGTTGAGATTACCGAGACCGAGCCGGTGGTGAAGGGGCAGACGGCCTCGTCGTCCTACAAGCCTGCGATGTGTTCGAACGGGCTTCGGGTCATGGTGCCGCCGCATATCGGGGCGGGAACGCGGATCGTGATCAATACGGAAGACCTGTCCTATGTCGAGCGGGCCAAGGACTGATTGGTCGCAAGACGCCTGAAAAGAAGCCCCGCCAGCGCGGGGCTTTTGTTTTTGATCGTCGTGCAAAAGCAGGCGTAACACTGTGTTACGCTTGTTGATTTCTTTAAAAATCAGTTGGTTAAGAAAATCTGTTAGGGCATTTTTAACTGAAAAGGCCCAGAGCTATCAACTCCGGGCCCCTGTCACAGATTGCGTGGCAGCTCGTCAGACCGTGTGCAGATAGAGGTCGTAGTCCACATCCGAAATCGTGCGCGCCACGCGCGCATATTCGGCGGCTTTCACGGCGGTGAAGGTGCGGTGCATGTCCTCGCCCAGCGCCTCTTTCAGGAACGCCGACTTCTGCGCCGCCTCGATCGCGGCGCGCCAGTCGCGCGGGATCGTTGAGGCTTCGTCGTCCGCATAGCCGTTGCCTGTCGTCTCGGGGCCGGGGTCGATCTTGTTCTTGAGCCCGTGACGGATGGCGGCAAGGACGGTGGCGGCGACCAGATAGGGGTTGGCGTCGACACCCGAGGGGCGATGCTCGATCCGGCGCGCGGCAAGGGCACCCGCCGGAATGCGCAGCGCGACGGAACGGTTGTTCACGCCCCAGTTGGTCGAGACCGGCGCATAGCTTTGGTTGGCAAAGCGCCTCCAGCTGTTGGCGTGGGGCGCAAAGACCAGCATCGATTCACCCATCGTGGTGCGCATCCCGCCCAGCGCATGCAAGATCGCGTCGTTCCACTTGCCTTCCTCTTTTTCGGCAAAGAGGTTCTTGCCCTGCCCGTCTTGCAGGGAGACATGGAAGTGCATGCCGGAGCCTGCATATTTCTCGATGGGCTTGGCCATGAAACAGGCAGTGACGCCGAAGCGGCGCGCGGTGAGGCGGACGATACGCTTCAGCCGCACCAGATCGTCGGCGGCCTGCATCACGTCGGTTCGGTAGTGCAGCGTCAGTTCATACTGGCCGGGGGCATATTCGGAAATCACCGTTTCGGCCTTGATCCCGGCAGCGCGGGCACCGGCGTAGACTTCGGAAAAGAGCGGTTCCATCCCGTGCAGGTGGTCCACGGAATAGACCTCGGTCTTGTCCGAACGCCGACCGTCGAGAACGGCGGGCGCGGGCCGGACATAGCCGTCCTGATCGCGGTCATTGGCGAGCAGGAAGAATTCAAGCTCGAACGCGCCCGCAGGGTGCAGGCCCTCGGCTGCCATCGCATCCACCTGCCGTTGCAGCGCGTGGCGCGGGTCCGAGGTCATCGGCTTGCCGTCGAGCGTATAGAGCGACATGAACACTTCGGCGCGCGGCGGGTTGGTTCCATGCAGGGGCACCAGCGTACCGGGGATCGGCCATGCGCGCAGGTCACCGTCGCCCTGATCCCAGATCAGGCCGGTTTCGTGAACGTCCTCGCCACAGATGTCGAGACCAAGGATCGAGATCGGCATGTGCCGCCCGCCGGTGTAGATCGACATGAGTTCATGGCGGCGGATGATCTTGCCGCGCCCGATCCCGTTGGCGTCGTGAAGAACGATGTCGACGGCTTCGATTTCCGGGTGGGCCGCCAGAAAGGCTTCGGCTTCCGAGGGGGTAGAGCCCGAGGGGCTTTCGGTTTGCGGGCTCATGCCATCAACTCCATAGTGATTTCGTCAAAGGCCGCGATCAGCCTGTCGATCTGCTCGAAGCTTGTCACCGGGCTGACGAGCATCATGTTGTGGAACGGTGCGATCAGGCAGCCCTTGTTGACGAGGGCGGCGTGGATGGCCTTTTCCAGTTCGGGTTTGTGGGCCGTGTAGCTTTCGGAACCGTTGCGGAGCGGGTTCGGCTGGCAGATGAACTCGACCCGCGCCCCTACCCTGACGACATGCCACGGTGCAGCGCGGCGCTGGATGACATTGGCAAGGCCCGCGGCGAGCCGTTCTGCGCCGCGTTCCATGAGTGCGTAGTTTTCGGCGGTCATCACCTCGGAGAGATTGGCGCGCATGGCGGCAAATTGCAGCGGGTTGGCCGAGAGCGTGGTTCCGATGCCGGAAAAGCCCGGTTCGCGCGTGGCGTCAAACGCCTTGTAGCGGCGGGCGACCTCGTCACTCATGCCCCAGACTGAGGCCGGAAGGCCACCGGCGACGGGCTTGCCAAGGACGAACATGTCGGGGTCGAGACCGTGGGTGGCGGTGTAGCCGCCAAGGCCCGAGGAGATTGTGTGGGTTTCGTCGATGATAAGGAGCGTGCCGTACTTGCGGGTCAGATTGCGCAGAGCCGTATGATAGCCGGGATCGGGCAGGACCATGCAGCAGTTGGTCATCACCGGCTCGGCAAGGACAGCGGCCACGTCGCCCTCGGCCAGTGCGGCCTCGAGTGCGGGGATGTCGTTGAATTCGACGATCTTCGACGTGACGGCAAGATCGACCACCTGGCCGACAAGGCCCGGACGGGCAACGGTCTTGCCACCCACATTGCGGGCCAAGGCATCATCGACAGCGCCGTGGTAGCTGGCGGCGAAGAACAGGATCTTCGGGCGGCCGGTGACAGCGCGGGCGACGCGGATCGAAAAGCGGTTCGCGTCGGTGGCGGTGGTGGCGATCTGCCAGTGGAAGGGGCCGAAGCGGTCTTGCAACAAGTGGCCGACTTCAAGAGCGTCAAGCGTTGGCAGCATGTAGGTCAGGCCACGTTCGGCCTGTTCGCGGATGGCTTTGGCAACCGGCGCGGGCGAGTGACCGAACATAGACCCGGTGTCGCCGAAGCAGAAGTCGTCGAGCCTGTTGCCGTCGATATCGACAAGGGTCGCGCCTTTGGCTTCGGCCACGACCATCGGGAAGGGCTGCGGCCAGTCCTTCATCCACAGCATCGGCACGCCGTCGAGAAAGGCGCTGGTGCCGGATTTGAGCGCGGCTTCGGTCTTGGGGCGGGCTGCGGTGAAGGTTGCGGCTTCGCGTGCGCGGATTTCGGCGATGCGCCGGGCGGGGACGCCGCCGACCAAAGTGTCAGAAAGGGTCATGGAACACCTGTGTAAGAAAATGTCTGGGATTTGGCTTACTTGTGCAGGCCGGGCGGCGGTGCTGGAAGACCAAAGCCCTGACGGGCAAGCGTCAGGGCGCAGAGGCAGGGGTTACGGTGTTTTCGCCCGCCCTGTCTGTTGTATGACGCCATGAGACATTCCTTATCCATAATTTGATCATAAATGAAATGTCGCAGGGTTTCCAGTGGTCCTGACGATTTTACCAGGGCTGCCCGGAGCGAAATTCCGTCGCGTCAGATGTGATGAAATAGGATGCGTCGTTCGCGTGGTGCGTCGCCATTGATGAGTGCTTTTTCAGCGGTTTGCGCAAATTGCCGACATTGTTTCACGCAGGCTTCCCGCCCGAGCTGGTTTGCCGGGTTCGCTTGCATTCCGCGCCATTGGGTCGCACAACGAAAGTCACTGATATTCCGGCACGTTTGCTGGCTTCTGCCTTTTTCACGGCAGAGACTGGTGATGCGGTACTCCGGGGGGGCAACATTAAGGTGGCCCCGAGACAAGGTAATGAGTTGTCCCTGTAAGGACTGGCAATTTGGCCAGTGGCGTGGGGAGCAGTTGTGGTTATTGCGATTTGGAAAGAAGATTGAACGTGCAGATTAATGCGAACAATGGCGCTGCTGCGGCAGTTGTCCCCGGTGCTCTTCCGATATCAAACAAGCGTATGGACGCGCCGCGTCAGGACCGTGAGTGGACGCTGCCCGGCCTGTGCTGGAACACCAATGTCACCACATCCTTCGGGGCGCTGCCCGCACAGGTGCTGCGGCTGCATGACCCCTTGCGGTTGGCGGACGGTACGGTGGCGCGGATTGCGTGGATCGACAAGATCCAGCTCGATGAGGCGTTCCTGACCGCCTATCCGGATGCGCAACCGGTGATGATTCGAGCCGGGGCGCTGGGGGGTGGGCAGCCGTCGCAGGACATTCTGGTCTCGCCGCAGCAAAAGATGGTGGTGCAGGGGCTGAACTATAATCCGGAACTGCGGTTGGCGCGGGACTTGCTGGGACGTCCGGGGGTTTTCCGGCAACCGCAGACGATGCTGACCTATTACATGTTCCATTGCGGTCAGCCCGCAAAGATCTCGGCGTCGGGGACGACGATCGTGACGGCGCCGTAACCGGGCGCGGGTTATTCTTCGGGCGTGTCCGTCAGCGGCCGCTTGAAGCCAGAGGCTACGACGAACTTTTCCGAGCTGTCGGCGCGACTTGCTGGTGGCTTGACATTTGCGACCTTGGCGAAGTTGCGCTTGAGGAGCGTCTGAAGTTCGTTCTCGGCACCTCCGGCGAGGACCTTGGCCACGAAGGTGCCGCCCTCCTCCAACACGTCGAAGGCGAATTGGGCGGCGGCCTCGCAGAGCGCGATGATGCGAAGGTGGTCGGTGCCCTTGTGGCCCGAGGCGGCGGCGGCCATGTCGGACATCA
>Ga0209023_10008137_pt1 | contig 10586 bp, 11 predicted proteins | sample LakOneMetagenome_FD_187468 | JGI IMG/M metagenome (GOLD analysis project Ga0209023, IMG submission 187468) | Freshwater and sediment microbial communities from Lake Erie, Canada (SPAdes) (version 2) | ecosystem: Environmental > Aquatic > Freshwater > Lentic | place: Lake Erie, Canada...
CTGTGATCATACGGACGACCTCGAGCTTGAAGCTGGGGTCGAAATTGCGGCGCTGCCTGGTCATGTAAACTCCTTCGAAGGTGAATTATCCACCTATCGAGGTGTCCGGGGACATTAGACCACTACATTGCTCAGCTACTAGCAGAATGAATAGTCCTGCACGTTTGACAAACCGCCATCGGCGCGACAACATCCTGCGCAGCTGTTCAATTTTTTAATGATGTTCACGATACGTGAACACGGTAATTTGTTGAACAAAACCGCTAATTCGTTCATAATTTTCATACGTTCACGTTACGTTAAAACCGTCAAGTCATGAACAATCTTGCTGCGATCACATCCAAGGAAATGGAACGCGATCTGATCGATCACGCACTGTCCGAGTTGGGACAGTCTCTCGATTTCCGCGGAAAAATCCTACCAGCGAAAAACGCCGAATGGGACGCGCTTGTCGTCCTTGACATAGGCGGACAAAAACTGAAATACCAATGCGAAGTGAAGCGCCGCATTGACCGGCGCGCGGCCCTGCTGGACCTGAAGGCAAGAGGCGTGGATGCACCCGGCAGCATGCTCGTTACTTCGCTACTGAGTCCAGAACTGGCGGCAAGCTGCCGCGAACTCGGACTGCAATTCATCGACACCGCCGGCAATGCCTACCTCAACAACGGCGCTGGGGTATATGTCTACATCAGCGGCCGCCGGACCCGGGAAGCCAACCTCAACACCATGGAGGGCACAAGCATTACGCCAGCTGCCCTGCGGGTCATGTTCGGCTTCCTGGCCGATCCATCCCTGCTGAATGCACCTTATCGCAAGATTGCACCTGCGGTGCGTGTCTCCACTGGATCGATCGGCACGGTATTCGACACTTTGCAGGCACGCGGATTCATCGTTACTGCGCCAAATGGCGATTGGGTCATCGCGGCGCCCGATATGCTGCTGGGCGAGTGGGCTGCGGGCTACCTGAGCCGTCTGAAGCCGAAGCTCAAGACTTACCGGTTCAACGGTCCGAGCGTGCAGGAGTTCAGCGAACGATGGACGCCTTTATTTCGTGAGTCGGCGTGGGGTGGTGAAAAGGCCGCCGCCATTCATACCAGGCATCTACAACCTGGAACATGCACCGTCTATATCGATATGAATGAGCAAAATGCCTTGCGTGACCTGGTCAGGGACTTCCGGCTGAAAGCCGACCCTGCAGGCCCGATCGAAGTCGTCGAAGCTTTCTGGAACATGGACCGCTTTACGGACACGTTTCCAACTGTGCCGCTACCCTTGATCTATGCCGACCTCCTTGGCACCCACGATTCCCGGAACCTGAGCGTGGCAAAGCATATTGCGTTGGAGGTGCTCGATCATGTACGCCGTTAGAGCGGATCGTCCTCTCAATCCAGACACGCTGGCCATCCTCGGTGCTTTGCACGCGGCCGCGGCAAGACTCGGTTTCAGCTATTTCCTGGTAGGCGCCACTGCCCGCGACATCCTGATGACCCATGTGTTTGGACTCGACGTACAGCGTGCGACCCATGACGTCGACTGTGCCTTCGCGCTGGAAGACTGGTCTTCGTTCGACACCTTGAAGAATGAACTTCTCGCGACCGGGGACTTCGCACCTGCAGACGGGCGCGAGCATCTGCTGTTTTACAAGCCCCAGGAGTTCAGGAACGCCTATCCTCTCGACCTGATTCCATTCGGAGGTGTCGAACATACATCGCACGAAATCGCTTGGCCACCTGACATGAACGTTGTCATGAACGTAATCGGCTATGGGGAAGCCCTGCACTCCGCCTTACAAGTCGACGTTGGCAATGGACTCGCCATACCGGTGATTTCAGTGCCGGGACTGGCCGCGCTCAAGCTGCTTGCCTGGAATGAGCGGGGTCTGTCCGACAACAAGGACGCCAAGGACTTGTTTTTTTTATTGAGCCGCTATGCCGATGCGGGCAATCAAGACCGTCTCTATGACGAAGCATTCGCCATGCTTGAGGCTTGCGGCTTCGATCCGGGCCTGGCCGGAGCCAGGTTACTCGGTCATGATGTCCGGCTGATCCTGGAAGAACATACAAACACAGCGATCGTCAATGTTCTGGCCGATCCCACGAAGCGCGACCGCTTGATCATTCATATGCTTCCAGATCGCCTGGCCAATTCAGCAATGGCTGCGGAACTGCTTGGACAGTTTGAACAGGGATTGAATACACCGGGCCTGTGAATCGAAAACCCGCAAGCGTTGCTTGCCGGCTCACTTGTCAATGAGACCGAATCAATCGGCCTGCACCTCGCCCGCTTGCGCATGACAAGCCTGATGAAACACCAGCTCCTCCACCTTGCGCCCATGGCACAGGTGCTCGTCGATGATGCGGTCCATGTTCTCGGGCGTGACGTTGTAGTACCAGGTGCCGTCCGGCTGCACGGCGACGATCGGCCCGCCCTTGCAGGCGGCGAAGCAGCTGACGCGGCTGCGTTTGACACGCAACGGCCCGTTGTTCAGGCCGCTGGCCTTGAACTTGTCGCCCAGGCTGTCGAACAGCGCCTGCGAGGCGCCGTCCTCGCTGCAGCGCGGGCCGGTGCAGACCAGCAGGTGGCGGTGGTAGCTGCCGATCTTCGGTTTCACGGGCTGCTTGTCCGCTGCGATCTCGGTGTTCTCGGTGGTGCTCATGCTTCGGTCTCCTCGGTGGGCGCCGCGGCGGCGGCTTCCCAGGGTTCGTCCAGGGTGGCCTGGATATAGTCGGCCGGCAGGCGGTAGCGCGCGGCCAGGGTGGCGATGCTGTCGCCGGCGGCATGTTCCGCGGCCAGCGTGTCGAGCCAGCCGAGCAGGCCGGTCGACAGCGAGCGGCCCGCGCGCTCGCCTTCGCGGGTGGCGCCGCCGTTCATGTCGTACTTGTTGGCATAGCCGCGCGGTGTGACCATCAGGCCGTTGCGCACGAAGGTATTGCTGTTGCCGATCAGGACAGTGCTGAGCATGCCGATGTCGGCCTCCGCCATGCTGTCGAGCGTCGTGAAGACGATGTTCTCGCGGCGGCGGTAGGCGCTCTTCACGATGGCGACCGGCGTGTCCGGGCGGCGGTGGCGCAGGAACAGGCGCTGGGCCTCGACGATCTGGCGCGTGCGGCGCCCGCTCTTCGGGTTGTACAGGGCGACCACGAAGTCGGCCATCGCCACCGCGTCCAGGCGCCGGGCGATGGTCGGCCAGGGCGTCAGCAAATCGGACAGCGAGATCGCGCAGAAGTCGTGGGTCAGCGGCGCGCCGACCAGGGCGGCGCAGCTGTTCAGGGCCGAGGCGCCGGGGACGATCTCCACCTGCACCGCGTCGTCCGGGGTCCAGCCCGACTGGAACAGCACCTCGTAGGTGGGGCCGGCCATGCCGTACACGCCGGCGTCGCCCGACGAGATCAGGGCCACCTTCTTGCCGGCGCGCGCCGCTTCCAGGGCGCTGACGGCGCGGTCGAGTTCCTCGGTCATCGACTTGCGGATGATTTCCTTGCCTTCGATGAGGTCGGCCACCAGCTTGATGTAGGTGACGTAGCCGATCACGACATCGGCTTCGGCGATGGCGGCGCGCGCACGCGCGGTCATGTGGTCCACGCTGCCGGGGCCGATCCCCACCAGCATGATCTTGCCCGCGGTCTGGGCCACAGGTGCTTCGGTTTCAGTGCTCATGCTTCTTTCCTTGCGATCGAGACGGTGGCATTCTTGCCATCCGCGCCCCGGTGTTTGTGTTTTTCGACGACCAGCGCGGTCATCGGCGTGTGCGGTCCGGCCGCGAGCAGGGCGGCGGCCTCGCTGACCGAGGGCGTGCCGGTGTACTTGCGCACCGTCTCGGACGGATTCGGTACTTCAACCCGCGCCAGTTCCTCGGGCGGATAAAACCGCAGCGGCCAGCCGTGTTCCTGTGCCAGCGCCAGCAGCGCGGCTTCGTCCTGCTTGATGGTGATCGACGCAGCCGCGACGACCTGCCCGGCAGGTGCGCCGGCCAGCTCCAGCGCGGCGCGCACCGCCTCGCGCACGGTGTCCAGCGCCACGCCGCGGTCGCAGCCCAGGCCGACGGTGTAGCCCGTCATGCGGCGTCCTGCGGCGGGCGGTAGACCACCAGGCGTTCATGCAGCGCGTTCCACTGCTCTGGTGGCACGTCCGCATGGGTCACCCACAGCACGGCGGCGTAGCGCGCCAGGTCCACTTCGTCGAAGCGGCCGAAGCGGTGGATGGTGTCGGGCAGCGGCGTCGGACGCGTCCACCAATCCGGGCTGCCGGCTTCCTGGACAAAGGCGATCGGTTCGCCATTCACCACGTGGGCCGAGACGCGCGTGATGTTGATCTTCGGCGCTTCCACGCGCCAGCCCAGGTGGCGGCCGAGGATGTCGACCGGGATGGTGCGGCCGACGTCCGAGGCCGTGGTCAGCACCGGGGCCGCGCCGATCAAATCGGCGATGCGCTCGCTCCATTCGTTGGCGCCGCCCACGTGGCCCGACAGCACCGGGATCACGTACTGGCCGGCGTCGTCGACCACGATCACGCCCGGGTCCTCGTCCTTGCTGCGCATGTGCGGCGCGATCAGGCGCACCACTGCGCCCAGCGAGACGAAGAACACGATCTGGTCGTAACCCTCGAACAGCGGGCCGATCTCGTCGCGCAGGGCGCCGTCGTAGGCGCGCACGGTGTTGCCCACATCGGCAAAGGCGGACGCGAACTTGCTTGAAGTGCAAATGGCGGCGTCGGGCAGGTCTAGCGCCAGACGTGCGGCCTGGGCGGCGCCGTGCTTGGTGATGGCGACCAGACACACGCGTGGCGTGGCGATGGCGGGGTTGTTCATGCGGTCTCCGTAAGAAGGGGTGGTGGACTGCTCTTCTTCAGGCAGCCCTTGATGCGTTCGCCGCGGATGCGGTGGCCGTGCTTGACGATCAACAGCGACAGGTAGCTGACCTTGGTGCCGCGCAGCGCCAGGATGTCGGCGCCGCTGTAGCGCCGTTCGTCGGGCGCGCCGACGCGTTCGATGAAATGGGAGCCGGGCAGCAGATCGCGCCGTTCCAGCCAGTCGATCAACTCGTCGAGGATGGGTTTTACCTTCATTAGCACCAGGGTGTCGAAGTCGGGCAGCAGGCGGTCGACGGCGCTCACGCCATACGCGGCCGGCACGATGGCAACCGTGTCGTCCTGCTCGGCGAAGGGCACGTCGGCCATGGCGCAGGCGGCCGTAAAGGCATTCACGCCGGCGACGATGCGGGTCGGTATCGTGTCGTCGAGTGCGCGCACGGTGCGTGCCAGGTGGCCGAAGGTGGCGTAGGTGCTGGCATCGCCCTCGACCAGGAACAGCACGTCGCGCCCCGCGCGCAGCCAGGGCAGCACGGTGTCGGCGGCGCGCAGCCAGGCCCGCGCCAGCTTCTCGCCGTCATGGGTCATCGGGAACAGCAATTGCGTGTGCTCGGCGGGCGGCGCGAGGCCGGCGCGCACCACGATGTCGAAGGCGTAGCTCGGCGTCTTGCCGCTGCGCGCCGGGTAGACCCAGACGGTGTCGCGCCGCTGCAGGGCATCCCAGGCAGCACGCGTGATCAGGCCGGGGTCGCCGGGGCCGAGCGAGATGCCCCACAGGGTGCCACTCATTGTTCCGCTCCTTCTCGGCGTGCGCACACGATCCACACCGGGTTCTCGGCCGCCATGCGGTGCATGTGCAGGATCGGCTTGCTGCGCGCGGCCTGCAGTTGCAGCACGTCCCAGCGCACACCCTCGATCGCCTGCAGGGTCGCGGTGGCGGTCGCCAGGTTTTCCAGTGTGACGAAGTTCATCACCAGCGTGCCGTTCGGGCGCAGGCGCTCCAGGATGGTGGCGATCAGGCCGTCCAGTTCGCCGCCCGAGCCCCCGATGAACACCGCGTCCGGGTCGGGCCAGGCGTCGATGCCTTCGGGTGCCTTGCCGTGATGAAGGCTGTAGTTGCTGACGCCAAAGGCGGCGTGGTTTTCCCCTGCAATGGCGTGGTCGAGCTCATTCTTCTCGATCGCCCACACGTGGCCGTCCGGGCACAGGCGCGCCGCTTCCAGGCCCACCGAACCGGAGCCGGCGCCGATGTCCCAGACCAGGCTGTCCTGGCGCAGCTGCATGCGCGCCAGGCTCACGGCGCGTACTTCCTGCTTGGTGATCAGGCCCTTCTCGGGCTGGCGCTGCACGAAGGCGCTGTCCATCAGGCCGAAGCGCACCGGCTGTGGGGCCGACTTCACGCGCCACAGCAGCACCACGTTCAGGTCGGCGAAGCGCATCGTGGCCGCGTCGTGCGGGTCCAGGTCGGCCAATACCCGCTCTTCCGGCTGCAGCAGGTTTTCCGCCACCGCCATATGGAAGTCGTCCGCCAGGCCTTCGGCCAGCAGCAGGCGCGCGATGCGGTCGGGCGAGTTGTCGGGACTGGTCAGCACCAGCAGGCGCGACTCACGGCGCAGCGCCTGCGCCAGGCCGTACAGGCCGTGGCCGGGCGCGCTGCCGCGGGTCCACTCGCCGGCATCGCGCGCATGCACCGAGACGATGCGTGCGTCCTGCCAGGCCAGGCCCACGCGCGCGCAGGCCAGCTGCAGCGTCGACAGATTCGGGAGGATGTCGAGCGCATCCACGCACAGGTGCTGGGCCAGGTAGGGAGCGATGCCGTGGCAGAGCGGGTCGCCGGTGGCCAGCACCACGCAGCCGAGATGGTCGTTGCGCGCGGCGCGTACCCACTCCGGCACCTCCTTCAGGCGCTTGGTGAGATCGTGGCGCACGGCATGCGGCTTGAACTCGCGCTCGAAAAGCGCCAGCGTGCGTGCGCCGCCGATCACGACGTCGGCGTTGCGGATGTAGGCCAGCGCGGTCGGGCTCAAACTCGCGGCGCCGTCATCCAGCACGCCGATCACGCGGCAGGGATTGGGATCTTTCAGCATGGTGTCCATGGCTTCATTGGTGGAAGGTGTCGGCGTCGGGCAGGTGGTCGATGCCGATGCGGCCCGCGCTACTGGGGCGTTCCTGCGGCAGCGCCGGGAGCGACCACACGTCGGCCACCTGCACGCCGCTGAAGTCGCACACCAGCACGCGCAGCTGGAAGGCGCGGCCATAGCGGTCGGGCGCCGTCAGGGTGTCGATGGCGGCCTGGGCCAGCGCATGGTGGAAGGCGTCGCCCAGCCCGCGCTCGACCATCAGTTCGGCGCCGAAGCGCGCGGTCTCGGCGGCGGCCATCGCTTCGCAGTCTTCCGGAGCGGCGCCGATCTGGCGCGCGATGGCCGCCACCAAATCGGTATCGACTTCGCTGCGGTTGGCGTGGGTGATGGTTTCGCCCTGCGCGATCTTGGTCAGCTTGCCGACCATGACCGCCAGGACCACCAGCCCGATGCCTTGCGCCACCGCTTCGTCGAGCGCATAGCGCAGGAAGTCGCCCATCTGGACGAAGCAGGCCGAGGGCAGTTCCGGCCGTTCGGCGCGCAGGGCGGCGATGGCGAAGCTCTCGGTACGCCCGCCCGTGGTCAGCGCCACCACGTCGTGGCCGGTGGTGGCCGCCACCTGCACGCCCTGCACCACGCTGGCGCGCCAGGCGGCGGTCGAATACGGCTTCACGATGCCGGTGGTGCCGAGGATGCTGATGCCACCCAAAATACCCAGGCGCGCGTTGGTGGTCTTCTTGGCCATCACCTGGCCGTCGGGCACGCTGATGGTGACCTCGATGCCGTGCTCTTGCAGTAGTTCAGGCGCGGCTTCGCGCAGGTTGTCGGCGATGTTACGGCGCGGGACCGGGTTGATCGCGGGGCCCCCCACTTCCAGGCCCAGGCCGCGCATGGTCACGGTGCCGACGCCGTCGCCGGCCACGTAGGTCACCTCGCCGGCCTGGCCCGGCAGCAGGCGCAGGTCGACCGTGATGTGGGCGCCGTCAGTGCAGTCCGGGTCGTCACCGGCGAATTTCACGACCATCGCGTGGGCGGACTGCGGGTCGCCCCGGCCGTCCTGCACGGCAAAGCGCACCCGGCTGCCGTTGGGCAGCAGGCTCTCGATTTCCTGCGGCACCGCGCCCCCGGTCATGCCCAGCACCGCCGCACGTGCAGCGGCGGCGGCGCAGGCGCCGGTGGTAAAGCCGGTGCGGGTGCCGCGTTCGGCCGCCTTGTCCTTCATGCCCATGCGCGTCAGGCGGCCTTCTGGCGCGCCTCGGCCAGCGCCAGCAGCGCGTGCAGCGCCGCCACCACCAGCGTCGAACCGCCCTTGCGGCCACGGATCACGATCCAGGGCACTTCGTTCACTTCGGCCATCAAGTCCTTGGACTCGGCGGCCGACACGAAGCCCACCGGCATGCCGACCACCAGCGCCGGCCGCACGCCCTCCTCGCGGATCAGGCGTACCAGCTCGATCAGGGCGGTCGGTGCATTGCCGATACCGACGATGGCGCCGTCCAGCAAGCCCTGGCGCTGCGCCTTGCGCATGGCCTGCACGGCGCGCGTGGTGTCTTCCAGCTTGGCGGTCTCGATGACGTCCGGGTCGCTGATGAACTGATGGGTGCGCATGCCGAAGTGCGCCAGGCGCGGCTGCGACAGGCCGGAGCAGATCATCTCGACGTCGGCCACCACCGGCGTGGCGCCGGCCAGCATGGCCTGCACGCCGGCTTCCACCGCGTCCGGGTGGAAGGCGGTGAGGCCGTTGAAGTCGAAGTCGGCGTTGGCATGGATCATGCGGCGCACGATGGGCCACTGCGCCTCGGTGTAGTCATACATGCCGACTTCGGCGTCGATGATGGCGAAGCTGTCGTGCTCGATCGCCTGGCCGGCGCGGGTCAGCTGTTCGGTGACGGTGTTAATCGTGCTCATGCCGGCTGCTCCGTGGGATGGGCATGGTCATGATCGTGCGTATGGTCGTGGTGATCGTGGCCATGCGCGTGATCGTTGCCATGCGCATGTGCATGCTCATGTGCGTGCTCATGCGGGTGCTCGTGCCCATGCGCCGGACCATGGTCGTGCGTGTGCGCATGCGAGTGGCCATGTCCCAGGTCGTGGGCGATCTCGCGGTAGCTGCAGCCGTCGCAGGGCAGGCGGCTGTCCGCCACGCCGGCGCGCAGGTTCTCCACGCGCTCGTCCATCAGCGCGAAGATCTCCTTTTCGAAGCCGAAGTGCGTGCCGCAGAAGAAGCGCACCTGCGGGTACTGGCTGCGCAGGTGCTCCACCTGGCGGTGAATGCGCTGCATCAGCGTGCCCGTGTACAGGTAGTAGGGCAGCACCACGACCTGGCGCATGCCGAGCAAAACCTGGCGCTGCACCACCTTTTCCAGGCGCGGCCAGGTGATGCCGGTGAACGCGAGATCGACCAGCTCGTGGTCGCCCTCTTCCTGTAGCCAGCGCGTCATCTTCGCCATCTCGCCGTTGGCGCCGCGGTCCGAGGAGCCGCGGCCCAGCACGACCACGCCGGTGGTGGTGGGGTCGGGCATGTCGAGCGCGTTCATCGCCTTGCGCAGCCGGCGCTTCAGGATCGCCAGGATCGGGTCGCAGGCCGTCAGGTGCGGCGCCAGCAAGATCTCGACGTGCGGGCAGGCGGCGCGCGCGCCTTCCACCGCTTCCGGGATTTCCATCTTCACGTGGCCGGCCGCGTTCAGGATCAGCGGCACCACCAGCACCCGGCGCGACGTGCGCGCGGCGCTGAGCAAGGCGGCATTCATCTCGGGCGGCGCGAACTCGATGAAGCACAGTTCGATGCGCCAGTCCGGTCTCTGGGCGCGCCACTGCTCGGTGAAGTCGCGGATTTCCTGGTTGCCGGAATCCTCGCGCGAGCCGTGGCCGACGATGAGGATGGTGTCGCCGACGCCGGGCATCGGCAGCAGGGGGGAATGCATCATGGTCGCCGCGGTCATGCGCTGGCCTTTCTGAATCGGTGGGTAAAGGTGGGGTCGTAGAGCTTGGAGCGCACCAGGGTTTCCCAGTGCAGGGCGCCGAGCGTGGGGCTGGCGACGATCATCGCCTGGCTTGCAACGCCAGCCTCGCGGCAGCGCGCCTTGATGTCGGCCAGGGTGCCGCGCAGGATCTTCTGTTCGCCGGGCCAGCTGGCCTTGTGCACCACCAGCATCGGAGAATCGTCCGGCCAGCCGGCCGCGCGCAGGGCCGTCTCGACCTTGTGCAGCAGCGTGATCGACAGGAAGATGCAGATCGTGGTGCGGTGCGCGGCCAGGCTGGCCAGGTCTTCGCCCTCGGGCATGGGCGTGCGGCCCTCGACGCGCGTGAGGATCACGGTCTGCGTCACCTCGGGCAGGGTCATCGACTCGCCTGCTGCCGCCATCGAGGCCATCGCCGAGGACACGCCCGGGACGACTGCCCATTCGATGCCGGCGTCACCCAGCGGACGCGCCATCTCGATCAGCGCGCCGTACAGGCCGGGGTCGCCGGTCTGCAGGCGCACCACGGTGGCGTGCAGCCCCGCCTGCTCGATCAGCCAGGCGGTCATCTCTTCCAGGGTCATGTCTTTTGAGTCGCGGATCGTGCAGCCTTCCGGCGCCCACATGGTGGCGGCGCGGTCGACCAGCGAACCGGCGAACAGCACCGCGCCGGCCTGCGCCAGCAGCTTCTGTCCCTTGACCGTGATGAGTTCCGGGTCGCCCGGGCCGGCGCCCACGA
>Ga0209023_10008139_pt1 | contig 10583 bp, 9 predicted proteins | sample LakOneMetagenome_FD_187468 | JGI IMG/M metagenome (GOLD analysis project Ga0209023, IMG submission 187468) | Freshwater and sediment microbial communities from Lake Erie, Canada (SPAdes) (version 2) | ecosystem: Environmental > Aquatic > Freshwater > Lentic | place: Lake Erie, Canada | collected...
GAAATTGCTGAATTTATTGATGCCAGCGAACACACTGTTGGTAAAATGCTGCAAACATTGGTTAAAGAAGAAGTTATTAATAGTGCCAAAGGCCCAACCGGCGGGTTTTTTATTACAGTAAAGCAAAAGAACCAGCAAATCATAAATATAATAGATGCCATAGATGGGAAAGGGGTTTTTGATCAATGTGGGCTAGGATTAAGTAAATGCTCTGCCACTCACCCCTGTCCCATTCATAACGATTATAAAATCATCAGGGATCAATTTAAAGCAATGTGCCAGCAAAAGAAGGTAACTGATTTATGTGAAACTGTAAATGAGGGGTTGGCTTACCTGATAGGGTGATAATATTTGTTTCCTTTATTTTGTTTGTAGTTGCGCTTGTTTTGCCTTATTATGTTGTCTATTTGTTGCCCAATCGGCTGAAACCCTTGATACATCAATAACTTGTATCTTCTGTATCGGAAAGTAAAATAATGCCTACACTTTACTTTTTTTATTATTGATAAAAACTTCTCCTTCTTTCATGTCTGCTGCCAGTTGCCCAATGGTTTTTGAGACAAATAATTTTATTAGCTGTTGTTTAATTGACTTGTATTGCGCATGCATAGGGCAAGGCTGAATTTCAGAACACTGTTTCAGTCCGAGAACACATTTTTCTAATACTTCATCTTCACCCATTGCCAGTAAAATAGAACGTACAGGAAGTTTTTTTGCTTTTTCTGTGAGGAAAAAACCTCCATTTGGACCTCTTACGGAGCTAACTATCTTATTGTCTTTCGTAAGCGCCTGTAATATTTTTGCAGTAAATGATTTTGGTGAATCAATAGCTTTTGATATTTCCGAAATTCCCACTTTATTTTCTTCATTGCTTTTTTTTGCCAGGAAAATTGTTGCCCGGAGTGCATATTCTGTTGCTTTCGAAAACATAGATAATTTTTTATACCCCTAATACTAGTGATTTTTTTAAATATAATTAAGGATTGATTTAAATCTTACTCCTTTATCCATTCTGCATAAGAATCTTTTGTTTCATATAATTTTATTTTACCCAGCCTTAATTCTGCAGGAAGTTTTTGCTGCAGTAATTTTCTTATATAGATTAAAATATTTTCTGCAGTCGGTTCTATATTCCAGGTGATCAGGTTCTCCTGGGATGAAAATGAAGGGTTTTTTGCAAGGAAACTGTTTGATAAGATCATTTTATGGTCAAAGTAATCTACTATTATCCTTTTAACCAGCTTTTTAATTTCTTTGAAATCTGTTACAAAGCCTGGTGCGGGGATAAAACCTTCATCATCATGAAATGATGAAATAGAAATGTGTAATTCGTATGAATGCCCATGAATATCCTTGCAGGCTCCGTCATATCCATCAATTGCATGAGCCATTTCGAAATGAAATATTTTAGTTAACCGTATCATTGATCTCTGAAAATTTAATCTGAATATTCTGATGTGAATTGAAATGTTTTATACCTGGTAAAAGACATTAAGGTAGCAGAACTTCCATACCGGCTTTTCATTACAGTTTTCCATTATTGAGTATGTTTTCTCACTTGTAGTAAGTATGCGTAATAGAATAGTTGTTAAAAATGCCAACAGTGTTGTTTTATATTTATGGTGCACCGAGTTCATGTAAATATATTAAGGACAAAATTATCCTTTATTATTATATTTGCATAATATTTTTGAACATTCTCACTAACAGGGAATGCGAATAACCTGCATAATTAATAAATTACTCAAGTTATTATGAAAGCAAAGAAAATTGAATTATTATCACCTGCCGGATCTTTTGATTGTTTACAGGCAGCAATAAATGCAGGGGCAACCGCTGTTTATTTTGGTGTTGAACAATTGAATATGAGAACCCGTTCATCTAACTCATTTTCGCAAAATGATATTGCTGAGATCAGTGCTATTTGCAAGCGGGCTGGTATCAGGTCATACATAACCCTTAACACTGTTATGTATGAACACGACATGCAATTACTGGAAGCTATTTTAATAAAAGTAAAAAAGCATGGCATCGATGCGGTGATTGCATCTGACTTTGCAGTAATCGCTTATTGTGATGAATTAAAAATACCAGTCCATATCTCTACACAGGCAAACGTAAGTAATATTGAAGCTGTGCAGTTTTATTCCCGTTATGCGGATGTAGTAGTACTTGCCAGAGAACTTACATTAAAGCAGGTGGAACATATTTGTAACGAGATCAAAAGAAGAAAGATAAAAGGTATATCCGGAGAGCTTCTTAAAATTGAGATATTCATTCACGGGGCATTGTGTATGGCGGTTTCGGGTAAATGTTACCTGAGCCTTCATTCGCAAAATGCTTCAGCCAATCGTGGTGCCTGTATACAAAACTGCAGGCGAACATATACTGTAACTGACACCGAAACAAATGAATCTTTGTTGATCGATAATGAGTATATCATGTCGCCCAAAGACCTGTGTACTATAAATATTCTTGACCAGGTTGTTGACAGTGGGGTATCTGTATTGAAGATCGAAGGAAGGAGTAAAGGTGCTGACTATGTTTTTGCAACAACACAATGTTATAGAGAAGCTTTGGAGTCTATTGACGACAACAGCTATACACATGAAAAGATTATTGGCTGGCAACAGCAACTATCAGCTGTGTATAACCGAGGTTTTTGGGAGGGATATTACCTGGGACGTAAAATGGGTGAATGGACTCCATATCCCGGATCAGTTGCTACTGAAAAGAAAGTTTATATCGGCAGGGGCAGTAAATACTATCCAAATATAAATGTAGGTGAATTCATCATTGAATCGGGATCTGTTAAATCCGGGGATACGATCATGATCACGGGGCCTGAAATTGGTTTTATAAAAGAAAGAACGGGAGCATTAATGGTAAATGGTTCAAGGAATACGAGTGCTACTAAAGGTGATAAAATAACACTTCGGCTTGACAAAAAAATAACTGCGAGGGACAAATTGTATAAAATTGTGGAAACGGTAAATGGCTAAAATTATTCATTACAGGAATAAATGTATTGGCTGCGGTATTTGTTTTGAGATGCAGCCTGAACTTTGGCGAATGTCTAAGCGTGATGGCAAGGCAACTTTACTGCGATCAACCGAAAAAAAAGATGTATTTGTATTGCCAATTCATAAAGACATTCAGCATCAGACTGAACAGGTGAAAAAAGCATGCCCTGTTAAAATCATTAAAATTTTATGAACAGTTCAATTATACGGTTTCTTCAAAAGCAAACCTGTGCATCTATTTGTTGTATTGACGATGCCGGTAAACCTTATTGTTTCAGTTGCTTTTATGTATTCAATAGTGAGGATGGATTATTTTATTTTAAATCATCTGCAAATTCCCATCATGCGGGGTTGATGAAAAAGAACCCGTTTATTGCCGGTACTGTTATGCCGGATAAACTGAATAAATTAATTGTAATGGGGATTCAGTTTGAAGCAGAGGTGCTGGATACTGAACATCCTCTCGTAAAAAAAGATCCTGGATATTATTACAGGAAAAATCCATTGGGATTGGCCATTCCCGGCGAGATCTGGACAATCCAGATCAATAACATAAAAATGACCGACAGTACAAAAGTGTTTGGAGAAAAGATCAGGTGGAACAGGGTGGAACATGCCAATGGCCTGGGGTGATAATAAAAGACAAAATTGTCTTTAAATAACCTTATCTTTATACTCTCTAAGGCAGAGCCCGCTTGTTTGATAATGGGTTAAAATTTTGCCTCTTAATTTTAAAAATTATAATCGCCAGACAATTATCCAATATCATGTATCATCCGCAACATAAATTTCATATTCCTGTTATGGGCTTAGCCTATACCATTGATACGCCCGTTAAAGTAGCCCGCTTCGGTATCTCATCTGTTATTTCTATTGTAGAAGACAGGTTGATCGAGATGATGAGGAGCCATTATTATCCCACTATCAATATGGAATATCAGCCCATACCAACAGGTGAAGAAGATTACAGGGCAAAAAGAATTACAGATTACCTCAACCTTGTGAACAATATTGTTCAGGCACAGGTAGAAAAAATCAGAAAAGCTGCTTTTGAAGCCGGATCTGAAATTGTGAAATACTTTGAAATGCTTCCTGATGATAATACATTAAAGCAGTTGTACAGGCAAATGATCAAAACAAACGATTTGCCGGAAAAGGAAAAGATCGAATTGTATCTGAGGTCTCAAATAAAACCCGGAAGTATTGATGTAAATGTAATGACCAAGATAGACAGGAATAACTTCAATAAACAGGGTGAATTGCTTGAAGATAGTTCAGATGCCGTTGCAGCATTGAGAGGATATGCTAAGAGTGATCTTGTAAATTCTTCCGTGATATTTTCAGCAGGAATGAACCCAAGGCTCTTTAATTATCTTGAAAAATGTGAAGAGTTCAGTGTAACTGAGGATGGTGAATTTTTAAAAAAGATAGTCATCAAGGTTAGTGATTACCGGTCAGCATTGATACAGGGAAAATACCTGGCAAAAAAGGGGATATGGGTAAGTGAATTCAGGATCGAATCGGGACTGAATTGTGGTGGACATGCTTTTGCTACAGATGGTTATTTGATGGGACCAATACTGGAAGAATTTAAATCTAAAAAACAGGAACTCATTGATACACTATTTGAGATATACAATGTGGCCTTGGAAAAAAAGACAGGAAGAAAATTTATCTACGCTCCTAAAATAATATTTTCAGCGCAAGGAGGAATTGGCACTTCAGAAGAAGACGAGTTTTTACATAAGTATTACAATATAGAAAGTACAGGATGGGGAACGCCGTTTTTACTGGTGCCGGAAGCGACGACTGTTGACGAAGAAACATTAGAGAAATTATGTGCTGCAAAAGAAAAGGATGTAGTATTAAGCCGCAATTCACCGCTGGGTGTACGCTTTCATTACCTTACAGGAACCAGTGCGGCAAAAGAAAAATTATCGAGGATTAATAAAGGAAGGCCAGGCAGCCCCTGTACAGAAAAGCACCTTGCTTTAAATACTGAGTTTACAAATGAGCCGATCTGTACAGCATCGCAAAAGTATCAAAAACTGAAAATTGCACAGTTGCAATCACTTGGCTTGCCTGAAGATGAATATAATAAGGAACTGAAAGATGTACTGGACAAAGAGTGTTTATGTATCGGGCTTAGCAATGCTGCTGCTATCAATTATGATCAGATCTTTATAAAAAAAATGGATGCTGTGAATATTTGCCCGGGACCAAACATTGCTAACTTCTCCAGGGTTGTTTCTTTGCAAACCATGACAGATCATATTTACGGCAGAAAAGATATTCTTACACATGCTGAACGGCCCAATATGTTTATAAAAGAACTTTATTTATATATTGATTACCTGAAAGAGCAACTGGAAGAAAAAACAACACAAGATCAACTTCAAAAGAAGAAAAAATATTGTACCGGTTTTTATCAAAACCTTAGAGAGGGTATAATGTATTATCGCGGTTTACCCGGAGTGACTGAAAAAGGCAAAGAACAGTTTACTAAAGATCTCTATTATGCCGATAAAGAACTTGACTTGCTGAATTATCAATATGGGCTTGATGAAAAATTATAAACGATAAAAGAAAACCAACTTTTCACAGGAGTTGGTTTTCTTTTTTAATTATTATTTGATCTTTGATATCATAACTTCTCAAATCTTGCCTGGAAAAATCTCAGGTACTTTGGTTCATATACCATTTTCATTCCTTTGATATTATTTCTCCGCTCATATACCCGAGCTGCAGATTCTGCGATAACATCCATATGGGCCTGTGTATATACACGGCGTGGGATCGTAAACCTGACCAATTCCAGTTTGGGATAATAATTCTCTCCATTGGCTTTTCTTCCTGCAGATACAACACCTCTTTCCATTGTTCTTACACCTGAATCAAGATAAACTTCTGTTGATAAAGTTTGTGCTGGGTACTGATCTTGCGGAATATGAGGAAGAATTTTTTTTGCATCTACAAAAATACCATGTCCTCCAATTGGCTTCACTATCGGAATACCGTATCCGATCATTTTCTCGCCAAGGTAAATCACCTGTCCAACCCTTGCCCTGATATGCTCATCACTAACACTTTCACCAATGCCTATTGCCATTGCCTCCATATCCCTTCCTGCCAATCCTCCATATGTGTGCAAACCTTCATATACTACAACCATATTTCTTGCTTCTTCAAACACATCCCAATCATTCACTGCAAGAAAACCACCGATATTCACCAGTGCATCTTTTTTAGCACTCATGGTGGCGCCATCGGTATAGGAACATATTTCTTTTACAATTTGTTTGATCGACTTAGATTGATATCCTTTTTCTCTTTGTTGAATAAAGTATGCATTTTCAGCAACCCTTGTCATATCATGGATAATACGGATCCCATGTTTTTTTGTAAGAACCCGCAGGTCTTTCAGGTTTTTCATACTGATGGGCTGACCTCCAGCCATGTTAACACTGGTAGCAATACTTATATAGGGGATTTTTTTTGCAGTATATTTTTTTATAAGTTTTTCCAGTTTATTCAGATCAACATTTCCTTTAAATGGAAATGTATTTTCCGGATCGTGAGCTTCATCAATAATGATGTCTTCAAATTTTCCACCAGCCAATTCCTGGTGTAATCTCGTTGTAGTGAAATACATGTTACCGGGAATGATATCACCTTTTTTGATCAGTATTTTGGATAAGATATTTTCAGCTCCACGCCCCTGGTGAGTAGGAATAAGATATTTGTACCCATAAACATCTTTCACAACTTCTTCCAGGTGATAAAAATTCCGGCTGCCTGCATAGGCTTCATCACCCATCATCATTCCGGCCCATTGCCTGTCACTCATGGCAGAAGTGCCGCTGTCTGTAAGCAGATCGATATAAACATCTTCAGACTTTAATAAAAAAGTATTGTAACCAGCTTCTCTCATTGCTTTTTTTCTTTGAGCAGCTGTGGTCATCTTAAGTAACTCAACCATTTTTATTTTGTATGGCTCGGCCCAGCTTTCTTTGATGATTTTCATTTCTTTAAATTTTGTTTATTGAATAGGTTTCAGTTTTGCTGTAAAATGCCGCAGCATAGGCGCTTCTTCAATAATGTTCAATCCTTTTATCTCATATCTTTTATTGAACACTTCAATGATCACTTCCGCTACATAATCAATATGACTTTGTGTATATACCCTTCTTGGAATGGCAAGCCGCACCAATTCAAGTTGTGCAGGGACGAGCTTTTTGTTTTCATCATATTTACCAAACATAAGTGAACCTATTTCCACACTACGTATTCCTCCTTCCAAGTATAACGCACCTGCCAGTGCCTGTCCGGGATATTGATCAACAGGAATATGATCGAGAAATTTCTTAGCATCTATGTAAACAGCATGGCCACCTGCGGGCTGCATTACTGGTACACCTGCTGCAATTAATTTATTAGTGAGGTATTCAATGCTGCGTATGCGGTATTGTAAATAATGTTCATCCATCACTTCATTCAAACCGATCGCAATTGCTTCGAGGTCTCTCCCTGCAAGCCCGCCATAAGTTGGAAACCCTTCTGTAAGTATCAACAGGTTTCTGCATTGCTGTGCCAATTGTTCATTGTGCATGGCAAGAAACCCTCCAATATTGGCGAAGGCATCTTTTTTTGCACTCATGGTGCAGCCATCGGCATGGGAAAAAAGTTCATGCGCAATTTCAGGTATTGATCTATTGGTATAACCTTCTTCACGTAGTTTGATGAAATACGAATTCTCTGCAAAGCGACAGGCATCAATGAACAGCGGGATATTATTTTCTGTACAGATATTTTTTACTTCCCTGATATTTTGCATGCTGACCGGTTGCCCGCCGCCGGAATTATTCGTAACTGTGATTATACAAAGTGGAATATTGGCTGCACCTTTTTCTGCAATAAATTTTCTAAGTGCAACTGTATCCATATTTCCCTTGAATGGCGCTGATACGGAAGGGTGTTTGCCTTCTTCGCATAACAAGTCAACGCCTTTGGCACCGGTGAATTCTATATTTGCCCTTGTTGTATCAAACAATGTATTACTCACAAAATATTTTCCCTTACCTCCAAGGATACTGAATAATATTTTTTCTGCAGCTCTTCCCTGGTGTGTTGGAATTACCAGTGACATGCCTGTGATGTTTTGTATGGTTTCTTCGAACCGGAAAAAACTTGGACTGCCTGCGTAGGATTCATCTCCCTGCATGATACCAGCCCATTGGTTACTGCTCATGGCACTTGTTCCACTGTCTGTAAGCAGGTCGATCAATACATCAACAGAATGAATGAGAAAAAGATTGTAAAAAGCTTTTTCTAAAATTGCCGCACGTTCTTCTTTTGTGTTAAAATAAATTGGTTCAACAGATTTTATTTTAAATGGCTCTATGATTGTCTTCATAAAATAATTAATGATCCCGAAATGAGTTTTTTGAAAAGCAGGAGTAGCCCATGGCGGGCAGCGGAGAGTTATGACGGGCGCCTGATGATATTTTTCCAGGTATTCATAAAGAATAAAATCAAAATAAAATTAATCGTATAAGAATGTAAGAAGCGGGATATCTTCTTACATTATAAAAATTTTCAGTAAAAACTTACACTCCAAGTTTCTTTATTTTTACGATCTGCCTGACAAGGTAGATCATGGTGCCCCAAACACCGATTACAATACTGTATGCCATTATTAATAACCAATATGGTGTCTTGAACCGTGTAGTCCAGAGTGTGCGCTGATTGAAAAAACTGGTATTTACTTTTGTTGGAGTTCCCCATGGAACAGTTTTTTCTATCAACAGGTTTCCCAATTCCTCATTATCATCAACCCTGGCTGCAAGTGTAAAATTTCCTTTTGTATCACCAGGAAGTTTATTCTTTTTAAATTCAACAACGATGGTTCCGGAAGAATCGGTTGTATAAGTTTCTTCATCACCGGCTGTGAGTATGCTGCCTCCAAGGCGTTCAATTCCTATCTTCATTTCTATGTCTTTGGCAGGAACCCATTCATTGTTTTCTGATCTCATTACAGAAGCAGTGATACTTCTTACGGAATCAGTTGTTGCAGTATCTATCGTAATTTTTGATTTGCTGATGATATAATCATTGATGACTTCTTCATCCCCGTCTTTTACGATGAATGTATGTTTAGAAGATCCATCCCATGCGGCTTTCACTGCAGGAGGGATAAATGCTTTTGCTTTGCCTTCCTCATTGGTGATGAGTTTTGCTAAATGTGTTGCTGCACTGCTGCTGTCAATGAACAGGTCGTATGTTTTATTTTTTTGTGGTGTAAATACCTTGTTTTTTTTCAAAGTACTCTCCAATATAAGGTATTGAACACTGTTATTGATATTAAAGTAATGCAGTTTAACTATAGACTGTCCTGCTGTATCTTCCTGCGCCCTGACTACAGATTGTTTTAGTAAAAGGAATACAAGAATAAACAGTATTGTTAGTTTATTCATTCTCATCTTTTTCATGTTGTTCGTTTTGTTCAGTGATGGTTTCCTGTATTGGAATGATTGGGTATATTCTTGCAAAAAAAGTAATGATCAGTAATACGCCTGCCATTGATCCAATAGCGATTGCCCACTCTTCCCAACTTGGAAAATAATGTTTATACGCTTCAGGAACATTCTGCATTGGAAGGAAGGGGTGCAGCAAAGTTGGTGTTACGATCAGGTAACGTTTAAACCATGCACCAACAACTATCATCATGCCTGTTATGAACATTGGCAAAGGTTTTCTTCCTTTCTTAAATAAGAGGATGAAGATCGGGATGATCATACCAACCATTATAGCAAACCAGAACATGATCGAATACTCTCCGGTGAATAATTCTTTTAAATGCACTTCTTCTGCCGTTTTCATTTTAAATGCCGGAACCAGGTATTCATTTACGTTAAAGTATAAATACAACAGGCAAAGCAATACAACGATCCTTCCCATTTTTTCAAAATGTATTTCCCTGATGTATTTTTCAAGATGATAATACCTGCGGAAAACATACATGGCAACAACAACAGCACCAGAACCAACGAGGAATGCACCTGAAATAAAGTAAGCACCAAAATTTGTGCTGTCCCAGCCCGGCCTGTAAGTAGTGGCAAACAACCATGATGTTACAGTGTGAATGCTGAAGGCTACAGGTATAATGAGTATACAAAGAATATTAATTGACCTGTCACTTATTTTAAACTGTTCTTTGGTTCCTTTCCAGAATGAACCCTGGAACCTGTAAAGCCAGTTCAGTCGTTTACCTGATTGTTCTTTGAATTTGATAAGGATCTTCAGGTCTGGTAATAACGGGAAATAGAGTAGCAACAAGCTGATGAAAAAATAGGTAGTGATAACTATCACATCCCACATGATAGGAGATTGTATTCGCCCATGTAACAACAGGTTCATAAACCTTTCAGGGCGTCCCATATCTACTATGATGATCAGTGAAGCGAATACGATCGCTGATACGGCTATGATCTCGGCAATTCTTGTCAACGGCGTACTCCAGTGAACGTTAGCAAGCCTTAGTATGGCAGTTATTAAAGAACC
>Ga0209023_10008140_pt1 | contig 10583 bp, 4 predicted proteins | sample LakOneMetagenome_FD_187468 | JGI IMG/M metagenome (GOLD analysis project Ga0209023, IMG submission 187468) | Freshwater and sediment microbial communities from Lake Erie, Canada (SPAdes) (version 2) | ecosystem: Environmental > Aquatic > Freshwater > Lentic | place: Lake Erie, Canada | collected...
GCACCACCCAAAGTCAACGCAGCCGTAACAGCGATCCCATTGGCAACATCTTTCGAAGCAAAAGTACCACCTCCAGAAACCGTTACCACATCTGGAGCTATTACTCCTTGTAATGTAGCTCCTGTTAAAGTAGCAGCCGTACTGTTGTTGTATACTTTATTGCTGGCAACGGCTCCCGTTACGGTTAAGGCAAGTGGAGTTATGTTGGCAGTTAGAGCAGGTTGTGCTAGCGTGTAATTACCGGCTTTAGTTCCTCCTAAAGTAGAAGAAGAGAAAACTGTAATTCCATTAGCTACCGCTATAGTTTCAAAATTACCAGAACCAATAAAGGTAACATCATCCGAATTAACGATACCATTTAAAGTACCTGTTACTACTGCTGCATCCGTCCCATCGTAAACTTTATTATCTGCCGTTGCAGTAACCGTTAATTCTTTAGTGGTAACATTTAGATTTTGGTCAACTGGTGTAGCCGAGTCATAGATAGCGTCTCCAGATTGTGAAGCGGTAATGGTTGTAAAACCAACGCCAACAACATGAACTTTATAAGTCCCTGGAGAAACTCCAGCAACAATCGTAGCCACTAAAGGATCAGAACTGGCGTACGTAACCGCCAAACCTGAATCGGCAGTAGCTGTTAGATCAAAATCAGCACTTCCATAGACAACATCGGCCAAAGGATTAAAAGTAATCGACTGTGGCAATAAAGCTGCCGCAGAAATATTGGCTGTAAGTCCTGTTGGTTGTGTTAAACTGTAATTGGCAATATCCGCTCCACTTAAGGTCGAGGTTGAAGTTACCGCAATATTTACCCCTATAGCAGAACTAGCAAACGATCCTGATAAATTCACAAAGACATCGTCTGGGAAAATTACTCCTGTCAATGTACCTGTAATTACCGCATCAGTATTGCCATCAAATAATTTATTGGCAGCAGTTGCACCTGCAATGGTTAAGGCTTTTGGAGTTATATTAGCTACTAATCCTGTTGGGTTAATTAAGTTATAATTTCCAGCGTTAGCACCTGCTAAAGTAGAAAAAGAAGTTACTGGAATAGCAGTTCCTGCTAAATAAGTATCGAAACTTGCACTAGCATTCAAACTAACATCATCAGGAGAAATTACTCCTGTTAAGGTACCTGAAAGTGTAGCATTGGTATTTCCATCGTAAATTTTATTATTGGCAGAAGCACTAGCTAACGTTAAGTCTTTTGGTGTGATATTCGCGGTTAAGCCTGATGGCTGTGCTAAAGTATAACTGGTAGCATTAGCACCATTTAAGGTTAAGGCAGCGGTAACGGTCTTACCAGTTCCCACATTAAAGGTATCAAAGGTACCTCCTCCTGAAACCGTTATAATATCGCCGTTTACTGTTCCACTAGCTGTAGCTCCTGAAATGGTTGCTGCAGTGGTTCGATCATAGGGTTTATTATTCGCAACGGCGCCTGAAATAGTAGCTCCTTTTTTAGCTACGGCACTTGCTACTGTAGCGACATTAACCGAAGAGGCACTTGAACTAGAACAAACAACGTTCCCTGAATAAGGCGAACCTGCAAATGTTGAAGTAGCAGCGAGACGCACATAAACTGGTGTAGAAGCAATTGTTCCTGAAGTCCCAACGGTAACTGTTCCCGTAAAAGCTCCTCCTGATGTTAACGATACTTCATATCCTGCTGGTGGTGTAACCAAAATACCTCCCGTAATATTGGCTCCTGACACACTAAAAGTAGCTTCTGCCGAAGGAGTTCCGTAGGTAGTATTCACGGCAACAAGTGATCCTGTTGTAGCAATACTTGGTGTTGAAGCTGAAGTAGCGGTAATGCTAAAATTGTCCAACCCAATCCCTTGAGCATTAGTAGATCCTCCTGTACCAGTACTGGTCCATTTTAAATAATAGCTAGCACCATTGGCAATAGTCAACCCTGTTAAATTAACAGTTTTGCTTAATGTTGTTGGAGGGTTAACGACGGCGTTAGCACCGTCAGCGGCATAAGCCTGATCTCCAGCCGTTGCTGACGTAGTTGGGTTAGAAGCTGCTCCATGGAAAAAAGTCATGTTCCAAGCTCTTGTTCCAGCTCTATATTTTTCGTAATCAAAAGTAATCGCCAAGTTATTGACTTCTGCTCCTGTATTATTGGTAAACTTTAAAATAATAGAGTTTGGAGAAGCAAAAGATCCTGTAGTTATGAAACCAACTGCTCTATCCGTAGCGGAGGCCGTTACTCCGTTTCCAAAATTATAAACTCCTCCACTAGAGGTCCCTGTTAGGGCGCCTGTACCCGAAGTCCCAGCCGCAAGCGTAGTGGCAGAAGTACCAGTAGCCCAATCTGGAGCCGCAGCACTTACTTTGAAACCGGCAGGAAGTGCGGCAGTCGCTGTACTTCCAATCGTGAAACTTTCAGTAACTGCTGTACCCGCTGTTGGAATGCTTAACTGTGCCCAACCTTGAGCAGCCGTAAACAACATGACAAGCGACACGCACAATACCTTTGCAAATTGATTCCGAGTGCGAGAAGGCGTAATGCCTATAAGCACCGAAAGGCTTTGCTTGTTTTCTTCAAACAAATCCGGGGACAAACCCAAACCGTTTTCAGGAATTCCTCCACTTTCTTTTTGAAAAAGCGAAGACAATTTGCTGACCAAATGGAGTAAAATTGATTTCATGGATGATTAATTATTAATTGTTTTGATGGGTAAAAATATTGAGTTTACTAGTGAAATTCTTAAAGAAGATGTTATGAATAAGTTAACAAAACCCGACTATTCCATTGGTCGAGTTTTGATGCCTTTAATCGGTATTTTAGCTATAAAAGTCCTTTTCATAAGCTGGTAAAAAAATCATTATCGAAGTATTTTCTTAGTCACGGTTTGGTTGTTCTCAGAAGTAATTCGAATCAGTAGCACTTTAGCGGCGCTTCCAACAGCAAAAGAAATCTCTTTCGCCTTCACGTTTTTCTGGTCATACAACAAACGTCCTGTTAAATCGTAAACGCTCACTTTTGCCAAATTCAATGTCGACGAACTAACAACGATTTGATCCAGGTTTTCGTAAGCAATCACCGTATTTTCGTTCCACACAGCATCGGATACTCCTAAAGCGGAATTGGTAAAACGCAAGACGAATCGAGTGTTAAAAGTCCCTAACTCCGTTACAAATTCATAAGGCGCTACCTTCAGATTGTGAATCACATGCAATAAGGTATCTTCTAAATAAACCTCTTGATTTCCAAACAAATCATCAAAATCAGAAAGATTGATTTGGAACGAAGTGGCTGCAGAGGTTTTATAGCCTAAAGGAATTTGATCGTTGGATGCAAAAGGCAAGCTTCTTCCTTGAATCGCTAGTCTTTTATCGTCTAAAACCGAATAAAAACTCACCGAATTACCAGCTTCCAAAACTTCTCCATCATAACCATTGTCTAGACCGTTCGTAGCATTTTGGATATAACCTACCAAAATTTGTTTATAGGCTCCTTGATTGTTTTTCAATTCCAACCATACTCTGTTGCGTTCCAAAGGCGCGGTACCAATAGCACTATTTCCTCGGAAAAACCGGTCGTTATTGCCCGCCACTCTCATCGAGTTTTTAAAAGTAGCCGTTGTGGTTCCTGCGATAACACCTTTAACCATGAACGCTTGCCCGGCCGCTATTTTACCGTTCGGAATCGAAGTATTCACTCCAGGTGCTGCAAGACCTGCGCCTGTGCCTCCCGAGTAATTGTAAGTAGCATAGTCACTGAAAGTATATACGTTATTAGTAATAGGCGTATTGTGCGTCCAAAAATAAAGAGTGGTTCCCGGAGTGGCTCCAAAGGCCCCAGTGTTTTGTGCAATAAAAGCATCGGCATTCAAGGCACTAGGGTAAGGATTTCCGATACAATTCAAATCATTCCCTCCCGTTTTAACAATCGAAACACTATAGTCTCCATTATTAGGTGTCCCAATAAAGGAACCTTCGTAGGGTGCTGCCGTAACGGGATCAAAAGTTTGAGGCGCTCGGATAATATACCCTTTTCCGATATCCATAAAAGTCAGCCCAGGCGCAGCAACAGCATTCCAATTGTATATGGTCGTATTGAACCAAAAGTATTTGTCGGATAACGTCAACGGAGAAAGGTTGGCCAAAATCTGACCGTCTACCGGCGTCGACCAATAGGTATAGTCAAACTTCCGCATATCCGTAGTTTTTCTTTTATAAGTAATTACTCCAGAGTTGGCACTGTTGTTGACTTGCACCAAACTGGCTTTATCCTCAAAAGTTAAACTACCTCCAGTAATGGTCAAGCCATTTTGGATCGTAAAAGTGTGATTCGAATTAATGACTACATTACCCGAATTGACTTGAACAGCACAAGCATTTAAATCGCCCGTAGAACTGTAATCCCCTTCAAAAATAGCGGTAGTGCCGCTATCTGGCGCACCATTGTTCCATCCTCCTGGCGAATAATAGGTCGTGGATTTTATTAAGATTTGAACCGGTGTAGTAGCGACTACCGCACAAGTTCCGTTTTGAACATAAGCGCGAATATAAGTGGTTTGCGATAAGCTTCCTATAGTAGCTCCCGTCAATGTAGTCGCCGTACTAACAATATCAGCAACACCTGTAGTAAAACCTACGTCATTAGCACGTTCCCATTTCACCACCGTACCCGTATTTCCTGATAAGACTAAATCGGTTGTTGGTGCGGTATTAGCACAGACTGTTTGTGCACCCGCAACGGTACCTGCCACTGTTGGAGTAGTCACGTAAAAAGGACCAGCCCAAGAAGTACTGTTAGTAGCACCACAAGTATTCGTGGCTCTTACCGCAAAATATCTAGGTCCATAGGCAGTCGCAGAAGGAGGCGTATAAGAAGCCGTATTGGATAACGCTATGGTAGTTGCTCCCACGAAGCTAGCTGTTGAATTGAAATACCATTGATAAGTAACCGCAGTAGCCGAAGTCACCGCAATAGTGATGGGCGTAAAAGCAGTACTTTGACAAACCGTTTGGGATCCCGCAGGTTGTGTCGTAAAGACAGGTGCGGCATTTCGTGTAAAAGTAACTACATTACTTACCACGGAACATCCATTGGTACCCAAATACGTATATATTAAATCCGGAATCGTAGCTCCTGCATAAGTTGTTGGAGTTGCAATAGCTGTTAACGGACTGGAAGAACGTGAAAAGAACCCTGTTCCCCCTCCTGGAGCGGCTGCGGTGGTAATCAAGGTATTCAAATTAAAATTACCTGGACAGGAAGCTCCGCTACTCAAAGTCACCGTCGGTTTTGCTTTTATCGTTATCGTAGCCGTACCACTATTACCAGTTCCTACTTGCCCATTGGCATTGGTTACCGATACAATAGTATAGCTTTTAGTCGCTGTAGGAGTTACCGAAATCGCAGCACCACTAGTATAATTTAATACGGTAAAATTAGAAGTTCCATCGGTATAAACCACTGTAAAAGGACCCGTTCCTCCTGTCATCGTAACCGATAAATTGGTAGAAAACCCATTACAAATACTAGTGGTCCCTGAAATTACCGAAGCTGTTGGCCCCGGCTGTATTGTTCCTCCAATTGCAGCATTGTCAAAACGCCATGATCCTGTATTAGAAGCGGTCAAGGTAGAATCCGTGGTTTGTCGAAAGCCACCATACGTAGGCGATGTTCCGTAATTCGGATCAAAGGCAGCTAAAATGCGTACCCCGAAATTAGCATTGTTATTGACTGCAGGAATACTCGTGAAATCAACTACTAGATGGCGGTAGGTACCAACACCTGTCAGCACATAACACCCATTAGCCGCTATAGAACCGGCGCAAATCGTTGTGCTCACGGTATTCATGTCGACATTTACCCAAGTACTACCATCGCTCGTATATTGTAAACGAATGGTATTGGGCGCCGTAGCAGAAAATTGCATGTCCCAAGCAAACGTGATATTGGTATAGCCAACAGTACTAGCATTGTATTGCACTCCGTTAGACTCTGTAGTTGCTCCTGGATCAAAAGGGAAAATACCCCAAGAAAAACCAGCATCAGGAGCACCGCAACCAGCACCCGCTGTTCGCCCTTGAAAACTGTTATTTGGAAATTGTGTTGCCCCTGGTACAATTGAAGAGGTTCCGCTACCGGTATTCGCGGTAGGACTGGCAGTTGTTCCTAACAACGGGTCGTAATTCCATGTCGCAATTTGCGCATTAGAAACCGCCACCGTTAAAAGAAAACCAAAGACCACTAAGGTTTTAAAAACTGTAGAAAGTAATTTTGTTTTCAAATTCATTTCATTTTAACAATAGAAATTTAATCTATCTGGTTAATTTAGGGACAAAAGTAAAACTCATTAAACAATTAGTAAAGCAACCAATGTTAACATTTGGTAAAATAAATCCTGAAACAATGCTATCGAAACAGAAGCCACTTGCTTAACCAAGCAATACTACATTTTTATTTTGTGCTTCAAAAAAATAATCGTCCAACGACTGTTAATTGCTTTTAACTACACTATCACCCCGAAATAATTCCCAATACGGAGTCATAAAAATAGGAAAAAATAGAAATACAACGCTCCATTTAGACCAATAAGTAATCATAAGTTATAAACAGTCCCGAAAATTAAAGCCTTGATAGTGAATCTTTCACGTAGCATTATACCCCATAAAGCCTCTAAATTTTAGCCAATACTACCGAAATAGTTCGCCTGACTTTTAAAATGGTGTCAAATTTATAAATCCCATAATCTTATAAACTTTTTAAAGTTCTTATCTTCCGTGAATTGAAATAAAATTAATAATTTAGCCAAAAATTTAAACGCGATAAATTATGAAGACAAATTACACGGTATTGAAGATGATTGCCATTGCTTTACTCTCATGCAATGCATGGGCACAAGACGTAATCACGCAATGGGATTTTAACGGCAGCTCAACCACTACGGTTCCTGGAGGAGCTTCGTCACCAACACCTACCATCGGACTTGGAACTGCTGCATTAATTGGAGGTACCACGGCTACATTTGCTTCTGGAGTTTCCGGTACAGGAAGTTCTGACCCTGTAACTACTGCTCCTAGTAATTACGGATGGAACACCACCAACTATGCGGCATTAGGAACTGAAGATAAACAACGTGGCGTACAATTTAACGTAAGTACCGTGGGGTATCAAGATATTATTTTTAGATACGACCACCGTCACAGTAACTCTTCTAACAACACCTACATCGTACAATATACTGCCGATAGAACTGCTGCAACGCCGGTATGGGTAGATGCACAAATGTTCACTTTTGCTCCGGGGGTAACCGGAACTACTGGTGGAGACCGTTGGTACAACCTAAGAACGGTTGATTTGACTAATGTCACCAGTCTTTATAATAATGCCAATGTGGCTTTCAGAGTAGTAAGCTCTTTTGATCCAACCACTGGCAATTACAATTCATCCACAGAGGCTCCGATCGTCTATTTGACAACAGGAACGGCTCGTTTGGATATGGTTACTATTAGCGGTACCAACATCTTAGGAGTTTCGCAATTCGATGCCAAAGCCAACGAATTCAAAGTGTATCCAAATCCTTCTAACAAAGAAATCGTAACCCTAAATAAAACGCAAGACATTCAAGTGATCGACGCAGCTGGAAAAGTAATCTTCGCTGCTAAAAATGCGACTACGATTGATACCCGTTCTTTTAAAACTGGCGTTTATTTCATCAAAACCGCTAGCGGATTGACTACGAAATTACTAGTAAATTAGTATATAAACTTAGGTTATAAGAAAAGGGACTTCCGATCGGAAGTCCCTTTTTTATTTCGGCAGCACCAACGCTTTAATAGCCTCGTACAACGTATCATTCTTCAGCGGCTTGGAAATGTAGTAATTCATCCCAATTTCCTTCACCCTCATCTTCGTAGTCTCCATGACATCCGCCGTTACCGCAATAATCGGAATGTTAGCATCGGCCCCTTCCACGGCTCCACTGCGAATCGCGATGGTCGCTTCGTAGCCATCCATCACCGGCATTTGCAAATCCATCAAAACAATATCAAACTGCTGGCCTTGAAAAGAATCCAACCCTTCTTGCCCGTTATTCGCATAAACTAGCGTAGTGTTCAACCATTTTTTGGCAATCATTTTAATGACCATCTGATTGATCGCATTGTCTTCCACCACCAAAATTCGGGTACCTTTCAAATCAAGCTCCGTCGTAGCCACCACCACTTCTTTTTTCTCCGGAACTACGATATCAAAATCAATAGTCAGCGTGCAGGTAGTACCCACGCCCACCGTGCTATCCATTTGAATGGTCCCACCTTGCATGTCGACCAAGGTTTTTACAATATACAATCCCAAACCTAGACCGCCAAACTTACGCTTGTTGTCAATACTATTCTGGGAAAAAGAATCGAAAATACGGTCCATTTTTTCTTTGGCAATCCCAACCCCTGAATCGCTGATCGACAAAATTAAACTTGCCCTACCATTAGCCTGCACTTTAGCATCAAAGTGGAACTTTACAAAACCATGCGCCGTAAACTTAATCGCATTGCTCAAGACATTATTGACCACTTGCACCAAACGGGTCACATCGCCGAGTAGCAACTCGGGAATGTGCTCGCCTTTCGAGAACTCAAAGGCCAAGCCTTGATCTTTAGCCCGCAGCGACGCATTGTTCTTCAGGTGTTCTAATACTTTAACGGGTTCGAAGGTTACGGATTCCAATTGCAATTCGCCTTTTTCTATCTTAGAAAAATCCAAAATGTCGTTCACCGAACTCAATAAACTGTGCGACGAGTATTTGATAATCTGACAGTTTTGCTTGATTTTATCATCGACTACTTCCTTCGAAATAGCATCAATCAAATTCATAATGGCGTTCAAAGGCGTACGCAACTCGTGGCTGATGTTCGACAAGAAATAGGACTTTAAATCGTTCATTTCCTCCGAACGCACCAACGCCAATCGGTTCAACTCGTTCTTTTCGTTTTTCAAATTCCGAATCAAATTCCCCATCGAAAGCGACAGGAATATAATTTCCAAACCCGTCCCAAACTTCGAACTGTTCTGTGTTAAAAAAGAATTGGGAACCTGACCAAAGTTATTGAGAATGAAAATACCGAATCCCAAAATCAAAAACACGATACCCACACTAAAGAACGGATCAACCGCTTTTTTATGAACATACAAATACACTACGGAACTGATAATTAAGATCAAAATCAACAACCCCATCACATTCGCCAAAGGATAGCTAATGGCAAACAAGGCGGGTACCAAAACAATGCAAAAGATTAAAGCAAATGCCAAGACATAAAGCACTTGAAAAAGGGTGTACAGCAGTTTGTTGTGTTCCTTAATTCGCAAAAAGACCTCACTGTATTTCCCCAGTAAGATTCCAGCAGTCATGGCAAACAGCAGCACCGCATGTAGCGAAAACCAGCCCCCATCCGGCGTTACCAATTGGTAAAAATACCCGTCCAAAGCAAATTGCATCAACCCAATAAAAATAACATACAAACTGTAGTATAAGAACGTCTTCTCGCGCAAGCCAAAAAAGAAAAACAAATAGATAATCGCTGCTGCAATCAATATCCCATAAAACACGCCGAAAATCAACTGCTCAAATGACGTCATCTCAATAAAACGCTCCGAAGTGTACAATAGCATGGGCATTTTTATCACCTCGCCATCACTCTTCAAATGCAAATACAAGGTTTGCTGGGAATGCGGCATCAAGACCAACTTAAAAATTGTTTTCCGATCTTGAAAATTCCGCTCTGAAAAAGGCATCGCATCCCCACTAGTCGACTTTATAATGCGTGATTCGTTGGAATCTACCTTGTAGAGTTCTACCAAATCGGTAATAGGGCGCGCCGTCTCTAATAAGTACTCCAACTTTTCGGAGGTCGGATTGACCAACACCGTTTTGGCCCAAAAATGATGATCGGTAAAACCGAGATCGTCGTTTTCCGTTTTTAAGGTTCTTGGATGCAAAGCATCGTATTGTTGCTGGATTGCAGCAATGGTAAAAGTCTTAGATCCAACATCTACAACGGTAGTGTACCGGTGCAACGAAATACTAGCGGGAAGGGCATCTTTATGAAAGACATATTGCGAATACCCCTCGGTAAACGCCAGCAAAAAAAAGAGTACTAATCTGGAACAAAAGAAGTGTGGTATTTTTTGTTTCATGTAGGTTTGGTTTTTGAGTGTTCTAAAATACGAGAAAAACAACCGCTCGGTTTAACTTTAACAACTGTCTAAGGCTTGCGCTTCTTTGTAAATTCTGAAACGCCACCAAAAAATCCTTGTTAAAATTAAACCCCGTACACCGTCCATCTTCTTTTTTCTTTTTAAATTAGGGGGCTTTAAAACTCTTTATTCCTTATGAGAAATTCCTTTTTCAGATACGGCGCCGCCCTCCTTATTCTAGCCTTGCTTTTCAATTATTACTTCCACAAAAACTATATATTTCCATTGGTCGTGGTGGTTTTGTTGGCCATCGGCTTTTACAATACCGTTCAAACCAAACACGCCATCTTGCGCAACTTCCCCATACTGGGGTATTTCCGCTACTTTTTTGAAATGATTTCCCCCGAAATTCAAC
>Ga0209023_10008141_pt1 | contig 10583 bp, 13 predicted proteins | sample LakOneMetagenome_FD_187468 | JGI IMG/M metagenome (GOLD analysis project Ga0209023, IMG submission 187468) | Freshwater and sediment microbial communities from Lake Erie, Canada (SPAdes) (version 2) | ecosystem: Environmental > Aquatic > Freshwater > Lentic | place: Lake Erie, Canada...
TCTCCTATTGGCGGCGGCGCTGGTGGCAACAACGCCCCACGCACAATAGAATTATGCTGGAGAAACACTTAGTTCAAAGCGAGGATCTGGCTGGCTTTCGCGGCGTTATTCTCGGCGTTCTTCAGCAGGCTCATTTGGGTATCGAAGGATCGTGCCAGGCCGATCATTGACACCATGGCATCGACGGCATTCACGTTGCTGCCTTCGAGCGCACCGCCGGCCACGCGCACGGCCGGGTCTGCCGGGGCGCTGCTGCCGTCCTTCATGCGGAACAGGCCATCGTCGCCGCGGGTGAGATTGTTCTGGTCGGGGTTGACCAGCTTCAGGCGGCCGAGGATGACCGGGGCAGCCGGGCGCTCGGCGTTCGAGATGGTGGAGATGGTGCCGTCGCCGCCGACGGTCACGGTGACGTCCGGCGGAATCGTGATCGGACCGCCCTCGCCCATGATGGTCTGGCCGCTGGCGGTGGTCAGCACGCCGTTCGGGCTGGCCTGCAGGGCGCCGTTGCGCGTGTAGGCTTCGGTGCCGTCGGCGTTCTGGACCGCGATCCAGCCCGGGCCCTTGACGGCGACGTCGAGGTCGCGGCCGGTCATTTGCAGCGGGCCGGAACTGAAGTCGGCACCGATGGTGTTGTTGACCACGAAGGCGCGCGTCGGCAAACCTTCGCTTTGCACCGGCACGGCACGGAAGGTGTCCAATTGGGCGCGGAAACCGGTCGTGTTCAGGTTCGCCAGGTTGTTCGAGGTCGTGGCCTGCTGCTCGAGGACGTGTTTGGCGCCGGAGGCGACGGTGTAGATCAAGCGGTCCATTTGAATTCCTTCGTGGGTGCTAATAAGTGCCGGGTTTGCTGCTGTGCCATACCGCGTGGGCTCAAGAGCCCACCCTACGGCCAATGGCCTTGACGCGTAGGGTGGGCACTTGTGCCCACGCGGTCTCACCGCGTGATTCCACGCGGCTCAACTCACATCAATTAACGCAGATTGACCAAGGTCTGCAACACCGAATCCTGCGTCTTGATGGTCTGCGCATTCGCCTGGTACACACGCTGCGCGGTAATCATGTTGACCAGCTCGGCCGTCAGATCGACGTTCGAGGTTTCCACCGCCGACGACTGCAGCACGCCGAAGCTGCCCGAATCCGGGGTGCCGATCAGCGGCGTGCCCGACTTGGCCGATTCGGCCCAGGCGTTGTTGCCGAGCGGCTCCAGGCCGTTCGAGTTAGCGAAGTTCGCCAGCACGACCTGGCCCAAGGGTTTACTCTGGCCGTTGCTGTACTGGCCGAGGATGACGCCGTCGTCGCCGATCGAGAAGCGCTGCAGGTGGCCGGCCGCGTAGCCATCCTGGGTCAGCTTCTTGTCGCTGGTGGCGGTGCCGTACTGGGTGCTGCCGGTAAAGGCCAGTTCCATGCTCTGGGTCGGCTCGGAACCGGTCGATGGGAAGATCGGCAGGGTGATGTCCAGCTTGCCGCCATTCGTAGTGTTCACGGCATTCAGGGCGCCGTTCTCGTCGAAGCGCAGGGTGCCGATCGGTACCGACGGCACTTTCACGGCGCCGGCGATGGCCTTGTCGACCTGGTCCGGCGAGTAGCCGGCGATGCGCGCGGCGTCGGCGCCGGCGGTGCCGATCGAGGTCTGCACGGCGGCGCTGGCGCCGTTCTCGCCGGCGGCGGCGGCCACCATGCGCGAGGCTTCGGTCGCATAGTTCTGCAGGGCGGCGGCAATCGTGTCCGGCACTGGCGGCACGGCCTTGGTGGCGGCGGTCCAGGCGTCGCGCGTGGCGTTCACGGCGGCGAACTCGGCGGTTTCGCCCTGGGCGGCCTGGGCCACTTTCAGGTTGGTGATCTCGGTGCCGTCGTTGGCGGCGTACACGTCCCAGGTACCGGAACCGTTCTTCACGTAGAAGGTCGACAGCACGTGCGGGTTGCCCAGGGTATCGTAGACGTCAACCGGAGTCTGCTTGTTGTAGGTGTTCGGGTCGCTGGCGTCGAACGGCGTGACGGTCGGGGCCGCCGCGCGCGAATCGAGGTTCATTTCCACGCCCACTTTGGTGGTCGACACAGGCTTGATGTCGGAGGCGTTGATCTGCAGCGGGTTCGGGGCGCCAGCCAGCACCTGGCCGGTGGCGCCGACGCCATAGCCGGTCAGCTTCGCGCCCTGCGCGTTGGTCATGAAGCCGTCCTTGTCGAGCGAGAACTGGCCGTTGCGGGTGTACTGCACCATGCCCGAGGACACGGTACGGAAGAAACCCTGGCCGTTGATGGCCACGTCGAGCGAGTTGTTCGAGGATTCGATATTGCCCTGCGTGAACTGCTGGGCGATCTGCGACACCTTGGTACCGATACCCGCGGTCATGCCGCCGGCGCCGTTCAGCGAGCTGGCGTACACGTCCGCGAACTGGGCGGTCGATCCCTTGAAGCCGACGGTGCTGGCGTTGGCGATGTTGTTACCGATGACGTCGAGGGATTTGGCAGCGCCGTTCAAGCCGCTCAGGCCTTGTTGAAAAGACATTTAATTCTCCAGATGAGATAAAGAAGTGAGCGGCTGGGCTCAGAGTACTTGTTTGATGTCGGCCAGGGTGATGGCGCCCTTGCCTGCGAGGTTGATCTTCACCCCGTCCTTGGTATTCGTGCTGACGCTGGCGACGCTGTCCAGGCTCAGGGCCTTGACGTCGGTAAGCGGCTGGCCGCCCTGCATGGCCTCGACGCGGAAGTTGTAGCCGCCGTCGGCCAGGGTGGCGGCATCGACCGCATCCGAGCTGCCGTCCCAGGCCAGCGGCGTGGCGCCGGCTGGCATGGAGCCGAGGTCGATGGTGGCCACGTCCTTGCCGGTCTTCGGATCGCTGACGATCACCTTCACGCTGTCGGCCGCGGTGGCGAGTTCGACGCCGAACACCGACTTGCCTTCGGTCAAGTTGATCTTGTTGCCCTCGACCAGCACGCCATGGCCGATCAAATTGGTCGCCTGCATCGCTTCGCTCGACTGGTAGCTCGACTTCAGCGTTTCCAGGGTCTCGTTCAGCTTGTTCACGCCGGTCACGGTCTGCAGCTGGGCCAGCTGGCTGGTCACCTGGGCGTTGTCGAGCGGGTTCAGCGGATCCTGGTTCTTCAGCTGGGTCACCAGCAGGGTCATGAACTTGTCGGTGTCGGCCTGGACGCTGTCGGTCGCGGTCTTCTTCGTGTTCATGGTCGACATCAGGTCGTTGATCGAGGTGCCGGAGGTCGTGTTGGTTACGGTGGACATGGAATGGTTCGCTCAGGTTATTGACCGAGGGTCAGGGTTTTCAGCAGCATGCTTTTCGCGGCGTTCATGGTTTCGACGTTGTTCTGGTAGGAACGCGAGGCCGACAGCATGTTGACCATTTCGTCCACCGGGTTCACGTTCGGCATCGACACGTAACCCTTTTCGTCGGCCAGCGGGTTCTTCGGGTCGTAGACCTGTTTCAGGGGCGACGGGTCTTCCACCACTTCGCGCACCTTGACGCCGGTGGCGCCGCTGTTCATCGGCACCGCTTCGAACACGACCTGCTTGGCGCGGTAGGCTTCGCCGCTGGCGGAGGTGGCGGAGTCGGCATTGGCCAGGTTGCTGGCCACCGTGTTCAGGCGCTGGGCCTGGGCGCTCATGGCCGAGCCCGAGATATTGAAGACATTAAAGAGCGACATGATTATTGCCCGTTCTGGATCGCCGCCAGCAGGCCGCGGATCTGGTGGTTGATCATGGTGATGCCGGCTTCGTAGCGCAGCGCATTGTCGGCAAACTGGTTGCGCTCGACGTCCATGTCGACCGTGTTGCCGTCGACCGCGCCCTGCAGCACGCCGCGGTACAGCACCGGGGTGCCGTCCGGCAGGGTCTTGCCGTCCGCCGCGCCCTGCATGTGGGCGTTGTTCGTGGCCGCCAGACCGTTGCTGCTCCCACTTCCTTTCGCCAGCGCGCCCTGCATGGCGCTGGCGAAGTCGATGTCGCGCGCCTTGAAGTTCGGGGTGTCGGCGTTGGCGATGTTGGACGCGATCAGTTCCTGGCGCTGGGCCCGCAGGGACAGCGCTGTTTCGTTGAAGCGTAGGTAATTGTCGATTTTGCCGATCATGCCGCCTCCGGGCCGATAACTTGTTGGGACAGGTTGAATGATACGTACGGGCAACAACAGCCAATCGATGGAGAAGGGCGGGCAAACCGGGTTTATTCAAAGTTTCGCTGTGGCATCTAGCCGCCTAAGATGGCGTCATTCCGAATCAGGTTGGATGCCATGTTCAAGAACTCGCTACTGTTTACCGCTGCTGTCTTGTTGGCCGCGCCCCCTGCCTTTGCCCAAAGCGCTCCAGCGCGCCAGGACGGCGCCGCCCTGCGCAAGGTGGCCGAGCAATATCTGCAGGCACAAAGCGCCGGCCTGCCCGGCAAGGTGACGGTCAAGATCGGCGCGGTCGACCCGCGTTTGTCGCTGGCCGCCTGTCCGGCCCCGGAAGCGTTCCAACAGCCGGGCGCCCGCCCCTGGGGCAAGACCACGGTCGGCGTGCGCTGCACGGCGCCGGTGTGGAATGTGTTCCTTCAGGCCCAGGTGAGCGTGCTGGCCGATTACGTCACCGCCGCGGTGCCGCTGGCCCAGGGCCAGGCCATCGATGCCAGCCAGTTGACAACCATGCAAGGCGACATCGCCGCCATGCCGAACGGGATCATCACCGACATGGGCCAGGCCATCGGCCGCACGCCGGTCGTATCGCTGCCGGCCGGGGCGCCGCTGCGCCTCGACTCCCTGAAGAGCAAACCGGTGGTGCAGCAGAACCAGGCCGTGCGCATCGTCTCATACGGCGAGAACTTCTCGGTGACCGGCGAAGGCAAGGCTATCGGCAATGCCGGCGAAGGGCAAGTCGTGCAGGTCCGCACCCCGCGCGGGGCGATTGTCAGCGGTACGGCAAGGGCTGGCGGCGTGGTGGAAGTGACATTGTAAAAAAACCTCAAGAGAATGGCCTCGATTGCTAAAGTTTGTGGGTAGCTAGCCGTTACACAGTGCAGATCCCGGAGTTCCTGCTCCGAACCGAAAGGATAGGCTGTGAAAATCAACGACACCCTCAAAGGCACGCAAGGCCTTCAGCAACAAACGCAAACCACGGCAGCCAACGCAAAACAGGCGGAAAAAGCTGCCGCCATCGCCGCCCCGGCCCAGACCGACAGCGTACGCCTGTCGTCGCAAGCCCAGGCAACGAGCGGTACCGGCAAGGCGAACGAAGTGTTCGATGCCAAGAAAGTTGAACGTATCAAGATGGCAATTGCCGATGGGCAGTTCCAGGTAAATTCAGAAAGGATCGCGGACGGTCTCTTGGATACCGTGCGCGACCTGCTCCACTCACGCAACCGATAGAGACCCATGACCCGTCCGCACGCCACCCTCCCCGCCGAACACGAGCGCATCGCCGCGCTGGTTGACATGATGAAGCAGGAACAGCAATTGCTGATGGCGGCGGACGCGGACGCCCTGGCCGAACTCGTCCCGCACAAGGCCGCACTGGTGCAGGAACTGGCGCAGCTGTCGCGCCAGCGCCATGCGACTCTGGGGGGGATGGGGTTCGACGCCTCGGAAGCCGGCATGGAAGCCTGGGTCGTATCGCACGCCGATGCCGAGACCCGCGGCGGCTGGTCGGCCCTGCTGGCCTCGACCGCCGAGGCAAAGGAACTGAACCGGGTGAACGGCCTGCTGATCAACCGCCAGCTGGCGCATAACCAGACCGTGTTGCAGGCGCTGCGCACCCCGACCGGCGCCGCCGAATCGACCCTGTATGGCGCCAAGGGGCAAACGTTTGGCGCCGGCGCGGCGCGGCGCTTCCTGTCGGTGTGAGTTTCCGGTTTTCTGAATCCGATGACGGCCGCTGATGCGGCCGTTGTTGTTTCTGCGCGCTTTATGCCGTCTGATCCGTGATTTTGACAGTCTGTCGCTCAGGCAAGATCGGGGCCGGGGCAGCTTGTTATGCTTGAGTTTTCGGATAACAGGCTCCTTCCCATGGCACTACGTTTTCTCCTGGCCGCCGTCGCACTCGCCGGCAACGTGCAGGCCGCCGATCCGGCCGGCAGCGGGCCGCAGGTCGTCCACGTCAACGGAACCGCGCTGGGCCAGCCCATGGCCTGGCGTTACGCGCTGCTGCAGACGGCGCGGGCTACGTTCGAGCAGCACGCCGCCGCCCAGGCGCCCGGAGCACAGCTGAGCTTCCGGCTGCCCAGGGCCGATCCGGCGCAGGAAGGCAACCTGGTCGAGATCGTCTCCGGCGACAAGCGTCTGCCCCTTGCCATGGCCGCGCCCGCCAGCTTCGCCCTGCCCGGCCGCGACACCGTGGATGACGGCGACGCGATGGTGGTGGCCAACAAGGACTTCCCGAAGGGCAGCTACCTGCATCCGAACGTGCAGGTGCGCTCGCCCGGGCTGCCGGCCAATGTCGTGCGCATGGGCGACCTGCGCCTGGCCTGCGCGGCACAAGTGGCCATGGCAAAGAAGGAAAGCCTGAAGTTCCGGCTGTTGCTCGGCACCGTGGGCCTGTTCGCGGACCTGTGCGGCGAAATGGAAGTGACGAGCATGAATGCGCCGGCTGGCCGCTACGACACGATCACGATCGAGGATGGCGAGCGCACATTGACCTTTGCCAAATCACAGAACAAGCTGCCGCGACTGGGCGAGAAAAGCTGGTCGGACAATGCGCGTATCCGGTACATGGCGAGCGAGCAGGCTGTCCAGTAGCGCTGGCCGGCATGCCCGCTTCCGAAAAGCCGGCCTACTTCTGATAATGCACGATGACCAGCCGCTGCGCCGGACTGACCACGATCGTCGCACCCGGACGTCCATGCGCGAAGTAAGCGCCTGGCGTAACGAGCTCCGGTTGACGCGCTCCTGCACAGCCGCCGGCACGTCGGAGAACGCGTCGTAGACGCACACGCCCGGGCCGATCGGCAGCCCGGGTCCGCTGGCGCGCATACCGGTTCCAGGCGAGCACAGGCGAGGCAAGCATCGCACCCGCCAGCCGCAGCACGGGCACCATGCCCGCCTTGCGGTACACGAGACCGAAGAAGCGCTTCGTTCCCAGGATGAGCGCATACAGCAGCGCCAGGACAAGGCACAGGACGATCCATCCGAACACGGTCATGGGTCGCTCAGTTTGTAGCGAACGGACAAGGCTGCAGGTTCAAGGCAGCTTGACGCCGAGGTTGGCCAGCACCGCATTGAACAGGGCTTCGGCGGCAGGACGGTCGGGTTCGCACACGATGGTCAGGTTGAAGATCTTCCTCGAGGTGACATAGCCGAGGTAGAGGTGGATGTTCTTGCCCGGCACCTCGGCGCCCATGTGCAGTTCCAGTCCGCTGCCGCCCGAATGCGGCTTGATGCTGCGATGAAGCAGCGCGACCTGGCCTGGCGCCAGCTGCTCGATCGCTTCCTGGCGGCTGCCGAGGCAGCGTTCGCCCACCATCGCCAGCTTTTCGTCGGGAATGGCATAGAAATCGATGCTGACGATGATGGCGGCCTTCAACGCCTCGGAATAGTAATTGAAGGTATTCTCCTGCGGCGTCGGGATCTGGCGCCAGTCTGCGGGAAGCTTCAGGTAAAACTCGTTGTAGGCGTACTCGAAGCTTTGTTCGGCCGGGCGTGGCGCGACCGGCTGCGCGGCTGTGGGAAGCTTGAACGAATAACTGATCTTCAAAACGGTTTCCTAGTCACGGCAGGCGTTGAGAGACGGAAGAGTTGCCAAATGAGTATAGCGCTGGCTTTGTTGTAGAAGTCTCACCAATATCCACGGACTGGGGGCTGGGAACGTTGCCCGCATGGTGCATGGTGGGTTCGAGAACCCACCCTACGTAACTGGGAACCTTGCCGGCACGGTGAATGGTGGGTTCGAGAACCCACCCTACGTAACTTTGCCTTTACGCAAGTTCTCGACGGAATAACAGGCACACAGTGTTCCTTGGTCTATCTTTTGACGGAGGAATCCATGCGCCACCCTGCCCTGTTTTCTGCCCTGCCCGCCGCCTGCGCCCTGCTGCTGGCCGCCCTGCCCGCCCATGCCAATCCGAACATCGCCGTCACCGTCACGCCCGAGCAGAATGCCATCGGCAAGGGCGACGATGTCAACGTGACGGTCACGCTCACCAACACCGGATCGACGCCCCAGCGCCTGCTGAAATGGCGCACGCCCTTCGTGCCGCCCGAGCACGCGCTGTTTTACATCACGCGCGACGGCCAGCCGGTGCGCTACCTCGGCCGCCATGTCAAGCGGGCGGCGCCGACCGAGGCGGACTACATCGTGCTGGCGCCGGGCGAGGCGCGCAGCGCCCGGGTCGAACTGTCCAGCCTGTACGAGATGGGGATCACCGGCGCCTATTCGGTGCGCTACCTGACGAGTCACGCGGCGCCGAGCGCCAAGCTCGGCGCCGGCACCCAGCTCGTCGTCGGCGACCTCGCCTCGAACCCGGCCGCAATCTGGATCGAGGGCCGCCTGCCGCGCGGCGCCGCGCTGCCGCAGCTGTCCGCCACGCCAGCGGCGGGCGCCGGCCTCACCTTCAGTTCGTGCTCGAACGCCCAGCAGACGTCGATCGCCAACGCCTTTGCCGCCGGCACCGCGATGGCGGCCGACGGCCTGGACTACCTCACCAGCCGCAAGCAGCAGGGCCAACGCTACGTGAACTGGTTCGGTCCGCACGAGGCGACGCGCGTGGCCACGGTCACAAGCAATTTCACCGCCATCAAGGATGCCTTCGAGACCAGGCCGGTGAAGGTCGACTGCGGCTGCAACGAGCCCTACTTTGCCTATGTCTACCCGGCCCAGCCCTACAACATCTACGTGTGCCGGGCGTTCTGGACCGCGCCGCTGACCGGCACCGATTCGATGGGCGGCACCTTGCTGCACGAAATGAGCCATTTCAATGTGGTGGCGGGAACCGACGACCACGTGTACGGCCAGAGCGGCGCGGCCGACCTGGCGCGGACTTCGCCCGAGCGTGCGATCAACAATGCCGACTCGCACGAGTACTTCGGCGAGAACAATCCGACCTTGCCGTGATGTAAATACGACCTAGCACGGCCTGCAGCGAAAAGCCACACTTTTGTTGCAATAATTGATATTTGTTATTTTTTCGCAAAGAAAGGTGCGCACTATCCGATTTGAATTGCTTGCAACTCATGAATTGATCAGTATGTATGTGAGTTTTCGTTAGATTGTAATCAAGCTTTCGGCGAAAACTCGTCAATAACAAGGCCGCTGTTGGGCCAACACAAACTTACATACGGAGAAGACACATGAGCAGGAACAGCATCTGGAAGGCAGTAGTCGGTATGGCAGCACTGGGCGTCGCCATGGGTGCCCAAGCAGGGTCGAACGGCGTGAAGGTCGCGATCACGCCCGAGAAGAACATGCTTGGCGCGAGCGACAACGTGGTCGTGAATGTCACGATGACGAACACCTCGGATAGCCCGCAGTACGTGCTGAAGTGGCGCACGCCCTTTGCCGGCACGAGCGCGCCGCTGTTCGAGGTGCAGCGCGACGGCGCGGCGGTGCCCTACACCGGCGCCCTGGTCAAGCGCAAGGCGCCGACCCAGGCCGACTACTACCTGCTGAAACCGGGCGCCTCGCACACGGTGAAGGTGGAGCTGTCGTCGCTGTACGACATGAGCGTCAGCGGCGATTACTCGGTGCGCTACCGCGCCACTTCGCCGGACCTGTTCCTCGGTAACAAGGGCCGTCTCGGCGAAGTGACCGCGGCCGGCGGCCCTGCCGTCGCTGCCGACGTGCTGGAATCCGACGCCGCCTCGCTCTACATCGAAGGCCGCCTGCCGCGCGGCTCGGCCTCGCCGATCATGCAGGCCCTGAAACTGAACGGCGGCGAGGTGCAGGCGGCGGCCCTGAGCTTCAGCTCGTGCAGCGCCTCGCAGCAAAGCACGATCACCTCGGCGATCTCGGCGGCCAAGACCATGGCCAACAACTCGAACACCTACATGACGAATGGGGTGATGGGCACGCGCTACAAGAAATGGTTCGGCACCGTGACCTCGACACGCCAGAACACGGTCAAGTCGCACTACGCCGCGATCAAGAATGCCTTCGACACCAAGAACGTGATCGTCGACTGCAACTGCAACGACAGCGCCTACGCCTACGTGTACCCGACCCAGCCTTACCGCATCTACGTCTGCAACGCCTTCTGGTCGGCGCCGCTGACGGGCACGGATTCGAAAGGCGGCACCCTGGTGCACGAGATGAGTCACTTCAATGCGGTTGCCGGCACCGACGACCACGTGTATGGCCAGAGCGGCGCGGCCAGCCTGGCGATCAGCAATCCGAACCTGGCGGTCGACAATGCCGACTCGCACGAGTACTTCTCGGAAAACACCCCGGCGCTGAATTGATCGGACGGCCGATGTGACGAAGCCGGCGCCACATGGGGCCGGCTTTTTATTTGCTATTTGCCGGTGTGGGCGAAGGTGGTCGGCTTGGCGGGGCTTTCCGCCAGCTGGTCCGGCTTGTTCACGTCGGCAAGGAAGGGACCGGCGTAGCCGATGTTGTAGGTATGCCGCCCCCCCTTGAAGGCGTACGAGGGCGTGATGTCGATAGTGCTCTTCAGG
>Ga0209023_10008142_pt1 | contig 10582 bp, 9 predicted proteins | sample LakOneMetagenome_FD_187468 | JGI IMG/M metagenome (GOLD analysis project Ga0209023, IMG submission 187468) | Freshwater and sediment microbial communities from Lake Erie, Canada (SPAdes) (version 2) | ecosystem: Environmental > Aquatic > Freshwater > Lentic | place: Lake Erie, Canada | collected...
GCAGGGCGAGCGGTGACCAGGCACCAACCGACGCGTGCGGATCAATTGCCGGGCGTCAGCACCTTCACCCCGCCCATATACGGCCACAAGACTTCAGGAATGTGAACCGAGCCATCGGCTTGCTGATAATTTTCGATCACCGCCACCAGCGTCCGCCCGACCGCCAGCCCCGAACCGTTGAGCGTATGGACAAATGCCGTGCCCTTTTCGCCGCGCACGCGGCAGCGCGCGTCCATGCGCCGCGCCTGAAAATCGCCGCAGTTCGAAATGCTCGAAATCTCGCGATAGGCGTTCTGCCCCGGCAGCCAGACCTCGAGATCATAGGTCTTTTGCGCGCTGAAACCCATATCGCCGGTGCACAGCAACATCCGCCGATAATGCAGCCCGAGCTTGTCGAGGATCGCTTCGGCGTTGCCCGTCATCCGTTCATGTTCAGCGTCCGACGCCTCGGGCGCGGCAATCGCCACCAGCTCGCACTTCTCGAACTGGTGCTGGCGGATCAACCCGCGCGTGTCGCGCCCCGCCGAGCCGGCCTCCGAACGGAAGCACGGCGTCAGCGCGGTCATTCGCAGCGGCAGACTGTCGGTATCGACAATGGACTCGCGCACCAGATTGGTCAGCGACACTTCGGCGGTCGGGATCAGATAGCGCCCGTCGGTGGTCTTGAACAAATCCTCCTCGAACTTGGGCAGCTGCCCAGTGCCGAACGCGGCATTCTCGCGCACCAGCAACGGCACCACGGTTTCGCGGTAGCCGTGTTCGCCGGTCTGCACATCGATCATGAATTGCCCGAGCGCGCGGTGCAGCCGCGCCAGCGGCCCCGCCAGCACCGCAAAACGCGCCCCGGCAATCGCCGCCGCCGCATCGGGATCATAGCCAAAACGCACCGCCAAAACGTCATGTTCGAGCGGTTTGAAGGCGAATTCGGGGCTTTCCCCACGCAAATGCACGACAATATTGCCGCTTTCATCGACCCCGTCGGGGACATCGGCGGGCAAATTGGGCAATTCGGCAAGCCCTGCCGTCAGCACAGCCCCCAGATCGCGCACCTGCTCATCGAGCGCCGGCAGCGTCTCCTTGAGCGTTGCCACCTCGGCCATCAAAGTGGCCGCCGTCGCGTCATCCTTCGCCGCCTTCGCCGCGCCAATCGCCCGCGAAGCATCGTTGCGCCGCGCCAACCCTTCCTGCTGCACCGTCTGCACACCGCGCAATTGTGCATCAATCGCCAACAACCGCGCCGCCGCCGGCGCGACCCCGCGCCGCGCCAGTCCGGCATCAAACGCCGCAGGATCGGCGCGAATGGCTTTGATATCGTGCATGGCAGTGCCTGTGCCACCCACGCCGCGTTGAATCAAGCCGAGCCGGATCAGTATCTTATAACATACAACCGATTCAACCCTTCGCACCCGTAAAGACTGGACAGATTCCCCCTTGTCGCGGCGCTCTTGCCACCACCGCCCGCACCATGTTTATAGGCGCCATGAATTCGAGTATTTGCCCATGATCCTGACCTGCCCCGCGTGCAGCGCGCGCTACCGCCTCGCCGACAACGCCATCCCCCCCGCCGGCCGCCTCGTGCGCTGTGCAAGCTGCCATCATAGCTGGTTCGAAACCGCCCCGCCGCCCACACCGGCTCCCCTCGACAACCCGCCCCCGGCCGCCCCGCGCGCCGCGCCACCAGAATCGCCGCGGCCAAAAGGCACACACTGGCTATGGACCCTCGGCGCCGTTGTGGCTTCGCTGGTGCTGGTCATCCTCGCGGCATCGGTATGGCGGTTCAATATGACGCCGATGGGTGTGGAATTGCCAGGCGGGTTGCAGGACAAGGTCGTCATGCCCGCAAACACCCCGCTCGAAATCGCCGCCACCGTGCAACTGCGCGTGCTACCGTCGGGTGGCAATTTCATGGCGGTCACCGGCACCATCACAAACCCGAGCAAAATCGATCAACCAGTGGTCGCAATGGCCGCCGATGTCCTCGATGCACAAGGCAAAATCATTGATAGCTGGATCATCCCCGCGCCGCTGACCATGCTGCCCGCCGGCCGCAGCGTCGCCTTCGACAGCGCGGCAAGCAACATCGCCCCCGAAGCCGCCAGCCTGTCGGTGCACTTCCCCGGCGTCAAAGTACGCAAATGAGGCACATCGCATGAGCTTCGCCACGCGAACCAATGCGCTAGTTCGCGCCGGGCGCCATCTTGAAGCCAGTGCGTTGGTCGAAGATGCGGTGCATCGCGGCGACCCGGCGGCGCTGCTGATGATGGCGAATTGGCGGCTCTACGGCGCGAATGGCCCGCGCGATTGGAAGCACATGCACGCGCTTATCGATCGCGCCATTGCCAACGGCCACAGCCCGGCACTGGCGCTCAAGGCCAATCTCGTCGCCAACGGCACCGGCATCGCCGAAGATTGGCACGCCGCGACCGCGCTTTTGGCAAAGGCTGCACGGCGCGATCCGGCGGCGGCGGCGCAGCATAAGCTCATCAGCACGCTCGGCGATGCTGCTGCTGATTTGCCACCAGCCGAAAGCCTATCCGCGACGCCGGAGATCCGCCTGTACCGGCGATTGTTGCCGGCTGCCGTTTGTAATTGGATGGTGGAAGCTGCGACCCCGGTGATCAAACCGTCGATGGTTGTCGATCCGGTGAGCGGGCGCACCACCGCCAACCCAATCCGCCGCTCGGGACAGACGCATTTCATCGGCGACCGCGAGGATCTGGTTATTCGCTGGATCAACCGCCGCATCGCTGCGATCAGCGGCACCGACATTGCTCACGGCGAGCCCGTCAACGTTTTGCGCTACCAGCCTGGCGACGAATATCGCGCGCACCTCGATGCGCTGCCAGGGGGTTCCAACCAGCGCGCGACGACGGTGCTGATCTGGCTAAAGGACGGGTTCGAAGGTGGCGCCACACGTTTTACCGAGATTGACCTCGACATCACAGGAAAGCGCGGCGATGCGCTGGTCTTCACCAACGTCGACGCCGACGGTCGCCCTGATCCGTTGACCCGCCATGCCGGCCTGCCGGTGACCAAGGGCGTAAAATGGCTGTGTTCGCGCTGGATCCGCGCGGCGCCGTTCGATGCCTGGAGCGAGAGCTGACCGATCGCGGCGTTCAGTGTGCGATACGGATCGCTCTCCCTTGAGATGACATTTCAACCTGCGTGACTCAAACTCTCCGTCAACGCCGGCCAAGTTCGCGCTGGATTCGCCGGCGCGACTATGACAGTTGGGGCGCGCGATAACCGTCCATTATGAGGAGAAACGCAGATGAACTTTGATTATAGCGACAATGGCAAGGCCTGGCTCGAACGCGTCCGCGCGTTCATGGAGCAACACATTTATCCCAACGAAGCGCGCTATGAGGCCGAAGTCGCCTCGGGTGAGCGCTGGAAAGTCTTGCCGGTCATCGAGGAATTGAAGCCACTCGCTAAAAAAGCCGGACTGTGGAATATGTTCCTCAACATCTGCGACCATGACACCGGCGAATGGAAGGGCCCGGGCCTTACCAACCTCGAATATGCGCCGCTTGCCGAAGAAATGGGCCGCGTCGGCTGGGCGTCCGAAATCTTCAATTGCTCGGCGCCCGATACCGGCAATATGGAAGTGCTGCGGACCTATGGCACCGACGCGCAAAAGGCCAAGTGGCTCAAGCCACTGATGGCGGGCGAAATCCGCTCGGCGTTCCTGATGACCGAGCCTTTGGTTGCCTCGTCGGATGCGACCAATATCGAAACGAGCATCCGTCGTGACGGCAATGAATATGTCATCAACGGCCGCAAATGGTGGTCGTCGGGCGCCGGTGATCCGCGCTGCGCGATCAACATCGTCATGGGCAAGACCGATCCCAACGCCGCACGCCACGCGCAGCAGAGCCAGATCCTCGTCCCGATGGACGCGCCCGGCATGACCAAACTGCGCCCGCTCAGCGTCTTCGGCTATGACGATGCGCCGCACGGCCATTTCGAAATGCTGCTCGAAAACGTCCGAGTGCCAGTCGAAAACATCATCCTTGGCGAAGGCCGCGGCTTTGAAATCGCGCAGGGCCGCCTCGGGCCGGGCCGCATCCACCACTGCATGCGCTCGATCGGCGCCGCCGAAAGCGCGCTCGAAAAAATGTGCAAGCGCCTTAAGTCGCGAGTCGCCTTCGGCAAGCCGATTTCGGACCAGGGCGTCTGGCATGAACGCATCGCCGATGCGCGCATCGCGATCGAGCAATGCCGCCTGCTGACCCTCAAGGCGGCGTATATGATGGACACTGTCGGTAACAAGGCCGCTGCGCGCGAAATCGCAATGATCAAGGTCATCGCGCCCAACATGTCGACGATGGTCATCGATATGGCAATCCAGGCCCATGGCGGCGGCGGCGTCTGTCAAGATTTCGGACTCGCCTCGTCGTACGCCGGCCAGCGCACGTTGCGCCTCGCCGACGGCCCCGATGAAGTCCATCGCGCCGCAATCGCCAAAAGCGAACTGCGCCGCTACAACTAGGCGTGGTGCGGGGGCGGCAGCGCTGCCCCCGCCCGCTTCGTCTTTTCTCTAGCGCCCGGCGATCGGGCTGGGTGTCGCATGACCAAAGCCAATCCACGCACCCCCGTCCTCGTCGGCATTGCACAATTCACCGACCGCGACAGTGCACCGCAGGATGCCAAATCGCCGCTTGACCTGCTCGAAACGGTCGCGCGCGGCGCCATCGCCGATAGCGGGGCGCGTAATGTCGCGATCGATGCCATCGCCGTCGTCCGGCTGTTTGCCGATTCGGCCGCCGCCTACAAAGCGCCTTTCGGTCACTACAGCAATTTCCCGCGCTCGATCGCCAACCGCCTCGGCCAATCCCCCAAGCGGCTGGTTTACGGCCCCGTCGGCGGCAACACGCCGCAAATGCTCGTCAATCTGTTCGCCGAAAGCATCCGCACCGGCGACGTTGATACCGTGCTGCTCGCCGGCTGCGAGCCGCTGCGCAGCCAGGCCAAGGCGCAAAAGGCCGGCCTCGCGCTCGATTGGTCCGACGAAACCGGCGACGAGCCCGAAACGCTCGGCGACGAACCGCGCATGATATCGCGCCACGAAGCCGCGCACGGCATCATCATGCCGGTCAGCGTCTATCCGATGTTTGAAAACGCACTCGGCGCGCATTATGGCCGCACGCCGCTACAACAACGCGTCGCCGTCGGCGCGCTAATGCACCGCTTTACGCAGGTCGCAGCGCAAAACCCCTATGCCGCGATCCCCGTCGAACGCAGCGCCGAAGAAATCATCACCCCCGAAGGCGACAACCGCTATATCGGCTACCCCTATACCAAATATTTGAACGCCAATATGTTCGTCGATCAGGCCGCCGCAGTGCTGCTAATGTCGACGCAAGCTGCCGACAAGGCTGGCGTGCCCGAAGCCAAGCGCGTCTATCTCCACGGCAGCGCTGACACACACGAACATTACCTCGTCAGCGACCGCGTCGATTACCACAGTGCCCCGGCCATCCGCATCGGTGCCGCACACGCGCTCGCGCAGGCGGGCATCACGCCCGCTGATCTCGGTCATATCGACATCTACAGCTGTTTTTCCTCGGCGGTCGAAATTGCCGCCGACATGATCGGCATCGCGCATGATGATCCGCGCGGCCTCACGCTCACCGGCGGCCTCCCCTATTTCGGCGGGCCGGGCAATAATTACTCGATGCACGGCATCGCCGAAGTCGTCGCGCAGTGCCGCACCAAACCCGGAAGCTGGGGCATGGTCACCGCGAATGGCGGCTATCTGACGAAACACAGCTTCGGAATCTATTCGACCACGCCGGCGAACGACTGGGTGCGCGATGATCCCGAAGTCTATCAGGCACAAGTCGATGCACTCAAAGGCCCGCCGCTGACCGAAACGCCCGACGGCGAAGGGTGCATCGAAGCCTTCACCGTAATGCACGAGCGCGGCGTCCCGCAGCCCGCAACGATCATCGGTCGCCTCGATAGCGGCGAACGCTTCCTCGCGCGGCTCACCGATGATCCCGCCAGCCTGATCGACACCCCGGTCATCGGCCGCCGCGTCCGCGCTACCCCCGGAACCCCCGCAAACAGCGCCGTGCTGATTTAACGCGCCAGACGGTTGCACGCGCGCGCGACGTCTGCTAATCGCCCGCCTCTACCGGACGGGGTTTGACCCCGGATGCAGTTGATCGTGCGGTCATGGCGGAACTGGTAGACGCGCAACGTTGAGGTCGTTGTGGGCGAAAGCCCGTGGAAGTTCGAGTCTTCTTGACCGCACCAGTCAATCAGCCGGTCCGGGTTCAGCCCGGATCGTGCGGCCTCAAAAATCCTGACGCCTGCCCGCTGCAAATGTGCCAACAATGCAGCCAAGGGAGACGAATCATGACCGAGTTGCAGGCGCGTTCGGTGCGCGGGTCGGTGGCGTTCATTACCGGGGCGGCGAGCGGCATGGGGGCGGCGACGGCAAAGCTGTTTGCTGCCGAAGGTGCGCTGGTCGCGGCGATCGACCGTGATGCGGCGGGGCTCGATGCGGTGCTGGCGGAGATTGCGACGGCGGGCGGCCGCGCGCGCGGCTGGGCGATCGATGTCGGCGACCATGTGGCGGTCGATGCGACCGTGGCGGCGGCAGCGCAGCATTTCGGCGGGCTGGATATCATCGTCAACAACGCCGGCATCGCCGGGTTCAGCGCGATCGATGCCGAAGGCTATGACGTGCTATGGGAACGCATGCTGCGCATCAACCTCAGCGCGCATCAATGGGTGGTGCGCGCGGCGCTGCCCTGGCTGCGGCAGTCAAAGGCACCACGCATCGTCAACATCGCCTCGACCGAAGCACTGGGCGCGACAGCATTCGACAGCGCCTATGCGGCGGCCAAGGCTGGCGTGACCGGGTTGACGCGCGCGCTTGCGGTCGATCTCGGTCCCGAAGGCATCACCGTCAACTGCATCTGCCCCGGCCCGATCGATACCGGCATGACCGCGGGTGTCGATGCTGACAAAAAGGCCATCTTCGCCAAACGTCGCACGGCACTCCGGCGCTACGGCGCACCCGAAGAAGTCGCCCATATGACATTGAGCCTATGCCTGCCCGCCGCTTCCTACATCACCGGCACTGTCATTCCCGTCGATGGCGGCCTTTGCGCGCGCAACGCCTAAGACTGAATCGACGCCCATCAGCCGGCTTGTATGTCAGCGTTGCGGCTTTTAGGCTGGGCGCGAACTATGTAACGCTGATTTGGGGAACACCGCATGTCTGACCATTTGATTGAGACGTTCGAGGACGGCATTGCGACGCTGACCTTGAACCGGCCCGAAGCGCGCAACGCGGTGACCGGCGAGATGCTGGCTGCGCTTTCCGAAGCGGCCGCGCGGCTGGCGCTTGACCCCGAAGTCCGGCTGGTGGTGATTACCGGCGCGGGCGGGGCGTTCTGCGCCGGCGGCGATGTCAAAGGGTTCGTCGCGCGGGATGGCGATGCCAGCGAGGCGCCGAGCTTCGATGCGCGCGTCAATGGGTTGCGCGCCGGCATGGAGCTGTCCAAGCTGCTCCACGATATGCCCAAGCCGACGCTGGCCGTGATTCCGGGGCCGGCAGCGGGCGCGGGGCTGTCGATCGCGCTGGCCTGCGATATGCGGATTGCCGCCGATACCGCCAAATTGACGACGGCGTTTTCGAAGATCGGCGCATCGGGCGACTATGGCGGCAGTTATTTCCTGACGCATCTGGTTGGCCCCGCCAAGGCGCGCGAGCTGTATTTTACCGCCGATGTCATCACCGGTGCCGAGGCGGCCGCGCTGGGTATCGTCAACCGTGCGGTGCCCGCCGACCAACTGGCGCACGAGGCCGGGCTGTTGGCGCGGCGCCTCGCCCGCCTGCCGACCGTCACCATCGGCTATATGAAGCGCAACCTTGGCGTTGCCGAACATGGCACTTTGAGCGAAGTGCTCGATATCGAGGCGATCCATATGGTGCGCACGATGCAGACGGACGATCACAAGGCGGCGGCGCTGGCGTTTGTCGAAAAGCGCGCGCCGGTATTCAAAGGCCGCTGACCGCACGGCGGCAAAGGTCGGGGCCGAAGTACACGAAGTACACACCAAAATCGCCGGCAGATCGTGGCGAATTTTACCCTGGGCCGTGGGACACTTTATCGCGGGTGCCCGAGCGTTGAACGGCGCGGTTTACCGAGGGCGACGTGGCAGCGGCGATACGAAAAAACAGCAGAACCCATTTTCGTGCTCAACGGCGCCGATCAGATCATCAAACTTTCTTATAACCATATCGGCACAAAATGTCAAGTCATTTCGTGGTGTGCTTCGCTATGCAGCGACGTGAAAGCCGCCGGCCTTGCCAACCATCGATGGCAGCGGCCGCCCCATGATGCCGGCGAACCAGTGGTTGACCGCGACCAGCCGTTCGAGGTCGAGGCCGTTTTCGACACTGCTGCGTTCGAGCATGAAGACCAGATCCTCGGTAGCGATGTTGCCAGTGGCGTTGGGCGCGAACGGGCAGCCGCCAAGCCCGCCAAGGCTCGCATCGAGCACGCGCACCCCGGCCTGATACGCCGCCCAGGCGTTGGCGATGCCGGTGTTGCGGGTGTTGTGGAAATGCGCGCGCAAGCGGATTTCAGGCGGCAGCGCTTCGGCGACGCGGCCGAACAGGTCGCTGACCTGCGCCGGCACTGCGACACCGATGGTATCGGCCAGGGCTATTTCGGCAGGTCCCGCTTCAGCCAGCCGTCTGGCGATATCGACCACCGTCTGCGGCGCCACCTCGCCTTCGAACGGGCAACCGAACGCCACCGAAATCGTCACCTGCGCAACCAGCCCTTCGGCGCGCGCCAGCCGCAACATCTCGGCGTTTTCGCGCAGGCCTTCGATGACGGTCTGACCCTGATTCTTCTGCCCGAATGTGTCTGACGCGACCATCACGCAGCCCGCCTCGTCGACGCCGCGCTTGTTTCTCTCGCGCGATGCGATGGCGCGCAGCACGCCGCGCTTGTTGAGGCACAGGCCGATATACGAAACATCGGGCAAGTCGGTCATGCCGGCGATCACGGCCTCGGCATCGGCCATTTGCGGCACACGACCGGGGTGGACAAAACTGGCAATTTCGAGTCGCTTGGCACCGGCGTCGATGACGCGGTTGAGCAGCGCAATCTTGTCGGCAGTGGATACAATTTCCGGCTCGTTTTGAAGGCCATCGCGGGCGCCTACTTCGACTATTTGGACTGGGGTGGTCATTGAATTGCCTCCTGATGCATAATTGTATACAATATTCAGCGAAACGCGTATAGCGGCCAAACGATTGGGAGGCAGTATGACACAAGGTGCATTGGCCGGTCTGCGGTTGATTGAAATGGGGCAGTTGATCGCCGGGCCGTTCTGCGGGCAATTGATGGCCGATCACGGCGCCGAGGTCATCAAGATCGAGGCGCCGGGCGCCGGTGACCCGATGCGCGCCTGGGGACGCGGCCAGCCCGTCTGGTTCCCCGTCATCGCGCGCGGCAAAAAATGTATCACGCTCAACCTGCGCGACAAGCGTGGGCAGGACATCGTCCGCAAGCTCGTGTTGAAATCGGATTTCCTGCTCGAAAACTTCCGCCCCGGCACGCTGGAGAAATGGAACCTCGGCTTCGAGCAACTCCATGCGCTCAACCGTGCACTGATCATGATCCGCGTTTCGGGGTTCGGCCAGACCGGCCCGTATAGCAGCCGCGCCGGCTATGGCTCGATCGGCGAGGCGATGGGCGGGATGCGCAATCTGGCGGGTGACCCGTCGACGCCGCCGAGCCGTGTTGGCTTAAGCATCGGCGACAGTCTGGCGGCGACATTTGCGTGTCTGGGCGGGCTTATGGCACTCAACCACCGCCACCGCACCGGCGAGGGGCAGGTCGTCGACAGCGCAATTTACGAGGCGGTGCTGGCAATGATGGAATCGACCGTCCCCGAGTACACGCAGGCCGGCGTCATCCGCGAGCGCACCGGATCGGTGCTGCCCAAAATCGCCCCGTCGAACGTCTATCCGTGCCGCGATGGCGAAATCCTCATCGGCGCCAACCAGGATTCGGTGTGGAGCCGGATGGCCGAGGTGATGGGCAAGCCCGAACTCGGCAGCGATCGGCGCTACAACAGCCATGTCGCGCGCGGCGAGCACCAGGCCGAACTCGATATACTGATCGGAAAATGGACGATCAATTTCGCCGCGAACGACCTGCTGGCGCTGCTCGAAGCCGGTGGCGTGCCGGCGGGGAAAATCTTCAAAGCGCCCGATATGCTGGAAGATCCGCAGTTCATCGCGCGTCAATCGCTGCGGAAAATCGCCCACCCGGCGTTCGACAAGCTGTGGATGCAGGGCGTGTTTCCCAAGCTTTCGGAGACGCCCGGCGATATCGCCTGGGCCGGCCCCGATCTTGGCGCACATAACGAGGAAGTCTTTGGCAGACTGCTCGGCATGGGCGCCGCCGAACGCGCCGAACTGGCGGCAGCGGGTGTTATCTAGACTCGATTGTACCGCACTTGAATCACCCAATCCCGCTCATCCCGAGCGAAGTCGAGGGACATGCCCAGCCATCGGTGCGTCCCTCGACTTCGCTCGGGATGA